>Ga0116216_10003522_pt1 | contig 10178 bp, 9 predicted proteins | sample Sb_taG_11_FD_89696 | JGI IMG/M metagenome (GOLD analysis project Ga0116216, IMG submission 89696) | Peat soil microbial communities from Weissenstadt, Germany - Sb_50d_3_AS metaG | ecosystem: Environmental > Terrestrial > Soil > Wetlands > Peat | place: Germany: Weissenstadt | collected 2010-09-21
AGCAGCATCAGGGCGGTGATCGGCAGCGAGGCGACACCGGCCGCTAGCGGCGAGTAGCCGAGCGAGATCTGCAGGAACGCCACGAGCAGGAAGAACACTCCGCTGAACGCTCCAAAGACCACGAACGTCACCGCGTTGGCGGCGCTGAATTGGCGCGAGGAGAAGATCGAGAGCGGCATCATCGGGTTGGCGGAACGCCGCTCGGCGACAAGGAAGGCGATCAGCGCAAGCCCGCCTCCGATCGCCATCACCAGGACCAGCGGCGAGGCGCCGTGAGCCGGGGCTTCGATCAAGGCGTAGGTGGTGCCGCCCAGGCCGATCGCCGCCAGGATCGCGCCGCGAAAGTCAAGCCGCCCGCCGGCCGCGGGGTCACGGGTCTCGGGCACGTGGCGGCCTGCCATCACGACGATGAAGATGCCGACCGGAAGGTTGATCAGGAACACCGCCCGCCATGACACCGCCGCCACCAGCACGCCGCCGACTAGCGGGCCCAGGGCGCCCGCGACCCCACCGAGCCCCGCCCAGGCGCCGATCGCTCGCGCCCGGTCACCGGGACGAAAGCCCGACTCGACCATCGCCAGGCTGCCCGGTGTCAGGAGAGCCCCGCCGACCCCCTGCACGAGCCTCGCCACCACCAACAGCTCCGCATTCGGCGCAACCGCACAGAGCAGCGAGGCGATCGTGAACAGGCCGGTGCCGGACACGAAGACGCGACGCCGCCCATAGCGATCGCCGAGCGACCCACCGAGCAGGATCAGCGACGCCAGTGTCAGCGTATAGCCGTTGAGGATCCACTGGAGGGTGCTGGTCGACGCGTGCAGATCACGCCCGATATCCGGCAACGCGACATTGACGACGGTGGCGTCCAGGAAAGCGATTCCGGAGCCCAGCACCGCGACCGCAAGCAGCCAGCGACCGGGGGCAGAGTCGAAGCTCACGTTGTCCAAGGCGAATCTCGCGTGGCGCACGCCAGCGGCGGGTGGCGACTTCTCGCCACCCGTCGTCGATCGTCATCGCGTGGCCCGGGGCTCAAAGATGACCGACAACGGCGCTCCCCCAGGTCTCTTGCCGCCCGCGGCGCGTCGGTCCATCGTTCTTGCACTGAATCCCGGCAGTGCTCTGACGACCACTCTGCCCGCCGGGGATCTCGTCCTGCCAGGAGACGCCGAAGTCGTGCCGGGTGATCCGCGCCGTCGCCTCGAAGCCGTTCCGCCGCAGCTAGCCCCTGTTCGACCCACCCACTCAGCGACGGGTAGCGCGCCACGAAGTGCTCCACCGTCAGTTCGCGCGCTGCCATCTCATTGGCGCCTGTGGCGGTGTCCTTGGGGCTCAGCCGAGTAGCTCGCGCACGCGCGGCGCGATGTCCTCGCCGAGGCGCCGCACGAAGGTGACGGGGTCCTGTTCCGGAACCCCGACCAGCAGCGTGGAGAAGCGAAGCTCCTCGCCGATGCGAGCGAGTTGGTCGGCCCATGTGTCCGGCGTGCTGTTGAGGCCCATCACGTTCAGCGCTCGTTCGATCTCGGTAGGATCGCGGCCGGCTGCGCGTGCGGCCTCGTCGATCGCCGCGTGGACGCGGCGCTTGTCGCGTCCGGGACGACGAAGATGCCGAGCTTAAGATCCATTCGTGCTCGTCACCCGCCCCGAGTGGCCGTGTGTGGATCGGGAACGCGCGGATTCGCTGGGAACGCCGCGGGTGTCTCGGCCTCCAGCCGGTCGCGCGGCGTCTCAGCCGGGCAACTGCGGAACCCAACCCGCTCGTGACTGCCGTCGCAGAAGGGCTTGTTGGTGCTGTGCCCGCAGCGACACAACAGCACCCGACGGGCATTGACCATCTCGCGGCCGTCGAAGTGGTAGATACGGACTTCACCGCGCACATCAAGCGAGGCGTCCCGGCGGGCGACCACGATCGTTGGCTCCTCCCCGGGACGCTGCCGCGGCGGGGGCGGTGACTGCGGTGGCGCTATCGATGGTCCTGACTTCCACTTCCTCCGCAGGTGCGAGTTGTCGCAGAACGGCTGGTTCTGGCGCAGTCCGCACCGGCATAATGTCAGCCGCGTCTCGTGAGAAATCGGCTCTCCGTCGGGCCCTCTCACCTCAAGATCGCCGACCATCAGCAGCGGCCCGTCCTCGATGGGCCACACCAGTGTGGGGCGCTGCGGCCTCTCACCTTCCGCACCATCCAGCCGCTCGTAGCGAAGCGCGCCCGTTGGGCAGCGCGCGACCGCATCGGCCACGGCGTTCGCTTCCGCGGCTTGGAGATCGACCCACGGGCGCCGGCGCACGTCGAACACCGACGGGAGCGTCCGCAGGCAAATCCCCGTGTGGATGCACCGCGACGAATCCCAGAAAACGCGAATCGCCTCGGTCTCATAGGTCCTTCGATGCCCCTGGCTCATACGCTCCGCACGCATCAGAGGGGGTCTTCCGGCGTGGCACGCGTACCGGATCCGAGGGGACGACTTGTGGTTGTCCCCGGAACGGGTTTGAAATCCCGCTTAACGGTGGGATTGCGTCTGGATGTATTCCAGTGGATCAGCGTCATCGGGACAGAGTCTCCAATCGGAGATCGCGTCGTACTCGGAGTCGGCCTGCCACATCGCCTCATCTAACGTGTCGTGCTGCGTCTCGGCCACAAGCTCGCCGCGATCGGTGAATCGCTCGAGAAAGAACCCATCCACCCTCTGGGCAATGAGAACAACCTTTACCTGCGGCAGATCCGGATTACTCCCGAGATGAGATCGATCTCCGGATTCAGATTGAGCCTTCGGAGTCGGGGTTAGTGACAACACCTCGGCACAGTACGTTCTGTTCACGTGACCCAACCTCTGAGCATCATCGGCCGGACGCTTTCTCACCAAGACGACTCAATCTGCGCCATGACCGGCCTGCGTCGGTCACGTAGACCGTCCGCAGTCGACGTGCGCAGGCGAAGCGTGTCCTTCGTCGGCCGCCAGCAAGCATGGTATAGCTCGGGGAGCATCGTGAGATCGAGATCGATTCTCGCCGCTAGACATCGTCGATGTCGTCGGGCAGCAGCCCGAAGGACTGGTACCGACGGACGTAGTCGACGGTGCCCCGGTGCTCAGCGGCGAGTCCGTCGTCGATTCGGAAGAAGTCCGCCGAGGTGAAAATCGACCGGTCGTCGCGCGTCGGCCGGCGCAGGCGGAGATCGCTCACTGCGGTTTCCGCCTGGCGTAGCGCCGAGACCGAGCGCTGAGCTCGCAAAGGCGGGCACATCTCAAAGCGTGCTCTCCACTCGCGCAAGGCGCGGGATGAGCCGAGCGGCCGACCCACCCAGAACGCCGCGGCACTCGTCATCGTCAAGCTCAGCGGTGTTCTGAAGCTGACGTAGGCCAGCGATGGAGATTGCGTCGCGGGGGTACGGATAATCGGTCCCGAAGACCACATTTCCGAGTCCCATGACGGATCGGAGGATGTGAAGCACGGGGTCGCTGAACGCCGAGGCGGTGTCCCAGTAGAGCTGAGGAAGGGCATCGGCGAACGCTCCCCGCTCCTGCGCCCCCGGGATGACGTTCATCTCATCGACGATCGCGAAGCGCGAGGCGAGGAATGGGATCGTGCCGCCGGCATGCGCGAACTGGTATTTGACGTCCGGTGTTCGGGCGAACTTGTTGCTGTAGTGGAGCTTCGCGATCGCGCGCGACGTGTCGACGGGGTAGTCGAGGAGCGAGTCTGGGAGGCCGAGGGTGTGCGCGATCGGATCGGGGGACGCGGTGCAATGGACGAACACGACTGCCGCGCGCCGCTGCAGCTCCGCGAAGATCGGATCAAAGCGGCTGTCTCCCAAGTAGCTGCCGCCAGCGTTGGTGAACATCGACACACCGTCGAGCTCAAGCGTGTCAAAGGCGTACTCGATCTGTTCGAGCGACCCGTCGACATCCGGTAGCGGAAGCGCGGCGAATCCGCCGAACCGGTCGGGGCGCTGGCGCTTGATGTCCGCCAGGTACTCGTTGACGCGACGAGCGAGCGTCCGCGCGGCCGCATCGTCACCGAAATGCACGCCAGGCGTGCTGATCGAGGGGACCGCGACGTCGATCCCTGCCTCGTCGAGGTACGCGATCGCACCGTCGAGACTCCAGCGCGGCGGAGTGATGCCTCCTGCGGCATTCCCGTCCTCGTTCGAGGCCTCCCAATAGAAGTCGGGAATGACGTGGTGGTGAAGGTCGACCGTGAGGGGTCATACCGGGGCCTCGACGTCGGCTGACTCCTTCAACAGGCGGTCCGTCAGGACGATCTCGACGAGTGCCGGAACTGTTTCCAGACGAGCCCAATCGCGCTGCAGCTCGCCGGCAAGGGACACCCAGCTGATCGGCTTCGCTCCAGCCCGGACACGAGCTCGGGCACCGTCGGCTGCTGTTGTCCGGACGCAACGTTCACGGTCGAATGGACGACCGGCACGCCGTAGGCCTTCACGGTTCTCACGGTGGAGATCGCGTTTCTGAGCAGCAGTTCTTGGTTCATCGACCGGACGGTCGAGATCTAGGTGGGCTGCCAGTCGATCAGGAGAAATGCGGAATTTTGCGGGGTGATGAGATGGTCTGCGAGCGGGTCGCGAACCGCTTGGCTAGTCATTAGGCATCGGGTTCCTATTGATTGGGGGCGGACAGCTCGACAATCGCTGACGGTCAGGCGAGTGGTCATCGCCTGATTCCGGTGATTCGCGTCTCGGCAGGATCTGACCGCCGTATCGCTCCGCCTTGTGTTATCGGGTTCGTGCACTCGAGCGGAGGCGGATGGCACCCGCCCTGTATCGCATCGACAGTGGGTCGGCAGCTACGGACCGGCCGCTCTGAGCCGCAGATGGTGACCTCGCCGGCATCGGCGGCTCACGCCACTGTCCAATCGTCGACGACACATCGACGGGTGCGACGTCCGTTGAGAGCGAACGCGCCGCCGGGCCTCCAAGGAGGCCCTGATCGACCGCGCTACTCAGCGGTTAGACGGTGGCGTGCTGCTGCAGCACCGCGTCGAGGTTTCCCAGCACGCCGAGCTGGCCCAAGATCACCGTTCCAGACGGGTAACAGTCGAACACCTGGATCCTGCCGTTCTCGAGCTTGAAGACGTCGCAGCAGGGAGCGTCCATTTGGTTGCCCGTCGGTGGAAGGATCCCCTGGGGAAGCCAGAGCGGCCCGTCATGTGTGCCCTGCAGTGCCAGCTCGACAACCACGACCTCACCGCTGACATACACGTTGTAGAGCTCGCGATGCATGTCGGAGAACGCGGTCCCGTAATTTTCGACTGGCTTTGCGACCTCGCTGGGCCCGCGATAAGTCACTCCGACCGATTCGTCGACGAACACTCCGTCCGGGTTGAAGCAGCCGACCCACCCCGGGATGTCCTTGACTTCGGCGATCGCATATGCCTGGCGGACGAACTCCTCGTTTGTCATGTCGTTCCTTTCTGTCCGGTCCAAAGAATCTCCCAACCAATCAGGTGAGCCGTCATCGCCGGATCCTGGTGACGAGGTCTGTCGTCGAGGTCAGCTCGACGCATCCCGCGGGAAGCGTCTGGCGGGTTCCGCGCAGCACCTCGATGCATTCGAGCACGGCGTCGAGCGCCTGCACGCCGACGATCACGATCTCCTCGGTGTCTGATGAACGCATGAAGCTCGGGAGGATCGGACCGGGTGCGGTGAGCGGTCCTCACCCAATTCCGGTGATCCGAACGCGTAACGCCCCGTGGTGCTGCCGCGATCATCGCGGCTCAGGCTGTCGGAGCCACCCGAACCCGGGGCCGAGACTCGCCTGTGTAGACGGCCTTCGCGATCCGCTCGGCGATCATGATCGTCGTGGGGTTGATCGCCACCGATGGAACGACCGGCATGATCGATGCGTCGATGACGCGAAGTCCGTCGATCCCCTTGACGGCGCCATGCGAGTTCACGACCGCCCACGGGTCCTGGGGACCGCCCATCGGGGCCGTCGCGACCGGGTGGCCGTACGAAGCCAGGTTGGAGGCGATCACGTCTGCGAGCTGGTCGTCCCCGACCGCGTCGCCGGGCATGAGTTCGAGCTCGAGGAACTGAGCGAGCGCCGGGTTGCGGCCGATCTTGCGGGCGAGCTTTACCCCTTCGAGCATCCGGCGCGCGTCCCGATCCTCGGAGAGGAAGTTGCAGTCGATCTCGGGCTGTTCGCGCGGGTCGCGGCTACGTAGGGTGAGGGTTCCGCGGGAGTCGGGCTTGACCACGGCGACGCTCAGCGCGATCGCCCCGCCGGTCGGGCTGTACTCCGGAGGCAACAGGTGCGTCACCGCGATGTGTATGTCCAGCTCATCGCCACGGGCTTCGCTGGACTGCCTCCACAGCAAGGCGCCGACCGCTGGCCGCATGTCCAGGGCCTCAAGTTTGAGCGCGTACCCGTTGTAGTAGAAGGGCTGGTCTTGGAGGTGTTGCCCGACGGGCAGATCGGCCACGACGTCGATGCCGAGCTCCGCCAGATCAGCCGCGGGGCCGATGCCGGACCGCAGCAGGATCGCCGGGCTGCCGTATGAGCCGCCGGCGAGGATCACCTCACCGGCAGGGATCTGAGCGCCGCTCGCCGTGAGGATGCCGGCCGCACGTCGCTGGTCGAACAGGACCCGATCGACGAGCACGTCCCCGGAGATCTTGAGGTTCGGGCGGTTACGAACCTCATCGGTGAGGTAGACCAGGCCGGTGTTCTGACGCACGCCGTCGATGACGTTGACGGGGTACCCGCCGACGCCGCTCGGGTTCGGCCCGTTGAAGTCCTCAACCCGGGAGAACCCCTCTGCGACGGTCGCGTCGATGAACCCGCGCAACGAGGTGGTCAGATCGTCGTACTTTTGCTGTCGTATCGGGAACGGTCCCGTGCGCCCGCGGTCTGCCTCATCGCCGTCGGGCGTGTTCTCCATCTCCCGGTACGTTTCGTAGACGTCCTCGATCGTCCAATCGTCAAGGCCGTGACGTTGCCAATCGCGCACGTCGCCCGGTCGCGCCCGCATCGCCACCGTGGCGTTGTGAGCCGAGCAGCCGCCGAGCACCTTTGCACGCGCTGCCGCAATCTCCGGTGAGGCAGCTCCACCACGGGCGGTGTAGCCCCATTCGTGCTCGGGGTTCGCCGGCACACGCGCCGCGTCCCGCAAGTCGTCCGGATACCCGTCGACGCCGTAGGCCCTGCCTCCCTCGAGCAACAGGACCGAGCGGGTCGGATCCTCGCTCAGGCGGCTAGCGAGGACGGCGCCCGCTGCGCCTCCTCCCACAATGATTACGTCGGCGCGACCGGCGCGACCGGCGCGACCGTTGCTGATATCGGACATGGACTTCGCTCTCCTCGGATCGATGGCTCGCAACCGCATCGTGGCCAGCGGGCTGGTGACGCGTCATCGCCAGATCCCGGTGATCCAGAGGTCGTCGGCCATCACCAACCCTCGGCGGCGCGGTGGCACGGCTCGAAACGGGCCACCACGCCGCCCGTTAGCGGCCGCGCCAGGCGCCGATCATGTCGCTAACCCGTCGGAATCGGACAGTCGATCTTCGAGCTGTACGCGCGACTTCACGTCGAGCTTGCGGAACGCCTTGCGGAGGTGGTACTCCACGGTGCTCGCGCTGATGAACAGTCGAGCCGCGATCTCTCGGTTGGTGTGGCCTTCCGCCGCAAGCCGAGCAATCTGCGTCTCCTGCGGGGTGAGCTGGTCTAGCGTATCCACGGTCCGTTTGCGGGCACGCTCACCCGTCGCCAGCAGCTCGCGTTCGGCGCGGCGCGCGAACGCCTCGGTGCCCATACTGGTGAACGCCTCGAGCGCGGTGCGCAAATGCTTTCGAGCCTCGAGGCGCCGACGTTCGCGGCGCAACCACTCCCCGTACAGAAGGTGAGTCCGGGCCAGCTCGAGTCGCAGACGGGTAGTCGAGAGGTCCGCAATCGACTGGCGGTACAGACCGTCGGCGACGTCGCCGTCGCTCAGCAGCGCGCGCACACGCGCTTCGATTCCGGTCGCCCACTTTGAGCTGATCAGGCGGGTGCGCTCCGAGAGCCACTCCAGGACGGACTCGAGCAGCGCTCGGTCAGCGGTCCTGGCTGCCGCCTCGGTCAGCTCGGGCACGAGCAACGATCCGTATCCGATCGGATCCGGCTGGAACGCCTCCGACGCTGCATCCCGCGCGAGGTCATGTCGGCCGAGGCCGTTATAGAGCACGGATCTTGCGTAGTTGTTGGACGTCCATCGCCGTGTGGCCGCCTCCTCGGAGGTGGCTTCGATCAGCTCCGACGCTCGCGTCTCCTGGCCGCGCCAGGCGGCGAGAATCATCGGGGCGTTCACGAGCGGCGGATTCTCGGTCGCCTCGGCGATCAAGCGTGCTTCGTCGATCACCAGCGTGGCCGCGGTCAATTCGCCGGCGAGCATGTGGCTCCTCGCCAGGAAACTGAGCGCGAACTGCAGGTGCACGAGTGCGCTCGTGTCGCGAGCGGCCCGCACTTGGCGAGCGGCGAGGATATGCAAAGCCTCGGCGTCCCACATCTCGAGCGCGGCGATGTTGCCGTTTCTACCGCTGGAGAGCGAGAGCCACCGACCCACATCGTCGGTCGATACGTCGATCGCGAGCAGAAGGTCGAGCGCGCGAGCGAGCGTCGGCGCGGCCGCTGCGTAACTGTCGGTCAAGCGGATCGCGAACGCGTCGAGGAGCACGTCGACCGCCCGTGGCGGAACGGTGCCGGGCGGCGCCGCGCGTGCAGCAGCCGCGACCGCGGGGGCACCGCCGACGACTTCAACGTCGCTGGCCATGGCGCCTCCGAGCGCCTCGAGGTACGTCTCGCGGGCCAGCTCGGGATCGAGTGGCTCGAGGCGGCGCGCCGCGCTCAGAAATAGGTGGCCGGCATCGCGGCCGCGGCGCTGCTCCAAGGCGATGTGGGCTCGCAGAAGGTCGACCCGGGCGCGCCCGAGCTCGTCGAGCGCACCTTCCTCGACGTCTACCAACAGCCCAAGCGCAGCCTCCAGATCGCCGGCATCCCGCTTCGCGCCGGCGGCCGCGACCAGGCGCTGCGCGCGGTGCGCGGAGTCGGGTGTAAGCGCGGCAGCACGGTCGAGGAAGGCAGCGACAGCCGCCAATCCGCCCCGCGCCTGGGCCCGCGAAGCCGAGCGTTCGAGCTCAGCGGCGACATCCTCGTCGGGCGTCGCGGTGGCCTGTGCGCGGTGCCAGGCGCGCCGATCCGGGTCGATTTCCGGATCTGTCGATTCCGCTAGCGCGCGGTGGACCTCGCGTCGCTCGGTCAGCCCGGCAGCTCCGTAGACCGCCGAGCGAACCAGTGGATGCCGGAACACCACGCGTGGAGACAGCGCCAACAACTCATCCGATTCGACTGTCTGGGCAGCTGACCCGGGGATCCCGAGCCGCTCGGCGGCGCGCCAAACCAGCGCAGGATCGCCTGTCGGGTCCGCCGCCGCTATTAGCAGCAAGCGACGCGCATCCTGAGAAAGCCTTGCCAGGCGCCGCAGATAACCCTCCTCGATCCCGGCGGCTAGAGGCACCGTGGTCGGCAAACCAAACCCACCCGCGAGCTCGGTCAGGCTCAACCCGCGCGGCAGCTCCAGCAGAGCGAGCGGGTTCCCGCGCGTCTCGGCAATGATCCGCTCCAGCACGGACTCGTCCAGACGCGCCGGCAAGACCGACGCCAACAGCGCCCGTGCATCACGGCGACCCAAGCGCTCGACGTGAAGCTCCGGCAAACCGGCGAGCGTGTCGCTCAGCTCTCGTGTCGCGAACACGAGCGCGATCCTCTCGGCCAGGAGACGGCGCGCCACAAACGCGAGGGTCCGCGCGGACGCACTATCAAGCCATTGCGCGTCATCTACCACGCATACCAATGGTTGCTGTTCAGCCGCCTCGGCCAGCAGGCCTAGGACCGCCAATCCGACGAGGAACCGATTCGGCGCATCGCCGTCGTTCAAACCGAATGTGGTGCCAAGCGCATCGCGCTGTGGGCCGGGAAGGCGCTCCAGGCGATCCAGGAACGGCGCGCACAGCTGCTGCGACCCCGCGTACGCGAGCTCCATCTCCGACTCGACTCCGGCCGCCCGGGCGATGCCGCACCCCGACGAGTGCTGCGCCAGATACTCCAGCAACGCACTCTTGCCAACCCCGGCATCCCCGCGCAGCACCAGCGCCCGGCTTGAACCCGCGCGCACACTCGCCACCAGCTGATCCA
>Ga0116216_10003525_pt1 | contig 10173 bp, 11 predicted proteins | sample Sb_taG_11_FD_89696 | JGI IMG/M metagenome (GOLD analysis project Ga0116216, IMG submission 89696) | Peat soil microbial communities from Weissenstadt, Germany - Sb_50d_3_AS metaG | ecosystem: Environmental > Terrestrial > Soil > Wetlands > Peat | place: Germany: Weissenstadt | collected 2010-09-21
AGGTAAATCTGTGGTCCGGTCAGCGCAAGTCGTTTAGATTCTTTCGTGTCATCCGGAAAATCGCCGGGAAATCTGCGGTTTTTCCCTGAAGAGTGTCCTATGCAACCGATCTCGCCGCTATCCCCGAGCTTCCCGGGTGACAGGTGGGCACTCAAAAACCTCCCCTAGCCGTCACCCGATTTCGAGCCACCGCTGCAACCAACAGAAACAAATAAACTTAGCACCGAGCAAAAAAATGCACGCGAAAACGCCAATCTAACCGTCTCCCCGTCACCGCCCCCACTTTTGGTACGATGCTTCGATGGGGCCAACCAGCGGCCGCACCGCCGTCATCTCCACCTTCGCCTCCCTCGCCAGCCTCTTGGCCGCCCTTACCTGCTGCCTCCCCCTGGGCACACTTCTCCTGTCCGCGGGCTCCGCCGGAGCCTCCCTCTTCTCCGAAAAACTGCGCCCGTGGCTCCTCGCCCTTTCCCTCGCCGCCCTCGTCCTCGCCTTCGTCCAAACCTACTTCCGCGGCCGATGCGACTTCCGCCATCGCCGCCTCCGCACCTGCCTGCAGTGGTTCTCCGCCACCGTCGTTCTCGGCATGCTCTTCATGCCGCGCTATGTCTCGAGCCTCATGGCGGGCCGCCTGCCGTCATTCTCCGCCGCCAGCGACCTGCGCGATTTCGACGAGCGCCAATTCACCCGCGACTTCGACGCCGCCCTCAGCCAGACGCGAATCGTTCTCCTGCTCTCGCCCACCTGACCGGCCTGTCTGCGGGGGGCCTCCGCAGTCGCCGATATGTTAAAAGCCAATCCCCGCGCCAACGTGCGCGTGTTCGTCGTCTGGGAGCCCGTGCTCCTCACCGATTGGCGCCGGCCTCCCGCGTCCCAGACCTCCTATGTCCCGGACCGCCGCGCGGCGCACTACTGGGATATCGGCCGCCGGCTCTCCGCACTTTATGGTGGGTCCGCCAACCTCGATGCCCTCGCCGAGACGCGCCACAAAGCCTTCCGCATGAAGAACGTGGTCTGGGACACCGCCCTGGTCTATCCGCCGGGCGCCCGCTGGGGACAGCCGGCAAAGCTGCTCGTCGCGCCCGTGGTGGATTTTCGCGACGACCTGGCGAAGGCCATCCCATGAGCGTATTCCTGCAAATCGACCCGAACCCCAACTGCGACCCGCTCGACGGCATGGTCTTCCAGCCCCGCACGCCTCCCCGCCCCGTCGCCCAGTTGCGCTACGAGCGAAACGGCGTCGCCGCCTGGTGCGACGTGACCGCCGTCGACGAAGGCCCGGCCTGGACCCCGGCGCAGGCCGTCATAGTGGATGATTCCGGCGACGGCGCCTGCTACCTGGTCTACGGCGGCGCCTGGGGACTCCGGCTCCGCGACTCCTCCACCCCCGCCGCCTGGGACCTCGCCCGACCCGCGCAATGGGGCGCGCCATACTTCCTGCTGGCCGGAGACGGCAGCGACCTGCGGTTTCTCTGATGCCCACATACTCGCCCGCCGACGCCGCCTATCTCGCCAAGCGCCGCCTGCGCCGCCACGCGCGCGTCCTCGAACTCTGGGCCATGGGCGTGGGAGCCGTGATCTCCGGCGATTTCTTCGGATGGAATTTCGGGCTCACCGCCGGCGGCTTCGGCGGCATGCTGGCCGCCGTCGTCATCATGACCGCGATGTACATCGGGCTCTGTTACTCCATCGCGGAAATGTCGCCCGCGCTGCCCCACGCCGGCGGAGCCTATTCCTTCGCCCGCACCTCCATGGGTCCGTGGGCAGGCTACATCACGGGCCTCGCCGAGAACATGGAGTACATCCTCACTCCCGCCGTCATCGTGGTCGGAATCGGCGGCTACCTGGGCACCATTTTCGGCACCTCGGCCGCGTGGGACCCGGCCTGGTGGTTCGTCTGCTACGGTCTCTTCGTCGCATTGAATATCTGGGGTGTGGAGATGACGTTCCACGTTTCGCTCGCCGTCACCCTCGTCGCCCTGGCCGTCCTGGTGGTCTTCTGGGTGGGCGCCGTGCCGCATTTCGATCTCGGCCGGTGGGCCGCGCCGTATTTTCCCCTGGGCGTCCACCCTGCCACCGCTGCGCTGATCGAGCTCCCCTTCGCACTGTGGCTCTACCTCGGAATCGAGCAGTTGCCGCTGGCCGCCGAAGAAAGTCACGACCCCAAACGCGACATGCCGCGCGGCATCCTGCTCGGCCTCGCAACCCTGATCGTAGTGTCATTCCTCACCGTGATTCTGAGCGTGGGAATCGCGCCGGGATCGGCCAAGGTCGCGGCGTCGAACGAGCCGCTGTTTCTCGGATTCCAAACCATATTCGGACTCGGCCTGAAAGCCCGCATCCTGGCGCTGGTGGCGTGCACCGGATTAATTGCGAGCTTCCACACCATCATCTTCGCCTACGGCCGGCAGATCTATTCGCTCTCGCGGGCCGGCTACTTTCCCACGTGGCTCTCGGTGACTCACGGCACGCGCCAGACGCCGCAGCGCGCGCTGCTGGCGGGCTCGGCGCTCGGATACGCAGTGGCGCTGGCCATCCACCTGACGCCGCAAGGCAGCCCGGTCGGAGCCATCCTGCTCAACATGGCGGTGTTCGGCGCGGTGCTCGCGTACATCTTGCAAATGGCGTCGTTCATCGTGCTCCGCGTGCGCTTCCCGCGGATCCCGCGCCCCTACGTGAGCCCGATCGGCATCCCTGGAGCCGCCCTCGCCGCGACCGTCGCGGTCCTCACGCTGCTCACCCTGTTCCGCAATCCCGACTACAACAAAGGTGTGTACGGCGCCGCGCTCTGGTTCCTGCTGGGCATCGCCTACTACGCCGCATACGGCCGTCACAAGCTGGTGCTCGCGCCCGAAGAGCAATCGGCCTTCGACCACCGGAGTAGCACAGGCATTTCTCGACCCGTCACCGGGCCTGCCTGTGTGCCCGGGAAGCCGAGGCCGCCGCAGTGACCGGCCACAAAACCACACAGGCACGAATGCCTGTGCTACTAGCCAAGGCCTCCCCCGCGCGCTCCGGCGACCAACTCGCCGGCATCGCCGCCGCCAACGCCGAAGAACGCGCCCGCGCCCAAATTACCCTGGCCGACGTCCCACTGAAAGCCTTCCTCGCCGACCCGATCATCCCCTACGAGCAGGACGAAGTCACGCGCCTCATCTGCGACTCCCACGACGCCGCGGCCTTCGCGCCCGTATCGCACCTGACCGTCGGCGAGTTCCGCGACTGGCTGCTCTCCGACCAGGCCACCACCGGGCGACTCACTGCCCTGGCCCCCGGGCTCATCCCCGAGATGGCCGCCGCGGTCTCCAAAATCATGCGCCTCCAGGACCTGGTCACCGTCGGCGCGAAATGCCGCGTGGTGACGCGCTTCCGCTCCACCATCGGACTACCAGGCCGCATCTCCACGCGCTTGCAGCCCAACCATCCCACCGACGACCTGAAGGGCATCGCCGCCAGCATCCTCGACGGTCTCTCCTACGGCAATGGCGACGCGGTCATCGGAGTGAATCCCGCCACCGATAGCCTCGCCACCGTGGAAGCGCTCCTGCACATGCTCGACCGCATCCGCGAGCGCTACGAAATCCCCACGCAGATCTGCGTTCTGGCCCACGTCACCACCCAGATGCGGGCGCTCGCACGCGGCGCCCCCGTGGACCTCGTCTTTCAATCGATCGCCGGCACTGAGGCCGCCAACCGCTCCTTCGGCGTGAGCCTCGCGATGCTCGACGAAGCGCACCAGGCCGCCCGCGAGCTGGGCCGCGGCGAGAACGTCATGTATTTCGAGACTGGCCAGGGCAGTGCCCTCTCCGCCAACGCGCATCACGGCGTGGATCAGCAGACCTGCGAAGCCCGCGCCTATGCCGTGGCGCGCCGCTACCGTCCGCTGCTGGTGAATTCCGTGGTCGGCTTCATCGGGCCCGAGTATCTCTACGACGGAAAGCAGATCACCCGCGCCGGCCTCGAAGACCATTTCTGCGGCAAGCTGCTCGGCATCCCCATGGGCTGCGACGTCTGCTACACCAACCACGCCGAAGCCGACCAGGACGATATGGACGCGCTCCTGACCCTGCTCGGCGTGGCCGGCTGCAGTTACATCATGGGGGTGCCGGGCGCCGACGACGTCATGCTGCATTACCAGAGCACCAGCTTTCACGACGCGCTGTATGTGCGGTCAGTGCTGCATCTGAAACCGGCGCCGGAGTTCGAAGCCTGGCTCGAACGCCGCCCGCCCCTGTTGGCGGAGCAATGGCTATTGACCTGAGATCGTTCACCCCCGCGCGAGTGGCGTTGGGCCGCACCGGCCACAGCCTGCCCACCGCCGAGCTGCTGCGCTTCCGCCTGGACCACGCCCGCGCCCGCGACGCGGTGTACGAGGCGCTCGATCCGTCATCGCTCGGCGTGCCCCACCTGCTGCTCCACAGCGCCGCCCCGGACCGCGCCACCTACCTGCGGCGGCCCGATCTCGGCCGCACCCTCGCCGCCGATTCGCGCGCCGAATTGCACATCGCCCGCGGCGATTACGACGCCGCCATCGTGATCGCGGACGGACTCTCGGCGCCGGCCGTACATCGTCATGCCGTGCCTCTGCTCGCGGAACTGACTCTCCTGCTGACTGACTGGAAACTGGCACCGCTCACCGTGGTCTTGCAGGGCCGCGTGGCCATCGGCGACGAAATCGGCCAGCGCCTCGGCGCGCGCCAGGTAGTGATGCTGATCGGCGAGCGGCCGGGACTGACTTCACCCGATAGCCTCGGCATCTACCTCACCTGGGACCCGCGCCCCGGCCGCACCGACGCTGAGCGCAATTGTATCTCGAACGTCCGCGCGGAGGGCCTCCCGTACTCGCTCGCCGCGCGCACCCTGCACCTCCTCATGTCCGAGGCGCGCGTGCGCAAGCTGTCGGGCGTCGGCCTCACTCCCGACCGGGCACTCAGTCCCGGCGAATGACGTAGTCCGGCCAGCCAGGTGGCAAAGACAGCTTGCCCGTGCGAAGCCGGGATCGGTTTTTTGTCGTCTGTCTCCATGCCCGGGATCGGCCACCAAAGCCGACGAAAAACGCGGCGCACGCACTCATGCGTGCCGAGCCGAGTCGAGGGCGGATGTTTTTCGAGAGTGTCGCTCAGCCACGTCTGCGCTCTCCTTGGGCGCCGGCCTCACTCCGGACCGGGCACTCAGTCCGGGCGAATGACCTAGTCCGGCCAGCGGGTTTAGGGCTGGCCGAAACTGTCGAATCCGATGCGGATCGCCGCGCCGGTCTTCCCCGCGGCCGCAGCGAGCTTGGGATCGAGGATCTTCGCGATCCGATCGCGGACGCCTTCCAGGTGGGCCTTGGTTTTCGCGGTCCGATGGAGGTTCATGATGTTGTGGTAGAACTGGATGTCCGCGTTGAGGATCTCCCCGGTGCGGGGATCGTGGATGTGCGGTCCCACCGCATCTTCGATGCCCGCAGCTAGGCTATAGCCGTGCGATGTTAGACTCTTTATTTGATGTCTAGAGCAACCCATTTGGAATGCAGCCTCTGCGGCATGCGGCTGGAGGCGGGGCAAGTTGCCAATCTCTGCAGTTGCGGGGGACCGCTGCTGGTGCGGTACGACCTCGATGTCATCCGGCATCGCTGGAGACGGCGCGACGTGTCGAACGGCCGCGCCAGCATGTGGCGCTACGCCCCGATTCTGCCGCCCTCGGAGGGGTCCGTAGTGACTCTGGGCGAGGGCTGGACGCCGTTGATCCGCACGCAGCGCCTGGGTGCGCGGATCGGCGCCGAGGCGCTGTGGGTGAAAGACGAAGGGCTGAATCCCACCGGCTCGTTCAAAGCGCGCGGCCTTTCCTGCGCGGTGTCGATGTGCGTGGAGCTGGGGATCCGCAAAGTCGCCATCCCTTCGGCGGGCAATGCGGCCAGCGCCATGGCGGCCTATGCGGCGGCGGCTGGAATCGAGGCCTACATCTTCATGCCGCGCGACGTCCCGCAGGCCAATTACCTGGAGTGCATGGCGTACGGCGCCCACGTCACGCTGGTCGACGGCCTGATCAGCGATTGCGGCCGCATGGTGGCCGAGCGCGGGCCGGCGGAAGGCTGGTTCGACGTCAGCACGCTCAAGGAACCGTACCGCATCGAAGGCAAGAAGACCATGGGGTACGAGGTCGCCGAACAGATGGACTGGGAGCTGCCGGACGCGATCTTCTATCCCACCGGCGGCGGCGTCGGCATGATCGGCATGTGGAAGGCGTTCGAGGAAATGGAGAAGCTGGGATGGATCGGCTCGCGGCGCCCCAAGATGATCGCGGTGCAGGCCGAGGGCTGCCAGCCGGTGGTGCGGGCGTTCGAAGAGAACGAGCCGCGCAGCCGGTTTTACGAGAATGCCCACACCGTGGCGGCGGGCCTGCGCGTGCCCAAACCGCTGGGCGATTTTCTGGTACTCCAGGCCGTGCGTGAGAGCGGAGGCACGGCCATGGCGGTGAGCGACGATGAGATGCTCGAAGCGGGAGTCCAGCTCGCTTCCGATGAAGGAATCTATGCCGCGCCCGAAGGGGCGGCCTGCGTATCGGCGGCGCAGAAGCTGCTGGCCAGCGGCTTCCTCCAGCCCACCGACCGCATCGTGTTGTACAACACCGGATCGGGTCTGAAGTATCCGGAGGCCTACTCCACGCGGTTTCCGCGGACCGCATCCAGCGAGCAGGACAAGCTGGGCGGTCTGATCACGCCGCGATGAGATAGCATAGGAATGGAGCCCGATGGACCAGGAATTCAAAGCCGCATTTGCCAGCCTTGCCAAGCTGGTCGAAGATAACAGCCAGAGCCTGCAGGCGGAAATGGCTGCATTGCGGGCAGACATGGATCGCGGCTTCGAGCGCGTCGAGGCGGCAACCCGCCGCAACACCACCAGCATTGCTGGCGGCGGTACGGCCATCGTCGCCCTGAACCGTTGGGCAAAGCAGCGTGACCAGCTCGACACGAAACGGGACCAGCTCGACACGAAACGCGACCGCGAACTCCGCGACCTGCGCGCCCGCCTGCTGAAGGTCGAACGGGCTCTCAAGCGCCGCGCCGGCTGAACATCCCCCGATGAAAGACCTGGCACTACAGGCCCTGGACGCGGTGGCGCGGCGTGGCGTCACCTACGCCGACGTGCGCGCCGTCGAGGTCCGCGATCGTGAGATCACCACCAAGAACGGAAAAGCGGGGCATGTTTCCAGCTCCGAATCCACCGGGATCGGCATCCGCGTGCTCGCGTCCGGCTGCTGGGGATTCGCCGCCACCGACGACCTGACGCACGATGGCATCCAGGCGGCCGCCGCCCTGGCTCTCGAGATCGCGCGCGCCAGCCGGGCGGCATGCAAGCGGGAAATCGCGCTCGCGCCCGAGGAGAAGTACGAGGCCACCTGGGTCTCGCCGATTCGCATCGACCCCTTCTCCATCGCCGTCGACGAGAACCTGAACGTTCTGCTGGCGGTGGACGAAGAACTGCGCCGCACCGCGGGCGTCAGCCTCGCGGAAACTTCGATGAACTTCGAGCGGCGCCGGCAGGTGTTCGCTTCAACTCTCGGAAGCCTGATCGACCAGACCCGCTACCTCTCGGGCGCCGGCTTCGCGGCCCTCAGCTACCGGGATGGCGAGATCCAGAAGCGCTCGTATCCGAATTCGTTCGGCGGGCAGCACGAGTTGAAAGGATACGAGCTGGTGGAAGAATTGCATCTGCTCGAAAACGCGCCGCGCATCGCCGAAGAGGCCGTGGCGCTGCACACCGCCGATCAGTGTCCCGAGGGCGAGTGCGACCTGATCGTGGACAGCTCGCAGCTCGCCTTGCAGATCCACGAATCCATCGGCCACCCCATCGAGCTGGACCGCGTGCTGGGCAGCGAAGCCAACTACGCCGGCATGAGTTTTCTGACGTTGGACCAGCTCGGCCGCCTGCGCTACGGATCGGACATCGTGAACGTGGTGTGTGACGCGCGCCCGGAACACGGCCCGGGCCTGGGAACGTTCGCCTTCGACGACGAAGGCGTGCCGGCGCAAGCCACCGATATCATCCGCGCCGGGCAGTTCGTGGGCTACATGACTTCGCGCGAGACCGCCGCCGAAGTAGGGGAGGCGCGCTCCAACGGCTGCATGCGCGCCGATGGCTGGGCGAGGTTGCCGCTCATCCGCATGACCAACGTGAGCCTCGAGCCCGGCCGCCAATCGCTCGACGAAGTCTTCGACGCGGAGCATGCGATCTACATGCAGACCAACAAGAGCTGGTCGATCGACGACAAGCGCTACAACTTCCAGTTCGGCTGCGAGATCGCCTGGGAGATCCGCCACGGCAAGCGCGTCCGCATGCTGAAGAACCCCAGCTATAGCGGCATCTCAACCGAATTCTGGAATGCCTGCGCGGCCATCGCGGGGCGGGAGCACTGGACGCTGTGGGGCGTCCCCAATTGCGGCAAAGGACAACCGGAGCAGGTGATGGGCACGGGCCACGGAGCCAGCCCGGCGCGCTTCCGCAAGATCAAGGTCGGGAGTGCATATGGGGGTTAGGCCGTCCGTTGAGCCGGAAGACATCTGGGACGGCGTGCTGCGGGAGGCGCGGTCCCGCGGAGTCAGTGAAGTCGAAGCCATCGTCACCGGCTCCTATGAGGCGCTCACCCGATTCGCCAACAACTCCATCCACCAGAGCGTCGCGGAGCGGACCACGAATCTTTCGGTGCGCCCGATCATCGACGGACGCACGGCGCGCGCTTCCACCAACCGGCTGGATCGCGACGGCATCCGCGACGTGGTGGAACAAGCCATCGCGATCACCCGATTGACCGCGCCCGATCCCGACCTGCTGCCGTTGGCGGACGAGGTTCCGGAGTATCCGTGTGCCTACCCACGGTTCTTCGACGAAACCGCGGCCGCGACTCCCGATCTGCGGGCGCGTGCGGTGGCGGAGGCGATTGGCGGAGTGGAAAGCGCGGGACAAACTGCCGCGGGGATCTATTCCACCGGCGTATCGCTCTCCGCGCTGTTCAATTCGCAGTACGTTGCCGTGTGGCACGAGGAGACCATGGCGCGATTCTCCATCACCGCGATGGCCGCCGACAGTTCGGGATGGGCCAAAGCCTGCGCCTGCGACCTTCGCGATCTCGATCCGCTGCAACTGGCCCTGACGGCCGCGCTCAAGGCCGCCGAATCGCGCGCGCCCCGCGAGTTGCCGCCCGGCCGGTACACCGTGATCCTCGAGCCCGCCGCGGTGCTCGACCTGGCCGGCCAGATGTTCGGCGATTTCAGCGCCACGGCTATTCGCGACGGCCGCAGCTTCCTGAACGACCGCATCGGGCAGAAAATCTTCGGCGAGAACATCACGATCCACGACGACGTCTGGCACCGCCTGCAAGCCGGCCCGGGGTTCGATGGCGAAGGCGTGCCGCGCAAGCGGCTGACCCTGGTGGACGGCGGTGTGGTGCGCGACATCGCGCATTGCCGCCAAGCTGCGGCGCTGGCCGGAGTCGAGCCCACCGGCCACGGCTTCCCGCTGCCCAACGAATTCGGCGAGGCGCCGATGAATATCGTGATCGAGGGCGGCGAATCGTCCGTGGACCAAATGGTGGCATCGACGGAGCGGGGCATCCTGGTGACGCGGCTGTGGTACATCCGCGAAGTGGATCCGTACGAGAAGATCTTCACTGGAATGACGCGTGACGGCACGTTCCTGGTGGAAGGCGGACGCGTAACCGCCGGGCTGCGCAATTTCCGTTTCAACCAGAGTCTCATCGAGATGCTGTCGAACGTGGAGGCGCTCTCGGCAGCGGTCAGGGCCTCGGGAGAAGAGACCTTCGACATGGTGGCGCCGGCGATGAAGGTTCGGGATTTCAACTTCACCGAAGTCACGAGATTCTAAGGGCTGCTTTAGGCAGCTTTGCTTCTCCGAACGACCGATGTTATCATTGGTTCTAGGACCATCGGTACTCGGTGGGCGCCCTTCCGGCTTAACTCCTCGCGCCAGTTTGAAGTTTGAAGGATTGACGACCCTGGTAGGAGGAAACCCTGAACCAGCAAGCGACATCCACACCCTTTCATCAAGCGACGAAAAAGGGCGAGTATCTCTTCACTGTACGAGAAGCGCAGATAGTATTGCTGATCGGCCGAGGCAAAACCACCAAGGACATCGCAAACCTTTTGGCGTTGAGCGTCGGTACGGTAGGCACTCA
>Ga0116216_10003527_pt1 | contig 10173 bp, 6 predicted proteins | sample Sb_taG_11_FD_89696 | JGI IMG/M metagenome (GOLD analysis project Ga0116216, IMG submission 89696) | Peat soil microbial communities from Weissenstadt, Germany - Sb_50d_3_AS metaG | ecosystem: Environmental > Terrestrial > Soil > Wetlands > Peat | place: Germany: Weissenstadt | collected 2010-09-21
GAAGAAGGCGGGGTCGAAGCGATCGACCCCGTCGAGAAATCCGCCACGCAGCACACCAGATGTGAGCAAATCCGCCTCAACTGGCTCACTCGTCTCCCATCGATCGGCGGGCACATTGGTGATCGTGTCCCGTCCCTCCCGCAAGAGCCGCCAAAACTCATCCGGATTCGATGCTCCTGGCAGACGACACGCCATACCGACAACAGCGATCGCTCTCTTGTCTTCGGCGGATCCCATCAGCGGTCAGACGAGCGGGTGGCGAACGCCATTCTCATCTTCGTAGCCGAACATCAAATCATCCGCTGAGCCTGGGAAGGGACCAGATGCGTTACAGTGACGCAGCACGTTGTCCGTCTGCGTCGGTGTGCTCGCGGGCACTGCCTCTACGGCCTTTCTCGCACTTGCACCACGTGACCGAACATTTCGCACTTGAGTGGCGACTTTGACGAGGGCGACACGGCAAGAGCTGGCCGCGCGAACGAGAAGCCCCATAGAGCCAGGAGATTGCGTCGGCGTCACGCGTGGAGCTCCAAGCCGCGAATGAGGCGTGATCGTGTTTCGCAAGGCGAGATGATCTCGTCAACGAAACCATCTGCTGCCGCGCCGTCGACTCCTAGGTGCGTTGACGCGTAAAGCTCCGCGAGCTCGTCGATGTCGGCACCAGCCGCAATCTGACGTCGCTCGGCGATCATCACCGCCTGGTGTGCGCCCATGATGCCGATCTGTGCACCGGGCCATGCGAGAGTTAGGTCAGCTCCCAAGTCACGGGAGTTCATAACGATGTGAGCACCGCCGTATGCTTGCCGCAATGTCACAGTGATCCTCGGAGTGGTCGCTTGCGCAAACGCACGGAGCAGGGCCGACCCGTGGCGAATGATTCCCGCTTTCTCCTGCTTTACACCTGGCAGAAAGCCCGGCGTGTCTACCAAGACGACAAGCGGCAGTCGAAGGCGATCGCAAAGACTGACGAACCACGTTCCCTTCTCAGCGGCCCCACTATTGATGATACCGCCCAGGTAACGTGGCTGGTTGGCGATGACACCGACCGGGTGACCGTCGAGGCGCGCAAACATTGTAACCATGTTGCGCGCCCAGCGGGCCGCAAGCTCCAGGTGGTTTCCCCCATCGACAAGCGAACCAATCACCGCACGAACGTCGTAAACGCACCGCTTCACCGCAGGAAGATGGTCCTCGGGACTTCCGCTTGGCGCGTCCACTGCATTGATAATGGCCGGAGACCCGCCTAGCTGTGAGGGAAGGTATGCTAGCAGTTCGCACAAAAGCTTTGCGGCGGCAGGCTCGTCGGCGGCGACGAGATGGGCCACACCATTCGAGAGATGCACACGCGGACCCCCAAGGTCCTCTGCGCTGATTTGCTCGCGCATAACCTGCTCGACAACCTTTGGGCCGGTTAGAAACATCCGGGCACGGGGAGCTATTAATAGGACAAAGTCCCCAAGGGCAGGAGAGTAGGCAGCACCGCCGGCACATACGCCTCCAATCACTGAAATCTGCGGCACGCGTGCCAAGCTTTGCTCGCGAAAAATCGCGCCGTATGAACTCAGTGCGGCAACCCCCTCCTGCAGCCGAGCACCACCTGAGTCAGGAAACCCGATCACGGGAGCACCGGCACGACTCGCGCGCTTGATCGTTCGCGCGATCGTCTCTCCGCCGGCTCTACCCAGTGAACCCCCGCGATACCCTACGTCCTGTGTCCATACACAAACCGGACGGCCGCCGACACGCGCGCACCCGGCGACGACGCCGTCACCTACCGCTGAACGCCACGGTTGAAATGTGCCTGAATCGAGCATCGCCCGCAGACGCTCCAAGGCAAGGCTAACCGTTTTGGGTGCCGGTTCACTTGCGGTGCCACCGGCGGGGACGCAGCCGCTCGTGGAATCCTTACCGTTTAGGCTGCCTTTCGGCTGTGCGTGAGCAATCACACGACTAGGAAGCGCACCTGCATTCGCATAGAACTGCGACAAGTCCGTCAAACCTTAGTTTGGCTCATGCACCGATTGACAGAGAATACAATGAAGGATCAAGCGACTAACTGATGCGGGCCCGGCTACCGCAGCCCTTGTCGATTGCGATATATACCTCCGACATCCTTGGTCTTCCATGACGTTCTCCCGAAGTACGACCAGCACCCCGCTAGCACTACAAGTCCGACGCTCAAAAGGACACTCGGAAGTGATTCTGTCAGCCGGTGATCTCGTTTGTTGCAGGCGCTATCTATATACAGATCGCGCAACCTCCACAAGAGTTATCGAGCCATAAAATCTCCCTGCTCAGGCCGTTAACGGTCTAAGTTTCATTCTCCGGGAAATCGTGTTCCGATTGGGCGAAGATGGGAAGATCGTACTGGACAGGGTCGGCTCCCCCAAGAGTAGCGCGCCTCGCCGGCCGCTAGACCCAGCCGAGGGTGCGCTGGGGCGTGATGCTGGAGGGCCGCCAGGTCGTGCTCGGCCCTCGCTGACAGCGTTAACGGTCCGGCAGTTCTTGTGATTCGAAAACCGGTTCCGTCTGTGCGAAAACTAGGTTTTGTGTTGCGTCAGCGCTTGCGCGATTTCTTCGCCCTTTGGTGTGAGTCGCCAGGCGTTCCGCTTGCCTTTTCCTTCAGAGCGTTTGGTCACCAGCCCCTCCCGGGCGAGGTAGGTGAGCAGCTTCGAGATCTGCGATTGGTGGACGAGATCGATGCCGACGCCGACCTCGCGGTTGCTGGAGTCTGGATACTCGGCGAGGAAGACCACGCATTCGCGCAGGCGGCGGGCGGTCGCGTCGCCGAGGTTCGCGAAGGGGATCGCCTCGGGCGCCGCAGCCGGCTCGGTATCCTGCACGTCCTGCACCTGCAGCGACCAGCGGGAGTCTCCCTTGCGGATCGCTTGTGCGAGCTCGTCTCCCTTCTCGATCTCTTGCTGCACGCTGCGTGCACTGAGGTATGGCGCGGTGGCCAACCCGATCATCGGGCCGAGCAGTTCGATGAACGGGCCGGGCTTCTGCTCGACTATGTGCGCGTGCATGATCCCCAGCACCGAGCTCATCACCCCCTCCGCTGTCAGCGGCGAGATCGCGGGTACCTCTCTCTCGATCCGCTCGACCACCGGCAAGCGAAACGCTGCCATCACGCCCTCACGATGCTTGAGCACGACCGGGCCGCCTGCCAGCGTCTCCACGATACACACGCATGCCAGCTCGGGTTCGCGATCGAAGAAGCTCAGTACCGCGGCTAGGGCTGAGCGCACCCCGTCCTGCCAGCACTCCTCCGCGGCAAGCTCTTGCGCGGCAAGCGCGACCACCTGCTCCAGAACGCTGTCCATGATCGCGATCAGACACTCCTCCAGGCCGTCGAACAGCTCATAGAAGGTGCGGGTCGAAACTCTCGCCCGCGTGACGACCAATCCGATCGTGGTGCCCGCGAACCCACGCTCGGCGAGGACCTGCGCGACCGCCCGCAAGATTCGCTCGCGCTGATCCTGCACTACCTCCTCGCGGGTCTTGACAGATCCGCTGCCATTCGGATTCTGCTTGCCCGTCTCTTGCGCTGGCGCGATCTGTGTCGACGCTATCTGTGTCGGCGCAGGAGCCCTTCCAGCGGGCTCCAGCTCTTGCATGTAGGCGCCGGTGACCGATGGGAGCAGACGATCGAGCAGCGAGGCCGACGCCTCAAGCACACCGCGCAATGCGGTCCTTTGACCGTCCAAGGCGCTGTGATCGGCCTCCTGCATGACGAAGTCCTCCAGCACCGCGAGGCCCGCGACGTACCGGCGCAGCACCGTGTCCAACCCAACCCCCACCCGCGCCGCGCGGCGCGCCTGCACGACCACAGCCGAGGGAGTCGGCTGGCCGATCTCCGATCGATCGGACTCCCTATCCTGCTCAAGGCCGTCGAGGACGAAATCCACGGCCGCCGCGATCGCCGCGCGCAACCCCGCCACATACTCAGGGTCCGCGAGCCCCACCGCACCGGGCTCCAGATCGCTGACACGGGCAAAGATTGCATCGTTGATCTCCGCGCGCCGCGCACGCAACCGCGCAACAACGCCCACACGAGCCCGCCCAAACGGCTCCTCAGGGCCGGATGTGTCATCTCCCCCGCTCACGTTTGCTCCGTGCTGACCGCCGCTCGACCCGCTGCCTAGCGACACATCGCTACCCAAGTACCACCATGACTTGAGAGATTATACATCGCATCTGGGGTCGGATAGATCGAGGGTTCGGCCCTCATGCCCTCAAGCCCCGACCCTCAAGTCGCCCTCGGACGTGCCATCCGACTGCGCCGCGAAGAGCTGGGGCTGAGCCAAAGCACCGTCGCGCTCGACGCCGGAATCGAGCCCTCCTGGCTATCGCATATCGAGTCCGGCAAACAGAACCCCGCGTGGGGGAGCATCGACCGCATCGCACGAGCGCTCGGCTGGTCGCTATGGGAGCTTGCCAAGCTGGCCGATGACCTCGAGACGAAGGATCGCCAGCCGACCAATCGGCCGTTGCCGCAGGAAGATCCGCAGAGCTGACGCGGAGCTTCGGCGCCTCAGCCGCCGAGCCGTAGGGTCGAATCGACCGAGCACAGACCCTTGAGGACTGCATCGACGAAGGCACCATCGCCCAACGTCTGAACTGCTCGTCGATCATCCAACCGCGATGCTGCCCGGATGGCAGCATCATGTCAAGGACATCGTTCTATTTTGGCCCCCAAGAGTTTTATTCAGACATTTTCGATTCTAAACCGAATAAAATCATTCTAATCTGAAACCGCTACCTGCGTCTTCGCAAGAGGACCCTTGCTCCATCGTGGGGTGTGAGCAGGGCGCTGTGCCATCGGGGATGCTCGATCCGCGCGCTCACGGGCAGCACGAGCAGCCTGGACAGCGCCTGTTGGAGAACGGTCTCGATCTCGAGCAGCGCGAGATGCCGGCCGGGGCAGCGCTTGTGGCCCGCGCCCCACGGCAGCAGGGCGCCGGCTTGCGGTGCGCTACCCAGGAAGCGCTCCGGTATGAAAGCGTGTGGGTTCGGGTAGAGGTCGGGGTCATGATGCATCAGGTAGGTGCAAGCGCACAGGTGGGCCGGCGGACAGTAGTCATGGCCACCGATTTCGATTGACTCACTGACCACTCGCGGGGGGAGGAACAGAAACGTCGGCTTGTGTCGCAACGTCTCCTGGATCGTCGCGTTCATATACTCATCCCCCACTTCGCCGTCGATCTCCTCGATCAGTCGATCCTGGACCGCCGGGTTGTGCGCCAGCAATTGGAAGGACCAGGCGAGCGTCGCCGCCGTCGTCTCGTACCCGGCGACGATCACCGAGACGAGGTTGTCACGCACCTGCCTGTCTGACATCGGCGAACCGTCCGGGTTGGCCGTCGCGAGGAACATGTCGAGCAGATCACGATCGGCGGCGTGCCCCTCCCGGCGCCGCCGATCGATCAGCGCGAAGATCAGCTCGTCCACTTCACCGCGCCGGCGCACGAACCTACTCCACGTGTCGCGCCACCCCGGCAGGCGGCGCAACAACGGCTCCTGCAGCAGCGGACCGACCAGAACCGGCACCATTGCGAGCAAGCGCCGGCCCAGCTCCTCAGACATGCACAAGCCATCCTCAGACATGGTGTCTGTGTCCGTACCGCCGATTGCGATTGACAGCATCACCTTCAGCGTCAGCTCGCCCAGATACGGGCTTAGGGGAAAGGCACGCTCGAGTGGCCACGAGGCGACCGTCCGCTCGACCAGGTCGGCGATCGTATCGGCGTATTCTCCTACGGCGCGGCGGTGAAAGGCGGGCAGAATCGCGTTACGTCCGCACAGGTGCTCCGCTCCGGCTCCCAACACAAACGAGCTCTCGCCGAACACCGGCTTCATCAGGGCGCCACCCGCTCCCGCGTGCAGAACGCTCGCCGGGGCGGTGACGAGCGCACGGATGTCCCGTGGGTCTGACAGCAACACGAGCGATTGCATACCCACGGGGTGAATAATGAAGCTGTCCCCGTAGCGGACACGGCAGCGCTCAAGGTAAGCATACGGCCACTGCCGGCTGGCGAGCGTCTGGAGCACTCGTGGAGATGACACCCTGGGCGGGAGCGAGCGAGTGCAACGATCGGTGAGCAACAGGGGGTCGGTGAATGCCATCGGACGTGTCTCCTTGTTGTCTGGGTCACGCGGAGCGCTGCATGTAGACGATCCGCCACGTGCGTAGAATCGGGAGGAGGATTTCTGTGAGCGAGCCGCCGGCGCTGAGGAGGCTCCTAGTGGTGTTCTGCATCTCGCGCGTGCGTGCGCTGTCCTTGGAGAGGTACATCGCGATCATGCAGGCAACGATCAGCGCGTGGCGCTCACCGTCTGGCAGAGCGCTCGCCGCTGTGAAACTGTTTTCGATGAGCCTGCATACCTGCCTCGTCGCGAGCTCGGTACTCCGGTAATGCGCTATGTAGCTGTGATCGCCGTTCTCGATGTCCTCACGCTGGTCAACGTAGCTGTCGAGCATCGTGGTGACCGCTGAAACCCAGGGAAAATAGGTGTCACGGGTCTGCTTGATGTGCGCAGCGGTGAGCGCCTCCTCGGCGCTGATGCTCAGGAGCGCGTGTATGGTCGGCGACGCGCTGGCAGCGCCACTGAGCTCAAACCAGCTGCCTTGCATCTCTTCCTCTTGCGAGCACTCGCGGGCGACCCACTCGCGCAGGTCCCGATCGCGGCGATCCGGGTCAGGATCGTGGTTGATCGCCAAAACCTGAGCGCGTCTGGCCTCATGCAGCAGCTGTGGACGGACACGCTCATATGAGGAAAGTTCCGCGCTGCTCGCACGGCAGGCCTCGACCAGCGCCCGCAGGTAACCACCATCGTCACGCCAAGGGTGAAACAGGTAATAGTCAGAGATCGGCCTGTTGGCGTCCAGCGCGTCGATCAGCGCCAGGTGCAGCTGGCGGCCGTTTGCCTGCCCGGCGATCACGCCGTGCTCGTTGACGCTGTCGAGGTAGTCCCAGATGATCTCGTAGGCGACGAGCACCCGCAGGAGATCTGGATTACGAGCACGGGGCAGCGTCCAGAACAGTGCGGCGCCGTCGGTGTGCCCACGCTTGCGACCGAGCGCGCTCAGCGCGTCCCGGCGGAGCTGTGAATCCGGGATCTGCCTGGCACGGGCGCGCCATCCACGCACCTCGCGCGCGACCGCGGGCAGCCCCCATACCAGCTGGCGTACCGTCGCGCGAACGAGGCTCTGAAGTTGCGCAGCCGAGAGCGGCGCCGGGTCGAGAGCGCTGCCCGGGATACCGGCCCCGCGCTCTCCGGTCGGCAGACCCGAACGATTTACCAAACCCGGATGATTCTAGTCTGCCTTTGACTAGGTTTGCGTAGGAATGAACAGCTCGACGAAGGCCGTGTACTGTCGGCGGCAGCCGGCCCGCGTGCCCCGGTCAGTACGCTGGGTTGACAGCCCTGGGCGGCACACGCACCACGAAGTATCCCGGCACGGCCGCGACCGCGACCGCGAGCAGAGTGACCAGCGCGAAGCTCGAGAGCGTAGCCAGCGCTTCGACGTTGAAAATGACCGGAAAGCCGGTGACGCTGGACAGGAAGTGGCTACCCAAGAACTGACCATAGAGACCAAAGACCGCACCGATCGAGCAGCCCGCTGCGAGCAGGACCGCACTTTCGCACAAGAGCCACCGCCATAGCACGCCCTTCCGGTATCCGTCGACCTTCATGAATGCGATCAGGTCACGGCGCTGCCACAGCATCGAGCCGATCGCGGCCGCCACGGCCAGCATCGCCGCGATCAGCACCAGAAGCCTGATCTGGGTCAGACGCGCCAATCCCTGAGCCGCAAGGATATGATGGCGCTGTTCGCGCTGCACTGAGGTTTCGACGACGAGCCCCGCTTCCGCTCCCAGCGCTCGCGCCACCCGGGAGCGGACCGTGGCGGCCGAGACGCCCGGTGATGTCTGGATCTCATACGCGCTCAGGTCGCCGCTCGCCCACGCCCGGGCATAGTCGGATGCGTTGAGGATCAGCGCACCCGATGACCAGCCCAAATTGGTGCTCAACGCGGCGACGCGCAGCCTGATCGAGCGTGGGGAGGGCAGCAGGAACGCCTCGCCGACGTGCAGGTGGTGCTCGCCGGCGAGCGCTTGTGAGAGCACAGCCCAGCCACCTTGGCGGATCCTACTGGTCGCCAGACCGGGAGCGCCGCTGACGATCTGGCTCATGGGGATCGGTTCGGCCGCACCCACAGGCTGTGCCAGCACCCACAGGCGTCGATCTCCCCAGTCGAGAAAGCTTCCGCGATAGGACCCCACCGTCGCCACACCCGGCAACCTCGCGAGCATTCGCGAGTAGGCGTCGGGGAACGATGTCGTCGCGAACGCGTTGGCTTCGCCGCTCGCGGTGACCCACACCGCCGCGTTTGAGTCGATGCCGCGCACGGACGCACCGATCCCGCTCGTGAGGTTGCGTTGAATGCCCTGGAACTCGACGATGCCGAAGACCGCGACCGCGACCGTGGCGGCGATCGCCAACAAGCGCACACGCATCCGCGGAGACCGCAGCTCGATCGCCGCCAGCGTGCTCGCGGGCCCCCCTGCCAGACGCTGCGCGCCCGCAAAGACCGCGACGAGTGAAGCGAACAGCAACGGCGACAGGCACAGCAATGCGACGATCAACATGACATTGCCGACGATCGCTCCCTGGTTGTGAGCGTCGGGAATGATCGCCGTCAGCGCAAGGCTTGCCACTCCCCCCACCAGCAGCGCAGCGATCCAGCGCCGTCCGCGTCCCGCCGCGACGCCATCGTCCTGCAGTGGACGCGAGAAGGCATCGCGCAGCGGCCACAGCACGCCCACAATTGTCGCCGCCAGCCCCGCCCCGATCGCAAGGACCACGCTCTGCCAGCTCACAATCCGGCTGTTGGCGACCGGGAATGCGAACGACAGGTATCCCGGAGCGGCGTCGAACACGACGCGTGAGAGCACTTCGCCGAGGGCGAGGCCCAGCACGCAGGCCAGCACACCGAGCACGGCGGCGTCGAACAAAAGAACTTGCACGACCATCAGGCGCGTGGCGCCTTGCACCCTGACCTCTTTGATCAGCCGCCGGCGCGCGGGCACGGTGATCAGCATCGCGTTCAGGGCAAACAGGAAACCCACAAGCGCGCTGATCGCGGAGAACAACGTCTCGCTTTTACTCTCGGGGTCCACGGCGCCCGAGAACAGCCGCGAGTCATAATCGCTCGGCTCGATGTTCACGCCGGCTGTAACCGCGAGCTTTCCGAGCGCCACCGCGAGCTCGTGCTTGCAGCCACCTTTACACTGTATAAGGATTCGTGTGATTTTGCCGCGCATATTCAGGATACGCTGCGCATAGCGAATCGGAGCGAGCGCGATCGGACTGCTGATCAGCTTCCCGATTTCGTTTTCCCCGAGCACCGCAAGCAGAGTCCTGACAATGCGATCGGAGACCTGCAGCTTGGCCGACTGAAACGTGCCGGCGCCAATCGCCCGCGCGATAGGGGCAGGCAACGCGATCGCTCGCAGGCCCGCGAGCTCCCCCGCGGAAAAGCTTTGAAACAGAGAACCGCTCACATCCGCAAAGCGCGGGTCGGCGCCGATCAGATCGACTGAGCGCTGACCACTTGGTCCGCTCACATTCGCCTGCTGTTCCAGCAGCGGGACAGCAATCTGAACGCCGGGCACATGCCCAACCCGATCCAACAACCGTTCACTGAATCCTTCCGGTCCCTGGGCGTCCAGCTGAAACTGAGAGCCGCCGACAACCTCCCTATCGAGCTGTGTCGCAGACTGCGAGAGGCTGGTGCTCGCGACCTGGCTCCCGAACAGCAGCGCCACACCAACCGCGATACCGGCGACCGCCAAGCCCTCCTGCACGAGCACGGCACGCGCGCGTAACCTCGCGCGATACAGCAACAGAATGTTCGTCAGGCCCATCCTCTCCATCCTCACACCGGCTCCTGAGGCAACGGCTCGATGAGCGTGTGGTCGGGCTTGTACTCCCGCAAACATCCGTCATGCAGCTCATACGCACGCTGCGCGAAAACCATCGCTTGCGAATCGTGGGTGGCAAGCAACACGGTCGCGCCCCGCTCCGCGCATATCTCTGCCAGCAAGTCGAGCACTTCGGAGGTGCGATGGGAATCGAGGCTCCCCGTCGGCTCATCGGCGAGCACCA
>Ga0116216_10003530_pt1 | contig 10169 bp, 7 predicted proteins | sample Sb_taG_11_FD_89696 | JGI IMG/M metagenome (GOLD analysis project Ga0116216, IMG submission 89696) | Peat soil microbial communities from Weissenstadt, Germany - Sb_50d_3_AS metaG | ecosystem: Environmental > Terrestrial > Soil > Wetlands > Peat | place: Germany: Weissenstadt | collected 2010-09-21
CCCCCTCGGCCGAGGTCACCGTGTGCGGCAGCTCGTCTTCATTCACCCAGCTCACGATCGTGCCGGCCGGCACCGTCACGCTCGACGGAATGAATCCGAAGGGAGACAGCCGAACCCGGACAGGGTCTCCCGCACACTCTGCGCGAGGCACAATCGCCGAGACGCCAAGGAGCGTGAGAAACAGGAGACCGAAAACCGCGGAAACACCTCGAAGAGCCGGGACACGCTTCGTGAGAGGCCTGCGATCTTCCATGCCTTTTCCCTCCCCTCTTCTCGATTTTCGAGGTTCGATTCTCCGAAAAATGCAGCGTCGCTAACCGACGACCATCATTCCTTTCATGCGGACGCACGAGATACTCGTATGTACGAGGGTGAATGGGAAATCGATACACGCCCTCGCTCCATCGAAGCGCGAGAAGGGGGCCCCTCACTATTCAGCCTTTGGGCCTGAAGTTTGAGGTACACGCTCGTGAACGCTGCACCACTCACTTCGCGCTATGTGACAGACAGGTGGCGCCGAGGACCACGCAGAGCAAGGGAAGGACATCCTTGAAGGCGATCTCCAATGCCACAGCCGTGACCTCCAGCTCCGATGTCATGGAGTACACCGCGAACCGGAGCCTGGATTGTCACGATCCTCGGGGGAGGGCATAACTTCGAACAGGATCGGCGCGTATTAGGTTGTGCGAGACAGTTTCGCTGACCGCTTCACGGGGTCGGCTGCGCGCACGGGCTGAGCGAAGAACGAAGGTCCACAGCCAGGGCACTTGAGGATTCCGATAGGCACGAGGCGCTCAGCCTATCAACGGGCTTCCTCGGCTGGGGACGTGTGAAATCTCCTTCCCGCCCGTCCTGACCGCCTGGAAGAAAGCCTCTGAGCGGAAAGCGCGGCGCCCGATGACACCTTCCGACGCTTCGCTCAGTGCGTTGCTTCAGCGAGCAGTTGCCGGATCACCTCCTCCGACTCTTCGTACCCGCCTTCCCCAAAACGCTCGTAGCGGACCACTCCATGTGCGTCGATGAAGTAGAAGGCCGGCCAGTATCGGTTGCCGTAGGCCTTCCAGGTCGCAGCGTGGTTATCCTGCGCCACCGGGTAGTGGATCCCTTGGCCATTCACGGCCGCCTCGGTCGCCGCCTGCCCGCGCTCATGTGCAGACTCAGGAGTGTGAATCCCGATCACGACCAGGCCGCGGTCCTTGTACCTCTCATACCACTGCACCACATGCGGGAGGGTGTGCTGACAATTCGCGCAATCGAAGGTCCAAAAGTTCACCACAATCACCTTCCCTCGAAGGTCCGCAATCGAAAGGGGCGCGGAGTTGATCCAGTGCTCGATCCCCACAATCTCCGGCGCCTGCCAGCTCGAACCCGCAAAGTCGATTGGGCGCGCGAACCCTTCCCCGCGCCCACAGAATCCAAGTGCGACGAGAACAAGGGCCACTCGGATGGCGAAGTGCTTCATGGCGGGATCCTCCGAGCCCTTTGATGCCGGATCAGCGCGAACCGTCCCAGCCGTCGAAGTCGGCACCCTGCCTCTCCAGAATTCGTCTGGATGCCGCTCGAAACCGGATCGGCTTGAGAGATCCTCAATCCCATAACTCTCGGCTGCTCGATCGCCGTTAGCGTGGGGAGGAGCGCATGGGTAGACTGCCGAAGGTTCGGTTGCAGATCCGGTCTTCTTCATTGCAGACTTCGACTTCTGGTATCTGGTACAAGAAGGTCGACGAATGAACCCATCAACTGGAGAATGTCTGTCAATGCAATTTCATAGTGCCAGAAGACTGGCCCACCGCGCGCTTGGGCGGTTGCAACGTTCCGCCAGAAAGAGCACGTCTCAAGTTGAGGTCATCCCCCCCGATGACTTCCTGGCATGGCTGAGCTTCATAGATCCGGGAATGCTCCTTCCGGGGAATGTGTATCTTCTGGATTACTGTCTACAGAACCTAAAGGTTGCGAGTGCGATTGTCGAGATTGGATCCTTTGCCGGACTATCGCTCAACCACATCCTGTATTTCGCAAGAAAGTATCAGCGACAGAACCCGGTATTTTCGGTGGACGCCTGGACTTTCGAAGGCGCGAGTGCTTCCTCGAATATCGCCGGTTCTGACGTGAGCTTCTTGGCCTATCGGCAGCATGTCATCGAGACGTTTGAACGCAACAACCGACTGTTCAGCTCCAAGAACCTGCCACGCCATATCGCCCTGGAGTCCGATGCGTTCTTTGACGCGTGGTCACGCAACGAGGAAATGATCGACCATTTCGGCCATTCCGTCCGTCTTGGCGGGCCGATTGCCTTCGCCTATATCGATGGAGCCCATACCTACGACCAATCTCTCCGCGACTTTCAAAACGTAGATCGATACCTGGAGATCGGCGGCTACGTGATCTTCGACGACTCCGCGGACGGATCGGCTTGGGGGTCGCATCGCACGGCGACGGAGGCAGCGGCGCTCCCTCGCTATCGCTTGGTGCGCAAGAACCCCCATTATTGCCTGCAAAGGATCGCCCGCTAAGCGAGGCGCGAGCCTCCCCCTCCTCTGTTCGCCGCTGTCACGTACCGGTCCCTGTCGAGCATCGCGGAGTCCGGAAACAGCCCTCCTCGCCGCTTGTGGTTGATGCGCAAGCCCGGCACCTACGTCAGCTCACATGTGCACCGCTCTTGCGAACCTGCGAACCGCAGCACGATGGGGGTTCTTGGCCGCCGCGCGACTGCGCGGCGCGCGGAATCGACCTGAAAGGCGTAAAGTTCGATGAGGCGACCAAGCACACCATGACAACCGCTGTGCCGCACGCCGGAGGAGGCGAACCGCGGCGGAGAGAGAATCCTTGTGATGCGATTAATTCAACTCGTCGAAGCGTTGGCCATCGGGGACGACCGCCGTGGGGATCGGCGTCGCTTCGAGGTCGCGAACGGAAAACGCGCAGCTACGGGAGAGCCGGGCGTCCAGGAGTTTGCCACGCTGAGACCGATCGCCGACTTCCTGGAGCGAACGATCCTCGGCGTGACCACCCATGGGAGGACTCCCCGATGAAGCTCTATGAGCCCTTTCGCGGCGTGATCGGGCGGACGCTCGCCGAGTCGAAGCCGGACTGGCCGGAGCGGCAGCATCCCGGTGAGGGCGCCCCCAACGTCGTCGTGATCCTGCTCGACGACCTCGGATTCTCCCACTTCGGCTGCTATGGCTCGACGATCGAGACGCCGCACATCGACCGTCTCGCGACGGCGGGCCTCCGCTACACGAACTTCCACGTCACCCCGCTCTGCTCCCCGACCCGCGCGGCCCTGCTCACGGGACGCAACCACCACGAGGTAGGAATGCGGTCCGTGTCAAACTTCAACACCGGGTTTCCGAACATGCGCGGCCATGTGTCGAACCACGCCGCTACGGTGGCTGAGGTGCTGCGGGACCGCGGGTACACCACCTTCGGCGTGGGGAAGTGGCACCTCTGCCAGATGGAGGATGCATCCGCCGCCGGCCCGTACGACCAATGGCCGTGCCAGCGCGGCTTCGATCGTTTCTACGGTTTCCTGGACGGCGAGACCGACCAGTTCCATCCGGAGCTCATCTACGACAACCACGCCGTAGATCCACTGAAGACCGTGCAGGAGGGCTATCACCTAAGCGAGGATCTCGTCGATCGGGCGATCGGGTTCGTGCACGACACGAAGTCGATCCGGCCCGACCGTCCCTTCTTCCTGTACGTGGCCTTCGGCGCAACCCACGCGCCGCACCAGGCACCCGCCCCGTACCTCGAGAAGTACCGCGGTCGCTTCGACCAAGGGTGGGACTCCTGCCGAGACGAATGGTTCGGCCGCCAACGCGGGATGGGGCTGCTCCCCGAGAGCACGCTGCTGGCTCCGCGGAACCCAGGCGTAGAGCCCTGGGCGGACCTCCCCGAGAGCCACCGCATTCTCGCCGCGCGCCTCCAGGAGGCCTTCGCCGGCTTCCTCGACCACACCGACGCCCAGATCGGACGCCTGGTCAACGCGCTGACTCGCCTCGGCGAGCTCGACAACACCCTGATCTTCCTGCTCTCCGACAACGGCGCGAGTCAGGAGGGCGGGCCGTTCGGTGTCCTGCACGAGTGGAAGTTCTTCAACTTCGTGATCGAGACACCCGACGAGGCGATCCGTCATCTCGACGATATTGGCGGACCCCACAGTCACACCAACTATCCCTGGGGTTGGGCCCAGGCGGGGAACACACCGTTCAAATGGTACAAGCAGAACACCCACGAAGGCGGAGTCCACGTTCCGCTCATCGTCCATTGGCCGGCGGGAATCGTCGAGCCGCTACGCGGAGGGCTGCGCGACCAGTTCCATCACGTGAACGACATCGTGCCGACGATCTACGAGGTTCTCGGCGTGACGCCTCCCTCCGTATACCGCGGCTACGAGCAGATGCCCGTCACGGGCACGTCGCTCCGCTACAGCTTCGCGGGTCCAGACGTCCCGAGCCGAAAGCCCGTGCAGTATTTCGAGATGATGGGGCACCGCGCCATCTATTCCGACGGCTGGAAGGCGGTGACGCGCCATCAGCCGCGTGTCGCCTTCGACAACGACGATTGGGAGCTGTACCACGTCGCCGAGGACCGCTCGGAATGCCGCAACCTCGCTGCAGCGATGCCGGACAAGCTCGCCGAGCTCGTCGATCTGTGGTGGCGCGAAGCCGAAAAGCACGGCGTGCTCCCCCTGGACGACCGCACCCTCGAGCTCTTCGGCGCTCGCTTCCGCGACCGCTCGCCGCACCGGGCCGATCGCCATTACACCTACCGACCCCCGATGTCTCCGCTCCCCGCCCAGGTTGGCGCCGCCATCGGCGGACGCAGCTGGGATCTGGAGGCCCGGATCGACCGACCCGCTGGAGCGGGAGGCGTGATTCTCGCGACGGGCACGGAGAACTCCGGGCTCAGTCTCTTTGTCCAGAACGACCGGCTGCTCTTCGACTACAACTGCTTCGGCGAGCACCATGTCGTCGTGTCGACCCGCCCGGTGCCGAACGGCGCCTCAAAGGTCGGCGTCCAGTTCCGGCGGGGCCCGGGAAAGGGCGGAGATGCGACACTGGTGATTGACGAGGAGCCTTGCGGCTCGGTCACGCTGCCCTTCGTGATGCGGATCATCTCAAGTATCGGGCCCAGCGTCGGCTTCGATCACGGCTCCCCGGTGAGTGAGCGCTACACCGGTGCCTTCCCGTTCGCTGGTCGGATCGATCGGGTCGACATCCAGCTCGTCTCGACGCGAGGCGAGGCAGGGAACGCCATCGCCGACGAACGTGCGACCATGGCCCGCCAATAGGCATCGGACGACGAGTGAGCCCAGGTTTCAGGCAAACGACAACGCTTGGCTTGAAGCCGGGGCGGGGCACCGAACCGATCCCTCGCAAGGGAGCAGGTCGCACCCGTCGCGATCGCGGAGAGCCAACCTTACAGGTTGGCATCGGCGGTCCTCGACGTCGTACTGCTTTCGAATCTCGGCCAAAGACGGAGTTGTTTCAGGGCGGGGGCCTGGAGGCGGAAACCGCATGTGCGCTTGAAATTTCCTCTGCACTATCATGCGGCAATGGCCAATCCCCTCCGCTTCGGAATCCTCGGCGCTGCGCGAATCGCGCCGATGGCTCTGATCCAGCCCGCGCGACGCGTCACTGAGGCGCAGGTCGCGGCGGTCGCGGCACGCGATCCGGCGAGGGCGCGCGCTTTCGCGCAGAAGCACGGTATCCCGCGCGTGCACGAGTCGTACGACGCGCTGCTCGCCGACCCGGAACTCGATGCGATCTACAACCCGCTGCCGAACGGCTTGCACTGCGAGTGGACGATCCGCGCGCTGCGCGCCGGCAAGGACGTGCTCTGCGAGAAACCGATCGCGTCAAACGCCGCCGAGGCCCGGCAGATGGCGGATGTGGCCCGTGAGACCGGTCGCGTCCTCGTCGAGGCATTCCACTGGCGTTACCACCCGCTTGCCGCGCGCGTGAAGCAGGTACTCGCCAGCGGCGCGATCGGCGCGCCACGCCACTACGAGGCGGCGCTCGCGTTCCCAATCGGCCTGAAGCGCAACGACATCCGCTGGAAGTGGGAACTTGCCGGCGGCGCGCTGATGGATGCCGGCTGCTACCCGGTCTCGATGGTGCGCCACATGGCGGAGGCGGAGCCAGAGGTGGTGAGCGCCAGCGCATTGTTGTGGTCTGAGCAGGTTGATCGGCGCATGGAGGCGCGACTGCGCTTTGCAGACGGCCGCAGCGGCGCGATCCTCGCGTCGATGTGGTCGCACACCGTGCTGAAGATGTCGCTGCGCATCGAGGGCGAGCGCGGCGAGGTCCGTGTCTTCAACCCGATCGCGCCACACTTTTACAACCGCTTGACGGTGCGGACGCCGGACGGAACCCGCCGCGAGCGCGTCGCGGGCGAAGCGACCTATACTTGTCAATTGCGCGCCTTCGTCGACCGCGTGCGCAAGGGAACGCCGGTGCCGACGGGCCCGGACGATGCGGTCGCCAACATGCGCGTGATCGACGCAATCTACCGCGCTGCTGGGTTGAAGGTACGCGGCACCTGAATTGTTCGCGGCTTCTGGCTGCCTGTGCACCGATGGCAACGGATTCGGTCACGGATCGACCGGACACTCCGAGCGTCGTCGACTCTCGGTGCGATGTCCGGTCACGCGCTCCACGCCCCAGACCTAAGCCACTAAGCCCTCGCGTTTGACGCGGCGCCCGGCTTCGATCGGGGCGTTGTCGGTTCCATAGCGAGAATCGCGTGCGGGTGTCATGGCAGCGGAGTGAAGCACGATTCCGACGTTTCGCGGCAGGGTGGTCGGGGCACTCTGCGGGTCGATCGGAACCGTCTTGGGGCTACCGCCGCGACGCGCCTGACCCCCGTTCCGCCTCCACAGCTCAGCGCGACGTTCGGCGCCCCAATTTCCGGATTCAGACCCGCGTTTTGAAGGCAGCGGCCGTTCCCCGCGAACCCCGCTGCCACGCTCGCGCAGGCGTCCCCGAGCACAGGCTGTTGCGCGACTCGTGCGTCGAATGAGCGCAAGCGCGCACCCTTAGTGCCACGCACGGCGCTTCGGCCTGCCTATTTGCGTCGGCGGTGGATCGCCCAGCCAATGATGGCGCTGCCCGAAGCAAACAACCCAACCGCAGCGGGCTCAGGCACAGAAGGCGGAGAACTGTCGCGCGCGTCGTGCCACCGAGTCGGCGGGTAGTTGCCCATGGCGCTCGCCTGGGCGGCAAGCAGCAGGGCGAAGGCAAGAGCGGCAACTAAACGCATAACCTCTCCTCATCGGCGCAGGGCTAGCTCTGCAAGCAGTGAGTGTCCCGGAGAGACCAAAGGGTTATGTAGAGATAGTTGCTGCCTCAGAAGCGGAACGTTCAGTTGCCGGGTCGCCTTTGCCCCGGATGGGTCGAACGAAGTGAGATTGGTCGGCCTAGCCCTTGCTCTCTTTGGCGGCTGCCCACACAGTAGCCCCGAGCTTGATCTTCGCGGCGATTTGAATCAAAGACAGCGGACACTCACGGAATGCGATCAGCCGCAGGTGGTTTGTCGCGTGATGTTCTCTTCCGGCGGGGCGGCCTTCGTAGCCCAGGGGCTGTTGCGTCTAAACGCCAGCAAAGATGAGCCAGTAGTCACCGATTTGCATGCAAGGGTTAGTCAAAGCTGGCTCGTTCCCCATCGCGATCCTCCGATTCTCCTAGTCACGCACGTCCAGACCGTCGAGCTTGGGGCGTGTCCGCGCTCGTTCTACGGCCGGTCCCCGATCCAAGCGCCAATTGATGAAGCCGAGGCTCCCTTGCCGCTTCTGACACAAGGGGCCATGAGTTGGCGACGGCGCCCCCCCCGCCAGAGACGTAGGCGACCCGCCCGCGCCGTGGCGCTGGATTGAAGCGATGGGTACCCGGCGCGTCATCGGCCCGCCCGATGCCGCGAAGTGGGGGCATTGACCGGTTCCCGAGAACGGGTGATCTCGAGAACCGGCCGAGGCAGGCGAATTCCTGGGAAGGGAGCTCCTGCCTCATCGGTAGAATTACGGTGTCCTCGCGGCGACGCCATAAATCGAAGCCCCGGTAGCCGACCACTCTTCTCCCTAGAAGCGCGGTCACTTCTGCTTCTCCTGTTGAACCCCCTAGAGGGAGAGGTGCTTCGGGAACCGCCGAGCGATCGCGGTTCCGGAGGTCGCGCCGAGCTGCGATCGGTGGTCACGAGCGGACCCGTGGCCGCCGAAAAACTCGGAGGAGCCCGCGCTGTCCGCAGCACCCGGTAGGTTGCAGGTTGCATTGACAGCGAACTTTCACGGCCCCGGCCCCCCACACGCACGCAGGTGCCCTTCGCACCCTGGCTTCTGCCAGGACATCGGGGACGTCGAACCAACGCCTTTTGTGATTCCGATCACGATCTAAGCGCGGAATGAGGGAGTACTCGCGAACGCTCCGCTGATGCGCCGACTCGTGAGGCTCGCGTTGCGGTCCTTGCAGCTACCCCCGAGTCGACACGATAATCCGGGCACGTGTGGGGGGCGTCGATGCCCGACACTGCATTTCGGACCCTTCTCCTAAACCTCGCGCTTGCCGCTGTGTACTCGGCGACGGGGTGGCTCGGGCTGCAAAATTCGTGTTCTGAGCTTACGCTGATCTCACGGTTCATCGCTCTATTCCTTTCTGCTCGATGATCCTGTTTCTCGTTACATACACGCTCCTTCGCATTCGGTTCGCTTGTTGGTTGCTTCTTCAGCGAACGCGATGAGCGTCGGGGCGGTCTTGTCTCAGAGGCTATTGGCACCGATCACCGTGACCTTCGACCTCATCGCGGCATGCACGCCGAACGCATGGCCGGCAAAGGAGCCCAGTTCTCGTCGATCGGCGATTCCGCCGTCCTCGGGACGGAGAGCCTGAACCAACGCCTTGAGCACCTGCTCTTTCAGCGCGTGGCGATCCTCGAACGTGAGCCCGGCGGTGGGGATCGGGTTGAGTATTTCAACCACTACGCGGCCTCCGAGGATGGTGAGGTATCCGTGGGCTGGCATCACGTGTGCTGTGTTGTGGATGGCAACCGGCACAACCGGGACCTGCTGCTCGATGGCGAACACGAAGGCACCCCCTTTGAGCGGAAGCATCTGCCCCGCCGGGGCGCGCGTGCCCTCGGGAAAGATCACTAGCGACACGCTCTTGCCGAGCTTCGCGGCGGCCTCGTCGAGCGTCCGCTTGGCGATCCCTGGGTTGTCTCGGTCGATCGGGATCATGCCCACGGCACGCATCGCCGTTCCGAGCACCGGCTCGTCGAATAGCTCCCGCTTGGCGGCGTAGCGAGCCGTCGGGAGCGCCGCCATCAGCGCGGTGATGTCTGCGTGGCTCCGGTGATTAGGGGTAAAGACGTAAGCCTGCTTCGGATCCAGCTTGTCCAGTCCAATCACCTCGACCCGGATGCCGACAAGGCGGTTCGTGAGCCTGGCTGATGCGGAGAAGATCCGCTGGCCGTAGCCCCGGTTCGGGCGGACCCTCTCCACCCAGACGACCAACGCGCCCGCGGTGAAGATGTGAGCCCGCCAGATGAGGCGGTTCAGCGACACACGCCACCCCTGGTTCGGTGACTGGCCCGCCTCCCGTGCGTGCTCGGCGCTGAAGGTTTTCTTCATGAGGTCCCCCGAGGTCCGGTCCATGCCGGGATTCGCTATGAAGATCGAAAGCATCTTCTGTGCCGTGCTCTCAGCCTGCGGGCGTCGAGCGACAATCCCGATCGTGGCAGTCTGTCGCATCCGCGGCATCCCGCTGGACCGCCCTGTCTCACTTCCAGTCGGATGGTGCGCGCGCGCCCTGAATACCAGTTCTGAGTAGGCGCTCTGCGATGGCACGCCAGGTGCAAAGCATTCGCCTATAGGCACGCCGCGGAGCGGTACGTAGGAGTCATGAGTCAAGCCAAGAGCACGAAAGGCGATGGGCGAGTACAGACAAAGAAGCTCGTGGATCTCGTGCAGAGGGAAATCGATGACGGGGCAACCAGCGTGGAGGAAATCCACAAGGCGATCGCCAACCTGCCCCTCGATGTCCTAGAGCGGCTCGACATCTTCGAGGAGATGGTGAAGGGAGAACGCAAAGTCCAGGAGGCCAGGATCGGCGCGATGTACGACGTGATTCGCAAGGTCAACGAGGAAGTGGGTAAGCTCGCGAAAGAGATCTTGA
>Ga0116216_10003531_pt1 | contig 10169 bp, 8 predicted proteins | sample Sb_taG_11_FD_89696 | JGI IMG/M metagenome (GOLD analysis project Ga0116216, IMG submission 89696) | Peat soil microbial communities from Weissenstadt, Germany - Sb_50d_3_AS metaG | ecosystem: Environmental > Terrestrial > Soil > Wetlands > Peat | place: Germany: Weissenstadt | collected 2010-09-21
CCGTCGCTGCGGCCAGCTCCCCCTATTCCCGAGCCCGGACGCAGTGGATCCAGGGGGCGGCAGCGATCTCGGCGAGACAGGGTGCGCATTGGACGAGGGCCGAGAACGACCTCCGCCAGCACCTCCCTCCCAGAGGGGCACAGAGGCGTTCGTACCAGCGGGCGATCCGTGCGCTCGCGACCTTGGTGGCGCTTCCCGAGACTGGCGATACCGCTCATCAACGTCTGGAGGCGATGAACGCCGTGCTCACCCTCGATCTGTTCTTTCGAACCCCCCACGCCTATTCATGACCAGAGTGGTCACTCGAGGTCTTGCTCCCTAACCTGTGGACGCTTCGCGGAGAGACCGCGACCACCTCCCAATGGCGACAAAAGGTTCACTGTGCTTGCGATCTGATCCGGTGTTCATTGGCGGCGTCGGCGGCTCGGGAACTTCTGTGTTCGCCAAAATGCTTCGCTCGCTCGGACTCGATCTCGGGCGCCCGGGGAAGACGGAGTGGAAGCCGTTTCAGAGGTTCCTGCATGGCCGGGCCGGCCGATTCGTGGCCTGGGAGCGTCAAAACGGCTCGGACGACGACGTGATCCCCGATCGTGCCGACCTCGGGCGACTTCCGTGGTCGGACGGGTTCACCGGCTCTGGGCCGTGGGGCATCAAGGTCCCGGCCGCCACCTTCATCCCGGGCTTTCTCGGTGGTGCGTTCCCCGAAATGCGAATGCTGCACCTCGTCCGAGACGGTCGAGACATGGCGCTGTCGACCAACCAGGATCTCCGACGGGATCTCGGCCCCGTCTTTCTGCCCAGCGCTAGTGAGGCAGGTGCCGAGTACGCGGCACGCCTGTGGAGTGTGGCCAACCGGTGGGCGATCGAACGGGGTCGAGAGGTGCTCGGAGACCGGTTCGCGGCCCTGCGCTATGAGGACCTCGTCGACCACCCGCACGAGGTCATGGCCGAGGTGATCGAGTTCATCGAGCTTCGCCCCACCCCCGCACAGATCAAGGCGGCGCTCAAGCGTCTGCGCCCGACCGCGGGTCGTGGCCGCTATCGAGAACTGTCATCGACAGAGCGGGCGGCGATCACCGCAGCGGCGGAATCGGGCCTGCGGGTGTTCGGGTATCTCTGAGCGCCCCTGGCCGCGAGGGGCACTCGTTCAGGTCGTCAGATCTTGAAGCCAAAGCTTTGGCGCCGCCGGCGACTCGAACCGAATGAAGTTGATGTGTGCGAATGCCGGGTCCGCTTCCGCCTCTCGATAGCGCGTCGAGTATTCGGGATACTTCACCCAAGCCCACCGGATGACGTTCTTGTTCGGATCCCAACGATAGAAGTTGGTGAGGGGCTCACGGTTGCCGTTCCAGAGGGTTTCCCTCGTGATCGCTCGACGGAGGGTGCGAGCGAGGACTCGACGGAGCACCACGATTCGACCGATGTCGAAGCACACCACCGTGTCCGCCCGTGCCCAGACGAGATCGCGCACAACGCTGTAATTGCCGTCGATGATCCAGCGCTCAGTTCGGACGATCTCGTCAACGCGCCGACGAAACGGTTCAGCCGCGAGTTCCTCCCAACCCGGTTGATGGTAGATGCCATCAAGCTCGACCAGTGGAAGGCTGGCAGCGGCTCCCAAGCGTCGACCGAACGTCGTCTTCCCGGACCCCGCGGGCCCGACCAGAGCGACGCGCTGCATGGGGTCAGCCTGATGCAACCGTTGGTCGCCTTCCAGTCGGTGCCAGCGTTGTCACTCGGCGACACCCGATTTCGATTCTTTCTGTCGCCGGCCGCCCGAACGACCGGTACCGTGGCGGTTCATGCGAACCGACCCGGTGATCATCGGTGGGACTGGCGGGTCGGGAACCAGTCTGTTCGCGCGGATGTTGCGAGATCTCGGCCTCGACATCGGCCGCGAGGACTACGGGACGGAGTGGCAACCCTTTGCGAAGTTCGCAAGACAGTCCGGGCCCGTGGTCTGTGCTTACGAGTTCGGCGACCACAGCATCGATCTCACGCACCCGACAAAGCGGCTGAGATCGAGAGTGAAGAAGCACCCTGCCCAGGCGCATCGCGGTCCCTGGGGTTGGAAGATGCCCCGGGCGTGTCTCTTCTTGACGTTTCTCGCGACCAATCTCCCGAACATGCGGTACATCCACGTGGTGCGCGACGGCCGGGACATGGCGCTCTCCGAAAACCAACGCCAAGCCACCCGCTACGGGGGTCTCGTGCTGGGCGACGATGCCGAGGTCGATCCGGTCCGCTCGGCCGCCTTCTGGAGCGCCACGAACTGCTGGGCGTTGGCACAAGGCGGACGACTCCTGGGCGAGCGGTTCTCGGTCGTGCGGTATGAAGACCTCATCGCAGACCCCACTGGCACGTTGGCCAGCGCCACATGGGCCGGGCTTTCGCTCGAAGGCCTCGACGTCGCCCTTGAGCAGGTGCAGCCCGGACGCGTGAGCTCGGGTCGTTGGCGGGACCTTCCGCCTGAACGACAAGCGGCCGTCACCGAGGCGGCAAGACCGGGTCTCGAGGTCTTCGGATACCTCGACATACCTTGAATCAGGAGTCGGGCTCGCCGTCGATGTACCCGAACATTCGGAGGCCCGGCTGCGCGGCCACCGTGACTGCGTCTCGCTCGGCTGGGGCGAGATCGAGCCATCGCCCAACGCTGGGTTTGCGCTGTCTCAGCAGGTGCACAGCGGCGTCGAACTGGTCCGCGTCTGCAGAGAGACCGGCGAACTCCGCCGCTCGTTGCAGCGTCGTTGTCGGCTGGCTCATCAGGTCCTCGAATCGGACGACGAGAAATCGATCCGGAAGGAGGCGCTCCTCCTGTGACCGCACCCAACGGTTCGCCGCGCTCCAGGAAGCCGCCGAGCGCACCGAGGGCGTCTCGAAATCCCCACCCTGCACGAACAGGTCACTCACGAGAGAAGCCTGGGTCTGGTTCTTCGAAAGTGCCATGTCACGACCGTCGCGCACCACGTGGATGAACCGCATCGCGGGCATGCAGTCGTTCAAGAACTCGATGACCAGGCACGCAAGTGGCCGTTTGAAACCCCACGGCCGGTCGTGAGCCATGGCTGGATGCTGCGCGACCGCGACACCGAGGTCCGTGGCCGCCGCGGCGAAGTCGACCGGGTCCCCCCCGAGATCGTGAGCGACCAGCGGGCGGATCCAACCCGTGAATTGGTTGAACCCCCGCCACTCGCTGCGCTGGGGCAGGGTCTCGCCGATGTCCAGCCCCACGGTCCGGAGCATCCGGGCGAACACGCTGGTTCCCGATCCCCCGGTGCCCCCGATGACCACCGGGTCTTCCCGCACAGCCGGGCAATCTAGACGGCACGACCGGATCGGCCTCGAGATCTCCCCCGCCGCTCGAGAAGGGATGAGGGCGCAAAGGGCCAATGGGGCGGGCACCGACGTAAGCTGGGTCGATCGTCACCCTCTGAGGAGGCCCCATGTCCGAACTGCTCCCGTCCCCGGCCAATGGCGGGATCTACGAGGACCCCGCCGAGGAACGCCTCTACCGCAAGCAGCGGCTGGCCGCCGCCTTCCGGCTCTTCTCCCTGTTCGGCTTCGAGGAGGGTGTGGCGGGACACATCACGGCCCGCGACCCCGAGGACACCGAGACCTTCTGGGTCAACCCCTTCGCCATGCACTTCGGCCACATCTCGGTGTCGGACCTGATCCACGTCAACTCCGCCGGCGAGGTGATCTTCGGTGACGCTGCCGTCAACCGGGCGGCGTTCGCGATCCACTCGCAGGTCCACGCAGCCCGACCGGACGTGATCGCCGCCGCCCACAGCCACTCGGTGTATGGCAAGGCGTGGTCGGCGCTCGGCCGTCTCCTCGAGCCGATCACCCAGGACGTGTGCGCCTTCTACGAGGACCACTCCCTGTTCGACGACTACACGGGCGTGGTCCTCGACACAGAGGAAGGCAAGCGGATCGCTCACGCACTTGGTGGGAACAAGGCGGTGATCCTCCGCAACCATGGCCTCCTCACGGTGGGAGAGAGCGTGGAGGAGGCGGCCTGGTGGTTCATCACGATGGAGCGGTCGTGCCAGGCCCAGCTGCTCGCCTCGGCCGCGGGGAAGACCGTCTTGATCGACCCCGACCAGGCGGCGCTCACACACTCCCAGGTCGGCCATGCGCTCGCCGGGAGGTTCAACTTCAAGCCCCTGTTCGACCGCATCATCAAGGCCCAGCCGGACCTTCTCGACTGATTCCGGCGACCCCGCCGATCAGAGATCGGCCCGGTCGATCGGCTTGAGCAGCGAGAGCACGCCCTCGAGGGGGGCCGCAGCCAACCATGCCGTGCGATCGTCCAGTCCCAGGCTCATGAGGAGCTTCTCGTTCCGAATCGCGGCCCCGGCACAGAACTCGATGCGCTTGGCCCGGTAGGAGAAGGCGGGCGAGACCGCCGCGACCCGCATGTCGGGTCCGAGACGGACAAACCGGTGCAGGTAGGCCCGAAATCCATGGCCGAAGTCCTTCTCATGGATGACGAAGAGCGTCGTACCGTCGCCGAGGTCGACCCCCTGGGAACCACCCCGCCACTCATTGGGCGGCACCGGGTGAACCGGCTCGTTGACGACCTCGGTGAGCGATCCGTCGACCGGGTCACATCGGAAGATCCGCGTGGGCGCGCAGCCGTGGACGAAGTAGAGGGCGCCGTCGCGGACAAAGGGCATCCAGTTCCGCTCCTGGCGATCGGGCTCCGGACCCTGGAGGACTCGGGGGTTTCGCGCGGTCGTGCCGTCCAGGTCGAACAGGACGACCCGACGGACCGAGTCGGGGGAGAACTCCATCATCGAGGGGGCGATGTACCAACGCTGTCCGAACTCGATGATCCGGGCGTCCATGGGCCCCATCTTGTGGGCCGGGTAGAGGGGTCGGTCGACCTCGATTTCGATGCGCTGCGACCCGGCCGGCTCGAAGTTCGGATCGAAGAAGAGCAGATAGGCATGGTTCTGCCCCACCCAGTCCAACGGCTTGCCCTTCGGGCGCAAAAAGCCGTTGCTGGTCCGGACGACCGCGCGGTATCCGTCGCCGTCGAGGGCGATGCTCGGATTGAACGCCAGCCAGGGGGGGTCGGCGTGCAGTTCGATCTTGCCGAACTGCACCGGCACCATCGTCTCGAGGACCGGTGCCGGCCAAGATCCAACGTTCTTGCTCATCGGGACACCGGCTCGAGAAGCGCGAGCGCGTCGGAGAGTGGGAGCGCCATCAGCCAGGACTCGGTATGCCGTACCCCGAAGCTGAGGACCAGCTCGTTGCCGTGGACAGCCGCTCCGGCACAGAACTCACGCACTTCATCGGTGAGGGTGAAGGGCCGTGAGACCGCGTCAAGGGCGAGGTCGGGCCCGATGCGAATGAACCGGTGGAGGTAACTCCGGATGCCACCGCGGTGGTACATCTCGTGGATCACGAAGAGATAGCCACCGTCTGCGAGCGGCACCCCTTGGGAGCCGCCGCGGAAGGCCATCGCGAAGTCGGGCGCGGCTGACCGTGCGGCCGGCACGACCCGCTCGGTCGCCGGGTCATACCGGAAGATCACCGTGGGTCCGCACGAGTAGACGTAGTGCAGCTCACCCCGGTGCACGAACGGCATCCAGTTCTTCTCCCGTCGGCCCGGGTCCGGGCCGACCAACCGGTGCACCGCCGTCACCTGCGGCCATTCCAGCTCCACGAAGGCCGGCTCGGAGGACTCTCGACCCGGGCTCAGCTGCCAACTGGACCCGCTCGCACACCAGCGACCGTCGAGCGCGAAGAGCCGGAGGTCCATGAACCCGGTCACCCGGGCCGGATGGGGCAAGAAGCGCTCCGGATCGTCGTCGAGAGGCTCGACCGAGAGGACCGCGAGGGAACCGTCCAGCCGGACCAGGTAGTTGAAGTTCCGGTGGGCCTCCTCGTCGAAGCGCAGCTTGCCGCGGTCGAAACGGACATTCTCGCTTCTGACGATCATCGCGAAGCCGTCCCCGTCGCTCGTGATGCTGGGGTTGAACGTCCGCCACCGGTCGTCGAGGTTGAGGTCGATCCGGCCCGACCGGGCCCCTGGGATGAGTGCCGACAACGTGGGCACGAGCGGGTCGGGCACGACCGACCCGAGGGCCGAGTCCGTGGGTTTGAGTCCCTCGGCCACCGTCCGGAGCCATGACGCCGCCAGCTCTTTGAAGTCCTCGGGGACTCGGGCGTCGTCAAGCATGGGGCGCAGATCCGCCTCCGCCTCCTGATACCGACCGAGGCGGCTGGAGGACCAGCCGCGCTCGAACGTGAGCCCCCAGTCGTAGATCCAGCGCTCGACCGTGTGGTCGGAGGGGACCGGCAACTCGAGGCCGAGGTTGGCGAAGAGGGAGGCGAGGTCGGCGAGGTCCATCTCCCGATAGCCCCGGGCCAGCTCGTGGAGGGGTTCGGCCCGGTGCGGGCGGCGCTGCCAGGCCCGAAGCAGGACGGGGACGGCCGCGCCGAAGTCCTGAGGGGCGAGCAGCCGGCCCTGCCGGAGATTGGCGACGAAGGTCTCCTCGTCGGCGTCGCCGAGGTCGGTGCGCCGGCGGTACCACTCGATCGCCTCGGCCGGCCGGCCGAGGGCGGCGAGGGTCTCGGCCAGGCGCATGGCCGTGCGTTTCTCGTCGCGGCCGTCGTGGAAGTCGCGCTCCAGCACCCCGAGCTCACGCTGGAGCCGGGCGGTCCGGATCTCGGGGTTCGGGTCGACGCGCACGCAGAGGGCGTCGAGCGCCGCGGTGAGATGCCGGCCGTTGGTGGCCGGGACCTCGTTGGTGGTCCCCTCGAACCACCAGGCGCGCGAGCCGCGCAGAAGGCGCGCGACGTCGTCGGATCCGTCGACGCGCGGGAGTCGGTAGGCGTCGCCGGTCAACAACGGCAGGGCGGATCGTCGCACCAGGGTGAAGGCCGGTTCCCAGATGAGGAGGTAGTCGGCCTTGCCGTGGGCGAACGCCGCGGCCTCGGACCGGTTGTGGCCGAAGTCGACCCAGTCGCGCCTGTGCCGCTCACCGGGCACCGGCGAGAGCAGCTGCTCGGCCAGCTCGCCGTTGCTCCCCGATCCGGTGTCGACCACCACCCAGTAATCCAGGATCGGCCGCACCGAGCGCAACGACCGCTCGAGAAGGGACGGGTCGTCCTCGTCGTGGACGAGCAGACAGAGTGCCAGCGTGACCTGGTCGAGGTCGTGGCCTTCGGCCGGCGTTTCTACTTCGAGTGGGCGCCGCCGCCATGCCTTCCGGGCGTACCGGGCGAGGCCACCCAACCGGTCGGAACGTGTGGGCGACGGGCTACTCGGTCGCCGCGACATCCTGGGTTTCCCGGAGGACCCGGTCCACGTCGCTGTGCTCGGCCATGAGCTGGTTCTCGGTCTGGATCGCCGCGACCAGGGGCAGGTCGATCCCGAGGGACCGGGCGAACCCGAGCAGACCCTCCAGGTCCTTGGGCAGGCAGCTGCCGCCGAAGGAGAACCCGCCCCGGATGCCGTAGTTCGGGTTGGTCGAGGCCTCCGCCGACCGGGAGACCACGTCGGCGACGGCGTCGGCGTCGATGTCGAGGACCTGGCAGAGCCGCCACATCTCGTTCCAGAAGCTGATTTTCGCGGCGTTGAAGGCGTTGTGGGCGATCTTGACCACCTCCGCGACCACCGGGTCGTCGAAGGAGCGGAGTTCCCCACCGAGGGGCGCGAACAATCCCTCCAACGTCGCTCTCACCGACGCATCGCGGCTGGCGATGACCGTCATCCAGGGGGTGCGGGCGTCCTCGGCCGCCGTGGCCTCCCGGAGGAACTCGGGGGCGTATGCGACCCCGAAGTCGACCCCGGCCTGCTTCCCCGACGCCCGTCCGAGGGTCGACGAGACGATCCCGTCGGTGGTGAAGGGCGGCACCGTGGAGCGGACCACGACGATGTGGCGGCCGTCGCTCGCTCCCAAGGCCGCGCCCACCGCCTCGAGGCCCTCGGCGAGGGCGGAGAGGTCGTACCCCTCCGGGTCCCGGGCCGGCGTCGGGAGCGCCACCAACACGATCGCCTCCTCGGAGGGGAGGACCAGCTCGCGTTCGGCGACCAAGCCCTGGGCGCGCAGGGACGAGACCCGCTCGGGGTCGATGTCCACGAAACGGACGTCGTGCCCGCGCTGGACGAAGCTGTACCCGGTGGCCGCCCCGACAACGCCGGAGCCGACCACGACGATGCGAGCCATCGCTTCCTCTCCTCGGCGATGAACGGACGACGAGGATACGCCGCAGCGCCCGACCGGTGCCAGGACCAGCCAACGCAGCGGGACTCCGGCCGAAGGCAATTCAGCCCCCTGAGCTGGGGTCACTAGCATCGGGGTGTGTCGGAGGCACGCGCCCACCCCGATCCCGGCCCTCCGTCGGCGCCACGCCGGTCGCTCGCCCTCTGCATGCTCGTCTCCGCCGACGAACCCCTGCTCGCCCGCTCCCTCGAGGCCGTCGCGGGGCTCATCGACGCCTGGGTCCTGCTCGACACCACCGGCAAGCGAGAACACGAGGAGATCGTCTTCGAAGCGCTCGGGGGGATCCCCGGCCAGTACCACGCGGGTCGGTGGAGCGACTTCGGGCGCAATCGCAGCGAGTTGCTGTTCATGGCGCGCGGGGCCGCCGACTACCTCCTCCTCCTCGACCCCGACGAGGTGGCGGTTCGGTCCGGCGCGCCGTTCGGGCCCTTGGACCTGGACGCCTACCACGTGACCGGCACCAGGACCGATCCGAAGGAGCAGACGATCCGGATCGTCCGCGGCGAGCGCAGCTGGTGGTTCGAGGGTGCCACCCACGAGGTCCTCTGCACCAACGGCCGCTACACCGAGGGGCGGATCGACGGGCTGCGCGTCGAGCACCCGGCCGGCGAGGACGGACTGCGGCGTCTCCGCCTCCGCCAGCTGGACCTGCTCTCGCGGGACTCGGCAACCGACGCCGGCCTCAAGCGCACGTCCTTCTACCTGGCCGAGACCCTGCGCGAGCTCGGCATGTACGACGGGGCGATCGGCTGGTACGGGCTGCGGGCCGCGCTGGGCGACGCCGACGAGGAGACCTACTACGCCCACCTCCAGCGGGGGCTGCTCCTGGCCGAGCGCGACATCGACGCCGCGATCCCGGTGCTGCTCGAGGCCTGGAACCGTCGACCCCGACGGGCCGAGGCCCTCCACGAGCTGGCCCGCTGCTTCGCCGAGAGCGGGGACCCGGGCCTCGCCTACCTGTTCGCCGACCTCGGGCTCCAGCTCGGCCGGACGACCGATGCCCGGTTCGTCGACCACGACGTCTATGACTGGGGGCTCCGCTTCCACCGGGGCTGGGCCGCCTGCCGGCTCGGCCGCAACGAGGAGTCGGCGACCGACCTCCGGGCCGTCCTCGCCGTGCCGGGTGTCCCCGAGTCGGTGGTCACCTTCATCAACGAGCGCCTCGACACCCCCGAGTGGGAGGCCGCCCGGTGGTCGGGCGGCACCGGCGAGGCGCCGCTCCCGGCCCGGTTCGGCGCGCTGGTCGACGGGCTGCAACTCGGCCGCATCGCCCTCGACGTCGCCACCGGCTGGCCGGCGTTCAACCCGAGCATCGCCGCCGACGGTGACGGATACGTCATGCTCGTGCGCACCGAGAACATCGCTTACAGCCACGGCCAGCTCGTCTTCGACGCCGACCCCCAAAACGAGACCTACCTGGTGAGGTTGGATGCGGGGCTCGGGGTGGCGGGGGTCGAGTGGCTCGATGATGCGGGTGCGGAGTTCGTGCGCCACGTCGCCCACTACCGGGGCTTCCAGGACCTGCACCCCATCCGCGTCGGCGGTCGGTGGCTGGCGGTCGGCAACAGCTGGGAGCTGAGCGACTCCGACGGCCAGGAGATGGCCGTGCTCGAGCTGGACGGCGCGACGGTCACCAGGGTGCACCGACTGGTCGGCCCCGAGCCGGGGCGGCGCGAGAAGAACTGGATGCCGTTCGTGCACGACGACGCGCTCCACCTCGTCTACTCCTGCTCGCCCACCGTCGTGTTGCGCTGCGACGCGACCGACGGGTCGCTCACCACCGTGGCCGAGCACGAGGCGCCGCCGGTCGCCTCCTACCTCCGGGGCGGTTCCCAGGGCCTCCCGCTCCCCGACGGCGGGTTCCTGTTCGTCGTGCACGAGACCTACTTCGCCCCCGAGCGCCGCTACTCGCACCGCCTCCTCCGC
>Ga0116216_10003535_pt1 | contig 10158 bp, 7 predicted proteins | sample Sb_taG_11_FD_89696 | JGI IMG/M metagenome (GOLD analysis project Ga0116216, IMG submission 89696) | Peat soil microbial communities from Weissenstadt, Germany - Sb_50d_3_AS metaG | ecosystem: Environmental > Terrestrial > Soil > Wetlands > Peat | place: Germany: Weissenstadt | collected 2010-09-21
CAACGCAGGTATCAGCCGAGGTAACATCTGACGCTCCCATTGTGGCGGAACGTCAAGAGTACTTTCTGTATGATGGCACGATTCCAGGTGGCACAGATGTCATAGGGGAGCCAGGTCCTGCAAAAGTGGTCTATAGTTTTGCCGAGGGTTTTACCGCTCCTGGCTTTAATGAGTTTTTGACGTTGCAGAACCCGAATACGAGTAGCGAAAATGTTGCTGTGACGCTTTATATGCACAATAGCGTCGTGTCACAACATGTCGTGGCTGTTGGTCCTCAAACGCGTGTTACCTTAAATATTAACAATTTCATTGTACCTGGATATGAGGTTTCGTTAACTGTCTGGGCTTCTAGCGGTACCATTGTCGTCGAGCGCCCTCTGTACTTCAATATCCATAACATTGCTAAAGGGGGTACGGATGTGATTGGGTATTCAGGTTGAGCGTCAAATACTAAGAGATACACAAATTCCCGCCAGCCTTCATAAAGGTTGACGGGAATTTGTGTATCTCTTAGTATTTATGAAACATTGATTTCTTCTTGAGAGTTTCTTAACTTTTTTCTGTTAAAATGGCCACATAAAAGTAGTATTGAAAGGCACAATGGAGCCTAAAGATATGGAAATAGATATTGATATGTATGACGATGAACCGACCCAGCCACGCAAATCGATCAAGCCACAACCAACCGAACCGCAAATAGAAATGGGAGCAACACAGGAATTTCTGCCTGCTCAGCCGTTGCCAAACACTCAATTTGCTCAAGGTGTACCTACTGTGCCCTTACAGCCAACCACAACGCCATTTTCACCTCGTGCTACCGTTTCGCGTCGCAAGTTTATGGGCGTGTCAGTTGCAGGTCTGGCCGCCATAGGCGGGGCTGGAGCTGCTGCGGCTATTGGCGGTGTTGCATTGGCAAAATTGATGCAGAATGGCGGGTTAGGAGACCCCTCTAATGGGCCGATGGCAAGCAATATGCAGATAGGGCATTTATTGCGCCGCGCAGGCTTTGGTGCAACCCCTGATGAGTTGACAATGTATAGAAATCTGGGCTTCAATGGCGCGGTGGATCGCCTCATCAACTACCAACAAGTATCTGATAATGATATGGAGAATCGTCTCAATGCCTTGAACATCGACCTCAACTCTCCACAGAATCAGCAGAGATGGTGGCTGTTGCGTATGTCCTGGACACAACGCCCGCTATTGGAAAAAATGACCCTCTTTTGGCATGGCGTGTTGACAAGTAGTTTCCGCAAGGTTGGTGGCCCAAGGGCTTATATGCGCATGATTATTCAAAATCAATTCTTGCGTAACCATGCTTTTGATACCTTCGATAACATCTTGCTGGGTATCACAAGTGACCCGGCAATGCTCTTCTACCTCGATCTCACAAAGAGCCGTAAAACCGCTCCTAACGAAAATTATGCGCGTGAACTGATGGAGCTGTTTACACTTGGCCTTGGGCACTACACGCAACAGGATGTTTACGAGGGCGCTGCAGCGCTGACCGGCTGGCATGTCAAGGGATTGACCTCGCAATATTACCCGCAAGATCACAATGACCTGATGAAGACATACCTTGGACATACAGGTAACCTTGACTATAAGGATGTGCTAAACATCCTCGCAAACCATCCTGCGACACCTTGGTTCATCGCTCGCAAGCTTTTCACTTTCTTTGTCTACGAGAACCCCAGCGATGACGACGTGAAGCCGTTAGTCGATACCTACGTGCAGAGCGGGCATAATATGGGTGAAGTCATGCGCACTCTTTTGCTCTTGCCCCAGTTCGCATCAACAAAGGCCTATCGAGGACGCATAAAATCGCCTGTAGAGTTCACGGTAGGAGCGTATCGTGCCATGAATATCAATGGGGACGGAGCCGGTTTACCCGCCATCACCACACTGATGGGTCAGACGCTGTTTGATCCACCAAATGTGGCAGGCTGGCCTGGGGACAAGGTAAGCGCACTCTGGCTCAATAGTGGTACCTGGATGACGCGCCTGAACTACATAGACCTGTTGTTGGCGCGTGGCACGATTGCGCGCACAAATTCGGCGCCACTCGTCAATCTGCAAAGCATTGTCGAAACACACCAGCTCAATACGCCAGAGCAATTTGTCGATCATTTTTCATCATTTTTATTGGATGGTGAGCTTGCCAGCGATCGCCGAACGCAACTTCTTGATTACTTCACATCACAAGATACTAGTTCTCGCGGCGCTCCTATAACGCTTGGCAATGGCACGAGTTATCCCTTTGGGCGCGTACGTGGAACCCTATATCTCATGATGTCATCGCCCGAATACCAGCTTAACTAAAGAGGTTTACTATGAAACTTACTCGCAGAGCAATGATAAAAGATGGGTTATTAGTCGTATCAGCAGGCATGATAATGCCTGCCATATTCAGTCGTGGGGTAGCATCTGCACAGTCACAGGCATTGGATGGATCGCGTTTAGCCCAGTCTGCAAATGATCGCACACTAATTGTTGTGCAAATGGCAGGAGGAAACGATGGCCTCAATACTGTTGTGCCGTTTACAGATCCCTTGTATCAGAAACTTCGCCCAACCATTGGACTATCCGACACGAAAGTGATACCATTGGATACTCGCCTGGGGTTGCACCCGAATCTTGCGCCTTTGAAAAAACTCTGGGACGCTGGACACATGGCAATCGTCGAAGGAGTTGGTTATCCGAACCAGAGTCTTTCACACTTTCAGGCGATGGACATCTGGCAGACACTGGATCTGAACGGCAATGGCAGCCAGGGATGGCTCGGTAAACTCGTCTCCGGCCTGGTTGATCAGGAAGGGCATCCATTCAAAGCTATAGACATTGGGGTGCAGACTGCACAAGCGTTGCAATCGATCAGCACGCAGGTGCCGACCATATCCAGTGTCAAGAACTATAGAATCTATCCCGACCCAGCCGATACCGATGGCGGTAATGCCCGCTTGCAAGCATTGATGAAGCTGTACAACTCGTATCCTGGAACCGCTCCTTATGCAGCCTTACTGGACACAACGGCTCTCAGTGCTCAGGATGGATCTCGCCAGTTACTCCAGTCGGACGCAACCTATCGTCCTGCAGTTACTTATCCAACAGGGCCATTTGCAGACGGTCTTAAAGTTCTGGCTGAAGCGATTGTGCAGGGACTGGGCCTTCGTGTAGGCTATGTCACGCTAGGGGGGTTCGATACGCATGCTAATCAGCAGGCGACTCACGATGCGCTCATGCTAACCCTGGGCAATGGTCTCTCTGCCTTCTATAATGACCTGGCTGCACATGGTAAAGCTGATAACGTCGTCATCATGACCTGGTCAGAATTTGGGCGACGAGTCGAAGAGAATGGCAGCCTGGGTACCGATCATGGTACCGCAGCGCCTTTATTCGTGCTTGGTAATCCTGTCAGTAAAGGCATATATGGTGAGCCACCCAGTTTAAGCAGCCTGGATCAAAACGGTAACCTTAAGTATACACTCGACTTCCGTTCAGTCTACGCTACAGTGCTCGATCGTTGGATGGGTGCGTCCTCCAAAGATGTGCTCGGCGGCTCCTTTGGCACGCAAAATTTCCTACCGCAGGTATGAATATAATCAGCTACTACCTTTTGTCATCCTGAACGAAGTGAAGGATCTCACTCGCTAGGCTGAGGTCCTTCACTTCGTTCAGGATGACACTATTAGTGAGCCCGGGTCATTACTCTTGCATCACCTTCATGACCTCTTACGCTCTGTAAGCTCTAGTGTTTGCCTACCCAGTCAACGATCGTTTGCGTCAGCCATTCGGGGCGATCCGCATACACATTATGTTCAGCTCCTTCTACCTCCAGCACCTCTGCCGTGTGGATGCGAGCGGCTAACTCGGAGGCGAGGGCAGGCGGGGTAAAGATGTCATGTTGGCCTGCGATGAGGAGTACAGGACTGGTGATATTGCCCGCTTTTGAGAGGCTGACGTCGCCTCCTGCCTCGATGAGGTCGGTTTTGGCAGTTGCCATGCTTTGCGTCATGACACGAGCGTTGGCCTCGCCATAAGTGCCAACGAGGAAGTCGCGGAACCCCTGAAGCGGAGGGATGGGGTTGTCAACAACGTTGTACATCGCCCCCACCAGATGTCCGCCGGGATCGCTGATCGTGCCCGCCGCGCCCCAGGTCACCACAGAGCGCGCAACGCCGGTTGTCAGAGCGGCCATGAGCAAGGAGGTTATGCCCCCATCGCTGAAGCCGATCAGGTGCGCCGGTTTGGTCGCCAGGTGCTGGATTAGGGCCACAAACGAGCGCGCATCATCCTCATAGTAGGTGGCAGTGTAAACGCGTGGTTGCGGCTCTGAGCGGCCAGAGCCCGGTAAGTCGGCTGCGATGACGCGGTACCCTGCCGTCACCAGGGCTTCCCTCAGCGCTGCAAACTCCTCGATACTCCCGGCGAATCCGGGGAGCACGAGCACAGGAGTGCCGCTGCCCTGTTCTTCATAGTAGATACGACTGCTGCCATGCTCGAACCAGGCCATCTTTACCCTTCCTGTATCGGATCGTTCTGCATCTCCCCTCTCAGAAGATGCGTGCGTTGGTTGTGTTGTCATGACTTTGTCTCCTTTTCTGCTTCACTATTGCTTGTTCAGGCGGTTAGTGTCGTTCATCTCCAACCGTCACCAGCAAGTATGCATGAAAAGATCGTGCGTGTCATCAGTGAAACCACGATGGTTTATACACAGAATACACTGAGATTTCAGGAAGAGATACGTAGCGATGTGCTATACTGTTGCTTGGTTTATACTTCTAATAATTTATTGAAGCTAACCAAGAAGCCTACAGCTTGCTCATGGAGGGAAATACCACCACCATGTGTCGGGTTCACTTGTCAAACACCCAAGCTCCTTATGCAAGGGATCATCACAGAGGTCCTTAGATGACGATTCGGCATCATCAACCCGTTGTTTGCCCAATTCTGGTAGGGCGCAGTGCAGAAATGAACTTGCTGCAGGAATACATTGAAACCGCGGCGGGTGGGCTGGGAGGTATTGTATTGCTCTCCGGGGAAGCTGGCATTGGCAAATCGCGGCTAGTGGCCGAGCTGCAACAATCTGCCTCCGCTCAAGATTTCCAACTCTTGAGTGGGCAATGCTTCCCAACCGATCGTTCCTGCTCGTATGCGCCATTGCTTGACCTGTTGCGTGCGTTCCTGGCTCCTCTCTCACCTGCCCAGATCACGACGGCGATGGGAGCCTCAGCACGCGCGCTTCTTTCCTTGCTTCCCGAGTATGTCCAGCACCTGCCCGAACTGGCGAGACTGCCTCCATTGTCCCCCCTGGAACCTGAACAAGAGAAACGGCGTCTCTTTGCGACGCTGGCTGAGGTCTTAACGAAACAAGTAAATGCACAGCCGCTCTTGTTGGTGATCGAAGATCTCCATTGGAGCGATGAAAGCACGCTTGAGTTTCTTCTCTTCTTCGCGCGAAAGGCGGCTGCGTATCGTCTTCTGATGGTGTTGACATATCGCAACGATGAGGTAAATCAGTTGCTGCGCTCCTTTTTGGCACAGCTCGACCGTGAGAGGCTGAGGCAGGAGGTCGTTCTAGAACCGATGACCAGGACCGACGTTGCTACAATGTTGCAAACCATCTTGCAGAGGAGGGATTCTCTGCCCCCTGGGCTACTCGATGCCCTCTATGGCCTTACGGAAGGCAATCCCTTTTTTCTGGAAGAGGTGCTCAAAGCGCTGATTATGGCAGGAGAGTTGGTCGAGGGAGAGGATGAATGGCACTGGAAGCGGACAGACAACTGGCGCATCCCTCTGAGTCTGCAAGAGGCCGTCGAGCTACGCCTCACGCGTCTGAGTATGGATGCCCGGCAGGTCTTACAACTGGCGGCTGTGGCGGGACGGCGCTTCGATTTTGCCCTCCTGCAAGAGATCACACGCAACGACGAAGCATCTCTGTTGGAGGTCATGAAGGAGCTGATAGCCGCTCAACTGGTCATTGAAGAGTCAGTTGAGCAGTTTACCTTCCGCCATGCGCTCACCCGGCAGGCGATCTCTTCAGGACTGCTGGCGCGGGAGCGACGCGCATTGCATGGCACGATTGCCCGGACGCTGGAACAGCTACATGCTGTGGCCTTGAATGCTTATCTTGCAGACCTGGCCTATCATTTTGCAGAAGCGGAACAGTGGAGCAAGACCAGGGAATACGCCACGCGTGCTGCTGAACAGGCGCAGGCTCTTTCCGCTCCCCGTGCCGCTGTAGAACAGTGGACACGCGTGATTCATGCCTCCCAGCAACTCGGGCAGTCGGTGTCCCCGACTTGCTATCGGGCACGTGGACAAGCCTGCGAAATCCTGGGTGACTTTGAGCAGGCGAAGGTGGACTACGAACGAGCGCTGCAGGCCGCGCGTCAGGCGGAGGAGAGACACCTTGAATGGCAGAGCCTCCTGGATCTGGGCTTTCTGTGGACCGGTCGCGATTACAAACGGGCTGGAGCGTACTTTCAGCAAGCGGTGGATCTCGCCAGAGACCTGAAGTATGCAGAACTGCAGGCATACAGTCTCAATCATCAGGCCACCTGGCTGCTCAACACCAGGCAGGTCACCGAGGCTCTGGCAACCAATCGTGAGGCGCTGGCGCTCTTTGAAGCACAGCACGATCAGCCTGGTATGATCGAATCCCTTGATCTGTTGGGGACCGTTTACAGCCTGGGAGGTGACTCGATCAACGCGGCAAACGTCTATGATCGAGCCATCGAATATCTGCGGGAAGTAGGCAACCGTAGCAAGTTGTGCTCCTGTCTGGTCACTCGCGTGGCTGTCGCCGCTCCGTGGGGTGGGCATACATGCTGCACTGTTAATGGTAGCCTGGAGGATTGTGAGCGCGACCTGGTCGAAGCCTTACAGTTGGCGCGCGAGCTGGAATGGGTCACCGGGGAAGCTTTTGTCGAAATCTACTTCGGTGGGATGCTTGCTTGCTTTGGACGTATGGGCGCTGGACTGGCACACGAGCAGGAGGCACTGCGCCTGGCGACGGAGATCAATCATCAGCAGTGGATTGCTGGAGCCCATGATGCGTTAGCCCGCATCGCTTTATCTCTGCTTGCTCCAGAGCAGGCGCTATCTCATGCAGAGGCCGGATTAGAGGCGGCGAGAGAACTAGGCTCGACCAGTTGGATCACCAATCTCATCGCTGAGCAGGTCCAGGCCTATACAGCTCTGGGTCAGCCAAAGCTGGCCGAGGCTGCTCTACAAGAGATGCGGTTGGGGGTTGAGAATCCACATCAGGATTCGGAGCGCTACCTCCTCCTGGTCTGGGCGGAACTGGCCCTGGTGCAACACCAACCCGAACTCGCCCTAGAGCGTTGTGAGCAGTTACTCTCAACGGCTCCCCAACGTGCAGGTGAGACGGAAGATCTTGTCATTCCCCGGCTCTGGAAGTGTCAGGGGGAGGTGCTCATTGCACTTGGCCGGGAAGAGGAGGCGATCCAGATTCTGGAAGAGGCAAGACGGGGTGCGAAACTCCAGCAGTACCTGCCGCTGCTTTGGCAAATCGAGCGCTCTCTGGGGCGTGCCTACCAGAAGCAGAGACGCCTGGAAGAAGCGCAGCAAGCGTTCGCCTCGGCGCGTCAGGGAATAGTAACATTGGCTGAGAGCATCGAGGACCAGTCGCTCCGTGAGCACTTCGAGCAGACCGCCTACGCGACGCTGCCGAAGGAGAAACCTGTCTCAGCGCGTCGGGCCACTGCCAGCCAGTACGACGGTTTGACCGAGCGAGAGCAGGAAGTGGCTGCACTGATTGGACATGGCCAATCCAATGCCGAGATTGCGGAGCTACTGGTAGTGAGCAAACGGACAGTAGAAACCTATGTGAGCAATGTTCTCTCGAAATTAGGCTTGACGTCGCGCTCTCAGATCGCATTGTGGACACGTGACAAGGGACTCGTGTATCGCAAACGGTAAGTATATATGCCTCGTGCCAGAACAAAGGTGTGAAATGGATTATTAAGTTAGGAATCTAGCGCTATGCTTGTACTTCTTGCAAATCACCCTCAGCAGGATCTGTTAGTTCCTTCACCCGCCAACTGCCTCTGAAAATGCTTGAAAGCAACAATGAAGACATCCACTTTGATTGTTGGTAAGACCAACAAGCACACATCACCATCTTCAAAAGAGAAAATAGGTAATCTTACGCACAAATTCCCAGCTATCCCATCGTACACTTCTATGAGGATAGAGAAGATGAGCATGCTTAACATGTTCAATCGCATACATGGTGTTGAATAGATCTATCTTTAGTAATAAGCAAAAAACCATTCTTGTTCAAACACAATATACGAAACTAGAAAGAATCTTGAGGTGTGATGTGATCTACTTTCGAGTTGCCATACGAATGGATCAATCGTCTCAATGGCGGTGGAAGTCGAGTATGTTAAGCACTCCTGGCACGTTGTTCGACTTTCTTAACATGTATGATCGGGTCCCAAAAAATCGACTGAGTGTTTTTTTCGCTACTTCATTGGAATTCATAAATGAGATGCTGGTACGGGAAAACAGAGGATTATTATCCAATTCGATCACAGTAGAAGAGTTCCTAAAAAGCGGTAGAAGGATTGATGGACAATACATTAGGGAGTTAGAGTTCGAACTTGGCTTGCAAGAGAACAAGACATTGATCGCAAGATCTGTCATCACAAGAAAGCTTGCAGATGAAAGCTCTTCTGTGCAAACTGCCTCATCGTTTGAAACTGCAAATTCTGTTACTTCAGAAGTGAGAGGGAGTAACCGAGAAGGCAATCTGATGCGACTGATGCAAGAGGATTCAGAATGGAGTATTGGTGGTGACTGTGATACTCCATATACATTTGAGCTTCCAGTCTCGATGCCTCAGGCTCTAGCCTGGGCTAGGCTTCTGGCAAAGGTGCGCAGTGGCGAATTAATACCGTAGTTCTACTTGCTTCTGGTTCTAAATACTCTGACAGACGCCTGAAAGACTATCCATGTAGCGCAAGCATCGTTGAAAGAATGAGCTGTAGGTACCCCATGCGACAATTCAAAAGATTTGCTATAATACTCCTGGTTGAAGAAGCCAGGAGTATTATTTTATCATGTTACAAACTAAGAACAAGAAACGTTTCAACTTTTCACCCAGAACGCGCGTAATAGCAGCTTTAGCAGTGATCGCTCTACTCGTCCTGATCGTCGTCTTCCGTTTTACCCGCGAGCAAGATTCGACTATCCTCATTGGCGACACAGTAGGACCCACTGTCACAGCGACCAATTTTGTCGGTACGTTGCCAGTGAATCGCAGCTTTGACTACAACAGTGTACACTATACTGTAGCAAGGGTATCACAGGCATCGGCCTTCTCAGATGACCATAAACTAGCTGGAGTATATACTGTACGTGTCGATGTGCAAGCGAGCAGTGATAGTAGCCTGCAGAATCCTATAGGTATAAATTATCCATCACTTGTGCGCCTGGTTTTGCCTGACGGACAATCCATTGCGCCCAAACTGGTCTCACTTGCACCGCTATTCTTACCTGGTGGCTCGCAAAGCGGGTACTTCGATTTCCCGGTCAATACTCAGGTTGTACTATCAACCCTGGTGCTCAAAATGGGGAATGAGACGGTTGCTTTTAGCTAGTTTGACTTATCAAACCTCTCATGAGTTAGATCAATTTGGCAAAGGAATGATGTATGCCAGAGCAACCGAAGCAACTCCGAGGATTGGTCTCTGCTAACGTTGCCGTGCTCTTGTTTGGCCTCGCGGGTGTGCTGGGTAAACTGAGTCTACTACCTTCACCTCTTATTGTCTTTGGACGTTCTTTCTTTGCTGGCCTTGTTCTTCTCGCAGTCTGCTGGCTACGTCATATTCCCTTGCGCCCAAAGCAATCACGTGATGCTTACTTACTGCTTGGACAAGGAGTATTGCTTGCTCTGCATTGGACAGCATTCTTTCAAGCAATCAATGTCTCGAATGTTGCCATCGGGCTACTCTCCTTCTCCAGCTTTCCTCTCTTTACTGCAATCTTAGAACCCCTCCTGCTTCATCAACGTCCCAGCCGCATACAGATCGTGGCCGCCTTGCTGATCTTACCTGGAATATTCCTGCTTGTTCCTTCATTTACATTGCATAATCAAACGACACTTGGAGTGATGTGGGGTGTACTGTC
>Ga0116216_10003537_pt1 | contig 10151 bp, 14 predicted proteins | sample Sb_taG_11_FD_89696 | JGI IMG/M metagenome (GOLD analysis project Ga0116216, IMG submission 89696) | Peat soil microbial communities from Weissenstadt, Germany - Sb_50d_3_AS metaG | ecosystem: Environmental > Terrestrial > Soil > Wetlands > Peat | place: Germany: Weissenstadt | collected 2010-09-21
AAAGACTGAACCCAGACACGGTGAGCCCGGGCGCTTTCAACGGGGTGAGCGCAAGGGCAGCGGCCCGGCAAGACCACAGCCGGCCGCGGTTGGCACCGGAGCCCGCCGGCAGGACGGGCTGCGGCCAGCCCGGCGCGTCCGTCCTCAGGGCATGTCGCTAGCGGCTGCCCGGCTCACCCCTGGCTCGACGGGAGGCTCGACGTGAAGATCAAGATCCGGCCAGAGCACGCCAGCATGCTTGAGATGAACGACTGGCTCGCCGAGCTCCGGGACGGCGAAAATGCCGAGCCCACTGGCCCAGGCAATGCCGAGCCCACTGGCCCTGGCCCCAGTGGCCCTGGCTACGCGGTGCCGACCAGCTATGCGGTGCCAGCTAGCCCCGGCCACGCCGAGCCGGCCAGCTATGTCCGTGCCGTGTCGGCCGGCCCTGGCTACGCCGTGCCGGCCAGCCCTGGCTACGCCGTGCCGCCCAGCCCTGACTGCGCCGAGCCAGCGGTTGCCAGTGCCCGGCCAGAAACCCTCGCCGGGCCCATTGCTCCAGCCGCGTCCGCCGCGACCGCTGCCCCGGCCAGGACCGCTACCCCCGCTGTCCCGACGAGGCCCGCTGCCCCGGCCGCGCCCGCTGGCCCGGTCGGGGCTGCGGAGCGGGCCGTGATCGGTGATCAGTTGCGGATGCCGATCATGTGGTGCGAGATGGGCTCGTGCGTCTCCTGGCATGCCGATCCGGCGGCTCTCGGCGAGGCCGACACCCGCGCCCGCGCGATCGATGCCGGCTGGCGCATCGATGCCCTCGGCCGGCTGGCCTGCCCCCAATGCCAGCAGACCGACCCCCGCTACTGGGCCGCCCGCCAGGTCGTGCTACGGGACCGGTCCATGGCTACCGTCAGGACCGCCCGGCTCCCCGCCGTACCCGGCGACGGTGCCGCCGACCGTGCCGCATTGCGAAGCAGCCGTGACCCCGGCCGCGCTGCCAGCGGCTACCCCCCGCCCAGCCGGGCGGAGCTGGAACGGCACCACGATTTCCCGGCCGACCGGGCCATGCCCGCTGGCAGATGCGCGGGAAACCCCGTCGGCACCTCCCATTCCCGCGGCCTGGTCTTCAATGCGGTCCGAGCCTGGCGAGCTCGCGGCGGCCGCCCGGCGGCACCTAGCCGAGGCAGTGAGCCCGGCGAGGACATGATGATCGCAGAACGTGCACACGCCGGTCCTGCCGGCGCGATGACATTGACCGGGCGCTGATGGTAGCGCAGCGGTCCTACCTGGAGTCTGGCACCGGCTGCCGCTGGCTGATGCCGGCCGCTGAGATGGCCGGCCTGGCCAGCGGCAGATGGCGGCCATCACCGGATCCCGCCCTGGCGCGCTGGGCCTGGCTGCCACGGATCGCCACGCGCGTGCTCGGCGCGGATCCCGGATCGGTCCGCACCGCCCGGGACTTTACCGTCGCGACCCTGCACCGGTGGGGCATGGCAGAACGCAGCCCGGACATCGCGATCGTGGTGTCTGAGCTCATGACCAACGCGCTGCGCCACGCCCTGCCGGGGCCCGGCGATGCGGGTCCCCGGCGGCCGGTCCGGCTCGGCCTGCTGCAGCAGGGGCCCTGGGTGCTGTGCGCGGTCGCCGACCCGGGCAAGACCGCTCCGGTGCCGCGAGCGCCCGGTTCCCTCGACGAGACTGGCCGCGGGCTGCAGATGATCTGCGCGTTCAGCGACCTGTGGGGCTGCACCACGCCCAGCCAGGCCGGAAAGGTCGTGTGGGCCCTGTTCTGCCCGCGGCAGACACCGCCGTCCCCGGCCCGGTATCCGAGCAGGCCAGGCCGCGACCGGTTCCCGAACCTGACAACTTCGCACAACCAGCCAGTGTGAACGATCCGCCGCCGGGCCGGCCGTGGCAGGAACATCGGGTGCTGGCCTGTAACCCTCATCCACAGGTCACGTGTGGATGACTATCTGATGCCGGTATGGTCGCGCTCGGTTCCCGATCTTCCCGCAGCCCGGCGAGGCACCCGCATTTGCGCTGGTAATTGGCAGGCAGGGCCGCCAGGGTCTCTCCGGGCATCGCACCGCCATCCTGGGCGTTTGCACGGTTCATCCACAAGCTTGTGTATACCCGCCCTACACTGCTGACCTCGCCAGGGCTGGCGTGATAGGAGCGTGCTCTCATGCTAGCCCTGGTAGCCATGAGGTTTCTCGTACCGGCCTGCCGCGCCTTGATCGTGTCGCTCCCCGGAGACCACGCCCGCGCCGTTCCGGTCAAGGCCACCAGGCAGCAGAGAGCCTCTGCGCACCGCCACCAACCTGGCCGCCGGTCCCGCCCACCAGCCGCCTTGAGACGTTTTCTGATGCCGGAGCGCGAACCGAGCAGTATCCGTTACGAACCTCGGCGCGGCCGCGCCTAGCTGTGAAGGTCGAGAGAAAACCTGGAGCCTGGTCATTCTTCAGGGTGACGTCGTTCTTCCTCATCCACCTCGAAAAGCGTGATCCTTTCGGCCCGGTACGGAACTTCAGCGAGTCGAACAACACCCAGTGGCCGCACGCGGTGCATTCGGCTTTGACGGCAGCGGTGATGTCATCCAACTGCTCCCGCGCCCGGGCGCGTGCGGCAGCGCCGGGAACAGGCCCGTCATCGGTCAGCAGCACGGGAAAGGGGCTCACGCGCAGTGAGTCCGCCCGGCCGCACACCGGGCAGGCCCGCAGGCCGAGCTGCTGCAGCCGTCGGCCGACGGCGGCCAGGAAACTGCGGTGCCATCGCATTCCCCGTCACACCTCCATGTCGGCAGGCAGGCGGCGGCACCGGCTGGGGTCACAACCGGCCGCCTGGGCCGCTGAGCAAGGTCAGGTGCGGCGGGGTTACGTCTCTTCGGTTCCGGGGTGGGACTCGGCGTGCTGGCCGAACGCGGCGCTGCCGGCGCTGAACGTGTAGGGTCCGCGGATCTGCTGAAGCTCCGCTGAAACCTGCTGGTAATCCAGCGCGGGATCATCGCCGCATTCCCGGCAGATGATCTCGAAGGCCTCTGCGCCGGGGTCTTCCGGCTGGCTCTTGCCGGGGCCGGGCGGCTTGCGCCGAAGGGCGATTATCCAGTTCGGCTCACGCTCGTGCTCATGTTTGGTCGCCTCGGCTCCTGCCATGCGGCATAGCCGCGCGGCGCACCGGGCCAGCGGCTCGTCGAGTTCGCCCTCGGACGTCCCCTCGAAGATCCCGGCCACCTCGGCCAGCAAGTCATTCCGGCCGCTGGCCAGTGCGCGGAGTCCGGCGACCGTGGCGGTTTCCTCAGCCTCGGTGAGCGGGCGCCATCTGGCGTGGTGACGCGCCTCGCCGAAAATCTCGGCGACGAGCATGCGGTCGGGATCAGGTCCGGGACGATCTTGGTTCATCCTGTCAGGATCGAACAAGGATACGTTGAAATCAATTTGAACAGCAGAAATAGTTATCCCTGGACACCTGACTCTCCGCCTGCCCGCCGTCGCCCCCTCAGTAATTCCTCGAGGTCTGAGCTGGTGGGAGTGATCGGCTTCTGGCGGGACGGGCAGTCTAACGTGATGCTCTGTCCTGGGCGGGGGAACCTGCCTGGCCAGTCCCGCTTCGCCGGGGAGGCCCCCACATGGCCGCGAGCTGCTGATTGGCGCGGATATCGGCGACAAACGGCTCCCAGCGCTCGCCCAGGTGGCTGCGGGCGGCCCACAGCACCTCCCGCATCGCGGCCTGCCACTGGGCGGTCGTGCCCGCCGCCTGGCCGGCGGCCTCGCGGTCGATCTCGCGCTGCAGCCTCAGCAGCACCGCGGCATCCCGGGGAGTCACCTCGGCCTCGCCGTCCAGGGCGCTCTCGTACGCGCGCCGCAGGGCCAGGAGTGCCAGGCCGGCGGCGCTGGGCGTGGCCAGCCCACCCGGCTAATTCGGCGCCTGGCTGGCCACGCTTACCCTGATCCACGTCGGTCAGCGGGTGCCGGCCTGAGCGGGTACATCCTGCTGCGGACCTCGATCACGCGGTTGACCACGGTGTAGGTTACGGGCCGGGTGTTCATACCAGGTTCCCGTAGATGTCGGAGCGCGGCGTGTGCCGACCGGGGACCGCGTGCCCCAGGCGCGGGGCCAGGACACCGTAGCCGACCTGCTCGTTGGTCCGGTAGCCGAGCCCGGCCGCCGCGTTGTCCTGGACCTGGTAGTACTCGGCCTGAAGCTGCGCCGAGTGCGCTCGGTTGGCCGCCTGGCGCTCGCGGTCGGCAGCCCGCCGGGCGGTGACCTGCTGGCGGTGGTGCTTCATGGCCTCGTGGGCGGCCAGGGCCGCGCCGCCCATCGCGACCGCCTGGACCACATCGGGATTGAGGTGCGCCGGGATCGGCGTGTATCCCTGCTGCTGGGGCGGCGCGGGTGCGGGCTGGTGCGGCTGCCCGCCGTTTTGCTTGCTGAGTATGTGGAAGCCCATGCCGCCCCAGATCATCGCCAGGGCGATGAAGAAGAGACCGATGAAGGGGTTGAAGGCGCATGCCGGTATGCCGATGACGAAGCAGATCAGTGCCCCGGTCAGGGGAAACGCAGCGCCCGTGGACCCGGCCGCTGGCACTGACTTGCTTGCTATCCGCAGGATGTCAGCCTTCACTTTCCCTTCTACTGGCCGGGTCTCCTCCGGGTCCCAGCCATCGGCCTGATGACTGTCGAGGCACGCATTGCAGAGCGAGGTCCAGGGGTGCCCGCCGAAGTCAGCTCCGCTGACCTTGACCAGGACGTCGGCCGGCGTGAACTTGCCGCTCAGCAGGCACGGCCGCCCGTAGCAGTAGATCACCTGGTCCCGCGCTATGCGCGCCTCGACGGCCCGGCTCGGCTCGGCCAGGTCCGGCGCCGGCCAGGCCTGACCGGTGATCTGCTCGGGGGTGACCAGGGCCGCTGCCTTGGCCGCCTCATACATGTCGACGTACCCGTCCAACGGCGCCATCCGAATTACGTCGGGGCGCAGGTCGTAGAACTGGCGGGCATCCTCGTCGCAGCATGGGAGATACGGGTGCCCGTCGATGCTCAGCAGCATGACGGCCGGCTTCGGCCTGCTGGTCGCGGAGCATCCGTACCGGCAGTACAGCGTGTTGTCGGGCCCGTCGCCGTCTCTTACTACTCGCAGCATCATGGTCGTCTCCTCGGGGCGGTCTTCTATGGCAGGATCTGGATCTGGTAGTTGAGGGACATCCGGACGAGCCGGCGGTCGGCGTGACGGCTGCCGCCGTCCCAGGGGTGCGTGGCGCTGCGGCCCCGACACGCGGTGACGACGTAGCAGTTCATTGCTCTTCCCGTGAGCACGGGACGCACAGCCCCCACTCCCGGTCCCCTGTGCGTCCCCGCCGCCCACCAGTTCAACTGCAGGTCCACGGCAGGGCGTCCTGAAACCCGGGGAGCGAACAGGAGCGAACCGGAGCGCGCCAGCGGCCCGGTTGCGGGGTATGCGGAAACGTCTCACCGGTCACGGTTCCGGGGCGATGTGCCGCCACTCGGCCAGCAGCCACCGCTCGGTGCGGACCGGCTGGCCGCAGACATTGCAGATGGCCTCGACCGGGTAATGGAGCGGGTTGTTGAGATCGGCTGGCTCGCCGTCGCGGACCCGGCGGGCCGAGCCTGGCTCGGGCACGATCTCGTGATCGCCATGGCTGATGCCGAGCAGGACCACCCCGTCATTAGATCATAGGACCCATATGGTTCCATAGGGATACCTCGGGATCATCGTTCAGCCAGCGGGTTCCCTATGATGCCAGCGTGATTGATGATCAGAGTCCCGAGCCGCTATACCGCCAGGTCGCGGGCATCCTGCGGGAGCGGATCGCGTCCGGCGACATCACCTCACGGCTGCCGTCGCTTAAGACGATCACGCAGGAGTACGGCGTCAGTCACGTGACCGCCGAGAAGGCCGTGGCCCTGCTGCGCGAGGAAGGGCTGGTGGTCGTCGTGATCGGTCGCGGCGCCTTCGTCGCCAGGGACCGAGGCTAACTGAGCACAGGCAAGAGCCCCGCCAGCCTCCAGCCAGCCGGGCGACCCGTGCCTACCTCCTGCGGCGCCTGCGGAGCCGGCCAGGGTCAGACTGCGCCCGCTATCTGGATTTGCCGGAAGAACGCAGGCCGATGCCCATTATCCGACGTTGCCGGTAGATGGCCCGCTTCCCGCAGCTGTAGCGCTGCATCAAGTCGGCTAATGGCGCGTCGTCAGCGTAGGGCACGGGCGGGTTCGCTCCAGCCGCTCCGCAGCCTGCGGTTGCTCTCCCGGGATGGGCGTTCATCCACGCCCCGTAGCACTTCGAGTTGCAGAACGTCCTCTTTCCACTGGGGTCTGGAAAGCGTGGCGCTTGCCGTCCGCCGGCGTTCACTCCTGGCGGCGGGGCCATGGTAATTACTGGGCGGGAGCCCCCAGCGCGCGGAGGGAGGATTCGAGGGAGGCCAGACGGCTGCGGACTACCTCGGCCTGCCCTAGGCTGGCGCCGCCCGGGGCCCGCTCGGCGTCCATCGCAGAGCGGACAGCCTGCAGCGAGGCCAGCGTGTCAGCGATCCGGGCGCCGTCGGGAGAGTGCTGCGGCACCTGCTCGCGCAGGGCGTACAGCGTCTGCGCCAGGTCATCGGCGCGCCGCTGGATGCCCGACCACCGGGCGGCCGCATCAGCGGAAGCCAGCCCGCCCGGCGCTTCGGCCACGCTCATCGCGTCATGCAGGGCCGAGCCTTTGGCGTACGCGTCGACGAGCCTGGACCGCCAGCCCGCCGCGGCCGCCGAGCGGCGCCGAGAAGAGCGCGCGATCAATGCGATCAGCCCGGCCAGGACAAGGACCCCGAGTAGGACCCACAGCCAGATCAGGCTGGTGCCGGAGGAGGCGGCGGGCGCCGCGGAACCGGTGGCCGGCGCGGTCGGCGCCGACGTCACGGTCACCGTGACGCCGGGCCTGGCCGAGACGGTCCCGGTCCGGCTCGGCAAGCCGCCGATCGAGCTGCTGATGGTGCCCCCGCATCCCGCCACCAGCAATCCGGCGGCAAGGAGGATCACGGAGAGGGAAAGTCCCTTCGCAGAACGCCGCATGCTGATCCTTCCGCGTCGTGTATGGCCGACCGCTGGAGCCTCCGTTGGAAGGCGACAGGATCGTTGCCGCGTATGCCCGGACGGCCTGGCCGCCCAGCCGCGTGATCCGCAGCCTGCCTGGCTGGGCGGACTCTGCCTACGACACCATCGTGACTGTGCGGCACCGCGCGTGGGGTCAGATCCGGCGATTTCGGCGCGCCGCGTTCCGCTGCTGCATCCTGCGCCCGAGGGCTGCGATCACGGCGAGCAGCATTCCCGGGACGGCAGGCAGCAGGAGGGCGACTCCCGGCGGCAGGTTCAAGTTAACTCATTGAGGTCGACCCACAGGTGTCGGCCAGACACGTCTCCTGCCAGTACAAACAGCAAACAGCAGCACAGGCCACCGGCTGGCGGGCGCTCTCCATACGACTTAGGGGCGCCCTGCCTGCCGCTCCCGCAGGCGCTCCCGGGTCTCCCGCAGGTCCTCGCGGTCATGCTGATCACTCGCCCAGTCCAAGTTCCGCTGCAGGTCGCGCAGCACCGTCGCCGGGCTGGCGCCGACTTGCCGCGCGATGGACCGCAGGGACGCGCCGCGGCGCCGTAGCTCTGTGGTGTATTGCCACCGGCGCACCAGGTCCGCGGCCTGCGGTGACAGCGGCTCCCCGGCATCGGCCACGACCGCCATCCCACCGGCCTGTTGTGCGATCTGCCCGCCAGGTGCCGCCGAGTTTGGGCGGATCGCCGCACTAAAGCATTTGCTCTCGCTGTTGACATTACTAACAGTCACCGCAGCGACCACCCGGAGACAATCCCACCGTGAACAAGACCCGCAAGCGCCTGGCCCTCGCTGTCATCACGGCAGCCGTAGGCCTGTACGCCCCAGCCGCCGTCATGGCCGGGCCCGCCACGGCTGCCTCAGCGGCCTCGTGGCCGGCCGGGTTCGTGCTCCCGAACCACCACCTCACCCCGGGCGCCTACGGGCACAGCTTCGCGCAGGTCTGCCCGCACGTGAGCGCGGCCCTGGAGAATGGCAGGCCCTCGACCGCGGTCAAGAACCAGGTCTACGCCGAGTACCACATCACCTACCACCCCTACGGCAAGTACGAGATCGACCACCTGGTGCCGCTGGAGCTGGACGGCTCCAACGCCAAGGCCAACCTGTGGCCCGAGCCGGGGCTGCACAACAAGAAGGACGTCCTGGAGAACAAGCTGCACTTCCTGGTGTGCGCCCGGAAGATCAGCCTCGCGACCGCGCAGCACGCGATCGTGACGGACTGGAGGACGGCGTACGTCAAGTACGTCGGGAAGCCATGACCACGATCCCGCGCGACGACCAGCCGCGGAGTAAAGATGCCCGCACGTCCTGCGGCTTCTGCGAGGGCGGCCACGGGCAGCCCCGCGGCGCGTGCCATGACGTGCACGGCCGCCGCAAGGGCACCTGGCCGCACTTCGTCCGGGCCACCGCGGAGAACCCCGACAGCCTGTGGACGTGCCCGTGCTCGGCCGCCGCGCACCCGGGACGGCAGGCACGGTCATGAGGCTGGGCTGGCACGTCCACCTGCCGGGCCCGTTCAGCGTCGGAGGCACGATCTGGCGCTCCAAGCCCAGGAAGCGTCCGGCACGACCGGCTCCGCGTACGGAGGACATGAACACCGATCCGTCGCGGGAGCTGGCGCTGGTGAGCCTGATCTTGATCACGCTGGAGGAAATGCACAATCCCATCCGGGAGCTACGCAGGCAGTACCCGTGGCTGACGGACGATCAGGTCAGGGAAATCACCCGGCGGGCAGTAGTCAACACGGCAGCTCGCAAGGAGGCAGCATCACAAGAGCTTCCCGTGCCGCGTGAGCGAGAGGAAGCGTCAGGGCCCGGGGAGGCGCGATAAATCCGGGTAAGTGATCACGCGATGTGTGTGGCACATTGTTTGCCTCCTTTCTGAGGGAAGGCCCCCGCGACCGGACAAGCCGGATCAGCGGGGGCCTTCTTGCGCGTGCTCAGGCCGGGTACAGCTACTCCGGGTTCACCCACGAATGTTGCGGGCGCTACACGATCGAGGTCTGATGACCCGCCCAGTACGCGTCGCGCAGAACGCGCTTATACAGCTTGCCCGGTCTCGGATCGAGGCAGTTCCACGCCTCCGGTGCGCGGTTGCGCTACCCGCCGATGGCCGCGAGGAAGACGTTCAGCTGGTCTACCCCTTGGACGAAGTACGGGCGGGCAGCGTTCTGCGCCGCCGTATAGCCGCCGGCCTGGTCGTGGATGAGCTGCGTCGCCTTCGCGAAGGAGTCCATGGCCGCCTTGAACTGGGGCTGGTCCACGGGCGGCTGGTTCTCGTATGCCGGCCGGATCGCTGAGTCGCACATCGCCCCAGCGCCCGCAAGGACCGCGGCAGCAGGCGAGGCTGAGTAGTTACTGTTCTCCATGAACGCGGCGCTGGTCTTCATCCCCGGAAGGCTGAGGTAAACGGCGTCCCACTGGTACTCGCCCTCCGTCTTCCAGATCGCCATACTCGGCGCGTCGACGGCGTTGACAGCGTTACCGCACCACAGATCGGCCACTGTCCCCGGCACCGGGACAGGCACCGGGACCGCAGCAGCTGCACCCGTCGGGTTGCCCACGGTGCCCGCAGGATAAGTGCCCGCTAGCGCGGCACCAGTCGCAGGAGCCGCTGCCGCAGGCGCCCACTCGACCAGCGCGGTGTTGCCGTCGCTGGCGCCGTTGTACGTGACCGGGCTGGTGCTGGTGAGCGCCAGCGAATAGGACTTCCCTGTCACCGGGCTGTAGGCCGTGATGACGGGAGTGTTCCCGTCGGCCGTGGCGGCCCGCCAGACGTTCAGCGCGAACGGGCAGCTGGTATCCGGCCCGGCATACACGCCGCTGCCGCAGCTGGTGAATCCGGACCCGGGCGCAAACGCGGCCGGTGCGGGAGTGGTCGAGGCCGGTGCAGCCGGGGCCGATGACGCCGGAGCGGAGTGCGTGCCGACAGCAGGGCTGCTGGCTGCGGAGGGAGAAGATGAGCTGGTGCTACAGGCTGCGAGCGCGAGTACGAGAGCCGCGCCTGACACGCAGCCGATGATGGTCTTTCTCATATCAGATACCTCCGTGGGCGGCAAGGATGCCGTGCCCGTACCAGGCGA
>Ga0116216_10003539_pt1 | contig 10149 bp, 7 predicted proteins | sample Sb_taG_11_FD_89696 | JGI IMG/M metagenome (GOLD analysis project Ga0116216, IMG submission 89696) | Peat soil microbial communities from Weissenstadt, Germany - Sb_50d_3_AS metaG | ecosystem: Environmental > Terrestrial > Soil > Wetlands > Peat | place: Germany: Weissenstadt | collected 2010-09-21
AAATCACCCATTGGCCATGAACCTGTTCCGCGCCCAAAATTCGTACGCCGGCTCCAGGCGCCCATCTTGACTTCCTCTTCACGAGGCCAAGTTATCGCTTGACCCCCTCTTTCAATCAAGGCCGCAACAGGAATTGAGGCTGAACCAATAAGATGTCCAAAACCAAAGCGAACCGTGAATTTCTCACAATAAAATGCATCGTGACACTGGCGAAATGGCGCAATCCAAAACAGAAGGTGGTGAGGCTAGCCCCGCTCTCCCCAAGGACGCAGACCGTCGATCCGGCGACCGGACGATCGATCTCGCCGATCGTTGCCGCGGCTCTGCGTCAGACCACGTGGTTGTTGACAGAGAATCAGGGCGGTGAAGGTTGACGCGCTCAAAAGTGAATGGCCGGAATTTGCCGCGATGCGTCGGCTCGCCATGCGATTCCGCGGCATTCTTCGAAGCAAGAATGCCGCGAAGCTCGGAGTCTGGCTGACGGACGTGCATCAATCCGGCCTCTATGCAATGCAGCGGTTTGCCCGCACCTTGCGAAGAGATATCGACGCCGTGAGAAATGCGATCGCTGAGAGCTGGAGCAACGGCCAAACGGAAGGACAGATCAACCGGCTCAAGGCTCTTAAGCGGGCAACGTATGGCCGGCTGGCCCAGAACTTCTACGTGCGCGAATGTTGCCACTATAGGCGCCTTCGCAACAGGAACTGAGGCAGAACCCCGTATTTGCTCGGCTTTCGGGTCCAGACTGCAAATCGTAATGCAGAACCCCAAGTGCGTTCCCGTCGGAATTGGCAGCAGCTATGCAGGCAAAGAGCGCCGCATGGCAGCCTCATGCTTGTCGAGAGCTACGAGGAGGGGCCTTACCGACCCGGATCCGCTTCACAAGCTGCGAGAAAAAAGCTGACGCGTTCGGGAATAAAGGACGACAACTCCTTTCGAAGGGCTTTCGTGTCATGCCCCATCAGGGATCGCATGAGCATTGGGAGCAGAATGAGATCCATAAAGATCTGAGCCGTGGCGGCACTTCTTTTCGTACTGAAGGGTCCCTTTGGCGCCTCCGGAAGCATGTGGGCGGCGTCGTTAAAGACCTGAGAGACGGCATTTGCAGCCCGATCCCGCGAGGCGTCATGGAGCTGGCGGCTCAACTCAGGGAGTCGGTCCGCTTCAGCAATGATCGCACGAGTTACACCGACCAAATCCTCGATGGTTTTTTCGGCAATCTCGGTGCCGAGACGTATGAGCTTGTCCTGCAGCGTACGTCCCTTGGCTTCGTAGCCGTCGAAATTGGCCAAGCCGTTCATGACGCGAGCCACAACCGCGGCGAAGAGCGCCTCCTTCCCCGCAAAGTGAGCATAAATCGTCGGTTTGCTTGCGGGAGCGAGCTCCGCGATCTCGTCGATACTCGCGCTTTGGAAGCCTCTCTTGAGGAAAACCCGCTGGGCCGCATCGAGGATGCGCTCCTCGACGTCGCCGGCAAGGTCCTTGGGCGGTCTGCCGAGACGGTTCGGCGGTCGCTTTGGGCTTCTATTCTTGGGCAAGATCCGTCTCACGTTTGCAATCACGAAACCGCGAGTGCTCCACCCCGCGAACAATGGGACTTGACACGTTACGGAAAAAAGTGCAAATAAAATAAAATATACGGTGTAGTTTAGATCGGGCTTGAGCAGCCGGTCAACCGGGCAGGGGTAAAACCGCCGCCGCCCTCCCGCTCCGAGGGAAATGTCATGAATCGTCATTTACCCCGTTGTGCTGATTCCGTACGAAGGGCCGGCACGCCTCGTCTGAGGCACATAAGTGCGACACTTGCGGTCGCGCTTCTGGCCGCGCCCTTGAGCGCCTGCAATGATCGATCTGCCACCTCGATCAAGCGTGCAGCGTTCGTGCGCACCGAGATTGTGCGTCCACACGATCGGCAAAGTTCTGTAACGCTGACCGGCGAGATTCAGGCTCGCTTTCGCGCCGACCTGTCATTTCGGGTGAGTGGGCGCGTGGTTGAGAGGTTGGTTGATGTCGGCGATCACGTCCATGCCGGCGACGTCCTGGCGCGGATCGATCCGGCCGAGCAGCAGGCCGATCTCGATGCCGCGACCGCTGCGGTGACGAGTGCAGAGGCCCAGTTGCGCGTGGCGAGAGCAACCTTTGATCGCCAGAACCATCTCATTTCTTTTGGCTATACCACTCGCGTGGCCTTCGATCAGGCACAGGAAAGACTGCGGACCGCAGAGAGCAAGCTCGAAGCGGCGAAGGCGCAACTGGGGACAGCAAAAGACGCGCTTAGCTATACCGAGCTGCGCGCGGGTGCATCGGGTTTGATCACCGCGCGAAATCTCGAGGTCGGCCAGGTGGTACAGGCGGCTCAGCCGGTCTTCACGCTCGCCCAGGACGGAGAGCGCGATGCCGTGTTCGATATCTATGAATCGATTTTCTTTGGGGAGTTCGCAGGCGGGCCTGTCTCGCTGGCGCTCGTCTCGGATCCCCATGTAACAGCCATGGGTTACGTCAGGGAAGTATCGCCCGCTGTCGATCCGAAGAGCTCGACGGTCCGCGTCAAGGTGGCAATCCAATCTCCGCCCGCGGCGATCACCCTAGGAAGCGCCGTTGCGGGGACCGGCAAATGGAAACCGACCGCGCAGATCACGCTGCCATGGACCGCATTGATGGCCATCGGGTCAAGGCCCGCGGTCTGGATAGTCGACCGGGCGACCAGGACGGTATCATTGAAGCCGGTCACCGTCGGCGGGTACGAAGGCGGATCGGTGATGGTCAAGAGCGGCCTTGAGGCCGGAGACCGCGTCGTTGTCGATGGCGGCAAGCTGCTCAGCTCCGGCCAGCCCGTGACCTATGACGGGGACGTGCCATGAGGACGCGCGCCATCATCATCGCCAACATTCTTGTTTCAGCGCTGGTCACCACCGGCTGCAAGCAGCAGACGGAGGCGCCAGAGCCCATCCGGCCGGTGCTGTCCACTGTGGTCGAACCGACAGTGTCGGGCAGCGCTATCGCTGTGGGCACTGTGGAACCCCGGTTCAGGACCGATCTCGGTTTCCGGGTGCAGGGCCGACTGATCGCGCGCCCCGTCAATGTCGGGGATTCGGTTGTGCAAGGGCAGACCGTCGCCGCAATCGATTCCACCGCGCTTGAACTCGCGGTGCGGTCGGCCAGAGCCGAGCTTTCGAAGAGCCAGGCTCAACTTGCGAACGCAGAAGCTACGGAGGAGCGGCAACGGAGATTGAGTACAAGCGATGCCACGACGAAGCAGAGGCTCGACGACGCAGTGCAGGCGCGCGCCGCCGCCGAAGGGTCGGTCGCGAGCGCACAGGCAAGCCTGACCAAAGCGATCGAGCAGCTTGGTTATGCGCAGGTGAAGGCTGATTTCGCCGGTGTGGTCACCGCCGTGGGCGCGGAAGTGGGACAAGTGGTCTCGGCTGCTCAGCGCGTGGTGACCGTTGCGAGGCCAGATATCAGGGAAGCTGTCGTCGACATCGGGGCGGATTTTCCGGTTCCTCTGCAGATCGGGTTGCCGTTCACAGTCAGCCTTCAGATGCTTCCCGCCATCCATGTTGAGGGACAAATTCGCGAGATTGCGCCGCAAGCGGATCCGGCAACTCGCATGCGCCGAGTCCGCATCTCCTTGAGCGATCCGCCTCCGATCTTCCGGCTTGGATCGACCGTTACGGCGGAACTCAGCAATTACCAGAACTCAATTCTGCGCGTACCCGCGTCTGCCGTCCTTACCAGGAATGGCGAGAGCTTCGTTTGGGTGGTCGATCTTCCCTCCAGCACCGTTTCGCTGCACAAGATCGATCTCGCTCAAGACGAAGCGGGAATCCGAGTGACCGGCGGTCTCGCCGCAGGCGCGCGGATCGTGACTGCCGGGATCCATAGCCTCGAGCAGGGACAAAAAGTCCGCATCGAACAGGAATCCGCTCCATGAAGCCGTTCAACCTTTCCGACTGGGCACTCAGACATCGTTCGCTGGTCTGGTATTTCATGCTGGCCTTCATGGCGGCGGGACTTTACTCATACCTGCAGCTGGGGCGGGAGGAAGATCCCGCCTTCACCATCAAGACTATGGTGATCCAGGCGCGATGGCCGGGCGCCTCCGCCGAGGAGGTGACCCGCCAGGTTACGGACAGGATCGAGAAGAAGCTCGAAGAGCTGGAGTCGCTCGATTACACGAAGAGCGTCACGGTGTCCGGCCAAACGACGGTTTTCGTGTATCTACGGGATAGCACCAAGGCCGCCGATGTCGCTCCGACCTGGGCACGGGTGCGCAACATGATTGCGGACATTAAGGCCGACTTTCCGCAAGGGGTGATCGGTCCGGGCTTTAACGATCGCTTCGGCGATGTCTTCGGCAACATCTATGCTTTCACCAGCGACGGCTTGAGCCATCGTCAGCTGCGCGATCGAGTCGAGGAAATCCGCGCGAAGGTACTGACCGTCCCCAATGTCGGTAAAGTCGACATTCTCGGCGCGCAGGACGAAATCATTTTCCTCGAATTTTCCACCCGGAAGCTCGCGGCACTCGGGCTCGACACTCGCTCCATCATCAGCTCCTTGCAAGCCCAGAATGCCGTTACGCCGTCCGGTGTGTTCCAGGCCGGGCCGGAGCGCATCAGCGTGCGTGTCAGCGGGCAGTTCGCGTCGGAGGCAGATCTCAAGGCGATCAATCTGCGGGTGAATGATCGATTTTTTCCCCTCACTGACGTGGCGACCATCACGCGCGGTTACGCCGATCCGCCGACCACATTGGTTCGCTTCAATGGTCAGCCCGCCATCGCTCTCGCCATCGGGATGAAAACGGGAGCGAACCTCCTGCAATTCGGCGAAACGCTGAAGGAGGAAATGTCGAAGATCTTGGCCGACCTGCCGATCGGAGTGGGCGTTCATCTCGTCGCGGATCAGCCGGTGGTCGTCGAGCATGCGGTGTCAGGCTTCACGAAAGCGCTGTTCGAAGCCGTGGCCATCGTCCTTGGCATCAGCTTTCTCAGCCTTGGGCTTCGGGCCGGCCTCGTGGTCGCGATCGCGATTCCGCTGGTCCTTGCGATCACGTTTGTTGTGATGGCGTATACCGGAATTTCGCTGCAACGCATTTCGCTGGGCGCGTTGATCATCGCCCTTGGTCTTCTGGTTGATGACGCAATGATCGCCGTCGAAATGATGGTGGCGCGGCTGGAAATAGGCGATCCCTTGGAGAAGGCCGCAACCTACGTCTACACGTCGACCGCCTTCCCCATGTTGACGGGGACGCTGGTCACCGTTGCCGGGTTCATCCCGATTGGCCTCAACAGCAGCAACGCCGGTGAGTTCACCTTCACTCTGTTCGTCGTGATTGCGGTCTCCTTGATCGTATCGTGGATTGTCGCTGTGCTATTCACCCCGTTGCTCGGGGTCACGATCCTGCCAGCTAAGATGAAAGCTCATCATGAGTCGAAAGGACGAATCGGACAGATTTTCTCTCGTGTGCTTGTCGTTTGCATGCATCATCGCTGGATCACCATCGGGGTGACGGTCGCGGCCTTTGCGCTTGCCTTGTTTGGCATGAAATTCGTGCAACAGCAGTTCTTTCCGTCATCGGACCGCGACGAACTGATCATTGACTGGAACCTGCCTGAGAACGCATCGATCACCGAAACCAATGCGCAGATCGCTCGCTTCGAGCGTGAACAGCTGCAGGGAAATGCCGGAGTTGATCATTGGTCGACCTACGTCGGAACCGGCGCTCCGCGTTTTGTGCTGTCATTCGATTTGCAAACAGCGAACACCTGGTTTGGCCAGATCGTCGTTGTGACCAAGGGCGGCATCGCGGCGCGCGACCGCCTCAAGGCTCAATTCGAAACCTATTTGAGGAAGACTTTTCCGGGTACTGACACCTTCGTCAAATTGCTAGAGGTCGGCCCTCCGGTCGGACGCCCTGTGCAGTATCGGGTCAGCGGGCCCGACATCGCCGAGGTCCGCCAACTTGCCCAAAGACTTGCCGGCATCGTGCGAGCCAATCCGCACCTCGACAACGCGATGTTCGACTGGATGGAGCCAGCGCGCGTCGTCAGGGTGGACGTTCTGCAGGACAAGGCGCGCCAGCTTGGCGTTAGTTCCGAAGACATTGCGACAACCTTGAACGGTGTGCTTGACGGCACCTCGATCACTCAGGTGAAAGACAGCATTTACCTGGTGAATGTGGTGGGTCGTGCCACTTCGCCGGAGCGCGCATCGATCGATACGTTGCGGGACTTGCAACTTACTGGCTTGAGCGGTCAACCGGTGCCCCTCGGAGCCTTAGCCACACTGCGCTACGAAATAGAGTGGCCGACAATATGGCGGCGGTCGCGGCTTCCCACGATCACACTCAAGGCAAGCACCCTTGACACCGTGCAGCCGAAGACCGTCGTGGACCAACTCGCGCCGAAGGTGGAGGAGTTCGCAAAGGGGCTGCCGGCAGGATATACGGTGGCGGTTGGAGGCTCCGTGGAGGAGAGCGCTAAGAGCCAGGCTCCGATAGCGGCCGTCGTTCCGCTGATGCTCTTTATCATGGCCACGATCCTGATGATCCAGCTGCAAAGCTTTCACCGCTTGTTCCTGGTGTTTGCGGTCGCGCCGCTTGCATTGATCGGCGTCGTCGCGGCTATGCTGCCGAGCGGAGCGCCACTCGGATTCGTTGCGATCCTCGGCGTGCTGGCACTGATCGGCATTCTGATTCGTAATTCGGTAATATTGATTGTGCAGATCGAGCACCTGAAGGAGGCCGGCCAGCCGGCATGGGAAGCGGTTGTGGAGGCAACGCAACATCGTATGCGGCCAATCCTGCTGACGGCTGCTGCCGCAAGCCTCGCGCTTATTCCGATCGCGCGAGAGATCTTCTGGGGGCCGATGGCTTACGCTATGATGGGCGGCATCATCGTCGGTACGCTGCTGACGCTGTTGTTCTTGCCAGCGCTCTACGTCGCATGGTTCCGGATCAAGAAGCCGGGTGCTACCCAGGTTCCAGAGTCTTTACCTGGGCGCTGACTTGGAGCAGTCGGCCGGCGGCGTCGTCGGCGGGTACAGTTATGACCTGGATCCCCATTTGAAGCACTGAGCTGGTATCGATCCATAACTATTCGAGCGTACCGCAATGGCTCTGCGAATCGAAGACTACGCGCTGATCGGCGATTGCAAAACAGCGGCTTTAGTCGGCCGCGACGGCTCAATCGATTGGTTGTGCTGGCCCCGTTTCGATTCGGCTGCGTGCTTTGCTGCCCTGCTCGGGACGGCGGACAACGGCCGGTGGCTCATTGCTCCAAAGCATCCGCCGCTGGGCGTGAGACGGCGATATCATCCCGGCACCCTCGTCCTCGAAACCGAATTTCAAACTGAGACCGGCTGCGCGGTGGTTATCGATTTCATGTCTCCGGCAGACGGCGCCGATCTTGTGCGGATTGTGATTGGCCAGTCGGGGCGAGTGGTTTTTCGTACTGAACTTGTGGTGCGTTTTAACTACGGGGCGACCGTGCCATGGGTCAATCGACTCGATGCTGGCGCGGTCGACGCGATTGCCGGCCCGGAGCGTCTGGTCCTGCGAACGCCGGCCGCACTTCACGGTGACGAGGCTAAAATACTCGGTGAGTTGACGGTCGAGGCCGGCCAGTCGGTTCCCTTCGTCCTCTCCCACGGACCCTCATTTCAAAGTCCGCCGCCGGCAATCGATCCTTTTGACGCGCTGGAGCGCACGGAAGCGTTCCGGCGCCAATGGAGCGACCGGTGTCCCGACGTTGGGCCACGGGCGGAAGCAGTGAAACGGTCACTTATCACATTGAAGGCTTTGACCTACGCTCCGACGGGCGGAATCGTCGCCGCTGCCACGACCTCGCTTCCCGAGCGCCTGGGCGGCATGAGGAATTGGGACTACCGCTACTGCTGGCTGCGGGACGCCACATTCACCCTCTTGGCGTTAATGCACCTCGGATACTACGATGAAGCACGGGCATGGCGGGATTGGCTTGTTCGGGCTGTCGCCGGGAGCCCGCGCCAAGTCCAGATCGTGTATGGAGTGGGCGGGGAGCGGTGGTTGCCGGAACTGATCATCCCTTGGCTGCCCGGCTATGAGAATTCTTCTCCTGTGCGGATTGGAAACGCGGCGTACCAGCAGCTGCAGATCGACGTCTTCGGCGAGATTGCCGACGCGACGTTTCAGGCGCTCAAGGCAGGCATGGAGCCGTCCGAACGCGGCCAAGCCTTGCGGCCGGTCGTATTGGAATATCTGGCAACGGCTTGGCGGCAGCCGGACGAAGGCGTTTGGGAAACGCGCGGAGGGCGGCAGCACTTCGTTCATTCGAAGGTCATGGCTTGGGTCGCGTTCGATCGCGCGGCGAATGAAATGAAAGCTGAAGGACTGAACGATTCGGCACGGCGGTGGCGCGAGATCGCTGACGAAATCCTTGCGGAAATCTGTGAGCGCGGTTTCGACCGCGACCTCAACAGCTTTGTGCAGGCCTACGGCTCCAAGCGGCTCGACGCAAGTCTCCTGATGATTCCGCTCGTCGGCTTTCTTCCCGCAGCCGATCCGCGGATCCGAGGAACGCTTCGGGCGATCGAGGAGAGGCTGCTGGCCGACGGCGAATTCGTTCTGCGGTACGAAACCGAAAACGCCAGCGATGGCCTGCCCGCAGGTGAGGGGGCTTTTCTGGCGTGCAGCTTTTTGCTCGTCGACAATTACATATTGCAGGGCCGCTATGCGGAAGCCCGGAAGTTGTTCGACCGTTTGCTCTCACGCTGCAATGACGTGGGATTGCTCGCCGAAGAGTTTGATCCGCTGACTGGCCGGATGCTGGGCAATTTTCCGCAGGCCTATAGTCACGTCGGTTTGATCAACTGCGCGCTTAATTTGAACCGGCAGACGGGCCCGGCGGGTGAGCGCGCCAAATCGCAAGGGCCGCCGATCACCGTTGCGCCAGCCGCAGCGTCGGCGCCTCTTCGGTGAGCACCGCGGATCGTCTTCCGGCGGCTTAGATCGGGCGCGGATAACCCACGCCGCGCAAAGGATGGATGGAGCGCTCGATCTTTATCGTGTGTTGCCAGCCGTCGCCAATATCAGAGGAATTCTGTTTCGCCCGGCACTGGTGCAAATTTTCCTGTCTTCCAATCCTCTTTCGCTTGCTCGATCCGCTCCTGCGCGAGGAGACAAAATTCCACCAAATGTAGCGTGGGCCCTCCAATGCCGCGACGCCAAGAAATATCGCTCGCACGCGGCGCGTTGCCCGCACGGTAATCCGGTCGCCCGGACGAAAGATGAGGAGCCGCGCCCATCGAATGTCTCGCCGCGATATTGACCTCGCCCTCAACCACATAGATCGACCACTCCTCCGCCTCGGGATCAAGCGGCGCGCTCGCGCGCCCGCGGCGAGCGACACTTCTGCGTAGAGCCATTCCGAGAGCACCACCACTCCGCATTCCCCTCGCAACGTGATCTTTCGTCAGCTGCGACTGGGAAACCCCATGATGGGAGAATACGCTTTAATTCGCCGGCTCAGCGCTGATCTGCCGCCAGCGCCACGTCCCCAACTCATCGATTTCCAGAACCGCATCGTACAAATCGCGTAGGTCATCTCTTTCGCCAATATTGATGTAGGTAATCGAGTTCTTGGACAGCATCTTCAGGATTTTTCGAAGTTGGCCAGGATTCAAAGCCGTGCCGGCCCGATCAAGGAAGACAAAATTGGGCGCCGCCAAGAGGATATGGACAAAGGCGAGAAGTTGCTGCTCTCCCAGCGAGAGCAGCGTTCCCCAATCCTGCTCGATACTCAGCCCGCCCGCGCGCACCAAGACCGGATCGAGATCCGATTCGTGCAGCAGGGCATTGATCTGCCTATCCGAAATCGAATGCTCGAGCTTCGTGAGCAAGAGAACTACGCGCAAGGTGCCCGGCAGCAAGTACGGCCGCTCGGCCAGGAAATATATGCCGGTTGCGGCCGGACGTATGATCCGTCCCTTGCCGGAAGGCCAAAGGCCGGCGGTCGCCCTGAACAAGGTCAACTTCCCAGTCTCGTTGCTTCCAGAGATCAGAACCCGGCTTCCGAACGGGATTGATATCGACAGATTTTTGAGCAAAGGTTGGCCGTCCACCGGCGACAGCAAAGTCACCTCTTCGTAAGCCACACGCCGGTCATCCTT
>Ga0116216_10003542_pt1 | contig 10146 bp, 20 predicted proteins | sample Sb_taG_11_FD_89696 | JGI IMG/M metagenome (GOLD analysis project Ga0116216, IMG submission 89696) | Peat soil microbial communities from Weissenstadt, Germany - Sb_50d_3_AS metaG | ecosystem: Environmental > Terrestrial > Soil > Wetlands > Peat | place: Germany: Weissenstadt | collected 2010-09-21
CCAGGATGGAGGTCACCGCGAGCCTCCCTTCCGCGTGTGCTTGGCCAGGTACTCCATAACTATCTGGCGGGCCATCATCGCCATGTTTGTCTTGTGCTCCGCGGCCATCTTGCGCAAGGCCCAATGAGCATCTTCAGGCAGGTAAAGCCGAACGGCCTTCATCTCGACCTCTTCCTCAACTGCGGGCATCGGCGGATTCTCCGTCTTTTTGCGGGCCATGGCAGTGCTCTCCGCGTGGTTACGTTGTCCACGCTGATGATAGGGCAATGCCGTTGGCCTACTCAATCTAGTATACACCCGCTCGATTACTCTGTCTACGTAGTTTTTTTGCTACGCCGTTGACAATCCATGTATACGGTGTATACTTCAGATAGACGACGAACGACAAGCCCCCCGAGGAGACCGAACCATGACCGCCGCCGAACGCAACACGATCCGAGCCGAGTATGCCGAGCTGTTCGGCGAGGCGAACCTGGCCCTGGCCCTGCGATGCCGCAAGAGCGCGGCCTGGATGCAGGACGCAGTTCTGAACGAGCGCGTGAGCCGCGCCCGCTGTGCCGCGATCCGCGACCAGGTCGTAACCCCAAACCGCAACCTGACCAGATTTGTCTGCAACGAGGAACGACCGATGAACGCAACACCGACCACGAACGAGATCGAGATCGAGGAGCACATCCGCAAGCTCAATGAGGAGCTTCGCACAAAGCCGCTCGGCAGTCCGAGCCGCGAGGACCGCGAGATTGCCAAGGACCGCTGGATCAGGTTGCTGCGAGCGCAGCAGGAGGCGCAGCGATGATCACCACCATGAGCCGTGCGCTCGACCTGGAGCGCACGGCCCGGCGCGAGTATCACCGGATGTGCATCGGGATCCACAGCCAGTGGATCCGGGCGTACGCCGCCGCCGGCCGGTCACCCGCCGATCACCTAGCGTTTCTGAAGCACCATGTCAGGAAATTTCGAGAGGAGTCCCGACCATGACCTACCATGTTACGCGCTACAGCATCAGCGAAATCGACAGCGGAACCCGGCGTACCTACCTGACACTGGTTGGGGAGTGGACGCCAGACCGCGCGAAGGCAGAGCGGTTCGCGACCGCTGCCCTGGCCCGCCAGACTGCAAAGCGGTTCCCCGGCGCGGTCGTCGACGGGTTCCGAGAGGAGGAGCGACCATGACCTGCGTCCACTGTCGCACCGAGGGTGAGGGCAACCCCTGCCCGCGCTGTTGCGGCTTGCTCGCGGATTTGGGGGACGACGAGTTCCTTGGTCCCGCGCCGGCCAAACCGTTCAGGGGTGTCGCCTCGCCACGACGCGATGGCCCCTTCCAGCCGTCACGCGAAGACGACCGCGAACTCTTGGAGATGCGACTGCGCGGCAGCCTGCGCCCGCTGAGCCAGTTCCGCAGCCAAAAATCCCCACCGGGCTGGTCCCGCAACAAGTGGGGGAAAGCAATCCAAGCGATCCGCGACCCCGATATCCCCTCGCAGTGACCCGCGCAATGAAACAGCGCGTGGCCTGCTTCACTCAGACCACGCGCTGCCAGAGTCACCATCTCACCATTCTCGTCCAATGATCTGTTTCACCCTCTTGGAGTTTCACCATGATCGCAGATTCGCAACCCGACCGCAACGATTGCCTCGGCCTGCTCCACGACGCGCTGGCCGAACACCAACCCGACGAGCCGGACTTCGGCGACCCGGAGTCCTGGCCGCGAGCGTATGACTCGATCCGCGTTTGTCTCGGACCGGCGATCTTCCCGCAGGAGCGCTTCGACCCCCTGCCGGATAACGTCGACGAAACGACAGAGTTCTGACCGACCCCGGAAGCCTGGTAACATGTTTTCTACCATGTTTACCAGGCTTCCCCCCAACCACCCATGGAGAACCAACAATGCTGCTCACAGCCGAACGCCCCCAGACCGCGATCCCAGGCGAGCTTCGACTGCCGTTTCGCGGAGTCCAGTTTGACGTGTATGAGCGGTTGACGCGCTCACTACCTGAGCGGAGTGCGATCCGCATGGCATACGATGGAGAGGACCTGGAGATCATGGTCACCGGGCTTGTTCACGAGGATTTTGGCCGGTTGCTAGACCACTTTATCACGATCGTCGCTCACGCGGCTCGCATCCCTCGGCGGGGGCTGGGCAGGGCCACATGGATTCGTCCCGAGATCGATCGCGGTATCGAGGCTGACCAGTGCTACATGTTCGATCCAGCCAAGCTGGAAATCGTGAATGAACTACTGGCCCGCAGAATCAATGATGTCACCGGTTATCCCAATCCCGACCTGGCTGTCGAGGTGGACATATCCCGTCCCCAGGTGGACCGGCTGAGCATTTACGCCGCGCTGCAGGTCCCCGAGCTGTGGACGTTCGACGGCGAGACCGTCACCACCTTCCAGCTCGGGTCGGAGGGCAGGTACGTCGACACTGGCCGGAGTCGCTGGTTACCGGTCACCGCGGCCGACGTCACCCGGTGGATTACCGCGGACGACCGTGGCGGCGACGCCTGGGAAGATCGCCTGCGCGTCTGGGCGGCCGACCTGCTGCCCCCAACCCCAGAGTCTTAGCCCATGCCAGTTTCCGATTTCATCGATGCCGACTGGTCTGACATCGACGAGTTTGTCCAACTGTTTTGCGCGCAAAAAGGAGAAGCCGTGACCGGCGAGTGGACGTATGCCATCGCCCGACCAGCCGGCCAGCACAGGCTGTGCTGGATGGAAGTTCCGCAGGGTCGATACGCGATCGACGCCAACACGCCAGCGCCGGGGTCGTGGAGGGTCTGGTTCGAGCCCCACGGCCGACCGACCGTATGTCTGGGCGATGCCTCATCGTTACGCGACGCTCTGGCGCTGGCCGAGCGAGATCGCAGCTGGGGGCTTACCCGCTGAGCACCGCCCAGACCCGCGACAACGAACAAGCCCCCGAGTAGCCGGCGACGGTTGCCCGGGGGCTTTTCGCGCGCCTACAGGTCGGGGGCGGTTATTCGTCTCCCCTGCGGGATGACTTTTGCACCAGCTTGGCAAAGTCCCGTTCCACCATGGGCCGGCAAAGCTTACTCAGGTACGCAGCCATGTCCGTTCCCAGGTAGCCAGCAACCAGCTTGGCCATCTTCACCAGGTCCGCGTCCATCCGGACCGTGCACGCGGGTGTCTCTCGCTTCTTTCGTCCCATCGTCCCCCTCGCTTTTGTCGCTGTCGGCATCACGTCCCCCTTTCGTGGGTTGCTATCATAGAGTGAACCTGTCTCCAGTCTACACCATGAACTGAAAAAGACAAAGCTCGCAGAAAATATCGGTGACTGTTTGATAACGGTGATTTCGTGTTCTAGGTTTGAGGTAGTGAGCAAACGACAAAGAACAGTCAACCGACAAACCGAGAGGAAAGAACCATGCGTTTCGGCAATGTGATCAGTGGCGTGAGTGTGAGCAACAGCAAATTCGTGGGCGTATCAACGCTCAACCAGTTGGAGAACTACGGGCTGATGCGGCCCTCCACAGTTGAGGATGCAACAGCCAAAGAGATGAGAGGCGATCGTCGCCTGAAGCAGGCTAACGAACTTCGCGAGGAAGTGCAGAGACGGTTCGATGCCAAGCGGTGCAAGAACGCGGTGGCTTATGCCCGGTACATCGAGCAGGTTGAAGTCGGCGGGCGAGCGGGCGGGACTCCGCCAATCACCCTGTGGTGCGAGCGGGCCGAGATGAGCACCGAGGGCCTGGTCATTCCCTACGGCCATCCCCTCGTTGCCGTTGATGGCGAGACCCAATCGGAGGCCAGGTACATCCTCCGAGACGAAGATGACTTTGCCAAACCGGAGACCGGCAATACCCCTGTGGCTGTGGTTGTTTACTTCGGTGTGGACGAAACCTATGCACGGCAGATCCTCCATGACTTCAATGCCTACACCAATCCGGTAACCGAGAAGCAACTGGCCGCGCAGAACGTTCACGGACCGGTAACCAGCGCGGTAGCCCAGATCTTGGAGCAAGCCGGAATCGCTCTGGACAAGGTGAACCGCTATGGCGTCACCCCCACCAAGAAGCAAGCGATCGCTCAGAACCAAGTGGCCTATGCCGTAATGGGCTACGCGATGCGGGAAACCGCGATGAAAAAGCAAGCGACCTGCTTCCTCGACACCTTGAACAACGCGACCACCACTAGCCCGATCAATGGGACGACCGTTGCGGACCTGACCCCGATGCTTCGGTTCGCTGTTACTTCGTTGGATGCCAGGAAGGCCCCGCTGCCCGTCTGGCAGGTCGCTGGCGTGCTCATCTCGCAGGGTCGTGCCCCCGAGTCCCTGAACTGGGCCGGAGGCGCCTTGGCCGCCCGTGGCCGCCATGCTTCGACCAAAGCCAAGCTACAGAAGATCGCCGACTCGATGTGACCCACCATCCCACTTCACCAAGAGGAGAACTCCCATGACCATCGCCATTAGTCCGATCAATAACGCCGCCGCACGCGACGAACTGCAAGACAAACTTCGCGGCGACTACCGCGCCATCCATCCTGAGGCGATCGTGATTCCCGACGACCGCCTGCGCAAGATCGACCCCAAGACTATCCCCGCTCTGGCCGACAGCTTTCGCGAGGTTGGCCAGATCTGCCCCATCGGCGTCAAGCGCCATGGTCAGAACCAGTACCGGGTCGTCTATGGCGCACGCCGTGTGCTGGCCATGCAACTGCTCTTCAAAGCGGCGATGGAGAAAGCCACCGACCCGAACACTGACCAGGCGGTGCAGCGTTTCTCTGCGATGCACGCGATCGTGTACCGCAACGAAACCGACGATGACGTGTGCCGGGAGCTAGAGATCAGGGAGAACCTTGACCGCAAGGAGTTGACACACAATGAACGTACGGCCCAAATGCTCTTGCTTGCAGCCGCCGTCAAACAGCGGACACAGGCAACCAAGCGAAATAATGGACACATAAAAGTGCCTGCTAGCGGATCAGAAAGTCCCACTCTATCAACCAAGATAAAGCCAGCGCGTAAAGCCCCTGTCAGGGCCGAAGTTGCCAGCGCCATGGGAATCACAATTCCGGCTGTCAAAAGTCGCATCAATCACGCTTCCGTAATCTCAGGAGTGCGATTGAATTTGGACCAATCATCCACGGAAGAGCTGGAAAAGGCGGCATCGATTATTAACGTTGCACCTGAGCCGAAACGTGGATCCCGATCTCCTTCAGCGACACCGGTGCCCGCGAGGAAAACAAGCACCGATTCAGTGTTGTCTTGTAGCAATTTGAAACCCACAGACGCACCCGCATTCGCCACCTGGATCAAGCGGCGTTATCCCGCATCCTTCACCCTGGACCAGGTCCGTGCGTTCCGCGACGCGCTCGTAACCCTGGTGCAAGAGCTGGAATCGCAGGCGTAGCATTGCCTCACTACCGACCACGACAACAGCCAGTTGCCCCGCGGTGACTGGCTGTTGCTTTTTGTAACACCGATTTGTATCGATCACAGTTATGACCTAGGGTTGAGTGTAAGCCGACGCGGTTTACACGACAAGCACAACGAACGAAGGACAGCCATGCAAGACCGAATGTCAATGCCCAGAATCACGACCGCAGAGCGCCATTTCCTCGACCGCGAACTGCGGAGAGACGATTTCGCGCGAATGATGGCCAGCGCCCGGGTCCTCCCCGGCGAGGACGTCACGCTATGCGAGCAACCTGACGAGTGGCCCGTCGTGACGCAGGGCATGCTCAGCTCGCTCGCCAAGCGAGTCGCGAAGCTCAAGCGTCACCTTGCCGCCGCTGAAACGCTGCTTGGCGATTTAGAAGAGGTCAAAACGACTCAGGGCTTTGTCGCGCATCAGACCGCGATGTTGGCCCGATGCCGCGCAGCCAAAGCGAAGGGGGTGACGCTATGACCTTTCTGCCCCGTCTTCGTCACGAACTGACGGATGCCCTGCGTGAACGACATATCAAGCGCCTGTACCACGACCACGCCACAAGCACAGCGCGCATGTTGGAATTCCCCGCGTGGCGGATCGGCGGGACCGCTTGGGACCGCCTGCTGGCGAAGCGGACCATACTTCGCAAGGAGATCACGTCCTCGACGCGAACTCGGCCTCGTGCGGTTGACCTCGGGGGTCCGGCAACCGTGACGGAGTTAGCATCGCGGGGCAAGACCGCGACGGCTGCGGTCCAGCCTGGGGAGAGCATCCCAGGCCGATCGCTCAGCGGCCGATGGGTGCTGGCTGGGGCAGCCATCCTGATCGCGGGGGCTGTTGCGGCTTGGTACACAGGAAGCAGCGTCGACCCGTCCGCAAGGGCCAGAGCTGAGTGGGTCGCTCTTCATCCCCGGGTTGCAGGCCACGGGGTCGGTCTCCGCTGACCGGGGGTGAATTTGGTAGCATGCAGAGCGGTTAGGGGCTCATGGCGGGTCTCTGGCCGCTTTTCTCTTGCGCGGAGGGTTGCTTATGGAAGCAAAGCTGACAGAGCGTTGCCGGTCGCTGGCAGCTGCGGCCTCGCAGGCGTACCGGAACGCTCACGGAGGCAGTCCGCCGACCACGAGGGACGTCTCGGACGCCGACTTCGCACCAATCTGGCGGACGGCCTGGAGCACCCTGCAAAAGGAGGGCTGCCAGGCATCGGAAGCAGATTGCCAGACCGCGTTCTGCGAGTCGTTCTACCAGCTCGTTTCGAGCTGCCCCCCCCTGCCCTGCTTGATTCACGACGAACCCAGCTCCCGGGAGAGGCGGGACCTGGGTTCGCATTGCTTCTGCCCCGGGGCCGCTTCGCCGGGGTGGACGTCCCTGGTCGGCCTGGTGGAGATGTCGGGTCGGCCAGGGCTCGCTCATACCGGGTCCGCGGGTTCCGCAGGCTCGGCGCCCGCATCGCGCACGATGACGCCTCGCAGGGCGTGCTTGAGTAACCCCGCGGCCAGCTCCCCACGCCCGACCTGACGGACGGCGGCAAGAGCGCAGAGCCGCGCCCAGGTGTTCGGGTCCAGCGGTACACTCGTCTTCACCACGGAGCGGGCGGACGGAATGGCGGAACGACGCATCGGCGGGTTGCCTCCCGCTTATCCCATCGGTCCGTCGCCCCCGCGGACTTGAGCGGGGCGATCGCGGACACGCCCGCACAATCGTCACGACCGCGCACGCCAACAGCGCCAGGGGCCGCGTGGTGGCCCGGCGCGCATCATAAGTCCCGGTTATCAGAACCGCCGGAATGTTCGTCGTCGGTTCCGCCCTGCTGGCCAGGTCTTGCGCCCTTGGCGTGTGACACCGCGGCGGAATTCCCGGCGGCGCATTCCGGATGTTCCGCCGTGTTCAGGTCCCGGGCGACGTGCACCTGGTGAACGGCGCGCACAAACACCTCGCCGCGGCGAAGTTGCCAGGGCGAGGCGTGGAAACCGGCAGAACTACAGTATCTTACGCTATCCCCACGCGTGTGGGGAAAACGATGGCGGCAGCCTCGACAGCGGCAGCATTGACGGACCATCCCCACGTGTGTGGGGAAAACGGCTCGCGATTTTTCGAGGCGGACTGGACGACCGGACCATCCCCACGTGTGTGGGGAAAACGCGTCGAACAGCTGATTCCCAGCCTGCGTATCCGGACCATCCCCACGTGTGTGGGGAAAACCCCGCCGTCGGCACGATCCCCTGCGGCAAATTCGGACCATCCCCACGTGTGTGGGGAAAACCGATCGTTTCTCCGGCGGTCGGCTCGGGTTTTCGGACCATCCCCACGTGTGTGGGGAAAACCCTGGATTTCCCAGGGGATACTAGAACTCTAGGTCGCGAAAATCGGTTTGTCCACGAGTTCCGCATCCTGGTGCGGAAATACTACTTCGGTGTTTCGCGAAACCCCCGCGCGCGAAGGAACAGCAGCGCGAGGTAGACGAAGCCGCCGATCAGGCAAATCAGGTCGATCGCTAGATGCACGGGGCAACCCGCTTGCGGACGGGTGTCGGTTTGCTGGGTCGGGGCCGACGCAGCCTTGCACCCTGGCCCGCGCCGAGGTCCGGGTCCGGCTCGGGCTCGCGCTGTCGGAGTTGGCGATTCAGCTCAGCGATCTCGGCGCGGAGTGACGTGACCTTATCGAGCGTGTCTTCTAGCTCCTCATCGAGCGAATCGCGTTGTTTCTCTGTTGCAACGAGCATCAACTCGAGTTCCGCTCTGGTCAGTCGCGATAGAACCGGTGTCATCATCATCCCTCGGAATGAAAACCCGACCGACCGCTCGAAGCGATAAGAACGACCGGCCGGGCCCCTACGTGCCTCAATTCGCCCCCGACCGTTGCGTCGATGGATACCTCGACCGGGCCGGAGACCCTCTCGAACATCGAACATCGAACAGCCAACAATGCAGCTTCCTTGTGTTTCACGGTGCCAAGAGACCGACCAGCTTGAGCGCTGCCACGACGTCGCCGATCGTATACGCGGTTGACCCGCTGTTGCCTGTGAACGTGCTCCCGCTCACAACCGCCGTGCCTGTGCTTGCACTAAACCCGGCCGTGACCGCCGCCGCCGTGGGCTGCGCGGCGGGTACAGCCGTGCCCCAGACGCCGAGCCCGCCCGCGAGGGCGACCGAACTCGACCACTGCAAGCCCGTGCCGTTGCCGCTTGATGCACCGCCCTGACCCTGCGAGTCCGCCGCGCTCACGATCAGGACCTGGCCTGGAGTGCCCGCGGCAAGCTGGCCCCAGCCGAGCCTGTAACCCGTGCCTGTGCCGGGCGACGCATGGGCGAAAAACTTGCCGACCGGAATCGTGCCTGCACTGGGAGTCTTATTGCCGTCTTCGAGGACCATGGGAGTTTTCCTCAGGTGATTTCGGGGTGTGACATTAGCCAATCTTCTGCCATCGCTCGAAGCGCCGCTTCGAGGCGACGCTCATGCTCGCGGACGGCGAGCGTGCGACGCAGAACCGCAGCCCGCTCTTCCGCCTCCGCAAGCTGTTGCTCTTCAGTCAGGGCTTGCTTCACCGCGGCGGCGGCGGCGGCTCGCTCGTTGTGCTGCGCGATCGCCTGGTTGGCCGGACTGCGGGCCAGCGACTCGGCATCGCGGGTGCTCAGCGGAAGAAACGCCACGGGCGGCTCCTACAAAGTTTGCGGTTGGAACACGCACCAGACCGCGGTGATTCCGACCGCGTACGCCCCGGTCTGATTCCAATCCAGACCCTCGCCAATGGCCGAGGTGAAGATCGGCAGCGCGGACGCGGGAACAACCACGGTGGTATTGGCCGCGAGGTAGATGTTCCCGCTGGCCGTTGCCGTGGTCGTGCTGCTCTGGAAGTTGCCCACGACCGCGCCCGCGGCGGAGAGAATCACGCCCAGCAAGGCCACTGAGTGGCCCGATGGGACGGCCGCGACCGGCACCAAGTGGGTCACGCCGGTTGCCGCGGTGGTTGTGCCTGCGGCCACGCCGGTTGGCACGGCGGGCAAGTCCGGGCCGACAGCGACCTGGGCGACCTGCGGGACGAACGGCGCGGTTTGATGGTACAAGGACATCGGCTACCTCGGACAGATACAAGGATTGCAGGTGCACCGGGGGCAACCGGCGGCGCCCCGGGAGACGGGCGGGGGTGGCCCTGGCGCCGGCTGTGGCCGCACGGGATTCCACGGGCGGTACAGAACACGGGCCTGTCGCTCCATCGCGCCCTGACGGGCCACGCGATCGACAACGAACCCGGTACGGGGCTGATCAGGCGGTTTGCCCGGGGGCCCAATTATCTGGGCGATCACGGCGGCAGCGTCGAACACGGCTACCTTCTCCCACCCCGGCCAGAGTTGGTTGCGGCGGGAGCAGGTCTGGGAACGCCGCGCTCAACCTTGATGGTTTCACGGACAGGCGTGGTCCCATCGCTGCGGTACTGGTCAGGCTCGGCAACTGCGCCGACTGCGCCCAGCTTCGCGCGCCAGACCTGCACGTTGCGATCGCACCCTGATGGCGAGCGCGAAGAATGGAGAAACACGCCTGCTTTCGCGGCCTCGAGGCGGCGTTTCAGCCCGGGAAGTTCAGCGGCGCGGGACAGTGAGGTCTCGGCCAATCTCACTTCGTTTGCGAGGAACCCAACCATGCGGCCGAGGTTCTCCACTTCGCTCAGGCTCGAATCGTAAGACAACACGGTTACTTCTCCTCGATCTGGGCCGTCTGGCCATCGCAGCAAAGTCTTGAGCGCAGGGATTGGAACTGCGG
>Ga0116216_10003544_pt1 | contig 10143 bp, 9 predicted proteins | sample Sb_taG_11_FD_89696 | JGI IMG/M metagenome (GOLD analysis project Ga0116216, IMG submission 89696) | Peat soil microbial communities from Weissenstadt, Germany - Sb_50d_3_AS metaG | ecosystem: Environmental > Terrestrial > Soil > Wetlands > Peat | place: Germany: Weissenstadt | collected 2010-09-21
CGGCGGTCGCCAGTGCCGAGACCTCACGCGATACCGCCGGCAGCCGCTCGTCCATCGTTTCCGTTTGTTCCTCGGTCGTCATGCCGGTAACTGACCTATTACAGTCCCAGTGTTGGCAGGCTTCGCTTCGGTGATCTTGTGCCCGGCTCGGTATCCCGCCAACCCTCGGATGAGGCATCTCATGGTACTTCCGACCGGGCCCGGTCGCAAGGGCGTTCGTGGCCGCCTGATCACGTCAATCTCGCTGTCCTCCAACGACGTTGGGTTGAGATGGTAGTTCCACGCCGCATCTCAGAACGGACACGCTCAAAGGCCGCCGGTTCGCCCGGCCTTTTACCGTCCGCGCCCGGCTCGACGCCATCACGAGCCACGCGTACCGGAGCGGAGGCGGCCTTTCCGAACTGATTGGAGAGCCAGAACTTGAAGAAATCGAAACTCCCCCCGAATAAAATAGTGGAAGGAATCTTCATCCCAGCGGCAGTATAAAAGGAACAGCACGAAGCCAGGCGACGGGAGTCAGCTAGATGTCGATGCACGTCTCTGCATCCGCGATGGAGGGAATTCAAACGCTCTTCCATCTGGGAGCGATGGGAAACTGGTCAGACGACCATTTAATTGCTCAGTTCCTCACGGGCCAGGAAGGGAGTGAGGCCGCGTTTCGGGTCTTGATCCATCGGCACGGGCCCATGGTCCTGGGAGTCTGCCGCCGCATTCTGGGTGATGAACACGCCGCGGAGGATGGGTTCCAGACCACGTTCCTGGTTCTCGTGAAGAAAGCCGGAGCTCTTCGAGACTGCAGCCTCCTCACGAACTGGCTTTATGGAGTGGCCCTCAGGGTCGCTACCAAGGAACGGGTCAAGCGGGCTCGTCGGCGGGTCATCGAGCAGCAGGCGGGCGAGCGCCCGACCGGATCAGGAGAAGGTGCCGACCAAGCCGAGTTACGATCGGTGATCGACGAGGAGATTCGCCGGCTGCCAGAGCGATATCGCGTGCCCCTGGTCCTTTGCCATTTGGACGGACTGCGTCATGACGAAGTTGCTCACCGGCTCGGCTGCCCGGTGGGGACCGTCGAGAGTCGACTGTCGAGGGCGAAAGACCAATTGCGTGCCCGCCTCGCGCGGCGCGGCCTGGCACCGACAGCAAGTGCGCTGGGAGTGATGCTGCGGCCGCCGGGCTCCCCCGCCCTAGTTCGCTCCCTGGTCGAGGCCACGCTCCGCGCCGCCATCGATCTTCCCTCGCGCGGCGCCTTGACACGGACAGGAACGGTGACCGCTTTGTCCTGCCTGAAAAGCACTTTCGGGTTCATACCGACGTTCCATGCCGGCACGGTCGCTTCAACCCTGGTCGTATGCGCCGGCGTCGCCATGATGGGTCTGGCGAACTTCCAGGCCGACGGCGAACCGACCAAGCTCGACGCCTCAGGCGCGCGGCCACAAATCGTGACCACGCCAGAAGACAACCAAACCGTAGCCAAGTTACCCAGCCCACGATCGCTGCCGGAAGAGCGCGTCGCATCAACACCTCAGCCGTTGACAGAGGGAGCTCGAAACCAGATTGAGCCGAAACGACCAACTCGATTCCCGGCCGCCATTGCACGACCCCTCTCCGGCATCACGATCGACGGCCGGCTCGACGACTGGCCCAAAGAGATCCGCAAGTATGAGATCAGCAACCAGCTTCGCGGCGATTCAGGTTATGAGTCGAGAGAACGAGACGCCGCCAAAGAGGCGACCCCCTATTTCATGACGGGATACGATCCCCAGGCCGACTTGATCTATCTCGCGGTGGTGGTCCAGGACAATGAGACAGTCGTCCATCCCACCGACCCCAGGGCTACCGACGCCGTGGAGGTCTACGTCGACGGAACCCTGTCCGAAGAGAGAATCGCGGAACCCTCCGGGGACTGGAAGGCGACACTCGACGCCACGACAATGCCGGTGCTCCAGTACGCGGGGGTACCGGGCCGGTTGGCAGCGTATGGGGACCGGTGGGGCGCCAATCCGTCGCTCGTCTACGCCAAGAGCAGAGAAACAGCCACGCGGATGAATTTTCAGCGAGACGGCGATGTCACCACCTACGAGTGGGCCGTCAAAGCCTTCGACCGCTTCCCGGATCGGCCAACCCGGCTTTATCCCGGCAAGAAATTGGGACTCGACGTGGCGGTCCTCGACAAGGACAAAAGACAGTCCGTCTCGGGCACGAGGCCCCCGACCTTCATGACATGGGGCAGAGCGCCCGTCATCTTCAAAGGCTGTGACGCGGGCAGCCTGGGCGAGCTGACCTTGGGACCCTTGCCCTGAGCTCGCCTCGGCTTGGCAATGGCAAGTTCGGCGGAGGGTAGACAATCCTTCTCCAGCCACTGACAAATGTAAGACATATGTCTTACATTTGTCGTTGCTCGAGCAAGCGTTGGTGATTCCGGGTCCGAAATTGGCTTGCGCCCTGATCAATCACTGACTCTCTGTACTCTCATCGAAGCGAGCGAGGACGTCTCATGTTGATCCTGATTCGGAATCTCCTGTTCGCCGCACTTAAGGGAGTCGGAGCGCTCAGTTTGGGCGGAGCGATCCTCTGGCAAGTGGCCGAGCACTCAGTCTCTAACAAAGGCGTGGCCTACGTGCATGTGTCGGTGGCCGAGGTGGACGTGATGGTCGACGACTTGGAGTACCACGTCGAGTCGTTGTGGCAGACCCCGATCGTCTGCGAGTTGGGCTCTGGTAATCACACGCTGCGAATGTCTCGCGACGGACGAACCCTTTTTGAGCAGGAGTTCACCCTCAACGTGGGCGACGAGATCGTGCTGGTGGCCTGGGAGGCGCCCGGCGAGACACAGGTTAAGGCCATGGCCGCGAGCCGCTCGTTCAACGAGCCGCATCTCGCGTCGCCACCCGCTCGAAGAAATCAGAGAGCGGGGGAATACACGTGTCTAGACAGTATTTTTCCTCGATCGTACGGCGGGCGGTGAGGCCCAGTGGGGCAAATTCAGCCGGGTCATCAAGGACCAAGAGGGCCGTCTCGGTCAACCGTTCGACGTCGAAGAGCGGCTCAAGCAGACCGTTCAGGCCCGGCTCGATCACCTCGCGCACCGGCGGCACGTCGGCTGCCAGCACCACGCAGCCGCTCGCCATCGCGTCCAAGACCGACCATGACAGCACAAACGGTGCTGTTAGATAGATATGCAGATCGCTGATCCGCAAGAGATCGGCCAGTTGCTTGGGCAAGACCCGTCCCAGGAAGACAAACCGCGTGAGGTCGTAGCTGTCCTGACTCAAGACCCACTGCTTGAAGCTAGGCGAGCCGGTATGGAGCTTGTCCCAGCCGTAGTGGATTTCCTCGCCGCCAGCCACCACGAAGATCACGTCGGACCGCGCCCGAGCGATCCGCTGGGCGACCTTCATGAAGAGGTCGAAGCCGCGGATCGACTCCAGGCCTCGCGAGACGAACGTGACCACCCGCGTGCCGGCCGGGATCGCCGTTGCGCCGGCCTGCCGAGCCGCCGGGCCAGGGTGATAAAGTTCGGTCTCGATTCCGTCGAAATGGACCTCGATCTTCCCCTGGAATCGCCGCGGGAATGATAGTTTCTGCCAGAGAGTCGCCGAGTAGCCGGCATTGCAGTCGACCAGCGTCGCCAGGGTCGGCGCGTTGATACACCGCGGAAAAAACCGGGCGGGCTCGGCCGGCGGCAGATCGATCCTGTACGAGATATCACGATGGCTGTTTGCAAAGTAATATTCGCAATAGATGATGATTGGGCAGTCGACGACCTCAGGAAGAAACAAGGTCGGTGCACCGCGGCCGCCATGAGCGACGATCAGGTCGGGACGCAGGCTCGGCTTGGCCAGTAGCGCGTCGTGGACCGTCCGACATTGCTCGAGAAAGTGCCCGTAGATCTGGGGCCAGGGAACACCGTCGCTCAAGCGATGCTCTGCCGCCATGGGCAGGCGGTGTACTTCGAGCGTCTCGAGCATCTCGGGCGAGGGGGTCGGGCAGCTCGAGAGGCTTTGCACCAAAAAGCTGCACCGCCAGCCGTTGCGCCGCGTGAGCTCGAGTCCGAGCCGGCCGAACTGGGCGGGGAAGGCATCGTGGATAAAGAGGACGTTCACGGCCCCTCCCCGTTGGTGGCGGCTAACGCGGTGAACTTGTCGGCGAGCCGAGGCAGACAGACATCCTGGGCATAGTGCTGACGCACCAAGGCCGACGCGGCATCTCCCAGCGGACGGTACTCCGCGGGATCGGCCAGCACGGCCAGCGCCTGCCGCGCCAGCGTGCCGGGATCTTGACAATCGACCAAGAGGCCCGTTTGCCCCGGCGCGACCACTTCGCGATGCGGCTCGGTTAGAGAGGCCAAAACGACACAGCCCGCGGACATTGCCTCCAGGACCGAGCGAGCGACCGGGTACGGACGGCTCGGGGCCATGTGCAGGTCACTGGCAGCCAAGACCTCGGCCACGACGCCAGGCGCCACAGGCCCGAGGAACCAGAGACGATCGGGATCGGCGGGGGATTGTCGTGCCAACAGGTGAGCGGGGTAATCGCGGTTATGGAAGTCAACATCCAGCCCGCGACGGACGATCGGGTCACCCACCACCACGCATAAAACGTCGGATCGAGCTCGCAAGAGCGCGTTGGCGACAGTCAGAAACCGTTCGAATCCACGCAGGCGGTCGAGCGATCGGGCCACGAAGCTGACAACCCGCGTTTCGTCGGGGATGACCCGGCCGGCAATCAACCGTGGACCGCACCGGGATGCGTGCCAGGACGAGCGAGCGAACCGCCGGGTGTCGATGCCGTCGTGCAAAACCATGAAGCGGTCGTGATACTCGGCCGGGAACAAATCGCGCTGCCAATGAGTGGGCGTCCAGCCGAGAGTCGCCTGTTCCAAGTCCAGCAGGTTGATCGCGACCATCGACCGGCGCCAGTGAAAATAGGCCGGTGCGGTTTCCGGTGGGGCCTCGGCCGCCAGGTCGTGGCGGTGGGCGTGGTAGAAATAATCGAGGAAGTTGACCACAGGCGCCGCCGGCCAGTAAACCGGCGTGAAGAGTGCCGACCCCAGGTCCGCCGAGCGGCCGACTATCAGGTCGATCGGCCGGGGCCGCCGCTGCTCGAGAACTTCCCAGCAGCCATACGAATAGCAGAGGCTGCGCTCCAGGGTTCGTGACCAGCTCACGGCCGACTCCCGCGCGACCCCTCCGACACCGAAAATCTGAACATCCAGCCCGCTGCCCACGGACTGCGGCCACGAAGCACGGGGGTCAGCCGTGTGGCAGTAAAACCAAGAGCGGTAGCCGCGCCGTCTTACCAGCCAGTCGGCCACTGCACCCAAGCGGCCGGGAAAGTTGGGCTCAACCCAGAGGACATGGAGCGGGTCTTGCGCCATGGCAGAGCGCAGTCCGGACGAGGCAAGAGGTCCAGCGCGAAAGGATCAAGCTCACCAGGCGAAATGGGCAAACGCCTTGTTGGCGTCGGCCATGCGGTGGACATTTTCGCGGCGCGTGACCGCGGCCCCTTCGCGGTTGTACGCGGCCATCAATTCGTCTGCCAGCTTGATCGCCATGGGGCGTCCCTTCTTCTCGCGGGCTGCCATCAAGATCCAGCGGATCGACAACGTCTGCTGGCGGTTTTTATTAACCTGCATCGGCACCTGGTAGGTCGCCCCGCCGACCCGCTTGGATCGGACTTCGATCGCCGGCTTGACGTTTTCGACGGCGCGTGTGAAAACGTCGATCGGATTTTCGTTGGGCAGCCGTTTTTGAATCAGGTCCATCGCATTGTAGAAGAGCCGTTGCGCCACGCTCTTCTTGCCGTTGTGCATCACACAATTGATGAATTTGCCGGCCAGCTTCGAGCCGTACTTGGGGTCCGGCCGGAGGTGGGTCTTGCTGGCGGTAAACTTTCGAGCCATCTGCGTCGTTCCTGCTTAATGTGCAATTACCAACATGTTTTGGGACATGAGTTCCAATTCACGGGGATCGGGTCACTTCTTCTTACCGGCGCCGGGGGCGGCCGCTTTCTTGCGCTGGGCGCCGTACTTGGAGCGAGCCTGCTTGCGCTCGGCGACTCCCTGGCAGTCGAGCACGCCCCGCACGATGTGGTAGCGCACACCGGGCAGATCGCGGACGCGACCGCCACGCACCAGCACGATCGAGTGTTCTTGCAAGTTGTGCCCCTCACCGCCGATGTAGGCAGTGATTTCCTTCCCGTTTGAGAGCCGGACCCTCGCTACCTTTCGAAGCGCCGAGTTAGGCTTCTTGGGAGTCATCGTCTTGACCTGGAGGCACACGCCCCGCTTGAACGGGGATGCTTCGAGCACCGGCGCCTTGGTCTTGTATTTCACAGGTCGGCGCGGCTTGCGTACAAGCTGATTGATCGTGGGCATAAGTCGGTCGTTCCATTGACCCCACGGCCGAAGGCCACGTCGCGATTCGATAGAGCAGCATCGCGATCGCTCGCGAGACCTCGAACCGGCTTTCCGTGTCGTGGGGTTTCTAACTCGATGTAGACGCTGCCGATTACTCGAAGACTACGGGCGTAGTGATAGACGCCACCGAAGTCGGCACGAACCAAGGACGATCGCAGTTTTACTCGACGCGCGGCCTGACGGTCCGACCCGGCCGCACGCACCATCCGGCACGGCGCGCAGAGGGCTTGGAGTCACCAAATGCCGAAGTTTTTAGGATAACCTAACCTGAGAGATTGTCAAGGAGTTCGAAAAGTCAGATTCCACGCGTCGAGTCTAGCGCGCCATCGGCACCAGCAAGCGAGACAGGGCCGCGAGAGCCCAGACCAAGACCGCAGGGCTCGCCCTCTCCCTTCGGGCCCCGGCTCGGCCGTGTTGGCGTCTTTGTCGTTGACTGAAGACATTTGCTCGGCGCCCTTGCGTTTTTGGTTCCCGTCGCAGGGAGCCGGGCGCCCCTGTTCGTGGCGGTGACCTGTCTGCCGGCCGTTCTGGCGCTGCTCGGCCGTCTTCTTGCATACCATACGGTCGCAGCGCCGGCGTCTCGCTCATGCTCAAATGCCCGGCTGCACTCCGGCCATGACGTGCCCGTAGACTATCCGCGCGATCTCCGCCACCAGTTTTTGGGCGCGCGGTTTCGTGTCAATCCCCTGCGTCAGGACGATGAGAACAAAGGGCTTTTTCTTCGGGGGTTCGACGATGGCGGCGTCGTGGTAGACCTTGGCGAACGAACCCGTCTTGTGCGCAACCGGTGTACCGGCAGGGAGGCCAGCTGGAATTCCTTCGTTGAATTTCTGCGCACGAAGAATGGCCAGCATCTGCTCCGAAGCCTCCGCGGTCACGACGGACCGTTCGGCAAGGCGAAGGAGGACAATCATCAGGCCCCGGGCCGTCGTTGCATTGTTGAGACCGCGCGCATAGGCCTTGTTGTCCTCGACGCCGCGGAGCACGCGCACGTCATTGGCCCCCAGCCTGCGCATGAATTCCGACGCGCGGGCCGCGGTGACGCGCTCGACGAGCATGTTGGTCGCGACGTTGCTGCTTTCCGTGATCATGAGCCGAACCAACTCTCGGATAGTCAGTCGCTCGCCGAGCCGGCGGTATAGGCTCAGCTCGGAATCGTCCTCAACCCGGAGCGAAAACCGGCTGCCGTCGACGATGCTCGCGAAATCGTTCTTCACCGCAATCCGGTTATCCAGGGAGAGTGTCTTGTCCTCGGCCTGACGGAAGACTTCCATCATGACCGGGACCTTGATCGTGCTCGCGGCGTGAAAGTTCACGTCCGGGTGGATGAGCATCTCATCGCGCGTCGCGAGGTCGTGGAAAGCCACTGCGACGTCGAGAGCGCCGGAATCACAGATCAAGGCCTGGACCGCGTTATCGAGGTCGCTGCGCACCCGCCGAGTCTTTTCCTGCCCAAGAGCGAGAGGAAAGCGAGAGGCGAGACATGCGGTGATGACGGCGAGAAAGTCCCTGCGCTTGACGTTCAACTCAGTCGTCTCTGATCGAAGTCGTCACAGAGTCTCCAGTTCGGCAACCCGCGTCGCATCCGCCGGGTCGCCTTCAGGGCGTCGAATCCGTCGGGATCGAAGCGTCCGCCGACCCAATCCAAGATACGCTCGTGCTCTTCAGGGTCGGAACCGGTTAAGGCCTGGAGAAAATCTCCAAATCCCGAGGTTCCACCGATGTCTTCAGGCGGGCAGGCCCGCTCGCCCTCTAGACAGAGGGGATACCGGCAGCCTGGCTCTGCTTTCAAGCAGCCTTCGAAGAGGATTTCGTGCGACCATGAGTCTCCGAAGTCGTACTCATACTCGAACTGGAACCGCTTCCCGCTCCGAGGGAGGATCTCCTTGATCTTCTTGGAGGTCGAATCCTCGTATCCCAAGTCGTCAAAGTTTTCCTCCAACAACGCCGGATCGCCGTATCGGGTGCCGTCGATCCGGAAGTGGTGCAAGTGGGCATTCATCCAACCCATGGCGGTCTGGATGTGCTCGTGGAGCTTATCGAGCGTGCAGTTCTTCATCTGGATTCGCCGCCAGATCGGGGGCTGAGTCCGTTGTAAGGTGATCTTAAATTGGTAGAGCCGCTGAGAAAGGGGGATCCAGCCCATGCCACCGCCCTCCTCGATGACCAGGTCGATCGAATCGAGCGCCTGGCGAAGGGATCTGCTCTTCATGTCCATCGCGGAACGAGGGAGCGCCGAGCTGACTGTGCGCTGAATTAGCTTCCATTCAGCCAGAGTCAACGCGATCGCTCTCTGCGTTCGTTCTTCCAGCTTGAGTCGGTCGTGAAATTCCGGCGTGAGGCCGGCGATGCATCTCCGTTGCAGGATACTGAGCCGGACGGGGAACCGGTCGCAGCATTCCTGCCTCACGGGCATGGCACGGTCTACCGACGTCGACGGATCGTCGTTCGCCGCAGCCAATCGACCGATGGATTCCCTTCCCGGCGAGCCATGCGGTGTACCTGCTCTTCGTGCGGAAGACGCCAGCCCGGCGGTCGCACCTTCGGCCCTGACGATCGTCTGCCCGAAGCGGAGCTTGTTGCCGTCGGGGTCGGTGACGAAGAGCTCGAGCGTGTTACACGATTCGCCGGCAGGACCGAAGTTGGGCACGACCCCGGCCGCCGCGAATTCCGCCACCAGATTCTCCAACTCGTCAACGGAGAAGTAAACCGAGGCCCTCAAGCTAATCTCAGGGCGCTCGGTGAGGAAAAGGCGGACTTTGCCCCGGCTCACGGACACGAACAGGGGAAAGTCAGGCCCTAACCGATGCTCCCACTCCTTCTGAAACCCGAGCTTCCCGCAGTAGAATCCCACGCTGCGACGCGCATCTCGAACCTGTAAGACCGGCACCGAGTCGATCAAATTGGCCGTCATTACACCACCTCTTGGTCCGGGACTCTCAGCCGATTGGTCCAGCATCTTACTATAACGCAGTCCCGCTGCGCATAAAGCCAAAATCAGGATTCTGTCCGCGTGCCATCGTGTTGCCGATTGTCACCAAAAACGGATTTGCTTTCGGGACCGTTCCGAGATAACCTCCTCAAGGACTGACCGACCCCTCCGAATAAGGGAGGGCTCGAACTCCGTCCGGCCATCTCGAGAATGCGTCTTCCCAGGCGAGATCCGAGCGCATTTGCCTTTACACTCCGGAGGTCGGATCGCGTATGAACTTTCCATTCACATGTGGCCGCTGTGGACACGTGAATCACTTTAGCTGGTCCCAAGTCGGGCAGACAATCTCGTGCGGTGGATGTGGAAAAACGATGACGGTGCCCGCGCCCATGGAAACCGTCGGCATGGCCGCCCCGCCGCCGCGCCTCCTGAAGTTCCGATGCCCGTCGTGCAGGCGGAAGTTTGCAACCAAGCCCGATCTGGCCGGCCAGAAAATCCGCTGTAACAAATGTGGCGCAGGCGTGAGAGTACCCTGGGCTGACGAGGAAGCAAATATACCGGCCCCGCAATTCCCCGCGAAAGCCTACTTTGGCAACAACGAAGCAACGGCTCCGGCGCGACCGCCTCGAGTCGACCTCCTGCGTGCCGACGTGCCCCGCGCTGACGTGCCTCGTGTTGACGTCCCACTTGCCGACAGTCCGCGGGCAGACATACCTCGAGTCGACGTTGCCCGTGCCGACATTCCTCGTGTCGACGTGGCGCGAGTCGAGGTGAGATCGGGGCACCACGAAGC
>Ga0116216_10003545_pt1 | contig 10142 bp, 13 predicted proteins | sample Sb_taG_11_FD_89696 | JGI IMG/M metagenome (GOLD analysis project Ga0116216, IMG submission 89696) | Peat soil microbial communities from Weissenstadt, Germany - Sb_50d_3_AS metaG | ecosystem: Environmental > Terrestrial > Soil > Wetlands > Peat | place: Germany: Weissenstadt | collected 2010-09-21
CGGGCCCCAAGCACCACGTTTCGTTCGGCTCACTAAAGATTGACTGCGGCGGGGATGACGTCTGAGGCGATTACCTCGAGCGGGGTCACCTGCCAGACGTCGACCACCTGGCCGATCGCGGCCTGGAAGCCCAGGCCCGCCAGCCGGCCGAGCTGGTCGACCACCTCGGCCGCCTTTTCGCCCTTCTCGCCCACGTCGAAGCGGAAGTAGCAGGTCTTGGTGATCTCGTCGTAGTCGCGGCCCTCGGCGTCGCAGTGCGCGCGCAGCACGTCGAGCTTATGGGCCAAGGGGTCTAGGTCCGGGGTCGGGAACAGGTTGCACGCGTCGGCGTACCTGGCGACCAGGCGGAGGGTCTTTCGCTCCCCGCCCCCGCCGATCATGATCGGCGGATGAGGCCTGGTCAGCGCCTGCGGTGAGTTCAGCGGGCGCTCCAGCTGGTAGTGCTGGCCCCGGTAGGGACTCTCGTCGCCGCGCCACATCTGCAGGCAGATCTGCAGGGTTTCCTCGAGCCGCTCGAACCGTTCGGCGACCGGCGGGAACGCGATGCCCAGCCCGCGCGACTCCTCCTCGTTCCATGCGGCGCCGATGCCGAGCCAGGCGCGCCCGCCGGACAGCACGTCCAGCGTCGTGACGGTCTTGGCCAGGATGCCGGGGTGCCGGTACACGGCCCCGGTGACCAGGGTGAGGAGCTTGGCCCGCGAGGTGCACGCGGCCAGGTAGCCGAGCGTCGTGTAGGCCTCGAGCATCTCGCGCTCGGGGGCGCCGACCCCGCGGATCTGGAAGAAGTGGTCCATCACCGCGATGAAGTCGAAGCCCGCCTCGTCCGCGGTACGGGCGACGGTGCCCAGGTCTGCGCCGAGGCGGGCGGGGCCGTCAGGGGTGGTGAAGTCGGGGATCTGCAGGCCGAGTTGCACTGCGCTACCTCCGGTGCCGGGTCCGGCTTCTTAGCCTTTCATGAGCTCCGGGCGGCGCTCGTACAGGGCCTTCAGCGACCGCAGGAACGCCTCCCGGTCCGCGGGCGGGAGCATGGCGAGGACCTCCTCCTCCCGGCGCCGGATGCCGGCCTCCACCGACCGGCGCAGCCGGTCGCCTGCCGGGGTCAGTGACAGCAGGTGCACCCGCCGGTCGGCGTCGTCCGGCTGGCGGTGAATGAGCCCGCGCTCCTGCAGTTCGTCCAGGACGCTGATGATGCGGCTCTTGTCCGCGTTGATGGCCTGGGCGAGCGCGGCCTGGGTACGCACCGGCTGCTCGACCAGCGCGGTGAGCACGATGTAGCCCCACATCGAGATGTCGTGCACGTGCAGCACGGGTTCCTCGCGCGCGATCAGCGCCCTGGTCAGGGGCGCGAACATCGCGGCGAGGTCCCTCCGGTCGTCTGGGAACACGCTCATCGTGCCGGCATGATAACAGGGTTGCGCAGATAATAAACTCAATCATACGATACGAGACAGCATACTATATGAGGAGGCATACGCACCATGGCGGCCCCAGACACCGGCAGCCCAGGCACAGAGAGCTCAGGCATTGAGAGCGGGGGCATCGTGGGGCTGGACGCCCGGGCCGTGCGGGCCAGCGTCCAGGTGGTGTCGCAGGCCACCGCCGCCGACCTGGCCCGGCCGACGCCGTGCGCCGACTGGACGCTGGCCGACCTGCTCGCGCACATGACGGCGCAGCACAACGGCTTCGCCGCCGCGGCGGCCGGGGAAGGCGCGGATCTCGTCCGCTGGCAAACAGGGGCGCCAGCGGCCGACCCGGTAGGGGAGTACGCCGCCGCGGCTGGGCGGGTCCTAGCCGCGTTCGCCGCGGCCGGCGTGCTGGGCCGGGAGTTCACGCTGCCGCAGATCAGCACGCAGCTGCGGTTCCCGGCCACGGAGGCGATCGGGTTCCACTTCGTCGACTACGTGGTCCACGGGTGGGACGTGGCCCGGGCGCTCGGCCTGGGCTACGACCTGGAGCCGGACGTGCTGGCAGCAGCCCGGCCGATCGCCTGGGCGGTGCCCGACGGCGAGCGGAGACGGCGGCCGGGGGCGGCCTTCGCGCCGCGGGTGCCCGTGACGGGCGGCGGCGCGCTGGACGAGATCGTCGCGCTGCTCGGCCGTCGTCCCGACTGGCCTGGGTGAGCGTCAGCGTTACCGTTGAGCCATGGGCGCTGACCGGGTCGACGCGGTGATCATCGGAGCCGGGCTGGCCGGTTCGGCCACGGCGTGGGCGCTGGCCCGTCGGGGCCGCTCGGCGGTGGTCCTGGAGGCCTTCCAGCCCGGGCACCGGCGCGGCAGCTCCCACGGCAGCGCCCGGATCTTCCGGAGGGCCTACCCCGATCCGCTCTACGTCCGGCTGACCGGTGAGGCCCAGCGGCTATGGCGGCGACTAGCCGACGAGGCGGGCGAGGAACTGGTGCGGACCACGGGCGGCCTCGACTTCGGCCCGGCCCGCAAGCAGGAGAAGATGCACGAGATCCTGAGCGCGTTCGGGGTGCCCGTGGAGCTGATGCCGCCCGCGGCGGCCGCCGAACGCTGGCCCGGCGTGGCGTTCGGCGACGACCCGGTCATGTTCCACCCCGACGCCGGGGTGATCGACACGGAGCGCGCCATGAGCGTAATGCGCGCGCTGGCGCAGGCGCGCGGGGCGCAGATCCACTACGGCTCGCCGGTGATGAGCGTATCGGCCTCGGTTTCGGGGTCCGGGGCGGTGGTGCGCACGGCCGACCGGTCCTGGCACGCGCCCGTCGTGGTCGTGGCCGCGGGAGCCTGGGTGGAACCGCTGCTCGGCGGGCAGGTACGCCTGCCGCCGCTGGTCGTGACCCAGCAGCAGGCCTTCCATTTCGCCCCCCGGACCCCGGCCGGATCGCGGCCGGTCTTCATCTATCACGGCGAGGTCGCCATGTACGGCCTGCTGGCCGGGAGGGACGGCGAGGTGCCCGGCGCGGTCAAGATCGGCGAGCACCGCCACGGCATGATCACCACGGGGGATGACCGCGACGGGATCGTCAGCCCGGCCGGGCGGGAGGAGGTCCGGGCGTTCGTCCACAGCACGATCGAAGACCTCGATCCGGACCCGGTCGGCGAGCTGACCTGTCTGTACACCTCCACGGCGACCGAGGACTTCATCCTGGACCGCCAGGGCCCGTTCGTGGTCTGTTCGGCCCGCTCCGGCCACGGCGCCAAGTTCGCGCCGCTCACCGGCGAGATCGCCGCCGACCTGGCCTGCGGGGATCAGCCGCTGGATCCGCGCTTCACCCTCGCGGCGCACCGCGGCTGAGCCGCTGCCGTCCCGCCGCTTCACCCTCTCGGCGCAGCGCGGCTGAGCTCCGGGACTGGCGGGACTCAGTCCACGTGGACTGCGGCTCCGCATCGCGGGCACCGATACGGACGACGCTGGGCCATGGACCGCACGACGGCAAAGTAGACATAGGGGAACCCCAGCTTCGGGATTTCCCGTGTCGCCTCGACGGTTCCGTGGGTCGGGCACTGGCCGGTCTCGGTCTGGACTTCTTTGGCCATGATTCGCCTCCTGCTGGTCTCGTCGCGCCGTACTGTACCCCCGCCGGGCACGACGGTGCGGGCCGAACCGGTGCCGTACCCTATGCGTGATAGTAGATGGCGCCGGCCGAGATAGTCCGGTGCGATCACGTCCGGGAGCGAGATGCGTCAGTTCGGCGAGCTGGAAGCCGTGGTCATGGACCGGCTGTGGGAGTGGGGACGTCCCGCGCTGGTCCGCGAGATGGTCGAGGACCTCCGCCGGGACCGGCCGCTGGCCTATACCACCGTGATGACGGTGATGGAGAACCTGCACCGCAAGGGCTGGCTGCGCCGGGAGCGGGACGGCCGGGCCTGGCGCTACGAGCCGACGAGCTCCCGGTCGGCGTATACAGCAGCGCTGATGAACGACGCGCTCGGCACCAGCACGGACCGGCGTACGGCACTGGCCCATTTCGTGCTCCAGATGAGCCCGCATGATGTGAAGTTGCTGCAGCAGGCGCTCGACCAGGCGCACGGCCAGGCGCCGAACCCTCCGGAAGAAGGCGACACCCGGTGACGATAGCGGCGGTCCTGCTGGCCTACGCGGTGGGTGTCGGCACGCTGGGCGCGGGGATGCTGGCCCGGGCCGGCTGGACGGTCCGCGCGCCGCTGCTCGCTATCCTCACCTACCTGGCGGCGGCCTGGTCTGTCGTCGCCGCGCTCGCCCTGGCCGGCTTGACCCTGGCGGTCCATGCGACCGCCCTCGGCGGTGCGCTGAGCCAGCTGATCGGGGCCTGCGTGCTGCGGCTCCGCGCCGCGTACGCCACACCGGGCGGCATGGCCGCGGCCGGGGCCGGGCTCGTACTGACTGGCGCGGTCGCGGGTCGCACCGGGGTGACCGCGGCCCGCCACCTTCGCCTCACCCGTCGGCAGGCGCTGCGGCACGCGCGGACCGCCCGGCTGGTCGGGCGTCCTGAGCCCGCCCTCGGCGCCGTGCTCGTGGAGCACTCCCAGCCGGCCGCCTACTGCGTCGCGGGACGACACCCCACGGTGATCTTGACCACCGCCGCCCTGCGGGTCCTGGCTCCCGGTCAGCTCGAGGCTGTCATGGCCCACGAACGAGCCCACCTCACCTGGCGTCACCACCGGCTGGTGGCCATGGCCCGGATCAGCTGCCGGGCGCTGCCGTTCCTGCCCGTGATGCGGGACGCGGAAGCGCAGGTGGAACGCCTGGTGGAGTTGCACGCAGACGACGCGGCAGTTCAGGCTCGCGATCCGAATTCGCTGGCCACCGCCCTGGTCGTTATGGCGGCGGCCGACGCTGCCGTCTCTGCCACGGTCCTCGCCTCAGCCGCCACTGACGTGGCGCAGCGGATACACCGGCTGCTGCGCCCAGCCGAACCCCTCGGCAGGTCGCGGCGCCTACTCCTGCGAGCCATGGCCACCGGGCTTGTGCTGGGGCCGCTGATCATGGCGCTGGCCCCAGCCGTACTCGCGCTGGCGCTGGGACGGGTTCCTCAGCCCTAGATACCGGCCGTCCGCGATACCGGCCAGCCGCCCTTGAATATCGGCCGTCCCCCTTTCGGCGGTGTGACGCAGGTCGCACCAGCTGGTGCCCTCCGGACCGAACATTTGCTAACTACTATTCGTCTTAGTAGTAGAAGCTACGGTCCGAAGGATAGGAGGACGCTAATGGTCGGGTGTCTCGGCCAGTCTCGGCCGGGTCCGCGCCCGCGCCGTGCGCGCGCCCCGCAGGCCCGGCGTCCCGCGGGTGGTTCGCGGGAGCGCCGACGATCCGGCCGACCAGGGTCGGCCGCTCCGCCCGGTCCGGTTAGCGCCGCCGCCGGATCCCGCCGGGGCGCGGGGCATCTGGAAGCAGCGTCGCATGACGTCTCAGAAGTCCTATCGGAGGTAGTACGCCGAGATTCGTGCGCACCGGCCCGATCGGTGCCGTGCGAGTGAGGAAGGAAGAGTAAGTGGCAGATAACCGGGTTCGCCGCACCGCAGGTAGGTCAGCCGTGCGCGCGAAAGCAACGCCGGCGAAGCAGCGTGCCCGCGAGCGGATCGCCGCCGAGCGAGCGGCCAGGAAGGGTGCCGAAGCACGCCGACGGTTGCTGGCCGCGGGCGGGGCGGTCACGGCGGTGCTGGCCATCGTCGCGGTACTGATGGTGGTCAAGCTGACCGCAAGTCCTGCGCACCGGGCCGCCAGCGAATCCGCCGCGCCTGCGACCCTCGTCCGGCAGGTCACCGCCGTGCCCACTGCCACCCTGGCGCAAGTGAGCGCGGGCCAGGCATCCACCCTGCTGCAGACGGTAAGGACACCCGGCCCGCTGCTGACGCTCGACGGCAAGCCGGCGATCGTCTTTGTCAGCGAGGAGTCCTGCCCGTTCTGCGCAGCCGAGCGCTGGGCACTGACCGTCGCCCTGTCACACTTCGGTACCTGGAGTCAGCTCGGCATCACCAAGTCCTCCGCCACTGACGTCTACCCCAACACCGCCACCCTGTCGTTCCGTTCGGCGCGCTACCGCAGCACGGAACTGGCGCTGAGCACCACCGAGCTGACGGACAATGCCGGCTACCCCCTGCAGCCTCAGACCCAGCTGGACGCCAGCCTCATTGCCAGTTACGACGTGCCGCCGTACGTCAACAGCGTGGACCAGTCCGGGGCCGTCCCGTTCCTGGACATCGGGAACCGGTTCATCCTGGCCGGGGCGCAGTACGACCCACAGGTGCTGGCCGGGCTGTCCGCGGCCCAGATCGCCGATCAGCTCGGTAACCCATCCAGTCCGGTAGCACAGGCGGTCGACGGATCGGCCAAGGTGATCATCGCGGCCATCGACCAGGTCCTGCACGCCAATTCGGGTCGCGGCTAGTGCGCTGACCACAACGTTCACCGCCATGGGCACGGTGGTGCTGACCGGCAGGCCGCCATTTCGCCGCTGACGGAGTCTCATAGCGACCGAAGCCCCCAGGTCGACCCGGCCGGGTCAGCCTGGGGGCATATAGAAGCGAGCGCCTGATTGGCTGCGGTTCAGCTGCCGGCGGTCTCCGCAGCCGCCGCTTCCTTCTGCTCGACGAGTTCACCTTCGATCGTGATCTGGATTTCCTCGCTCACGACCATCCTGCCATCCAGTATCATGCTGAAACTCAGGCCGAAATCCTTCCGGTTGATCTTGGTCGTGGCGCCGTAGGCAATACGGTGTCCCATCATCCCCGCGTCGTTGAACTCCCCGTACTTCGCTACGTCAAGCACCACGGGGTGGGTGGTCTCCTTGATGGTCAGATCGCCGGTCAGCTTGTAGTTGTCTGCACCGCTCGGCTCGACGCTGGTGCTCTTGAACTTGACTTCGGGGTACTTCTCTACTTCGAGGAAGTTCGACGAGCGGAGGTCGTTGTCCCTGATCCCGTTGTTGGTACGGATGCTAGCGGTAGAGATAGTCACCTCTACCGTCGCCGTCTCCGGGTGGCTGGGGTCGATATCGGCGATCGCGCTGAACTCGTCAAAATAGCCTCGCACCGTCATCATCCCCAGGTGCCTGGCGGAGAATTCAATCTGCGTGTGATACGGATCGAGCTGCCAGTTGCCCATAAAGGGCCTCCTTTGCTCCCCCCACAGGCCGGACGCGACACGATCGTGCCGTCAAGTGCGATCGTAGCGAAGGTGCTCCCGCCTTCTGGAGGCAGCCCTCCATATAATGACCCTGGTGAGCGGTGCTCATGGGGTAGCGGGTGGGTTCGGTGACGTACTGCCGTCCCGAGGGTGTGGTCCACCGGATCTCGCCGCTGGGCAGCTGCTCGGCCGTCCACCGCGGGTCCTGCTTGAGCCGGTGGTCGAACCGGCATTTGGGGTTCCCGTTGCACATACAGGTTCTGCCGCCCGCCTGGTACGGGACGTTGTGCTCGAAATCGCAGTTCGCGGCCGGCCTGCGGCAGCCCGGCCCGGTGCACGTGGCGTGCCGGACCTGGGCCAGGTGCCGCAGCAGGACCCCGGGATCATGGCCCTGGGCCTCATGCCGGTGATCACATTCCCCGGTGGGGATCGGCCCGATCTGCAGGAGCAGGTCCCGCTGCCCAGAGATCCCGGTGGAGAACCGCCAGGTGCCGTATCCTCCGGCCGGGCCGGGCTGATCGGCGGGGATGAGGGTGAATGATGGTCGGCCGGGCAGCCCAGGCCCGCCGGGTGTGTGCCGGGTGTGTCCCGTTTGGGCGGGCTGGCGGGGGCGGCCCGGGCGCAGCCGTGCCCGATGGCGTGCCCCAGGCTGTCGGTGACCGTCACGCACCAGGTCGGCCGGGCGCTGCGGGCGGCGGCGGCGGCCAGGTCCCGGGCCAGGTCGGGGTCGATCGGGCCGAGGCCAGCCATCTCGCCGGGCCGGTCGGCGAGGCCGAGGAGGGTGGCGGCGGGGATGGTGAGGGTGACCCGGCCGGCGCGATGATCGCGGCCTTATCCCGGCTGAGGACCCCGGTCCGGAACGCCGCCCTGGTGCCGGGCAGGTTGACTTCCAGGTACCAGGCCAGGGCCAGCATGTCCCCGGCGTCCCGTGCGGACACCCCCAGTACCGCGCCCAGTTCCCGCCCGGTGAACTCATCACCGCTCTCCGGCATCCCCGCCGGGCCTTCCGCCGCGGCCCCGGCCGCTGGACGCCGCCGGATCAGCTCGGCCACCGGCATGCTTGCGGGCACTGGCATTCGCCTCCACCCGGTCCCACGCACTGATGACGCCCAGCAGCTCATCGTCAGAGGCGCCGGCGTAGCGGTCGTCGCCCCCGGCCACCTCCTCCAGGAACGAGGCCAGCACCGCGCACCCCGGCGCGACATCCAGGGGCTTGGCGGTGGCGAACCCGGCCGCCGGGCTCGCGTACTCGCCCGGGAAGGACTGCGCGGACCCGGGCATCCCCGGGCCGCGCCGCCCGGCCGACACGGCACCGGCCGCGGCCAGGACGGCGGTGTGCCCGGTCCGGGCCGCCAGCTCCGCGGCATAGGCCTGGTCGGCACTCACCTCGCGGGCCTCGGCGATCAGCGCGGTCAGCTCGTCATCATCCAGCCCCGGCGGCGGCGCGTTGTCGGGACCCTCGTCCTCCTCCGGGTCGCCGGGATACTCATCCTCGGCCCGGGCGGCCAGCCAGGCCTCGTCCCAGTCCGGGCTCTGCGGCACCAGCGTCCAGTCCGGGGAGCCGAGCGACGGGTGATCACCGGGTCCCGCGGGCGTGCCGTCGTCTGGCCGAGGGTGGCTGGGTGCCGGTGTGTCGCTCATGTACTGCGGTCCGTTCGGAAGAATGATTTGCTATCAAACATGGTATCGAGAAAGATCATCCGAAGCTTGACGACACGCCGAGTTCTGCGAGCCGTACAAGCAGAAATTTCCTGGACGCCGGGGAGTCTGGTGCCGGTCCCAGCCACTCATGTTGGGGACCGAGCGGGCGAGATAGTCCCGTCTAATCCGAGAAACTCGCGGCCAGCAGGAGGGCGGCGGCGATGCTCAGCAGTGCCGGGCAGATCTTGAACCGCCGGTTATCCATAGTGATCGGGTTGAACCCAGCGAGGCCCTGCCGGGTGAGGATCGCATGGGCGGTGCCCAGGCGGCGAGGAGTGCCGCGCTGAGGTAGGCGAGGACTGCACTCATGGCCGGATGATCACTGCGGGCGCGGCCGGGAGCCAGAGGCCTCCGTCGCCCGCCGAGGCCAGGCTCACCCGCCGCGGCGCGGCTCCCCGGCCAGGATGGCGGCCAGCGCACTGAGCGCTGCCGGGCGCAGCGCGTAGTAGGCCCACACGCCGCGCTTGTCGCGGGTGAAGATCCCGGCGTCGACCAGGATCTTCAGGTGGTGGGAGACGGTTGGCTGGGTCAGCCCGAGGGGCTCGGTCAGGTCGCAGACGCAGGCCTCGCCGCCCTCGTGTGCGGCGACCATGGACACCAGCCGGAGCCGGGTCGGGTCGGCCAGAGCCTTGAGGGTGCGGGCCAGGTCGGCGGCCTGGTCCGGAGTGAGCGGCTCGCGCAGCAGCGGCACGCAGCAGTCCTGGGCCAGCGGCAGCGCGGGCCGGCCGCGGGTCGCGGCGGGTGCGGTCATCTGCCCAGTATGGACCAGGTATTGACAGGTGTCTATTTCTCCGGCACAGTAGGCATCGATAATCGTCTATGTAAGGAGGCTCGCGGTGAGCGACACGACGGCCGACGTGCTGCGAGAGCAGGTCCGCTCCCGGTATGCCGAGGCGGCCCGCGCGGTTCTGGAGCCGGGTACCGGGCAGGCCGGGTGCGGTGACGGTGAATCGTGCTGCGGCGCGGGGCCGGCGGCTGCGGAGGCGGTCGGCGGCTTCAGCGAGGACCTGTACCGCGAGGGGGAGACCGACGGGCTGCCAGCCGACGCGGTACTGGCCAGCCTGGGCTGCGGGAACCCGCTGGCGGTGGCAGAACTGCGCGGCGGCGAGCGGGTGCTGGACCTGGGGTCGGGCGGCGGGATCGATGTGCTGCTGTCGGCCCGGCGGGTCGGGCCGTCCGGATTCGCCTACGGCGTGGACATGACCGATGACATGCTCGCCCTGGCCCGACGCAACGCGGCCCAGGCCGGCGCGCACAACGTGGAGTTCCTCAGGGGCCATATCGAGGACGTGCCGCTGCCGGACGCTTCGGTGGACGTGGTGATCTCCAACTGCGTGATCAACCTGTCGGTCGACAAGCCGGCCGTGCTGGCA
>Ga0116216_10003547_pt1 | contig 10138 bp, 10 predicted proteins | sample Sb_taG_11_FD_89696 | JGI IMG/M metagenome (GOLD analysis project Ga0116216, IMG submission 89696) | Peat soil microbial communities from Weissenstadt, Germany - Sb_50d_3_AS metaG | ecosystem: Environmental > Terrestrial > Soil > Wetlands > Peat | place: Germany: Weissenstadt | collected 2010-09-21
CGTGCTCGGGGTCCTGCTGCTCGTGATCGGCGCGCTGGCCGCGATCGGCGGCGGCGCGCTGATGGCATTGTTCGGGTCGAATAACACCTTGAGTTCGGGCGTGCAGAACGTGTCGACACCGACACGCGCCCTGGTCTCGCCGGCTGGCTCGATTCAGGGCGCATCCGGCGCGCAGACCGTCGTTGGCAGCGTCCGGTTGCGCATCACGGCCACGCCGACCGGGGCCGGGCAAAACCTCTTCCTGGGCATCGGCCCAGCGAGCGCGGTAGACAGCTATCTCAGCGGGGTCAGCTACGATGTCGCAACTGACGTATCCGTCAATCCGTTTCACCTGACGCTTGCCCGCCACGGCGGCACCGCCATACCTCCGCCGCCCGGATCTCAGTCGTTCTGGGTAGCCCAGGCGAACGGAAACCATCCGACCCTGACGTGGACCGTTACGTCCGGCTCTTACCGGGTGGTCGTGATGAACACCGACGCTGCCGCCCCAGTCGCCTTCGCCGGAGGGCTCGATCTGACCATCCCGCACTCGTTTGCGATCGGCATTGGCCTGCTCATCGGCGGGATAGTGCTCATCTTGATAGCGATCGCGCTGATCGTGCTCGGTGTCCGGGCACGGGCCCGGCCGCAGTCCCAGCCCGTCCCTGACCCGGCAGCCGAGGCGTTAGCCAGATCCGGGTGCACCGGAAGCCTGGACAGGACGAGAGGGCTGGGACCCGGGCCCAGATGGCCTCTTCGTCCCGAACTAGCGGCGCCGCTGGGCGTTTGGCCGTCATCCCAGCTAACTGCGTGTGCTACCGGGTTGTCGCTGCTGGCGGCTGTGCGGGGGCGTTGCTGTACTTCGTGCTGTACGGTCTACCGCATTAGCAGCTCGGGGCATTGTCGTCCGGATCGGTTCAGGCTGGACCAACGTGCTCGACCGGTCCTCCGTGTACGACGTTGCACCGCGTTGAACTGCAACCCGAACTGCAACCCATATCCGTGGTGGCGGGCACCGCGGTGACCATTCCGTCTGCCGGTTGGCTGGTGTCTCAACTCGGGGCTGGAGGCGTTAAGAGAGCCGAAGGTCCCGGACCGAGGAGGCTGTTGGTCCTAGCAGATCGTCCGCCTGAGGTATAGGCAGGCCAAAACGAGGCTCGGCTGCGGGTGGGTGAGGAGCGATGCGAACGAGAAGCAGTCCGGAGGAAAAGATTCAGGCCGCGAGCACTAGTGATCGACCGGAAAGGCCAGGCTGGCGTAGACGCTGGACTCGTCGGAACGTCGCCGCGGCAGCGCTGGCGGTGTACGCGAGCACGTTCGTGTGGATGACTTCGGCGTTCGCGGGAACCAAGACGCCCCCGGGCGGGGCGACATGGGCGCTCGCCAACGTCGGCGCACTGGCCAGCCTCGCTTTCTTCGCGCTCGCCGCCTGGGGCCTGTTCAAGTCCAAGCCGTGGTGGGAGCGGGCCGCCTCAGCCGGTGCCATCGTCGGGCTGGCAGCGCTGGTGCCGTATGGAATCGCCGCATCTTCGACGGGCGTCTCGGGACCGGGGCTCAACGGCACCATCCATATCATCGGCAGCGCCGCGGTCCTTCTCGTGTTGCTGATCCCTGCCCTCGAACGCCGCATGACCGCCTGGCTGTCGGGTTGCGGCCGGGCCGCCGAAGCCGTAGCACGACGGTGACCGGCAGCGCCACCGGCCGTTCGCGACCGGCACGGATGCGCGGTTTGGCTGATCGCATCATCGGCATGAAGGTGAGGGAGCGAGGATGAACGCGACCGTGAGCGGCACGGTCAAGGACCGCCGTACGGTGGTCATCGAGGTCGCCATCGACATCGCGTGTCCTGCCGAGGTGGTGTTCGGCTACTGCGGCGATCACACCAACGAGATCGAGTGGAACCCGGCGATGCGCCGGGTCGCGAAGATCACCGACGGGCCCGTCGGCGCCGGGACCCGGTTTGAGATGCAGTTCCTGCCTGGCCGTCCCATGGTCGCAGAATGCGTCCGGTTCGGCCCCCCGGCCAGCTGGACAGTGGACGGGTCGGGGAACGGCATCCGGTCATCGTTCACCGGCCAGGTCACCCCGGTCCCGGCCGGTGCGCGGCTCGAGCTTCGCATGGAGATCCAGACCTACGGGCTGCTGCGGGCCGCGCTGCCGCTGCTGCGGCGCCGGATGCCCCGGGACCTGGCCCGCGACATCGCCCTCATCAAGGCCCGGCTGGAAGATCCGGTCGAGGCGCGGCCGCCGGGATCGGACCTGCCTGCCCACGATTCGCAGGCGGCGCTCGGTGCGGTCAAGGCCATCCACACGCTGGCCTGGTTCTCCATCGAGGCGTGCATGGCCTACGTCCTGTACGCCGGGTTCGCCCGGCGATCGGATCGCCGCGCGGGCATCGCCGCCGGTGTCGTCGCGGCGGAGACGCTGATCTTCGCCGGGAACGGGTTCCGCTGCCCGCTCAACCAGGTCGCCGAGCGGCTGGGCGCCGAGCGGGGCTCCGTCACCGACATCTACCTGCCAAGGTGGTTCGCTCGCAATCTTCCCGCCATCCACGTCCCGCTGATCGGCCTGGCCGGATTCCTCCATGCCAGAAACCTGCGGACCCGGCCCTGACCCGGCGGGCGACAAGGCTGCCAAGGTGGAACGAACGACATTAGCAACAGTGGTAGCCGCCGTGTCATGATCGCAAGTGGGCTGTGGCCTGGCGCGCTTGGGGGACTCGCACCCCCAGCCTTCTGACCCGTAGTTCCATGCGCGGGCATCCGGACCCGTCCAGATCAGTCCGTGACCTCGGGCGCAATCCTGCCCGCTGCTCATGTGAGTCCGGAGAATCGCAAGGTCGTTCGTCCGTGTGGCTCCCACCGTGGCTCCCAGGCGGGTATGTTCACGGCTCCGGAAGCGGCCTCTGCGATCGAATCCGGCACTGTCAGCTCGGGACGTTTGTGGCGCTGTATCGTTGCCACCTGCTGACTCTGTGACCTGCGGGGATGTTGTTGGTCTGTCCGTGAGCGACCCTGACTGCCCGTGGGCACCCTTCCCGTCGGGCACACGGCGGGCACGAGTGCATCAGTTAGCCACCGCGCAGCGCCAGACTTGACGGTGACCGTGCCGATGGCTGGTCAGCAAGTGAGTGATGGAGTCTTCGCGCCGAGCCCATCATGCCGGCGAGCGACAGCGTCCACCCGATTGACATCACAGATCGAGCATGCCACCTTCTGTTGGCATGGTGCCTGGCGTGTACGACGCCTACCTTGCCGCGATGGCCACGGCTGCTGCGGCGCTCATCGGTCTGTTGTTCGTGGCTGTCTCGGTCCGAGACGACACGATATTCGGGCCGAATGCCATGCCGGGCGGCGAGGCACTGGCGATCACCGCTTTCACCGGCCTGGTGAACTCGTTCGTGGTGTCCACGATCGGCCTCATCCCCAAGATCAACATCGGCGAGCCCGCCGTGATCATGGCCGTGATCAGCATCGTCGCGATCGTCAGGCTCCAGCGTCGCCTGCACACTGGCAGAAACCACATTGTGCTGGCCATCACGTTGCTTGCCTACGCGGCTCAGCTCGGACTCGGTGTGCTGCTGCTAGTTGATTCACATGACAGCAATCAGCTGATCAACCTGTCCGTCATAATTTTCGTCACGCTGATTGCGTCGCTGCAGCGCGCGTGGTCGCTGCTCAAGGGGAAGCACCTGGCTAGCGCACCCGGCATCGCGATGACCGGGGATCACGACCCGTCGGACGGGCCCGACCCGGGACGTTCTCGGCTGCAAGAGCGTGGGCCGCGTTAGGTGAGTGTGTTGGGGGTGCAGACCCACCACGGCATCGACGCCAAGGTCCTTGGCCGGGGTGCTGGATGAGGGCCTGGACGCGATCATGCTGCTGTGGTCCCGGCGAGCCGGTCTCCTTCCGCGGCCGCTACCTCACGATCGATGACGTGATCATGCGCCCGGCCCCGGTGCAGGAGCCGCGGGTCCCGATCTGGGTCGGCGGGACCTGGCCCAGACGCGGCCCCGCTCGCCGCGCCGCCCGCTGGGACGGCTCGGTCCTCATCGTTGGTAACACCTGGGAGCAGCGGCCCGACCCGGCGGTGATCGCCGAGATGCACATCTTCTTCCACGCCCGCACGAGAATCCGGCAGGACGAGCCGTTCGACCTGGTGGCCGGGGGATCGGCTCCGGGCGATCTGCGCATGTCAGGTGTTGTCCGCCGTCATAGCAGCGGTATTGGCGGCAGTTACGCCGGGACGGCGCCGATCCCCGGCCGGTCGGCGGCTGGCAGGTGAACAGCCCGCTTGCCGTTTGTCTTCCCGATCGGCGCCGCGGGGGCCGCAGGCCCGGAGCGGCGCCAGGCGTCGGCGTCTGTTCGTCTTCCTCTTTTCTCCTGCTCGTTGCCCCGCCCGCCTCGCTGCCCGCCTCGCGGCCCATCGCTGTCTGTGGCGGTGTGACGGGGATGACAAACGGCCAGCCTCGGCTGGGCTTGACCGCCGAAGCGGGATCAGCCGGCCGCGGGGGCTTCCGCTGAGAGGCTGGAAGAGGTAAAAGGGAGTATTCGGAGCAGGACGGGCCTGGCCGGGCTGCGCCGCGCGATCGCCCGCCTGCTCACGCGCGTTAACACGCGGGGGAGGAGGCAGCCATGCCACTCAGCGTGTGGATACTCAACCTCGTCGTGCTGGCCGCCGTGCTCGAGGCGGACCTGGGTTACCGGAAGATCACCACTAGACGCCTGCTGCGCCCGGTCATCATCGCGGCTGTGGTCGCGGCGTTCTGGCTCAGGGGCGCGAGCGGTTCGGGGAACGAGCTGTGGCTGGAACTGGCCGCGGTCGGCGCCGGGATCTTGCTGGGCCTGGTGGCCAGCGCGCTCATGCGGGTCTCGGTGAACCTCGACGGCAGCGCCTACAGCCGCGCCGGGGTCCCCTACGCGGTGCTGTGGGTGGCGGTCGTCGGGGCCCGGCTCTGGTTCGGCTACGGCGCCAACCACGAATTCTCCCGGCAGCTCGGCAGCTGGCTGCGCACCGAGCATGTGACCGGCGACGTGCTCGTCGACTCGCTGATCTTCGTGGCCATCGCCATGCTGCTGACCAGGACCGCCAGCCTGCTGGTCCGGTCCACGATGCTGCGCAGCCACCTTCCCGCCGAGCAGGCGCTGCGGCCAGGCGCGTCGGTCTGACCGGCGCCGGGAAAGCCCAGCGGTTGGCAGATGAACAAGTCCAGCTCGCCTGCCGCTTGTCTTCCCGATCGGCGCCGCGGGGGCCGCCAGGCCCGGAGCGGCGCCAGGCGTCGGCGTCTGTTCGTCTCCCTTTTCCCTAGCTTGCTGACCCGTTGCCGCCTCGCTCCGTCCTCAGGCCCGCGTCGCCTGCGGCGGCGTGAAGGGAAAGACCAACGGCCAGGCCCCCGGCTGAGCCTTGTTGCCTGCCTGTGCGTCGCCGGTCCGGCGCTGGAGTCCCGTGACCGCCCGCACCGTGCAGGGGATGGCTCCGTACCCTGGCCAGGCTTGCTGCCTGGCCCTTTGGTTTCTGGCCAGAGTGCTTCCGGAGGCTCAATGTCAAGGGTGGCCGAAGGTCATTTCCGAAGGAAACGCGAAGTGCCCTTGATATTGAGGGGAAGCACGTCACAATTCACGGGCCAGCCCCGGGGCCTGAGCCCAGCCGCAGCACTTGCACCTTCCGCCCGCGCTTTCCTGGGTGTCCTGCCTGGATGAGTGATTCCTGATGAGTTCAGTAGTAATAGGCGGTCAGCGATCTCTTGTCGTCGGCGCCGGTGGCCCAGTTGTGCCAGATGCACACGGCCATGGCGAGCAGCCGCTGGGCGATGCGGGTGAACAGCCCGGTGGGGGTGCGGCCGCCATGGCGTTCGGACCAGTGTTTGCGCCGGGCGGAAGGGGTTAGATCAAGGCGGAGGGACGGTTCACCCGAGGGAGGGATGACCATGCGCTCGACGATTCGTAACGTGGCCGCGACGACCGGTCACCGGCAATGACCTCACGTTCACTGCGGACATCCAAGCCGCCGCCAAGGCAGGCCTCGTCGTCCTGCTCGATACAGGGGCGGTGTTCATCGGCACCGTCGGCCCGAGCAGCTAGCCCGGGCAACCTAAACGACCGGCCAACTCCGCAGGAGGAGGGGACAGGATGGCTACCGCCGCCACCACCGTAAGCGATGGACGCCACGCGTATCGACCTCAGGCGATCGGCCGAGTCTTCGGCTGGTTCTTCCTCGCCACGATCTTGACCTCTGTTCCGGCGTACTTCGTCGGCTACCACCAGATGCTGAACAACCCCGGCCTCATCACCGGGGCAGGGGCCAACCCCGACCCGGGCATCGCAACCGGCGCGGCGCTAGAGGTCCTCCTCATCATCTCCAACGTCGCCACCGCGGTGGTGGCGTACCCGGTCCTGAAGCGCGAGAGCGAGATGGGGGCGATCGGCTACGTGGCGGCCCGTCTCGTCGAGGCCATGTTCATCGCGATCGGGATCGTCAGCGCCCTCTCGTTCGTGCTGATGCGACAGGAAGCCACGGCTGCCTCTAATCCTGTTCTCGGGCATGTATTCGTTTCGATCTACTACCGGGCATTCCTCGTCGGGCCTGGGTTCTTCGCGGGTCTCGCGAATGGAGTGATCCTGGGCTACCTGATGTACCGATCCGAGCTGGTGCCGCGAGGCATGACGTGGCTGGGTCTCATCGGAGGGCCGCTCGTCATGATCACGGGCGTCTTGGTCATGTACAACGCGATCGCGCGCGGCGGTGCGATTCAAGACATCGCGACGCTGCCCGAGGCCCTCTGGGAGCTGTCGCTCAGCATCTACTGCATCGTGAAGGGGTTCAGGCTTACTTCCCCGATCCTCCGTCCGGACGGGGTGACGACGCGGCCGGAGTCCGACAGCTCGGTGCGGCACGAGCTATAGCAACCCGATCCGTGATCTCTACGCGCGAGCCTCGGCTCTCGGGCCGGGGCTTCGCGTTGGGGGGTCTGTCTCGCCATCAACGCATTCGCCATCACCTTCGGCGACCGGTTCCCGGCCGCCGGGACCTACTAACCCGGATGCCGGAAACACCGTTGGCGAGACAGACCCCTTGCCGAGGGTCCGTCTGGGCATTCGGTACGAGCAGGCGTGTTGCGTTGGCTCGGTGCCAGGGGCGTCCGATCCGGTCTGTCCCCCTTGCTGCTCGCGTTGCTGATCTGGCGCCGCCGCTGGTACGGCCGACGGCTTTATAGAGAGTCGTCGAGTACTCACACACTCATTGGTGGTTGAAGGGACGTGACGGTAGGACTGATGTCCTTTTGTGCTCGTCTCGGGCTGGTCGGGGCAAAGCCCTCCGCGAACTCCACCCGAACCCGTGTAGCGCCTAGTCCTTGCCCAACTGTGGTGACGGCGCCCGCGGCGGCGCTCGTGCCGACCACGATCGCCGGTACCAGGTCGAGCCCGCGCAGCAAGGCGGCGGCGTCGTCGGCCTGCTCGCCGATCGTGGTCGACGTCCAGCCCGGCGGCCGGGGGCTGCGGGAGTTGCCCCGGCGATCGTAAGTGATGACCGTGTAGGTGTCCGCGAGGATGTCAGCGACCGTTGTCCAATGCCCCGCATCGCCGCTGGCCCCGGAGACGAACAGCACAGCGGGCCCGCGGCCCCGCTTCTCGTAGTAGATCCGGATGCCATTAACCTCTATGGAGCTCACAAGGCCTCCTCCGCCTGCCCGCGTGCTATCCCTCGACCCAACCGAAATCACCCAGCGGACGCCAGTTAAAGTGACGGCCTGCGCTCGTACGGATTTGCTCTCGGCAAAGAACACACCGGCTTGCCGCAGCCGAACCACGCCAGCGCTGCCCCGCAAGCCCTGGCCCTTGTTACGCCGCATCGCAACTCGCGCGTGTGCAGGAGCGAAGCAGAACGTGCGCAGATGGTATGGAGATCTTCCTGCCTGCGGTGTTTACGAGGCTGTACTGCTGCCTGCTCGGAATCTGCCAGGCCACCCCGCTATCGACTGCTCATCGGGGGTGCCCCCGGCAGGATTCGAACCTGCGCACACGGCTCCGGAGGCCGCCGACCCAAGCTCGCGAATTTGTGCGGTCTACCTGCTTGTACTCAGTTGCTGCGGACACGCGCAGCCAAGATCATTCCACGTATATTCCGGATCATGGTCGGTGGAGCCTGTCGACCGTCCGTTTTTCGGGCCGGACATATCCCCAGTTGGCTCGAATCGTGCGAGTGTTATGCGCTGTCGCTGATCGCCGCTGGTTGCCGTTGGTCGCTGCTGTTGCTGTCACCGTTGCTGTCAACTCGGCGCAGGCTGTCCAGTAGCCGCCCCGCACCTTGCAGGGGATGGCCCGCGTCCGGTCCGGGCAGGCTCCTGCCTGGCCCTTGACGGTGGAGGGGCACCCCCGGACACTGAGCGGGCCATCCCCGGTCCCGGCCTTTCACCACGGCTCTCCATCTTCCCCCGGTTCGTCGTGGTAGATCAGGGCGGCCAAAGTCAAACCTGGGTGCGGGCTGTCGCTGCTGGAGACGGGGTGCACGGGGAACCCTTGCCGCTGTCCGCGCAGGACTATGGGGGTGGTCGTCACGAGGGGGCTAGCCCCATATGGCGGGGTCTGGGGCGGAGCCCTGGGACATAGGGAACCCCGCCCCCGCGACCTTCACGCCGCCTGCACCTGGTCTTCACACGGGTGTGGTCCGCTGTTGTGGCTTCGGCCGCTTAGGTCATCTGACGCTGCGGCTGTCGGCCAGCTGATGCTGCGGGAATCCGCCCGCGTGTCGTCCACCCACCAGCGATAAGGAATCCCCGGTTGTCAGTAGTCCAGCGGGAGTGGGCTTAGGCCGACTGGCCAGGTCCCGTGTCAGGTGATCGCGGACGGTGATGAATCATGGACGAAGAGCCGGATATCGTGTCATCCGGGCCGCGATGGGGTCACGGCGCCGCCCGGTGGCGCAGGCCTGGCCGCAGCGGCTGGATCGCGATTCTCGTGCTCGGAGGCGTCCTGGCCTGTCTAGGCCTGGCCATAAGCCTGGCACTGCAGGTGGCGCACCAGAACGACACGATCAACAAACTGCATGCGGCCGTACGGAACACCCGCCAGCCGGCGCCTGCGGCCGCCGCGCTGCCGACCATCGAGGCCAGCGTCGCCTACACGCTTCCTGATACAGCCGACGGCTCGTATTCTGTCGTCGCGGTCGGCATCAGGCCCAAGCCGGGCTCTGCGGTGCTGACCTGGCTGTTCGTCTATTCCCGGCACGCCCACCCTGGCGCGCGCTACGGCCTGCTCCAAGTCACCTGCAAAGGCCAGGACGTCACCATGGCTGCGATCGCAGACGGGACCGCGGACCAGGACGGCAACCTCACGATCGTGGCGCCCAACCTCGCCATCAGCCCCCAGGAAGGTGCCTGGGTCGAGGTGTACCGGTGGGCGGACGGCACGGTGCTGGGCGGCATACAGGGTCCGCCGATCGGCAGGGGCGCCACAACGTTTCGGGACGCACCGACCTGCTGAGCGGACCGCGACCCGTCTCGCAAGCTGCCTGGGCAGCGCGTTGCCGAATTGAGGAAAGCGCCGGGATAAACCGGCATGGAGGAGGAGATGGAAGAGCTCTACGCCGAAGGGCTAGCGACCCACGGCGACCCCGAGTCATGCGTCGACGACCCGCGAGGGCGTGGCGAAGCGTTGACAGGGGCACGTGCAGGCCGGGCTATTGAGCCGCGAAATGGCAATCCGGGGTGCCCACGCTGTCTCAATAGCGGAAGGCAACACTGCCGGCGGCGTTATGCGCGAGTCGCCGGCGGGCCCCGCGCGGTCGGAGAACCAGGGCATGTGCGGAACCTCCATGCGCGAGAACCGGGAGAGCCCGTGCCCGCCCGCCTGGCTGATCACCGGGCGGGCCGCTCAGGGAACGCCGAGGCGGTAATCCTGGGATGAACGGGCCCGGGCAGTCGGATCGCTTCGTAGGTGCGCCGGGATAAACCGGCATGGAGGAGGAGATGGAAGAGCTCTACATCGAAGGTCTAGCGAACCACGATGACCGCGAGCCGTGCGTCGGTGCCCGTGAGGGTGCTGGCGAAGCGTCGGTAGCGGCACGTGCAGGCCAGGCTATTGAGCCGCGTAATCACAGAGTCCGGGGCGCCGACGCTGTCTACGAAAGCGGAAGGCAACACCGCCAGCGGCGTTATCGCGAG
>Ga0116216_10003550_pt1 | contig 10138 bp, 7 predicted proteins | sample Sb_taG_11_FD_89696 | JGI IMG/M metagenome (GOLD analysis project Ga0116216, IMG submission 89696) | Peat soil microbial communities from Weissenstadt, Germany - Sb_50d_3_AS metaG | ecosystem: Environmental > Terrestrial > Soil > Wetlands > Peat | place: Germany: Weissenstadt | collected 2010-09-21
CCCAACGGCAAGAAGATCACCATTCTGCTCGAGGAATGCGGCCTCGACTACCGGATCGTCCCGATCAACATCCAGCGCGGAGATCAGTTTTCCGGCGCCTTCCTCAAGCTCAATCCCAATCATCGCATGCCGGTGATGGTCGACCACGCGCCAGCCGATGGCGGCGCGTCGATAAGCGTGTTCGAGTCCGGCGCCATCATGATGTACATCGCCGATAAGGCCGGCCGGTTCTGGCCGCAGGACGTCCGCTCCAAGTATGAGGTCGGACAGTGGGTCATGTGGCAGATGGCCAATCAGGGGCCGAAGCTCGGCGAGTGCGGCCATTTTCGCCGTCTCGGCGACCGCGAGGGTGACCAGTCCTACGCGGTGCGCCGGTTCACCGACGAGGCCAACCGCCTGTATGGTGTGCTCAACAATCGGCTATATGACCGTCGGTACCTCGCCGGCGACGACTACACCATCGCCGACATGATCGCCTATCCGTGGACCGTCAACTGGAAGGCTCACGGACAGGACATCGAGGAGTTCAAGTACTTCAAGCGGTGGTTCGAGGAAATCGGCGCCAGACCGGCGGTCCAGCGCGGCATGGCGGTCGGCGCCGATCTGTCGACCGATGTCAGCAAGCTGCCGCCGGAGGAGCAGGCGCGCATCAGGACGCTGCTTTACAATCAGCGTGCCCGCCCGGTTCCGGCGTGAAGCTCCATGGCCTTGCGGCGGCGCTTTGCCGGCCTGGCAGGCGCGGAAGGCGCCTCGACGCGGCTCTCGGCTCCCGCCGGGTTGCCGTCGGCACCGATCGCCGGCTGATCGGCCGACGGCTGGATTGACGGCTCGGTTGACGGCTCCTTGGGCAGCAGACCGATCTGCTCGACGAGGTCGCGGACTTCCAGGCGGGCGACCAGGTTGGTGGCGCCCGGCCGCGCTCCGAGCACGGTGCGCTCCATGCGGTCCAAGGCGGTGAGGCCCTGAGCAAAGAATTCGCGGAAGACGAGACGTTCGGACAGGCCGCGCGCGGTGCGAAACCCGAGCCGCGCGTGCACCGCTTCGAGCAGTTCGGCGACCTGGCGCTGGTGGTGCGACCCGAGCGGCGCCAGGCGGTTGCGCAGCACGATCCAGTCGGTCGGACGCCCGGACACGAGGCGCCGGCCGTCGAGCGCGCGGGCGACCGTCCTGGCGTAGCGCGATGGTTGCGGCTCAGCGGCCTTCGACGCACCGACCGCGACGATGACATCGAGGTCCACCAAGCTGTCGTTGATCGGGGTCACGAGCGTATCCGCCATGGCGTGAGCAACGAGGCTCAGGTGCTGCACGCCGCCCGGCGTATCGATCACGACGAAGTCGCAACGGCCGTAGCGCTCGGTCGCGGCGAGTTGGGTCGTGAACCAGGCGAGGTCGGTTGACTCGTCACGCTCGGTGCGGTCCGTGAGATCGTCGGCGATCGAGCAATGGTCGGGCAGCTCAAGCGGCAGATTGTGTTGCTGTGCCCACTCCCAGCGGTTCCCGATGTAATGGGTCAGGGTCTGCTGATTGACGTCCAGATCGAACGAGGCGACGCGTTTTCCCGCCTTGAGCAGCGCCACGATGAGGTGCATCGCGACCGTGGATTTGCCGCTGCCCCCCTTGTGGTTGCCGACCACCACGACATGCGGGCGCGGCCGTGCCCCGCCTTCCGGCACCTCAGGCATCGCGCGTTCTCCTCGACAAACTCCGCATCGCCCATCATGCCATCCGAATGGTTAATGCCCGGCTAATGGCGGACCTCCCGTGGCGCAGCCAAGAAAGCCCGATCCGATCGGAACAGATGGCGGGTCTCAGGTCTTGAACAGGGGGCGGAACCATGCGCCATGAGGGCGATCCGCCACGCCGTCGCGACCTGCCAAGCCGCCCCGCGGGGGCGGCGCCAGGACCTGAACCGGAGAAGGCCTGATGACGTCGGCTCGACCGTGGCGTCCGCCCCACGGAGCACACAGCGAATGCCGTTGCTAGCGCGCCGCCCCACGCCCCGCGCCGGGACGCCGTGCGACGACCGAGCCGTCTCGACCGATATCCCGGCGCGGCTCGACCGGCTGCCGTGGAGCCGATTTCACATTCTGGTGGTCGTCGCGTTGGGGGTGACCTGGATTCTCGACGGCCTCGAGGTCACGATCGTCGGTGCCATCGGCCCGGTGCTGCAGAGCTCGCAGACCCTGGGGCTTTCCGCCGCGGAAATCGGCGGCGCCGGGTCCGCCTATGTGGTCGGCGCCGTGCTCGGTGCCTTGATGTTCGGCTGGCTCACCGACCGCTTCGGCCGCCGCCTGGTGTTCTACGTCACCCTCATGGTCTATCTCGGCGGCGTATTGCTCACCGCGACGTCCTGGAGTTTCTGGAGCTTCGCGGCGTTCCGCGCGCTCACCGGGTTCGGCATCGGGGGCGAATATGCGGCGATCAACTCGGCGATCGATGAGCTGATGCCAGCGCGCTATCGCGGCCGGATCGATCTGGTCGTCAACGGCAGCTTCTGGCTCGGCGCGGCGGCGGGATCCGGCGCCGCGCTGCTGGTTCTCGATCCCGCCATCCTGCCGCCCAACGTGGGCTGGCGTCTTGGCTTCGCCATCGGCGGCATTCTCGGCCTCGGCATCCTGCTGCTGCGCCGCCATGTCCCCGAGAGTCCGCGATGGCTGGTCACGCACGGCTTCAAACAGGCCGCCGATGCGACCACCGCAGACATCGAGTGGCGCATTCGCCAGGAGACCGGCGCGGAGCTCGATCAGCCGGCCGGGCGCCTCGAAGTGCATCCGCGCAAGACTTTCGGATTCGGTCTGATCCTGAGGACCATGCTGGGAAAGTATCGCAGCCGCAGCGTTCTCGCGCTCACCCTGATGGTGGCACAGGCGTTTCTCTTCAACGCGGTGTTCTTTTCCTATGGTCTGGTGTTGAAGTCGCATTACGATGTGCCGGCGGAGAGCACCGGGCTCTACCTGCTGGCGCTGGCTGCCAGCAACTTCCTCGGGCCGCTTCTGCTCGGGTCACTGTTCGACACCGTCGGCCGGCGCACCATGATCGCCGGGACCTTTGCGGCCAGCGGGACCTTGATGGTCGCGACCGCGATCGGGTTGGGCCTCGGCGCCTTTACGGCCTGGACGCAGACCTTCGCCTGGATGCTCATCTTCTTCTTCGCCTCGGCGGCCGCCAGCTCCGCCTATCTGACGGCAAGCGAGATTTTTCCCTTGGAGACGCGCGCCCTTGCGATCGCGATCTTCTACGCCCTGGGCACGGCGATCGGCGGTGCCGGCGCGCCCGCGATGTTCGGGTTTCTACTCGAGGCCGGCTCGCTCTGGTGGCTCGCAGCCGGCTACCTGTTCGCTGCCGCCCTGATGCTGGTGGCCGCCCTCGCCGAGATCAGGCTCGGCGTCGATTCCGAGATGCGCTCGCTCGAACAGATCGCCGATCCGCTGTCGAGCGCTGGTCGCCGCCGAACGGGATTGACGGCAGCTCAATCTCCCCATAGCGCCGGCAACTGGGCGGCGAGGAATTTGGCCAGCGCGCGGTTGACGGCCACTGGCTGCTCCTGCGCCATCCAGTGGCCCGACCTCACGACAACCTCGGTGAGGTTAGTGCACGCGGCGCGCATCGGCTCGGCAAGACGTGACGTCATGGTCTCGCAGACGGTGTCGTAGGCGCCATGCAGAAACAGGACGGGCAGGCGCAGCGTCGCGCGTGCCTGCGCCGCGAAGGCGGCGTTGCGGCCGTGGTTCATGTACCAGGAATCCGGACCGAAGAACCCGTTGCGCTGCAGGGCCGCCACATAAGCGCTGCAATCCGCTTCCGTCAGCACCGCCGGATCCATCGGGAGATCGGGCGCCCGGCCGGCGGCGCCGAACCAGCCGCCGTTGCGGCGCACGTAGGCTGTGGGCGCCGGCTTGCCGACCGTCTCCGGCCTGCCACTGCGGAACAGGGCGCGCACCGTGCGGCCGACGTCGGCCTCGAACGCGGCTCGGGCGGCAGCGAAATTCTCTTCGTAGAACAGCTGGTAGTCCCATTGACCGACCGGGAACTGGTCGGCCGGATAGACCGTACGGTCGACCAGGGGCACGACGGTTGCGGGTGTAAAGCCGCCGGGCAGATGAGGAACGCACAGGTTGGCGACGGCGGCGCAGCGTTCGGGGTGGTGGGTCGCGAGGCTCCACACCACCGGACTGCCCCAATCGTGCCCGACCCAGACCGCGCGGCTGCGGCCCAGCGCATCGAGCAGGGCCAGCATGTCGGTCACGCTGTGCTCCACCGCGTAGTCCTCATGGCGCGGATGGACTGTTGAACGCCCATAGCCGCGCATGTCTGGCGCAATCGTGCGAAAGCCGAGCGCCGCGAACACCGGCAGCTGGTGGCGCCAGCTGATCGACAGCTCCGGCCAGCCGTGCACGAAGACGATTGCCGGCCCATCGGCCGGCCCGCAGGCGAGGTGGAACGTCGCGTGGTCGCCGGTCCTGACGACGTGCTCGGTGATCGGAAAAGGCATGTCTGGGTGCTCCATTGCGATGGGTCGGTATCGCGAATTGGAAAAATCAGCGCGGTGCTGAAGGTCGCCTCGAAGGGCGCCTGGGCTGTCTTCTTGCAGAGTTCCCTGCAGGAGGCACCGCGGTAGATGAAATAATAGATTGCATTTGGCGGAAGGTGCCCTTGTAGTCCGGGCAGCGCTTGGATGCGTTGAAGCGCGGCGAATTCGACGCGCGCATGTCGTGAACCAGAGCCAGGAAAGGTTGGCACTGTGAGCAACGGTTCGGTGAAGCCGAGGATGGTTTTCCTCATCCGCCACGGCGAAAAGCTCGGCGACCCCGGCAAGGACGACGGCGGCGGTCCGAACCTGTCGGTCCAGGGTTCGGCGCGCGCTGCCGCGCTGCCGGGCCTGTTCACGGCGACCACTCCGGAATTGGATTGCGCGATCGCGGCCGGCAGGGCCTCGTTCACCGCCACGTACGGCTCGCAGCAGCTCAAAGGCGCGCCTTCCCGGTTCGCGCCGCCGGACTTCATCATCGCGACCGCCGATTCGCACCACTCGAATCGGCCGCGCGAAACCGCCACGCCGACCGCCATGGCGCTGGGCGTGCCGTTCGATGCCACCACTTACTCGGATTCGACGAAGGGCATCGAGAAGCTCGCCAGCGACATTATCAGTGACAAGAAGTACGGCGGCAAGGTGATCCTCATCTGCTGGCATCACGGCACTATCCCGGCGGTGGCGCAGCAACTGGGCGTCGCGAACCCGCCGCCCTGGGACGGCAATACCGTCTTCGACCGGGTCTGGGTAATCGACTTCTCGCAAACCCCGTTGACGGTCGACGACCAGCCGCAGCAGTTGCTCTTCGCCGACCGCAAGACTTGAGCGCGCGCCGGGGCCACCCTGCTGCGGTCCGGCGGGCTATCGTATGTCCAGAGAACGGCCGAACGACCGCGAGTCCAACACGTGATGGCCCAGCGCCCGGGGTCCGGACCCGCGACGACCCGATCGCGCAGCAAATGCTCGTGTGATGCGTTAGCGTTGGACTGCGAGGGAAGCTCTGCAACGCGTGATCCGGCCGCCATGGGATTTCTCGACCGGCTGTGGAAGTCCATCAGCGACGCGCTGTTCGGTGACGGCGAGAGATCGGGCGTCGCGGCGGAGACGCGCGCGCGTGCCCAGGCGACCGCGCCGGTGGTGTGGCTCCTCGGCAAGACCGGCGCCGGCAAGACCGCGATCCTCGCGGCGCTGACCGGCGACCCGCGCGCCGAGGTCGGGGAGGGGTTCGAGCCGTGCACCCGGACCACCGAATTTTACGACGTTCCGCCCGAGGCGCCGCTGCTGCGTTTTCTCGACACCCGTGGGCTCGGCGAGGTCGACTACGACCCGGCGCCGGACATCGCCTGGTGCGAAGGCCAGTCGCATCTCCTGCTGGCCGTGATGCAGGTCGCCGATCCGGTTCAGGATGCGGTGCTGCGCGTTCTCCGCGAGGCGCGCCGCCACCACCCCGATTGGCCGCTCGTCGTCGCGCAGACCGGCCTGCACCGCCTCTACCCGGCGGGGGCCGCGCATCCCGAGCCCTACCCGTTTGCGGCCGGGCAGGAGGACGAGGCGTCGCACGTGCCGCACGCGCTACGCCAGGCGCTGGCCCATCAGCGCCGGCTGTTCGCGGGTTTGCGCGGACCGCCGCCGCGTTTCGTGGCGGTCGACTTCACCTTGCCGGAGGACGGGTTCTCGCCGCAGGACTACGGGCTCGCCGCGCTGTGGGAGATCCTCGAGGAGGTGGGGCCACTCGCGTTCGCGGCGCTGCGTCGCGCCCAGGCCGACGCCGAGAGTGATCGAATCCGCGCCCGGGCGCGCCCGCTGATCTATGGCTACGGTGCCGCCGCCGCCGGCGCCGGCGCGATCCCCATCCCGCTGGTCGGTGTGGGCGGGCTCGCCGGCGTGCTGGCGCTGGTGCTGCGGGGATTGGCGAGCCGTTACGGGGTCGTCTGGACACCGGGCGCCTTTGCGCAATTCACTGCCGCCACCGGCGGAGGCGCGCTGGTCTGGTGGGCGCTGCGCTACGGGCTGCGCGAGATGCTCAAACTCCTGCCGGTCATCGGTTCAGCCGCGGCCGGAGCGCTCAACGCGGCCGCGGCCTTCGCGGTGACGGTCGGAGTGGGCGAGGCCGCGTGCGTCTGGCTCGGGTACCGGCACCGCGGCCTGACGGCGCCCAACGACGAGGTTCGCCGCGCCTTCGCCGAGGGGCTGGCGAGAGGATTCCAGCAGGCCCGCCGGCGTGGCCGACAGCGCCCGGAGGAGGCATGACGTTCGCCGTCGCACTGCGTCGCTACTGGCGGGAAGCCGCCCTCGCGCTGGTCGTGGCTCTGCCCTGGCTGTCGCTGCTGGTGCTCGGCCTGGTCTGGCTGTGGCAGGGCGGACATGTGCTTGCCTGGGCGGCGGCAGCCGCAGTCCTCGGCCTGCTCGCCGTGCCGCTCCGCCGTGCAGTGCGCCGCCGCGCCGCGGGGGATGCACGGCTTGCGCTCGGCGATCTGGCCGAGCCGGCGCCGGGCTGGAACGCGGCCGGGCGCGACGCCTGGGCCCAGGTGTTGGCGATTGCGGACGCCGCTGCCCCACTGTCGTTCACCAGCATGGAGTCCGCCGTGGCGCTCGTCCGCGTCACCATCGAGACGGTCGCCCGGCGGTTCCACCCGAATGCCCGTGACCCATGGGCGCAATTCGCCCTTCCGGAGGGTTTGCTGCTCGCCGAGCGCCTGTGCCGGGACGTGCGTCGCGAGGCGCTGCGCCATATCCCGGGCGTGCGGGCCATGCGGCTCAGCCACCTGCTGTGGGTCCGCCGGCAGGGCATGCACTACGGCGCGGCGGCATGGCAGGGATGGCGCGTGGGATTTGGCCTGTGGCGCGCGGTCCGCGCAACGCTTAACCCGGTCCAGGCCGCCGTGCAGGAGGCGAAGGATTTCTTCACCGAGCAGACGCAACATGCTCTGTCCGACCGCGTGCGCGCCTACGCGACGCGCCTGCTCGTGCTCGAGGCCGGCCGCGCGGCCATCGATCTTTATTCCGGGCGCCTGGTACTGTCGGACGATGAGGTGCGAGCGGCACGTGAGCGCGACCGGCAAGGCCTCGAGGAGCCTCCCGCACCGGTGCGCATCCTGCTGGCGGGCCAGGTCAACGCCGGCAAGTCCAGTCTGGTCAATGCCATGGCGCAGGAGGTGCGGTGCGCCGTCGGACCGCTGCCGACGACATCCGGTACCGCCGAGCATCCGCTGGCGCTGGAGGGGCGTCCCGCCGTCGTGCTGGTCGACACCGCCGGCCTCGGCGATGGCTCCGCGAGCGCGCTGCTGCGGCACGCCGCGCGGGCGGATCTGGTCCTCTGGGTTGCTGCCGCGACGCAGCCGGCACGCGGCACCGACCGGGCCCATCTCGATGCCTTGCGTGCCTGGGCGAGGGCGCAGATCGAGCACAGGCCCCCTGCCGTTCTGCTGGCGCTCACCCACGTGGATCAGCTGCGCCCCGCCGCCGAGTGGGTGCCGCCCTACGACGTCGCGACGCCGGTGGCGCCGAAAGCCCTGGCGATCCGTGCCGCCATGGATGCCGTCGGCCGCGCTTTGAACCTGTCGCCCGACGCGGTGGTGCCGGTCGCGATGCCGCCCGGCCGCGACCCTTACAATCTCGACGCCCTGTGGGCCCGGATCGCGCTCGAGCTCGACGAGGCGAAACTGGTGCAGCTCGATCGCCTGCGTCTCGCCCATGCCGGAATCCGTCTGCACGAACTCGCGGCTCAACTCGGGAACGCGGGACGGATGATCGTCAAGGGCATCGTCGAGGGGTGAGGCGTAGTCATAGCCGCCGAGGCGCACGTTGTAGGAGTTTGGTCGCCAGGTACCGCCGCCATTGCGATTGATGACGCTGGGGACGAACCATATGCAGCCGCACGCGTTGCTGTTTCACGCTTGTCGGATAACCTTGCACATGGAGGGTGGCAGATGACGGAAATGACGGAGCCGCTCGTCGTCACGATTTCCCACAGGCTCGGCAAGGAGGAGGCGCTGCGCCGGGTCAAGAACGGACTGGCTGCCATTCCGCCGAGCCTCGGTCCGGCGTTCCGGATCGTCGAGCAGGCCTGGACGGAGGATGTGCTTGACTTCCGGGTCAGCGTGTTTGCGTCCATGGTGCTCGGCACGATCAGGATCGCGGAAGATCACGTTCGGCTTCGGGTGACGTTGCCCTGGTTGCTGGCCCGGCTCGCCGCAAAGGCGCAGGCGCTGATCCAGAAGGAAGGCCGGCTCATGCTGGATAACAAGTGACTAGCTAAGCTAAACAAAAAATCCACGAACAAGCATGAGAAGCAGGATGACCACGCCCGCCTGCACGAACGTTCCCAGGGTATGCAGCGCCAGGGCCTGGACGGGCGTGAGCTCCGCAATATCGGCTACCAGCCAGAAGTAGGGGTCGTTGATATGGGCGATCAGTGTTCCGGCACCGATCGCGGCGGCCGCGAAGGCGCGGCCGGCCGCGTCGTCGAGTCCGAGGGCCGGGAGCAGGGGCTCCGTCATGCCGGCTGCCGTCAGGGTCGCGACCAAAGGAGATCCCTGCAGCAGCTTCAATGCCGCGGCGGCCAGGAATGGGACCGCGAGACCTAACGACAGCTCCGATATCCGTTCGGCGATCAGCTCGGCCATGCCGGTCGCCTGCAGCAGCGCCGCAAAACCGCCGGCAGTTCCGGTAATCAGCAGAGGTCTGGCCGACGCGATGAGCGCCTCGCCGAGCCAGCCGGTCTCCGACACGACCGGCTCGTCCCAGCGGCGCAGCATGAGCAGCGTCAGGCTCAGCGAGAGCATGAGGAGGATCGTCGGCCTGGTCATGAAGACGAACAGCTCCTTGAAGTTGCGACCGAGCGGCTCGCTGGGAATTTGAGCAAAGGCCACGACGATGAGCAGCATGAGCGGCACCAGCGTCGGCACGACGATGCTTCGCTTGTCAGCCGGGGTCAGGCCGTGTTCACCTCCGGGCGCGGACGCTGGTGCCGAATCGCCGACGACGTGCGTGGCCATGTACGATACGAATAGCCGGCCCGACACCGCGGCGACCACGGCGAGCGGGACGCCGACGCCGAGCATCGCGAGCAAATCGACCTTCAGGATGGCGGCTGTGGCAACGGCGACTGTGGACGGATAGATGAACGCCTGCCCGGCGGACAGGGCGAGCGCCAGCGTCGTGGTGGTGGCGGCGGGCGTCTGCGCGCATGGTCCTGCGGCCACGCGGCACCAGGGCCTGAGCAGCGCCAGAGCCACTGTCGGCGATGGTGCCAGACCGGCAGCGAGCCCGACCGCAATGGCCGCGATGCCGCGGTATCGCAAGGGGCGCGGGCTCGCGGAGACGAAGCGGCCGGCCGCGCCCGACCGTTCGACGCATACCGCCGCCATGCTGCCGGCGATGATGACGAAGCCGATACTGTCGACGGTCTGCGCGAACCCGAGGCTGAAGGCGTCGCCGATCGAGACGAACGTCATGCGCGCGAGGATGGCGAAGAACAGCGCCCCCAGCAGCAACGACAGAAAGACCGGCAGGTTGCGCGACGTCAGCGACTTGACCAGCAATACCGCCCCCAATAGAGCGGCTGCCTGATAGAATTCCATGGGCGGCACGAATGAGGAATGAGAG
>Ga0116216_10003551_pt1 | contig 10136 bp, 8 predicted proteins | sample Sb_taG_11_FD_89696 | JGI IMG/M metagenome (GOLD analysis project Ga0116216, IMG submission 89696) | Peat soil microbial communities from Weissenstadt, Germany - Sb_50d_3_AS metaG | ecosystem: Environmental > Terrestrial > Soil > Wetlands > Peat | place: Germany: Weissenstadt | collected 2010-09-21
AGGCGTAGGAGATCGTCTCGACGCCGTTCGCCGCGATGTCGACGGCGATCACGTCCGCGCCCTCGGCCGCCAGCCGCAACGCATGCGAGCGCCCCTGTCCCCGGCCGGCGCCGGTGACCAGCGCGACCTTCCCGTCAACGAGTCCCATCGCAACTCTCCTTCCGCGGTTTCGGCCGAATGGCGCTACCGGCGGACACTACCACATGAAGTGAGGTCAGTTCAATCGCTCCGCTCCGGGCGGCTAATCGCGACCGGGGACGACGACCGCTCGGCCGAGCACGTCGCCGTGCCGAAGCTTTCCGTACGCGCTGAGAACGTCGTCCATCCCGTACACCTCCGCCTCGGAGTGGATCGCGCCGGAGCGGGCAAGGGCGACGACCTCGGCGAGTTCGGGCACGGTACCCCACGTCGGCATCCGGACCGTGGACTCGTAAGGGATCAGGCCGGGCGCCACGCGAAGCTCGCCGCCGCCACGGCCGACGAACGTCAGGTCGCCACCCTGAGCGACCGATCCGGCGGCCAGCGCAAGCGTCGCGTTGTTGCCGACGAAGTCGAGCACGACGTTCGCCCCGTCGGAACCGACCTCGGCGCGCACATCGTCCGGAGTCAAGCCGTCCGCCCGCAGGACTGCGTCGGCGCCGGCCGACCGCGCCAGCTCCAACGCCGCATCGCGCACATCGACGGCGACGATCCGCGCGGAACTGATGGCCTTGAGGACCTGAACCGCCATATGCCCGAGCCCGCCGACGCCCAGGACGAGCGCCGTGCTGCCGGGCCGCAGCTGTGCGAGCGACAGCTTCGCCGCGTGGTAGGAGGTGAGGGCGGCATCGGTGAGCGGCGCGGCGGGTACCGGATCAAGCCCAGGCGCCGGCACCAAGTAATGCGCCGACGGGACGAGGAGGTACTCCGCGAGCCCGCCGTCGCGCCCGAGCCCCCCGCCGTGAGGACCGTATTGCGTGCGGGCGCAGGCGTTGTCGCGCCCGTTGGCGCATTGCCAGCACGCTCCGCAGCCCCACCGGCTGTACACGACGACGGCGTCGCCCACCTCAACGCCGGACGCACCCGGGCCGAGCGCCGCGACTCGTCCGGCGGTCTCGTGGCCGAGCGTGAACGGCAGCGTGTAGGGGTACGCACCGGGCGGGGCGCTCATGATGTGAATGTCCGATCGGCACAGTCCTGCCGCGCCGACCTCGACGAGCACTTCCGATCCGCGCGGCTCCGGGCGCGGGACCTCGGCGACGACGGGGTCCGATTGCCACTCAGTCAGGCGTACCGCCCGCATCGTTGTCGCGCTCATGACGGTCGCTCCCACGTTTCGATGGAACAGAACTGAACTCAGTTAGAATGGTACACTAATCGCCGATGAACGGGAACGCGACTTCGCCCGGGGACGCCCGTTGAACGCACAGGGCCGCGTCGCTGGGAAGGTCGCTCTGATCACCGGCGCCGCCCAGGGCATGGGCGCCTCGCATGCCCGCGCGCTTGCGCGCGAGGGGGCCAGGGTCGCCATCGCCGACATCGCCGCCGACGCCGGTGAACGGCTCGCCGCCGAACTGACCACCGGGGGCGCAACGAGCTCTTACCACGGCCACGATGTGACCGATCCCGGCGCGTGGCGCGAGCTCGTCGCCACCGTCGAGCGGACCCACGGACCGATCGACGTGCTCGTCAACAACGCCGGCATCCAGGTTCGCTCGGTCGGCATCGAGGCCGACGACGAGGAGTGGGCCACGGTCACGGCGGTGAACCAGCGTGGTGTGTTCCTCGGCATGCGCACGGTGATCCCGGGCATGGTCCGAAACGGCGGAGGGTCGATCGTCAACGTCGCCTCTGTCGCGGCGGTCGTCGGCATGGCCGGATCGATCCCGTACCAAGCGAGTAAGGCGGCCGTCCTTGGACTTACCCGGGGAGCAGCGGTCTCGTACGGCCGCGACAACATCCGCGTCAACGCAATCTGCCCCGGCCTCGTCATCACCGAGATGACTCAGAGCGCGTCGTCCGGATCTGTGGACGCGCTGAAGGCGAGGATCCCGTTGGGCCGCGACGGTCGGCCTGAGGAGATATCGGCGGTCGTCGTGTTCCTGGCATCGGACGAGTCGTCCTACATCACCGGCGTCACGCTGCCGATCGACGGCGGCTTCGTCGCGCTCTAGAGCCTGCCGCTCATATCGAGCGGCGCGACCTCCTCGACGCGGAGGAGGTTGACGTCGACAAGCGCGGGATCGCGCAGCGCACCACCCGCGACCACCGGACCGAGGGCTTCCTCGCCCCAGCGGGCGTGATCGAAATACGCCTCGATGTACCCGACCCGCGTGGAGTCCTCGAGCAGCCCGATCGGACGCTGGCCTTCGACGTCGAGCGGCTCGCACTCGACCTCGTTCAGCACGCGGTTGACGATCAGACGCCGCGCGCCGAAGGCCCCGTCGACCTCGGCGTGAACACGATCCGCGAGCCGGCTGAATGCGCCCCACGCCTCATCGGCATCGACACCCGGCGCGCGATCGGCCTCGAGCATGAACTTCGTCAGCGCGAGTTGACCATCGACGCGGTCGAGCAGCACGCTCTCATCAACGTCGCACGAGCGCAACCGGTAGAGACAGTTGACGTGGTCCTGCGCCACCATCTCGTTCTGATCGGCGGTGAACGCGAGCGTCTCGCCGGCTGTGAAGCGCAGCACCACGAACCGCCAGGCGCGCGGCCGCTGCTTCCAACCCCCGTTTACATCCGCCTGCGCGACAGCACGATTGGTGTAATAGCTGAGCAGTGAAGGCTTGGGCCTCAGGAGATCCTGAGCCATGCGAACGTGGACCTGGCTGTAGTGGCGCTCGCACTCCTCAGGCGTTCGAGACGGAGTCGGGTCGAAGCGCCCGATGACCTTGCCCATCGGGCGCTAATGCGCCTCGCCGCCGTTCGCGGCGACGGCCTCGGCCGGCACCGCGGACATCGGCATGAATCCGCGCGTGATGTTTCCTTCGGTCAGCTCGGCGCCCACGAGCTGTGCGCTGATTTGACCGTCGACGATGACGAGCACGCGATCGCACAGGTCGGCCAACTCCTCGAGGTCGCTCGAGCTGACGACTACCGCGGCTCCGTTCTGGGCAGCCGCGACGAGCTCGCGGTGAAGATCGGCCTTGGCGCCGACGTCGACGCCCTGGGTCGGCTCGTCCAGCAGGAACACCGACGGCTGCTGTGACAACCACTTGCCGAACAGGATCTTCTGCTGGTTACCGCCGCTGAAGATGCTGAGCGGCTCGTTGACGGCGTGCGCCGGTCTGACCGAGAGCCGCTCGAACCATTCCGTGGTCCTCGCCGTCTCGGCCCGTCGGCGCAGGAGCCCGCCCTTCCAGAACGGCTTCAGGTCCGGCAGAGTGAGATTCTCGCGCGCGCTCATCGTCATCACGCCGCCGCCGACCTTCCGGTCGGGAGCCAGGTAGGCGACTCCGCGGCTGATGGCGACATCGGGCCGGCCGGCCGGGAGCGGCCCACCCTTGACCGTCACGTGGCCCGCAGCGCGGGGAAGAGCGCCGAAGCTCGCGCCCAGAATGCTGTCCCGGCCGGATCCCGCGAGGCCGGCGATCCCGACGATCTCGCCGCGTTCCACCCTGAAGGACACGCCCGCAAGCGCTCCTGCGCGTAGATCCTTGACCGCGAATACGGTCTCGTGCTCGCGCGCGGCCGCCCTGCCCACCTTCTCGCGCCGGGACTCGCTCTCCTCCGCGAGCAACTCCTCGCCGGCGAGCAGCTCGACGATGCCGGCGTGGTCGAAATCCTTGACGGGTCCAGCCCCCACGACCCTGCCGTCCCGGAACACCGAGACCTTATGGGCGACCCGAAAGACCTCGCCGAGGTGATGGGTGACGTACAGCACTCCCACCCCGGTCGCGGCCATGGCACTCACCCGGTCGAGCAGATTGTCCACCTCGTCAACCGGAAGCGTCGCCGTCGGCTCGTCGAGGACGAGCAGACACGCCGGGTACTCCGGATCTTCTCGCAGAGCGCGGGCGATGGCGACGCCGGTGCGCTCCGACGCGCTGAGCGTAGCCACGAGCGCCTTCGGGTTGATGTCGAGGCTGAGCCTCTCCAGGTCGTTCTTGGCCTGCTTGTAAGTCGCCTTTCCGTTGATCGTTCCGAACGACGTGGGAAAGCCGGACCCGAGCGCCATGTTGTCGAGGACGGACAGCGTGGAGACGAGCCCGAGGTCCTGCTGCACGAACCGGCATCCGAGCCGGTAGGACTGCACGGGTGACTCGAGTGGCAGCTCATTGCCCTCCACCCGGATACCACCGCCCGGGTCGGGCGCGTGGTATCCGGAGAGGATCTTGATCAGGGTCGACTTCCCCGATCCGTTCTGCCCCAGGAGGGCGTGAACCTCGCCGGGCTCGATCGTCATGCTGACGCCTGCCAGCGCCTTCGTGCGCGTGAATGTCTTCGACACGCTCTCGACTTCGAGCACAGCACTCATCATGTCCTCCTGGAGTTAGTCACCTGGGTGATTCCGTTACGAGCTGAGATGCCAGAGCTTCAGGAACTGCGCCTGGGCGTCGGTCGGAGCGCTCCAATTGGTCGTCGAGCCGATCGTGTCCTTGGTCAGAAGCTGGGTCGGCTGCTGGGCCTCCTGGCTCAGCGGAATCGTCGTGCCCTCGGCGTCGCGGAACGCGATATCCATGTCCTCGTAGGCCTGGTAGCCGGGGTCGAAACCGGTCCACGCGGCCTCAGAACCGTTCTTCAGCGCTGCGATGCCGGCTTGATCGGCGGCCTCGCCGATGATCTTGACCTTGCCATTCAGACCGGCGGCCGAGAGGGCGGACGTGACGCCGTCGGCGAACGGGCCGTCGTCGAACACGAGATAGTTCGCCGACGAGTTCGACCTGAGCGCCGACACCAAGTCGCTTGGGACCTTACCCGCGACCAGGTCGGGGATCGTGATGTTGGTGGTCGACAGCTTGCACCCCGGGCACTGCGCCTTGACCTCGTTCGCGAAGCCGGTCGTGAAACCGTCAAGGATGGGATACGCCGGCACGTGCTCGATCACCGCGTTCCCCTTACCACCGGAATCGGAAACGAAGTAGTCCGCCGTGATCTTGCCCATCAGGGCATCCTGGGCATACGAGTCCACCTGGCCGATGACCGGCGGTGTGACGGTGACCGGGTAGACCGAGTCGAGAATCCACTTCGCGCCCGCGCTCTTGGCCATCGCGAGTTGCGACGCGGTCAGAGGAAGACCCGCTTCGACGAGGTACTGCGGATGCTTTGCCAATGCCGTTGTCTCGGCCTGGGTGAACGTCCCCGGGTTGGCCGGGTCGTACGTGACCAGCGAGTAGTTCCAATGGGCCATCTGAGCGAGCTTCTGCAGGCCCTGCTGGATGATCACGTTCGAGGGGTTGTTGGTCCCGAGCATCACGATCGTCTTGCCGCTGGGGGGCGCGGACTTGAGTGGCGTCGTGATGTTGATGGTCGTCGGCAGCGCCTTGTACGGAGTAAGCGCCGCTGCGGCGGCAGAGGTCGACGCGGAGCCCGAAGACGCGGCGGTCGAACTGCCGCCGCTCGAGCCTGACGAAGCGGCCGACGAAGCGGATGTGGTCGAGGAACTGGACGAGCCGCAGGCGGCGACCGCGAGGGCGAGCACCAGTGTTCCGATGATCGCGACGAATCCAAGCGGCCGGCCTCCCCTCCGGCGATCGAGTTTTGTCATGTGTGTCTCCTTTCGTATGTGACTACGGTCACGATTTGGTTGCGACGCCATCTGAGCAGGCATTTCGCGCGGTTTCACAAGAGGCCGTCCTCCCTTAGTGAGGTCTGGCGGCTTCGGAACCGACCGGGGCCGCGACCTCTTCCAGAGATGCATCCGCCCCCGTGCCGGGCTGCTCCGGGCCACCCGCCGCGCCTCCCGAACCGCGGCGGAACGCGCCCTTCAGCCGCTGTCCCATCGCCGACGGCGACCGCTTGATCGACAGCGCGACGGCGATGATCAGCGCCACGCCGTTGAACATGTCACTCAGCCAGCTGGCACCCGAGACGAGCTGGAGCCCCTGCACGCCGATGGCGAGCACGTAGATCGCGAGCAGCGTCCCCCACACGTTGAAACGACCGGGGATCAGCTGCGTCGAACCTAGGAACGCGGCCGCGAACGCCGGCAGAAGCAGCGTCGAGCCGAAGTCAAGCGACGGACCGTTGAGCGACGAGAACATGACCCCGGCGAAACCGGCGATGGTCGCGGACGTCACGAGCGCGAACGTCGTGTAGCGGTTGATGCGCACGCCCGACAGCCGCGCCGCGTCGGGGTTGCCGCCGATCGCGTATAGGTAGCGCCCGACCGGCGTGTGTGCCGTCAGCCACCACAGGACGAATGCCAGGATCACCAGGTACAGCACCACGATCTGGAATCCGCCGACCGTGGTCTGCGTGAGGTTGTTCCACGCCGTCGACGTGGGCGGGATCGGCTGGCTGTTCGACGAGATGATCACCTCGAGCGCGGCCAGGACGGATCCCATGCCGAGCGTCGCGATGAACGAATTGACGCCGAGCTTGACCACGATGAACGAGTTGGTGAAGCCGATCGCGACCGCCAACGCGATCCCGGCGATGATCGCGGGGAGGACCGCCCAATGGCTGCCGTTCATCAGGACGATCGTGAAGATCCCCGACACGTTCGCCGTCGCCCCCACGGACAGGTCGTAAAGGCCGGCGGCGAGCGGGATCAGGACGGCGAGGCCGATCATCCCCGTCACCGCCTGCTGCGCGGCGACGCTGTGGAGCGTCGAGGTCGTCAGGAACTGGGAAGGCACCCAGAGCCCGAAGACGATGATGAACAGGGCCCCCAGGTAGAGGCCGCTGAAGCGGTCGAAGCCGGTGTTGAACTTCCGGCGCGTCCGCTCCGGGGTCTGCTTGCTGACGGTTACCACCGGGCCCGTCCCTTCGTCGGGCGGGTCGTAGGCGCTCCGCCGAACTCAAACAAATCTGATTCGCGCACCAACGCGGCGCCGGGACCGTCTCGCATGAAGCACCCTCTCCTCGAGGTGAATTGAACTCAGGTCGGGATCCTAGACATGCTTCGCCCGGAAGTCAAGGTTGGTAGTTCGTTAGGGCGCAAAAGCGTGCCCTGGCAAGCCGGGGACGCGCCACTCGGGCGTTGAGAGACCCCGCCCGACGGCTAAGTTCGTACCGTCGACAGAAGCGCCTTCACTTCAGCTACGGCCTCGATCGCGTCCCTGAGGCTCGCCGCCTCGGGGACGAAGTTGAACCGGCGGACGCCCACCTCGAGGTACGGCGCAAGCGCGTCCGCCACCGCCTCGGGCGGACCACATGGCACATACCGCTCGAACCGGTCGAACGGAAGCGCGTACGCCGCTTCCATGGTCCGGCTGACCCGGTCCCTGGCAACCTCGCGTGAGGCGCCGAAGCCGGCCCAGAGCTGAAGGGTGTGCTCCCACCGAACCTCGCCCCGACCCTCCTCGGCGGCAACCGCGTCAATCCGGTCGACCGCCTCGTGCAAGCGACGCGGCGAGACCCACAGCGCCAGCCAGCCGTCCCCCAGCCGTCCGGTGCGCTCGAGCGCCGCGTCCGAGCGGCCGCCGACCAGGATCGGGATCGGGACAGCGGGCGCCGGACGGACGGCACCGCGAAGGTCGAAGAAGCGCCCGCGGAACTCGACCTCCTCGCACTCCATGAACAGCCGCACGCAGTGCAGGGCCTCGGTCGTCCGAGCGCCGCGCTCCCGAGGATCTATCCCGCACAGTTCGAGCTCTCGCGGGTCGTCTCCGCCGACTCCGACGCCGAACGTGAACCTCCCGGGGGCGAGCAGCGCGATCGTCGCGAGCTGGCGGGCCACGATCGCCGGGTGGCGCAACCGGACGAGGTAGACGCCGGTCTGCACCGGCACGCCCGGGTGGGCGGACAGCAGCGCGGCGGCTTGAATCAGGCCGTCGGCGCCGTGGCCGTCCGCGAAGCTGACATGGTCGCCGACGGTCAGGTGATCGACTCCAGCCGCAACGGCGTGCTGGGCGAGCTCTGACAACCGCCCGGACCACGCGCTGAGATCCTGCTCGCGCAGGACGATGCCTACCCGGATCGGGTCGACGGCCACGGCCCGATCCCTCGACTTACGCGGAGGCGGCGCGCTCGGCGGTCGCCGTCGCGGCTGCCTGCAACCCGAAGACCAGCGCGCAGGCGAGACCACCGGCGTACGCGCGGTTGAACACGCCGCCGGCATCGGCCCCGGCGGCCAAGAGGCCGGGGATCACGTGCCCCGATCGATCGAGCACGCGCGCCTGAGGATCGATCGTGAGCCCGCTGAAGGTGAAGGTGATCGCGGGGATCACTTCGATCACGTAGTACGGAGGCGTCAGCAGTGGTGCCGCATCGAGCTTCCGGCCCGGCGTCGGAGCGCCGGCCTCGCACTGCCGGTTGAACTCGAGCAGCGTGTCGCGAGATGCCGGCCCCGGATAACCCCATTCGTCCGGCAGCGCCTCGAACTCATCGATCTCCTCCGCGATTGCGGCGCGGGCGCCGCGGCGGTACGCGAGCTGAAACTTGTCGAGCGGCTCAACGCCCTCGACGTACGGCGCCATCTCCCACTCATTGTGGACGCGCTGGTCGTAGACGAGCAGCGCGCGCGCCTCCGCCTGATCGAGCACGTAGAGCGTGTTCAGGTGGTCGCCGATCGTCTCGTCGCAGAACCGCTTGCCCTCCAGGTTGAGCAGGACGCCGTGCTCGCTGTGGTAGAAGGTCAGGTCGGTGAACTCGTAGGGGTTGTTGTAGACGACCTTCGAGGGGATCAGGTGGCCGTAGAAACCGGCGTTCGGCGGTCCGAACCCGGCTCCCACCGACCGGCCGAGCCGGAGGCCGTCGCCGATGCTGTGCGTGTTCGCGCGCAGGGGAAGATCGGCCGCCAGCGGGTGGATGTGCTCGGCGCGCAACGCCGGATCGCCGCCGAAGCCGCCGGTGGCGAGCAGCGTCGACCGTGCCCGGAGCACGCGGCGCTCGCCGGATCCGTTCTGGATCTCCGCACCGACGACGGCTCCGTCCTCGAACAACAGTCGCTGCGCGGACCATCCCACAAGCAGCTCGCCGTGCTCGCGAACGAGCCGGTCGCAGGCCAGCAGATAGTTCGCCATGTCGGTCTGGGAGCCCCGTCCATACCCGAGCACGGTGACCGGGTCGGCGACATGGACACCGAGCGATCGCACCCAGTCGAGCGCCTCGCCATAGTTCTCGACGACCCGCGCCGCGAGCTCTGGATCGGCATCCGGGTTGACCTCGCGCATGACGTCGACCGTCGGTGCGGTCCACACGAAGCCGGCGTACATGGCGGATCCGCCGACCCCCGGTCCCTTTTCGACGAGGATCACGCTGGCCCCCTCGCTGCACGCACGCGCCGCCGCGCTCATCCCGGCCATGCCGCCGCCGAAGACGAGGAGGTCGACGGTCGAGTCTGAATCCGACATCAGCGGATCTCCTTCTGCTGCCTCATTTGAACTGATCCAAGCGTCCTACGAAGAACATGAGCTTACTTCAGTTCGGCTAATTGAGCCAGGGCCGAACAGATGCAGCTGGCCACCCCTGGCGCGCCGCGATCCACGCGGCGTCGGTCCTGCGGAGCCGAGCCCGTAGGAGCGCGCTCGTTAGCAGCCCTGGCCCGACAGCTCCCGCCGGGTCCGGGGCAGGAGATCTGGATCCGGCGCATCCCGCTGTCGCGTTCGCGCGGTCCATACACCTGGCGACTAGGTTGTCCCGTGGACGACTAGCCTTTCGTCTGGGAGCCGGGCTTTCCGATTCCTGGTTCGACGGTATGGTGGGGGCGAGTTCGGGCACCTCGCCATTCACACGGAGGGTGCGTGCGATTGGATCAACTTGGGGGCTGGTAAGCGTCCCTGCATATGCCAGGAATTGACATGTGGTCCGCGTTGAGCCTTCCCAGTAGTGCAGGGCGCAGATAGTGGTGCTACCCGCGAACGCAACCGCGATCGGCGAGGTCGTGTCGACCGATCCCATGCTGACGGAGCGCGGAACCGACGAGCGAGATGGCGCGGACGGTGCGTTCGAGCGCGCGACGGTGCTGGCTGCTCAGAACCGGCTGGCCGAAGCCGAGGAATGGTTCGCACGCGCGGACGAGCGCGGCCACGCCGTGGCCGCCTACA
>Ga0116216_10003558_pt1 | contig 10130 bp, 10 predicted proteins | sample Sb_taG_11_FD_89696 | JGI IMG/M metagenome (GOLD analysis project Ga0116216, IMG submission 89696) | Peat soil microbial communities from Weissenstadt, Germany - Sb_50d_3_AS metaG | ecosystem: Environmental > Terrestrial > Soil > Wetlands > Peat | place: Germany: Weissenstadt | collected 2010-09-21
CGACGCTCGTGAACGCGCTCCTCGCCGAGGTCGCAAAGACCGCCGATCGAGTCGTGCTGATCGAGGATACGCGTGAGCTCCAGTGCAAGGCGCCGAACCTCGTCGCATTGCGCACCAAGGACGGCGTGGCCTCGCTCTCGGACCTGGTGCGCTCCTCGTTGCGGCTGCGTCCCGACCGCATCCCGGTCGGCGAAGTGCGCGGTGCCGAGGCGCTCGACCTGTTGAAGGCCTGGGGCACAGGCCATCCCGGCGGTGTCGGCACCATTCATGCCGGCTCGGCGCTGGGCGCCTTGCGGCGGCTCGAACAGCTCGTGCAGGAGGCCGTCGTCACCGTGCCGCGCGCGCTCATCGCCGAGACCATCGACCTCATCGCCGTGCTCGCCGGCCGTGGTTCCCAGCGTCACCTCGTCGAGCTCGCCCTGGTCCAGGGGCTCGGCTCCGACGGCGACTATGCGGTGGTTTCAGCCGTCGATCTCACATCAGCAGGAGTTTGGTCATGATCCGTGGGCTCGCCCGCGTCCACCTCGCGCTCGTCACGGTTTCTGCGTTGGCCAGCGGTCTGCTCACGGCCACTCCCGCCCTCGCGGCTGGATCGAACATGCCGTGGGAGCAGCCGTTGCAGCAGATCCTGCAATCGATCGAAGGCCCAGTCTCAAAGATCATCGCGGTGATCATCATCATCGTGACCGGCTTGACGCTTGCCTTCGGCGATAGCTCGGGCGGGTTCCGGCGCCTCATTCAGATCGTGTTCGGCCTGTCGATCGCGTTCGCGGCCTCATCGTTCTTCCTGTCGTTCTTCTCATTTGCCGGCGGAGCGCTGGTCTGATGCCGGAGATCGCGGGGCAAGAGCTCACCCCCGGCTTCGAGGCGCCGGTGCACCGGGCGCTGACCGAGCCCATCCTGCTCGCCGGCGCACCGCGCGCCATCGCCATCCTTAACGGCACCCTCGCTGCCGCGATGGGTCTGGGCCTGAGGCTGTGGCTCGTCGGGCTAGTGCTCTGGGCGGTCGGCCACATGGCCGCGGTGTGGGCTGCCAAGCGCGACCCCTTCTTCGTCGACGTGGTGCGCCGGCACGTGCGCTACCCGACGCATTTCGGGGCGTGAGGGACGCATGCTGAACCTCGCCGAGTACCGCAGGAAGCCCCAACACCTCGCCGATTTCGTGCCCTGGGCGGCTCTGGTCGCCAAGGGTGTCGTCCTCAACAAGGACGGCAGCCTCCAGCGCACCGCCCGGTTTCGCGGGCCCGATCTCGACTCGGCAACGCCGGCCGAGCTCATTGGAACGACGGCGCGCCTCAACAACGCGCTGCGCCGTCTCGGCTCCGGCTGGGCGGTGTTCGTCGAGGCGCAACGGAATGCGGCGAACCGCTACCCTGTGAGCAGCTTCCCCGATCCGGTCTCCGCGCTGGTCGATACCGAGCGCAAGGCGCAGTTCGAGGAAGAGGGCGCGCATTTCGAGAGCGCGTATTACCTCACCTTCCTCTTCCTGCCGCCGGCCGAGGAGGCCGCCCGTGCCGAAGCATGGCTCTACGAGGGCCGGGCCCGCGGTGGCGATACCGACGCACACGAAGTTATCAAAGGTTTTGTCGACCGCACCGACCGCGTGCTGCAGCTCGTCGAGGGATTCTTGCCGGAGGCCGAGTGGCTCGCGGATGCGGAGACACTGACCTATCTGCATTCCTGCATCTCGACCAAACGCCATCGGGTCCGCGTCCCCGAGGTCCCGATGTATCTCGACGCCATCCTTGTCGACGACGCGCTCATTGGCGGGCTCGAGCCACGACTTGGCAACGCGCACCTGCGCACCCTCACCGTCATAGGGTTCCCGTCGGCGACCCATCCCGGGATTCTCGACGAGCTCAACCGGCTGGCATTCCCGTACCGGTGGTCGACCCGCGCCATCGCACTCGACAAGACCGATGCCACCAAGGTCCTGACCCGCATCCGCCGCCAGTGGTTCGCCAAGCGAAAGTCGATCATGGCGATCCTCAAGGAGGTGATGACCAATGAAGCGTCCGCTCTGCTCGACACCGACGCCCACAACAAGGCGATGGATGCCGACGCGGCGCTCCAGGAGCTCGGCTCCGACCTGATCGGGCAAGCCTACGTGACCGCGACCGTCACGGTGTGGGACGACGACGCGCGCGTCGCCGACGAGAAGCTCCGCCTCGTCGAGAAGATGATCCAGGGCCGCGACTTCACCTCCATCGCCGAGACCGTCAATGCCGTCGAGGCCTGGCTCGGGAGCTTGCCGGGCCACGTCTACGCCAACGTCCGTCAGCCGCCGGTCTCGACGTTGAACCTCGCCCACATGATCCCGCTCTCGGCGGTGTGGGCGGGACCGGAACGCAACGAGCACCTCGGCGGCCCGCCGCTGCTGTTCGCCAAGACCGAGGGCGCGACGCCGTTCCGGTTGTCGCTGCATGTCGGCGACGTCGGCCACACCCTCGTGGTCGGTCCGACCGGCGCGGGAAAAAGCGTCCTGCTCGCGCTCATGGCGTTGCAGTTCCGGCGCTATCCGGGCTCCCAGATCTTCGCCTTCGATTTCGGCGGTTCGATCCGCGCCGCGGCGCTCGCCATGGGCGGCGACTGGCACGACCTCGGCGGGGCGCTGTCGGACGACGCCATCGAGCCGGTCGCGCTGCAGCCGCTCGCCTCGATCGATGATGCCGCCGAACGGGCCTGGGCCGCGGAATGGGTCGCGGGAATCCTCGTCCGCGAGGGCGTGACCGTCACCCCCGAGGCCAAGGAACATCTCTGGTCCGCGCTGACCTCGCTCGCAAGCGCACCGGTCGGCGAACGCACCATCACGGGCCTCTCGGTCCTGCTCCAGTCCGGCGCGCTCAAACGCGCGCTGCAGCCGTATTGCCTCGGCGGGCCTTGGGGCCGGCTGCTCGACGCCGAGGCCGAGCGCCTGGGCGAGGCGGACGTCCAGGCGTTTGAGACCGAGGGGCTGATCGGCACCAGTGCGGCGCCTTCCGTCCTGGCCTACCTCTTCCATCGCGTGGAGGGGCGGCTCGATGGACGGCCCACCCTGCTGATCGTCGACGAGGGCTGGCTCGCGCTCGATGATCCGACCTTCGGCGCCCAGCTGCGCGAATGGTTGAAGACGCTGCGCAAGAAGAACGCGAGCGTCGTGTTCGCTACCCAGTCGCTCGCCGACATCGACAACAGCGCCATCGCGCCCGCCATCATCGAGAGCTGTCCGACGCGGCTGTTCCTGCCGAACGAGCGCGCGATCGAACCGCAGATCATGACGATCTACCGCCGCTTCGGCCTCAATGATCGGCAGATCGAGATCCTCGCGCGGGCGACACCCAAGCGCGACTACTACTGCCAGTCCCGCCGCGGCAACCGGCTGTTCGAGCTCGGCCTCGGTGAGGTCGCGCTCGCGTTCACCGCCGCGTCGTCGAAGGCCGACCAGGCGACGATCGCGGACCTCGTGGCCGAGCATGGCCGCGCCGGCTTCGCGGCGGCCTGGCTCCGCGCAAGGGGCTCGATTGGGCCGCCGACATTCTTCCGAACCTCGCCGCAGCGCCAAGAGCCACTGACGATCAGGAGGCATCATGATCGACGTATTCGACGACGAGCCCGTCCGCATGCCGGAACCGCGTCTTGCGGCCGACAGGGGTTTTCTGGATGGGTTCCAGCTGCTCGGCGCCGCCAGCTCGGAGGACGGTCACGAACTCCTCGAGCGCCGACGCCTTGATCGTGAGCGCGGTCACCTCGAACGGTCTTCGCCTGCCGGCCTCACCCGCAATCACCAGCACCGACAGTCTTGGCGACGACCCCGCGGCAAGCGTCAGTCCAGCTTCCGGATAGGCGAACCGAAGCGGCTGCTCGCCGTTGAGCAGGGCCTTGTAGAAGGCGACGGCTCGATCGAGCGCGTCGCGATCGACGAAGGTACGGGTGAAGGTCTCAAGGATCATTGTGGGGCTCCGAGGGTTTCGCGTCGGGTCGCACTCTACTGCGCCGCTGCCCTGCTCGCATTCGCCCTGGCATTTGCGCCAACTCCTGCCGGCGCGCAGATGGTCGTCTACGATCCGAACAACTATGCCCAGAACGTGCTCACGGCCGCCCGCGCGCTGCAGCAGGTCAACAACCAGATCACCAGCCTGCAGAACCAGACGCAGATGCTGCTCAACCAGGCCAGGAACCTGGTCAACCTGCCCTATTCGAGCCTGCAGGCCATCGAGCAGTCGATTGCGCGCACCCAGCAGCTTTTGAACCAGGCGCAGCGCATTGCCTACGACATCACCCAGATCGATCAGGCATTCCAGCGAATCTACCCACAGGGCTACACGGGGTCGACGTCCTCCCAGCAGCTCATCATCGATGCCCAGCAGCGCTGGCAGAACTCGCTTGCAGCTCACCAGGATGCGATGCATGTCCAGGCCGGGGTGGTGCAGGCGCTCGACACGACACGCAGTCAGAGCAACGCCCTCCTTTCGGCGAGCCAATCCGCCACCGGTAGCCTGCAGGCGCTGCAGGCCGGCAATCAGCTCATCGCGCTGCAGACCAGGCAGCTTGCCGATCTGACCGCGCTCGTGGCCGCCCAGGGGCGTGCGCAAAGCCTCGAAGGCGCACGCGGCGCTGCCAACCAGACCCAGGCGCAACAGCAGCTGACCCGCTTCCTTGACGCCGGTCAGGGCTATCAGCCTCAGACCGTCCAGATGTTCCATTAGTGACGGCAACCATGAACACGCTGGGGCCCATCCGTTCGATTGCATCCGTTCTGCTCTCGGGAGCTGTGCTGTCAACCGCCGTCGTGTCGCCCGGTCTGGCAGAACGATCATCGGCATCCGGCAAGATCGGACCTGGGACCACGGAGTGCGACCCGCTCGACACCGAGCTGTTCCGCTGCGCGCTGCTCGGTCCCGACGCGGCCGCTGACGCCAGCTGCCGGGCGGCCTTCGCATGTAGCCGCCAGCCCTTGTTCTCACCCTGCGGGCCGGGCGGGGAGAGGCCAATCGACCGCTCTCCAGCAACACACGACTCCGACCCGAAGGCGTCGAGCCGCAGATCTTCGCGCCATCATGGCAACCCCTTCAGGCCCAAGTGACATGAACACCGGCGTCATCGACCAGTTCACCGAAGTCTTCACCCGCTACATCGATTCGGGGTTTGGCCTGCTCGGCGGCGAGGTCAGCTATCTGGCCTCGACCCTGATCGTCATCGACGTGACCTTGGCGGGCCTGTTCTGGGCCTGGGGTGCGGACGAGGACGTGATCGCCCACCTCGTCAAGAAGACGCTCTATGTCGGCTTCTTCGCCTTCCTGATCGGCAATTTCAACAACTTGGCCAAGATCGTCTTCAATTCCTTCGCGGGGCTCGGCCTCAAGGCCGCGGGATCGACGCTCTCCGCCGACCAGTTTCTGCAGCCCGGCCGGCTCGCCCAGGTCGGCCTCGACGCCGGCAGGCCGCTGCTGCAGGCGGCCAGCCAGCTGATGGGTTACGTGTCGTTCTTCGAGAATTTTGTCCAGATCTTCGTGCTGCTGATCGCCTGGCTCATCGTGCTGGCCGCCTTCTTCATCCTGGCGGTGCAGCTCTTCATCACCCTGATCGAGTTCAAGCTCACCACGCTCGCCGGGTTCGTCCTGGTGCCGTTCGGGCTCTTCAACAAGACGGCGTTCCTGGCCGAACGGGTGCTCGGCAATGTCGTCGCCTCGGGCATCAAGGTGCTGGTGCTCGCGGTCATCGTCGGCATCGGCACCACGCTGTTCAGCACGTTCACGAACGGTTTTGGCGGCAATCAGCCGTCGATCGACGATGCCCTGGCGCTGGTCCTCGCGGCGCTGGCGCTCCTCGGCCTGGGCATCTTCGGGCCCGGCATCGCTGCCGGGCTCACATCCGGGGCGCCCCAGCTTGGCGCTGGCGCCGCGGTCGGCACGGCGCTCGCGGCAGGAGGGCTCGGTGTCGCGGCCGCGACGGGACTGCGCGCCGGTGCCGCAGCGGTTGGGAACGCCGCCCGGGCGATTTCGCCGGCTGGGCTGGGAGCGGCCGCGTCGCGCGAAGCAGCTGGTGCTGCCGCAGCGAGCTCCGGCCCACCGGCCTGGGCGAAGAAGATGCGCCGCTCGCAAGCCATGAGTCACGGCGTCTCCACCGCGGCCCAGGCGCTTCGCTCCGGCGATCACGGTGGCGGGTCGACCTCTGTTCCATTGTCCGAGGATCGCAAATGAGCCTGTTTCGAAGGCCCTCCGTCCGCTATGGCCGAACGCCGGAACCCGAGACGCCGTTTCAGAAGGCCGCCCAGGTCTGGGACGAGCGCATCGGCTCCGCTCGTATCCAGGCCCGCAACTGGCGGCTGATCGCGTTCGGCAACCTGATCCTGACCGGGGTCCTCGCCGGCGGCCTCATCTGGCAGGCCACGCGCGGGAACATCACGCCCTGGGTGGTGCAAGTCGACAAGCTCGGCCAGGCCCAGGCGGTCTCACCGGCCATCGCCGATTATCGTCCCACCGATCCGCAAATCGCCTGGCACCTGGCGCGCTTCATCGAGAATGTGCGCTCGATCCCGGCCGATCCCGTCATTGTCCGCCAGAACTGGCTTTCAGCTTACGACTTCGTCACCGACAAGGGCGCCGTCGCGCTCAACGACTACGCCCGCGCCAACGATCCTTTCAGCAAGATCGGCAAGATCCAGGTCGCGGTCGAGATCTCGAGCGTGATCCGCGCCTCGCCGGAGAGTTTTCGCGTCGCCTGGATCGAGCGGCGCTACGAGGACGGCAGCCTCGCCTCGACCGAGCGCTGGACAGCCATCCTCACCGTCGTCGTCGACACCCCGCACGACGCCGATCGCCTGCGCAAAAACCCCCTCGGTGTGTTCGTCCGTGCCATCAACTGGTCGAAGGAGCTCGGCTGATGCGTTCCGCGTCGTTTGTCGTATTAGGCCTCGTCACGTCCACGCTCGCCGGCTGTGCGACCTTCAAGCCGCCCCAGATCGGCTATGACGATCCGCCCCAGCCGGCGGTGCTTGAGACCGATCCCCCCAAACCGGTGGAGGTGATCGAGCTTCCCAAGGTCTTGCCGTTGCCGGGGCAGCTCAAGCCAATTTCCGCGACACGATCGGCGCCCGAGCCGAGGGATCCGCGCGAGCGTGTCGACCGGGCGAACGCGGCCGCCCGCATCGAGCCGAGCCGCAACGGCTACATCAATGCCGTCCAGGTCTATCCCTTCAGCGACGGCGCGCTCTACCAGCTCTACGCCGCACCCGGGCAGGTGACCGACGTAGCCCTGCAGGACGGCGAGCAGCTCGTCGGCTCCGGCCCGGTCGCCGCCGGCGATACGGTGCGCTGGATCATCGGCGACACCGAGAGCGGGGCCAGTGCAGCCAAGAAGGTCCATATCCTGGTCAAGCCCACCCGGCCCGACCTCATTACCAATCTCGTCATCAACACCGACCGGCGCACCTATCATCTCGAGCTCCGGTCGACGGCCAAGACCTACATGGCGTCGGTCTCCTGGCAGTATCCACAGGACCAGCTCATTGCGCTCCGCCGCCAGAACGTGGCGGCTGAAGCCGCGGCCCCGGTCGAGAGCGGGCTCGATATCAACGCGCTTCGATTCTGCTATGCGATCGAGGGCGACAACGCGCCCTGGCGGCCGTCGCGTGCCTTCGACGATGGCAGGAAGGTCTACATCGAGTTCCCGCGCGGCATCGCGCAGGGCGAATTGCCGCCGCTGTTCGTCATTGGCCCCGAGGGCAAGACCTCGGAGCTCGTGAACTACCGGGTGCGCGGCAACCACATGATCGTCGACCGGCTCTTTGCCGCGGCGGAGCTCCGTCTCGGCGACGGTGCCTCTGAGCGGAGGGTCCGCATCGTGCGCACGGACGGGAGACCCTCGCTGTGAGCGGTGAGGAGCAAGATGGTCAATCGAACCTGGAGCGCGACATTGCGGCGGAGCTTAAGCTGCGCCCGGAGCGGCCGCCGGTCACACGGCTCTCACGCAAGGTGCTCACCGGCCTCGCCACCGTCGCCGCGATCACGATCTCAAGCGCTCTGATCTGGGCGCTCTACCAGCAACGGGGCAGGTCCACCGGTGGCGGCGAGCTCTACAACACCGACAACAAGCCGACGCCGGACGGGCTGTCCGCATTGCCACGCGACTACTCCGGCGTGCCCAGGGATGCTCCCAAGCTCGGGCCGCCGCTGCCGGGCGACCTCGGGCGGCCGATCCTGAGCGCACAGCGCGCCGGCGTGCCGATCCCGGTGCCCGGACCCGGTGCGCCGGCGGTCGATCCCGCCGAACAGCGCATCGCCCAGGAGCAGGAGGCGGCGCTGTTGAGCCGGTTGTTCGCCACCACCAGCACACGGGAGCAACCTTCAACTCCGGTCCCGGCTGCCGTCGAGCGGGCCGTCGAAGCCGCGGCCCGGACCCTGGCGGGAGCGGCGGAGACGGTGCCGACTGATCCCGACTCGATCCAGAATATGCAGGACCGCAAGCTGGCCTTCATGAATGCTGCCGTCGATCGCAAGATGGTCAGTCCCGATCGCCTGGAGAGCCCCGCATCCCGCTATGTGGTCCAGGCGGGCGCGGTGATTCCCGCGGCGCTCATCACCGGGATCCGCTCGGATCTGCCGGGCCAGGTGACCGCTCAGGTCACCGAGACCGTCTACGACAGTCCGACCGGCAAGTATCGGCTGATCCCGCAAGGCTCGAAACTGATCGGCGTCTACGACAGCCAGGTCGCCTTCGGACAGGACCGCGTGCTGCTCGTCTGGACGCGGCTTGTCATGCCCAACGGACGCTCCATCGTGCTCGAGCGTCAGCCGGGCGCCGACACGCAGGGCTTCGCCGGCCTCGAGGACGATGCCGACTATCACTGGGGCCGGCTGTTCATGGGGGCTGCGCTGTCGACGCTGCTCGGCGTCGGCTCGCAGCTCGGGGCCAACAACAACGACAACACGATCGTGCAGGCGCTCCGCCGCGGCAGCAGCGACAGCGCGAGCCAGGCCGGCCAGCAGGTCGTACGCCGCAACCTCAACATCCAGCCCACGTTGACGATCCGGCCGGGGTTCCCGGTACGGGTGATCGTCAACCGCGATCTGGTGCTGGCACCGTATCAGCCGGAGGAACCGACATGACGGAGCTCAAACTCGGACGGCTGCCGAAGGCCGGCATGGTACGCATGCATGTCGCCGTCCCGGAGACGCTCAAAGACGAGCTCGACCGCTATGCGGCCGAATACAGCCGGCTCTACGAGCCGGCTGATGTCGCGACCCTGATCCCGCACATGCTGGAGGCTTTCATCCGGTCCGATCGCGGCTACCGGCGCCGCCGGACGCGAGCGAGACGAGGTGAGAGTGCTGAACGTTCCGCGCCATTCCCGGGCGCGTCACCCGCGCCGCCCGGGCCGGAACCGGACCCAGAAGCCTCAGCTTGACGGGTCGCGCTCCGACCATTCGCGCCTTCATGCGTCGATTCGGACGAAACCCGGGCTGCCCCTCTGACGGCGCGCGCCTTCTTCTTCGCAAGCTGCCGGGCCAGGCTGAGAAACCGCCGAAACGCAGGGTTGCCGTTGTCCGGAGACCAGACTGCGCTGAACGGCACGATATCGGTGTCGTCCGCCATCGGACGGAATACCAACCCCGGAAACGAGGTCGCCACCGCGCCTTCGCAGATGAGGCCCACGCCCAGGCCCATCGCCGCAAGATGCATCAAGATTTCACGCGTGACGCTGCGCGGCTCTATATCGAGGCTGTGGCCGAAATCCGCGAGGCGCCCGATGACACGATCGCGCAGCGCACGGCCTTTCTCGGATTGGCAAACGATCAGCTTCTCGCTCCACAGCTGCCGCCATTCGATCCGATCCTTTGCACACAGGGCATGCGTGCTCGGCAGGGCGGCGAAGATGCGTTCGGTCCAAAGCTGTTCCACATCGCAATCGGCGGCGATCGGAGACCCGACGGCGAAAACAACATCGAGGGTCCGCTTCCGGACGAGGGCAATATGCTCGACCGACGTGCCCTCCCGAACATCGAGATCGACTTGGGGATGGCGCTCGCGGTAAAGCTCCATCACGGCGCGGAGAAAACCGCCTGCCATCGACGACAGAATGCCGATGCTCACTCGACCGGCCGCACCGCGGCCAGCGACCCCCGCAGACTTGACGGCGTCGTCGATCGCGA
>Ga0116216_10003559_pt1 | contig 10130 bp, 4 predicted proteins | sample Sb_taG_11_FD_89696 | JGI IMG/M metagenome (GOLD analysis project Ga0116216, IMG submission 89696) | Peat soil microbial communities from Weissenstadt, Germany - Sb_50d_3_AS metaG | ecosystem: Environmental > Terrestrial > Soil > Wetlands > Peat | place: Germany: Weissenstadt | collected 2010-09-21
AAGGGGGGGGGGGGGGGGTTGGGGGTTAGGGGGTTGGCGGCCACCGATTGATAGACCCGGCCAGCGGGGCCGATGTAGTGAGATTGCGGCCGGATCAGGCGTCCGTCGCGAAGTTGTTCGAGGCTATGTGCGGCCCAGCCGAGTACCCGTCCGACGGCGAAGGTGGGAGTGAATAATTCGGCCGGCAATCCCAGCCCGTGTAACAGCAGCGCCGTATAGAACTCCACATTGGTATCGAGCCGGCGGTCGGGCTTGTGTTCGCGGAGGAGACGCAGGGCCGTGGTCTCGACACTCCGGGCAAGCTCATAAAGACGCCGGTCGCCGCCGGTGGAATAGAAACGCTCGGCGGCTTGGGCCAGCACGTCGGCGCGCGGATCGCGCACGCGGTAGACGCGGTGTCCGAAGCCCATCAGCCGCTCACCGCGATCCAGCCTGGCGCGGATGACGGATTCGGCGCGCTCCGGGGCGGCGATTTCGAAGACCATATCGAGCGCGGGACCGGGGCTAGGGGCTAGGCCGCAGCCTGCGCGACTTGATAGCCATGCTTGATGACCTCAAAGACCGGGGCGTGAAATTCCATTCCCTCACCGAGGCAATCGACACCACCACGCCCACGGGCCGCGCCAAGTTGCAGATGATGATTGGACCACATATCGCCACAATAACCGGCCAAAGTGTTTGTATCAAAAGCGCTTACGCTGAAGATCAAGGTACAAACAGCTTTGGCCGGTTATTGTACCGGTTGTGGACTTCATTCGGGCAGGATCGGCCGTCACCGCGGTTTCTTTCCCCCAAACGTCACATCTCGGGCACAAGCCCGCTTTCGAGGAGTGGCCTTTCCCTTTTTCTAAACACTACGGCGTCAGGCGGGATCTATCCCGTTGTGCCGGCAAATGTCAGCGACAGGGGACGTGACCTGAGCCTGCCCAAAATGATACTCTGTCACTGTTCATGAGGGCGCTTCCGATGCTGCGCAAGTTGGTCTGGCCGAAGAGAGCGGCGATCATTCTTCTGGTCCTATTCAACTGCGTCGTCAAGTCCGGGGTTCCGGCTCCCATGAGAACCGTCCAACTCTCGGGTAATCTGCACCCACTCACACCCCGCTATGATCGCGGCCGCCTTCCAGGCGAGACCCCCATCGGTCTCGTCACCATCGCGTTCCGAAGAACCGCTGCGCAGCAGGCCGATCTCGACCGGCTTCTCGAGAATCAACGTTCGCCCGCCTCGCCCGACTACCACCGCTGGCTGACCCCCGAACAGTATGCCGCACGTTTCGGAGTAAGCGCCGCCGATATGGACCGGACGGCGGCGTGGCTCCGCTCCCAAGGCCTCGCCGTGGAGCATGCCGGCCGCGCGCGCACGCGGATCTCTTTTCGCGGTACGGCGGCGCAAATCGAAGCGGCGCTGCACACCGAGTTCCATCGCTATCAAACCGGCAATGCGCTACATTACGCCGCCGCCGTTGAACCCGCGTTTCCCGAAGCTCTCACATCGCTGATTGGTTCCGTATGGGGTCTGGACGATTTCGACCGTCCCGGGCATTCGCCGCTCTATAACAGTTCCAACGGCGCGCATCTCATCGCGCCCGGCGATTTCGCGGCCATCTACGATGTCTCTCCGTTGTACAACGCCGGAGTTACCGGCGCCGGAGTCACCATCGCCATTGCTGCCAGTTCGGACATCCTGCTGAACGACATTCGCCAGTTCCGCTCCACCTTCGGACTTGCGCCGCTCGATCCGCAATTCGTCATCTACGGAACCGACCCCGGAGTCAACAGCGCCCAGGAGGAAAACACGGGCGACATGGAAGTCGCGATGGGGGTTGCGCCGGGGGCCAATTTCGTCCTCGTTGCCAGCAGCAACGCCTTCAGCTCGCTCGAGTACGCGGTCGATCAGGCGCTTGCCAATATCATCAGCCTCAGCTCCGGCACTTGCGAAGAGCTGATATCCGCAAACGCGCCTCTCCACTATCGCGCCGTGGCGCAGCAGGCGAACGCGCAGGGCATCACCATCGTCAATGGCGCGGGCGACACCGGCGCCACGCTCTGCGAGGCAAAGGGCGGAACCAGCATCGCGGGCCACGGTCTGGCGGTTGCCTTCCCATCCAGCATCCCGGAAATCACCTCTGTGGGCGGCACGGAGTTCGTTCCCGGCGTGACATCATGGAGCGCGGGGAACGGCCCCACGGGCGCCTCCGCCCTCGGCTATATCCCCGAGCGCGCATGGAACGAAACCGGCAATGGCGCCCTGCTCTTCGCCGGCGGCGGCGGGGCGAGCGCTCTGTACCCCAAGCCTCCCTGGCAGACCGGCCCCGGGGTGCCGAACGATGGCGCGCGCGACTTGCCCGACGTGTCGTTCATTGCCACGTGCTCCAGCAATCAATTCATCGGCGTTCTGAACGGCAATCAACAGGAAGTCTTGTGCGGCACCTCGGCCTCCGGGCCGGCCTTTGCGGGCGTCGTCGCCTTACTGAACCAATTCCTCATCAAGAGCGGCGTCGTCTCGCACGCGGGACTCGGCAATGTCAACCCTGCGCTCTATCGAATGGCCCAAACCACTCCATCCGCATTTCACGACATCACCAGCGGCAGCAACGCCGTGCCCTGCCAGATCGGCACTCCCGACTGCCTCAACGGAACGGAAGGCTACCCCGCGGGGCCGGGATACGATCTCGCCACGGGCCTCGGCTCACTGGACGTGTTCACGTTCGTAACGAGCTGGAGTGCAAGCGGTGCGGCCATAGTCACGGCCGCCGCCAATCCTCAGGCGGTTCCCGCTAACGCCGCGGCCACCGTCGCGGTCACTGTATCGAGCGCCTCAGGCAGTGGAATTCCCACTGGAATTGTGACTCTCAATCTCGGCAACCAGCTTCTGGCATCCGCCAATCTCGCCAATGCTTCTGCCTTGATCGTCGTTTCCGCGGGGCAACTTGCCTCGGGAGCCAACGCAGTCACCGTCATCTACTCCGGTGATGCCGTCTTCAACGCTTCTGCGTCAACCGTCACCGTGACGGTCGCCGCGCCTGCAGCGGGCGCCCTGATCGCGCCATCCATCTCGCCCGATCCGATATATCAATCGACCCCGGACGCTGCCGGCAACAACTTCCAATTCACCATAGCCCTTAGCGAATCGGCAGGCGTTGCCGCCACTGTTACCGGGGTCGCCGTCGATGGAGTAAACCAGCCGGTATCGCAGCTCTTCGCGTCACCCCAAATACCCGCCCACGGCGCCCTATCCGCCCAGGTCGCAACCAACGAAGCCACCGTCCCCGTCACCCACACATACAAATTCAGCGGAACCGACGCCACGGGTGCGCAATGGACGCAGCAAGCCACCGCCTTCCTTTATGGCGCACGGCTTCCCGGAATCGCAGGCGTGTCCAATGCCGCTTCGGGCTCCCCCACTGCACTAGCCCCCGGATCGATTGCTTCGGTATACGGCCTATTGCTCGCGCCATCGATTTTGCAGGCGGAGAGCGTGCCGCTGCCGCTCTCGCTCGGAGGCGTGACCGCGACGGTCGGCGGCATCCCGGCGCCGCTCTACTTCGTGTCGCCCGGTCAGGTGAATCTGCAGATTCCATACGAGGTTCCGCCAGGGGCGGCCATCATCTCGGTAAATTACGCAGGCCAGCAATCGATCTCCGCTCGCGGCGCCGTGGGAGCGCCGATCACGCTACTGCCTGCCGGCCCCGGCATTTTCGTGGACGCCAATGGCAACACCGTGCCTTACGCCAGCGGATCGCGCGGCCAAGTTTTGACTCTGTTCATCACCGGCGCAGGCGCTGTGAGTCCGCCGGTCGCAACCGGATCGGCGCCGGCCCCGGGTACGTCCGTATCTCAATTGCCTGCCCCGGTTCAAGGAGTGAGCCTGACGATCGGAGGTATTGCCGCCCCGGTCGTCTTCAGCGGAATCCCGAGCGGATTGGTCGGCGTAGTGCAGATCAATTTTCAGGTCCCGAACGAAGCTCCTGTCGGCTCGCAGCCCGTGGTCGTCACCATCGCCGGTAAAGCTAGCCGGGCAGGCGCAGCGACTTTCAATGTGACCCCGTGAAGTGAGAAGCTGCGAGCTTAAGTGGCGACTGCCCTCGCATCCTAGCCCGGATTTCTCACACTCGGCCGGCCGATGTGGCGCAGGCACTCGTGCCTGCCGTGTCGAGACTAAGACTCGTCTCGACACCTTTTCCCGGTTGTGACACACTGTCGGAGACAGGCGTCGGCATGAGTGCCCGACCCAGAGGGTACCCGGGCAGGCCCGAGTGCCTGCGCCACGTCACTGCGCCCGAACACTGTGAGAAATGGCGGCTAGTTCCTCCGGGACCAACTCCAACGCAACTTACACATTCACTTTCAGCGATCCGGCAGGTTACCAGGAACTGGGCGTGCTGAACATCCTGGTCAACAATTTTCTAGATGGACGCCACGCCTGTTTCCTGGCCTACGTGGTGAGTTCCAATTCCCTCTTCCTGGTGGATGACGCCGGTGACGCCGCTGGGCCATACGTTGCCAACCTGCATTCGATGGCAATCGCGTCGTCTACGTCGCTACGCGCGATGTCCGCGAAGAGAACAGCACGGACTGGCACGCGATGGCTACGCAAACGGTGCAGTAGCTCAGGCGGTCGCCATAGGGATAGTGCCGGCGCTCGACACCCACTGACCGTAAACCGGCGGTCGACGAGGCTTGGCACCGCTGGCTCAGTCCGTCCCAACGGCCCTCCCATGCACAAAGGTTACAGGAACCCCTGCCGTCCGGCGGGCGTTTTACCATAGAAGAAATGGGAGACCGGTTACTAGCCGCTTCGTGGATTGCCTGGGCTGCCGCGGCCTCCGCGCAAACACCTCCGAATTACGCGCACGACATTGGCCCGATGGTTTACGAGTTTTGCGCGCCGTGCCATCATCCAGGCGGCGTGGGGCCTTTTCCCCTGATCGCCTACGAAGATGTGAAGAAGCACGCGGCGCAGATTCGGACGGTGACGCGCAGCCGCTACATGCCGCCGTGGCTGCCCGAGCCGGGGCACGGCGATTTTTCCGGCGAGCGGCGTTTGAGCGGCGAGCAGATCGCGCGCATCGCCGATTGGGTGGCGGCCGGCTCGCCCGAAGGTCCGCCGGGCGAAACGCCTTCGCCGCCGGAGTTCACGGAAGGCTGGCAGCTTGGCCGGCCCGACCTGGTGCTGGACGCCGCGGGTCCGCTGGCGGTGCCGGCATCCGGACCGGACATCTTCTGGAACTTTGTCTTCACCCCGGGACTGGCGGCGCCGCGGTACGTGCGGGCCGTGGAGATCCGGCCGGGCAGCCGCCGCGTGGTGCATCATGCCAACCTGTTGATCGACCGCGCCGGCTACGCGCGCCCGGCGGCCGCTTCGAGCGCCAGCGGCTTTCCGGGAAGCGCCAGCGGCTTTCCGGGAAGCGCCAGCGGCTTTCCGGGAAGCGCCAGCGGCTTTCCGGGAATGGACCTCACCATCGTGCGCAGCCCGTACGATCCCGACGGCCACTTTCTCTTCTGGAAGCCTGGCGCGGCGCCGCACGAAGAGCCGGATGGTTTCGCGTGGCGCCTGAACCCCGGCGACATCCTGGTGTTGAACACGCACCTGCATCCTTCGGGCAGGCCCGAGCAGGAGCGGCCTTCGATCGGCATCTACTTCACCGATAAGCCGCCGTCGCATTTCCCGCTGCTGATCCAACTGGAGCACGACGGCGCCATTGGCATCCCGGCGGGCGCGCGCGATTTCGTGGTCTCCGACGATTTCACCCTGCCCATGGATGTGGATGTGCTCGCGGTCTATCCGCACGCGCACTATCTCGGCAAGCTGCTGGAGGCGTTCGCCACGCTGCCCGGCGGCAGCCGCAAATGGATCGTCCGGATTCCGGAGTGGGACTTGAACTGGCAGTCCGTTTTCTATTACCGGGAACCGCTGGCCCTGCCCAAAGGGGCGGTGATTTCGATGCGCTACCATTACGATAATTCCGCGGCCAACGTTCGCAATCCACATCATCCGCCGCGGCTGATGAGGAGCGGCAACCAGTCCACCGACGAGATGGGCCACCTGTGGCTGGAAGTGCTGCCGCGCGGGGCGGGGGACCGGCGGCTGGAGCTGCAGGAGGCGGTGATGCGGCATCGGCTGGAAAAGTATCCGGACGATTTCCTGGCCAATTTCAACCTGGGCACCTTGGCGATGGCTCGTCTGAACGTTTCCGCGGCGGTGGCCATGCTGGAGAAAGCGGTGCGGCTCGAGCCCGGCCGTCCGGACGCGCACAATTTGCTGGGCGCGGCGCTGGCGCGGGTGGGGCGGGTGCCGGAAGCCATCGCGCAGTTCCGGGTGGCGCTCGGCCAGCGGCCCGATTACCCGAATGCGCGCCTCAATCTGGCCAACGCGCTGCTGCGTGCCGGCAAGCTGGACGAAGCGATTGCGGACTACCGCCAGGTTCTGGCGGAGTCGCCCAACGACCAGACGGCGCGTGCCGCAGTGGAATCGCGCGCGCGGCAGTTGGAGGCGGAGGGGAAGACGAGTGAAGCGGCCGCGTTGCGCCGCGCGCTGGGCGAGATACCGCAGGGGAAGTAGGGAAGGGAAGAGCGGCTACTAGGGACGGTCCTGGCGGGAAAGTCGCTGGCGGCCGGAAACATCCTTGATGGAGGAGCGCCGGCTGAAGCCGGCGGCAGGCTGAAGCCCGCCCCACAAAGCGGCCCAGACGGCGCATACGAGACTGCAGTTATGCTGTCATGCGGCCGAGGCGGTGGCACTCCATCGGATTCAGCACCAGCACCACGCGGCCGTCTCCCATGATGGCCGCGCCCTGGAATTCCTTGCACTCCTCCAGTCCGCCGGCCAGGGGCTTCACGATCACCTCCACTTCGCTCACGAACCGGTCCACCATCAGGCCGTAGCGGACCCGCCCGGCTTCCACGATGGCGATGGAAAGTTCCGCCGATTCCCGGGGGCGCCATCCGAACAACTCCGCCAGGGAGAAGACGGAATAGACCTCGCCGCGGATCTGCACCATGCGCGACCCGCGGTATTGGTGCACCTGGCCGGCGGGGATCTTGACCATGTCCCGGATGCCGCCGAGCGGCAGGACGTACTCTTCGGATCCGGCCTCCAGGAGGATGCCCTTGGAGATCATGAGGCTGGTGGGCAGTTTGACGGAGAAGGTCGAGCCGCTGCCGCGCTCGGACTGGATATCGATGGTGCCCTGCAGGTTGCGGATGTTGTTGCGGACGACGTCCATGCCGACGCCGCGGCCTGAGACATCGGTCACTTTTTGGGCAGTGGTCAGGCCGGGCAGGAAGACCGACTGAAAGGCGGCCACCGCGCTCATGGAAGCCGCGGCATCCAGAGTCAGCAGGCCCTTCTCGACGGCTTTTCTCTTGAGGGCATCGGCATCCAGGCCGCGTCCGTCGTCGACCACCTGGATCACCACCGCGCCAGCCTCGTTGATGGCCCTCAGAGTCACTCGCCCCGCGGGACTTTTCCCACTGGCCGTTCGCTCGCCGGGCGGTTCCAGGCCGTGATCCACGGCGTTGCGGACCAGGTGCACCAGCGGGTCGCCGATCTGTTCCAGGATGGTCTTGTCCAGCTCAATACTTTCTCCCTCCACGGCGAACTGGACCTCCTTGCCGAGGCTGCGCGCCAAGTCTCGCACCAGGCGCGGAAATTTCTGGAAGACGGTCTTGACCGGCAGCATGCGGATCGACATCACGCTGGCCTGGAGCTCCTCGGCGATATGGGAGATGCCGGCCCCAGCCTCCTTCAGTTCCTTGGCCACGAGGCCCGCGTCGGCACCGTTGGCGAGCCTCTGGACGAGAATGGGGAACGCGCCGCGAGCCACCAGAAGCTCGCCGACCACTCGCATCAGGCGGTCCAGTTTCTCCTGGTCGATGCGGATGGTCGAGGGAGAAGCGGAGGGGGAGGCGGGCGTCGTGGGCGCGGCGGCCGCAGCGTCCGTTGGCGCCGCTCGTTCCGGTGGCGGTCCGGCGTTTTCCCGCTTCACGCGGTCCACGGCGGAGCAAGCGGATTGGAAGGCTCCGCTCAACGTGGCCCGGTCCTCGCGGCCGATGGCGCCGCCAGCCCGCATCGCTCGATCCAGGACCCTCAGTTGCACGGCGACGGGCTCTTCCAGGTCGGGACGCCTTTGATAGGAGGCTGCCGCGGCTAGTGTCTTGAGGCCGCGCAGATAGGTTTGCAGGTCGGATTCCGTCGTAGCGCCGCCACTTTCGATGCCGCGCAGACAGCTCCCGATCATCTCGACGCACTGCGATGCGGTGTTCAAGAACGCCGCGGTCCGTTCGTCTGCCGGGGCCGGAGCGGCCGCAGCATCACTCTTCAGTTGCAGACGCTCGAGCAGAATGGCCGGGAGCGCCGGCGGCGGACTCTGACGGGCCAGGCTTTCGAGCAACCCGCGCATCGCATCGCGCGTGTCGAGCGCTGTCTGGATCGTGTCTCGCTCGATCATCTGGGCGGCGCCCCGAAAGGGTTCGAGAAGCGATTCGAGAGCGTGCGCGACCTTCGTCAACAGCGGCAATGGATGATGGGCGGCAAGCGTGGAGCGGTCGACCTCGCCGAGCAGCAGGCCAGTGTTGCCCTTGATGCTGTGGACGCTGCGGAAGAGCGCGTCCAGGCTCTCCCGCGAATGGGGATCGCGCTCCAGGGCCAGGGCATGGGTTTCGACGGAAGCGAGATGTTCCTCGCATTCCAGCACGAAGAGCTCGAGCGACTCGGCGGGGATGGTTCCCAGCAACGAGACCGCGGACGCCTGATCTTCCAACCTCCGGACGACGATCTTGGATTCGTCCTCCACAAAGACGAAGACGTCGCGGATCGCAGCTTCCCCGCGGTCCGTTACCAGCAGGATTTCCCACCAGAGATAACAGCACTCCGGATCCAAGGATGAAAACACGGGGACCTGATTGGACCGGGCGGTGATGTGAGCCTGCCCCAATTCCCGCAACTCATCCAGCAGTGCCGCCGGGTTGGTTCCGGAACAGAAGAGCTCGCGGTTCGGGCGGAAGGTAATCTCGTAGGCGGTACGGACCGTGGAAGCGGTGGGAAGCGGGGCCGTTTCGCGGCGGGATTCCGGGAGCGCTTCGACACGGGGCAGAAGGCGGGTCAGCGCCTCGGCGGCCGTTTTTTCGCCGGATACTTCGGCCTCCTCGCGGTCCGCGTCCAGAATGGCGCGGATCACATCGCAGGCCTGGAGCGCGCAATCCACGAGGTCTGAGGTGACTGCTAACCGGCCCTCGCGCGCCAGGTCGAAAGCCTCCTCCAAGCGGTGAGAGAAACGCGCGAGGTGCGCGAAACCCGCGGTCGCGCCGGAGCCTTTGATGGTGTGGATGGCGCGGAATACCCGATGCACCAACTCGGCGTTTCCCGGTTCCGCTTCCAGGGTCAGCAAGGCCGTATCGAACTCCGCCAGCAGGTCCAGCGCCTCGGCCCGGAATACCACCCGCATCCGTTCCATGATGTCGGCTGGCATCTTCACCCCCCTTCCCGAACCCCGCCCAGCAACTCGCGCCGGAGTCCGCAGCGGTCCACGGCGGCGAGGAATATCGCGGAGGGTTGGTGGAAGGTCAGCGCCGGCGCGGTCTTGAGCAGCGAACACAGCAGTTGCAGGATGCACGAATCGACTTCCTGCAAGCCGCCCGTATCGATTGCCACCGAGGCGCAGCCGTCCAGGACCTCAGCGATCCTGGCCGCGAGGTCCACGGCCTGCCGGATGGTCACCCCTCCTTCTAATTCGAGACTAAGTGTGTTTTCCGTTCTGTGGACAGCAAACGCCATCGGCTGCGCCTCCTTTCACGCTGCGTTTGGATTCTCAAGTTACGTTGGGGGCCGGACCCATCACCATGCGGAGGTTCTCGACCATCATCGCCGGCGAACAGGGTTTCACCAGGTAGAGGTTCGCTCCGGCCTGGAAGCCTTTCATTTTGTCCATGCTTTGGCTCTCGGTAGAAACGATCACGATCGGCAGCTCCTGGTACTTCGGCTCGGAGCGCACGCGCCGAATGAACTCGTAGCCGTCCATGCGCGCCATGTTGATGTCCGTCAGGATCAGATCGCAGGCATGGGTGTAGAGCTTCTCCAGGCCGTCGCTGCCGTCCATTGCCGTGATTACGTCGAAGCTCGCTTGTTCGAGA
>Ga0116216_10003562_pt1 | contig 10116 bp, 9 predicted proteins | sample Sb_taG_11_FD_89696 | JGI IMG/M metagenome (GOLD analysis project Ga0116216, IMG submission 89696) | Peat soil microbial communities from Weissenstadt, Germany - Sb_50d_3_AS metaG | ecosystem: Environmental > Terrestrial > Soil > Wetlands > Peat | place: Germany: Weissenstadt | collected 2010-09-21
AGACTCAGGACTGCCGATTCGGTGAGCAGTTGCCGGACAATTCTCGCGCGGCTCGCGCCCAACGCCAGGCGCACGGCGATCTCCCGTTGCCGCGCGGACGCGCTGGCCAACAGAAGATTCGCTACATTCGCGCAGGCGATCAACAGAATGAACGCCACCGCCAGCAAGAGCGAAATCAGCAGCGTCCGCGTATTGCCGACGACAACCTCCTTCAACGGAGTCACGGAAAGCGTCCAGCCCGCGCCGGCCGGATAGTCGCTGCCATAGGCGCGGCGCAGCGAATCAGTGAAGGTGGCCAGCTTGGCCTGGGCCTGGGCGAGCGTCATCCCCGGTTTCAACCGGCCGATGAGGTCCCCCAACACTCGCGCGCTACGCTGCGCCGGCGGAAACGGATCGCCGCGAAAGCCCGCGGTAACGTATATTTCCACCGGAACAGCGCCAGCCGATGAGGGATTCCGAAAGTCCGGCGGAAGTACGCCCACGATGGTGTACAGATCGGTATCGAGCCGCATTTGATGGCCGAGGACGGAGCGTTCTCCTCCGAACTCGCGGCGCCACAGGCCATCGGTGATCACGACGGCATCGGCGAATCCTGGCGCGGTGTCGCCGGGGTCGAACAGGCGGCCGAGTTGCGGTCGCGCCCCGAGAATACTGAAATAATTGGGACTGACCACCCCACTCTCCAGTCGCTCGGGATGCTCACCACCGGTCAAGTTGCCCGGCCCTTGATATACAGCCGAGACCGCCGAGAAAACGCCGGCGCGATCCCGCAGGTCGTCGAGCTCCGGAACGGAAAAGCCGACGCTCTGTGCGCCCAGCCCCCGCAGATCGGCCTGCAATACGACCAATTGCTCCGGATCATGAAACGGGAGGGGCCGGAAAAGGGTCGCGTTCACGACACTGAAGATCGCGGTATTGGCGCCGATCCCCAGCGCCAGGGTGAGCAACACCGTCGCGGTGATGCGCGGCGACTTCCACATGGTTCTCAAAGCGAAGCGGACGTCCTGCCATAGATTCATGGGGCCCCCCAGCGGCAACTATCCCTAGGGTTAGTGCAAGTTGTGTTCCTTCGTGGGTCGGGAAGCGTTTCGGAGTTTCCCTGGCGGCGAAGAACATGGCCTCGCGGGAGACCGAGTTTTTCGAGAACATCGGAGGCGTGAAGTCTTACACGGTGGATGTCTTCCGCCTTGCCGGGTAACGCGAAATACGAGGTTTGCTCGACGATGGTTCTGGCCGCTTTGGGAGCGCTCTGTCCGCCAGCCATCAGCGTCATCAGGCTACCAGCGACCGCGAACCTTGCGATCGTTGCTGCGCTAATCCAAATTCCGATCATAAGGACCCGCTTCTCCTTTTCCGGCTTGCCGTCCTGCCCGCCTGTTGCCAGGTTGCGTTGGATGCGAAGGATCGTTATCGCATCGGCGGCGGCCAGATCACCCCGCGGCGCTCCTACTTAGACCAGGGCGGAACCACGCCGTTGCTGCGCGCGTACGCGATCGACTGCCCCAGATGCTCATGTTGATCTTCGAGTAGCAGCATCAGCGCGCCCTGCTTCGTCATGTCTCTTCCGAACAGTTTCACCGGCGCCTGCAGGTCGTTGTCGGAAAGTCCCGTAATCGCTTTTTGCAGATTGACGTAAGAAGCCTTCAGAGCTTCCTGCAATTTCTCCGGATCGGTGATGGGCGCGGGCCGTGCCCCCGTATTCGGTGTGCCCGAGAGCACGCCGACGAGCATGCCGTTCTCCATAACGATCAGGTTGAACACGTCGCCGACGGAGCGAACGCCCTGGCCGGGCTTCCAGTCGTACTTGCCCGACATAACGCGCGCGAGTCCGGTGAATTTGTCGGAAAGCGTTCCGGCATCTTTTCCGAAGGCGGCCTGCATTCCTGCCGGCTGCGCCTGCGCCATCGGCACCATCAGAGCGGCCGCAAGCGCGCACACTCCGTACTGAGTCAGAATCTTCTTCATGTGGAACTCCTCTACGTCACATTAAACGATTCGGGCTGCTCGTAACGCCGAATGCAGGTCTCGACGCGGCGTTTTTTAACTCCCCTGCCGCCAGCGAACCGGCTAGCCGTTTTCAACCCGCATTTTATGTCCGAGTACGCCGTCCCAATCAGCCTGCTTAGCGCGGCGGCGTTTGTGGATCTACTTGCTTGCAAAGTCCCCTAATCCTGCTGTTTCAACTCTCGCGCAAGGCGACGAATCGGTGTCCAGTTCAGAACCTCGGGGCCGCCAGTCTGCCGAATTTGAATCGCATGAGGCATCAGGGCTTCCACAAAAGCATAAACTCCTTACTGTTTATAACGGAGAACCGACAATTCCACAAGTTCATTATTATCACGATGATATTGACGTCTCCGCACGATTCTGCTATTCGTTGGGAGGAAGTTTTAAGAGTACTTTAGGAGGTTCCCTTGCTCGATGATTTACGCGCCCTCGTAGAGTTTGCCCAGGCCGGGTCCATAGCCCGTGCAGCCGATCGTCTATTCCGGACGCCCTCTGCTATTACCCGGCAAGTGCAAAGGCTGGAGGCTGCATTGGGTGCCGAGTTGCTCGACCGCTCGGTAAAGCCTCCGCGTCTGAACTCGCTCGGCTCCAGGGTGCTCGAACAAGCGCGAGATCTGCTACAGCGGACGGAGGCGCTGAAATCTGTTGCGTCGAGCGACGCCGAACCCCACGGCCTCTTGCGCATCGGGCTCGCGCATCCCCTGGCCGAGGGGACGCTTATCGACCCTATTCTGGCGCTGACTGAAAAATACCCCAAGGTCCGAGTGCGGCTGTTGAGCGAGCTTACCGTTGAATTATTTCACCGGCTGCTCGCCGGTGAACTCGACGTTGCAGCCGTGCTTTTGCCCGAAGGTAGAACCGCGCCTCCACCTCTTCTGACGAATATCATCGCGACAGACCGCATGGAGATCGTTCAAGGCGCCGCAGGCAACGTTGACGGTGATTGGAAAAGTTTGGGCAGAGCACCCTGGGTGCTCAATCCGCCCGGGTGCCCGCTTCGGGCAAGCCTAATCGATCGGATGGAGCGTGACGGCTTCACCCCAATGATTGCGGCTGAAATCCACAACATGCATTTGCAGCTAGCGTTCGTTCAGTCCGGTTATGGTGTCGGGCTGCTGCCTGCTCGCTTCATTGCTAGGAATCATTCTATCGACACCGTGAAAATACTGCGTCCCCCATCGTTTGACTTGCACCCGTCCGTCGCGATAGTCCGGGCTGGGCAACTCGGCGCCTTGGGGAAGGCCGTCGAACTGTTGGAACACGGGTTTCGGCAATTGTTTGAGGCAGCCGACACCCCGAAGCCCTTGACGAGGCACCGAAGAGGTGTGCCCGCGAATCGGCGGCCGGCGCGACCGCCCAAGTAGTCCCCGGACATCGCTTGTTGCAGCTGAGCGGTCTTGAGGCCATTTTGTCCTCGGTTCTCGACCGCCGGGAGGATCGAGCCAGGCGACCCGCTACGCATGGTCGCGCGTCAATCAACCTTGCGCTATTTCCGCGCCAAAGCCGAATCAACAACGACAGCTGGAACCGCGAACCCGACGGGGCTCCCGTCAGGGAAAGCTGTTGGCGACCGATCAGGGAGTGCTCGGGATATTGCGAGCACTGAGCGCTGCGAACCTCCTGAACCGGAATGACGCGATTAACCTCACCGGTCAGTTGGCTTCAGAACAAGTCGCCCAGCTGCAGAAGTTACGCGAGCTCCAGCTGGAAGACATGACCAGCAAGGCAGCCTACCAGGGATACCAGGTGCAAAAAGACGCCGATATGGTCGCCACCGAGCAACAGTTCTTCGGGCTGACAACGATTCATCCAGGAGACAGCCGGGTATTCCCGACGACGCCGTAACATGCGCAACCTAGCGATTTTTTCGGTTCTTGGCTTGTTCATGGTGCCGACGGCATGGGCACAGTTTGCCCCAACCACGCCGGGCGACATCCTGAGCCAATATCATGCGGCTGCGGCGACCTGGGAGACTACCGTTTTCGGGTATGCCCAAGACTTGTTTTACCTGCTTGCGGTGATTGAACTATCGTGGACGTTTCTCGAGCTGTTTTTGCAGCAGGCGGATTTGCAGGCATGGATGTTCGGCTTCATGCGGAGCATTATGGCCATCATTGCCTTCTATGCACTGCTGTTATACGGAAACCAGTGGTTTCCGGCTGTAGTCAACAGCTTTACGCAGATCGGCTCGCTCGTCGCGGGAATCCCGTCGATCTCACCGACCGTGGTGTTCACCCAGGGCCTGAAGATTGCCGGGGCGATGTTGGAGGCCGCTATGGATTCCGGCTTTCTACTGCACATCGGATCGGCGCTCACGATTATTCTTTGCGCGCTGATCATTCTGCTGTGCTGGGGTCTGGTGACACTGAGCCTGATCATCACCTGGGTCGAGAGCTACGTGGCGTTAGGAGCGGCCTACATCATGCTGGGCTTCGGCGGCAGCCGGTGGACCCGTGAGTACGTCAACCGCTACATCTGCCTGGTGATATCGGTGGGGTTGAAGATCCTAACAATCTATGCGGTCATCAGCGCCGGCATGATCTTGAGCGGCAACTGGATCACCGAAGCACAGCAGGTGAAACTAACGCCATTCGTGACTACAGCGCCGGTGTTGGTGGCGTTCGATGTGCTGATCGGGACCTTTATATACAGCCTGCTGGTCTGGTACTTGCCCCGGATCATCACGGCGGTTCTCGGAGGCAGTCTGTCTCTGGGACATAACGAGGTACTAGCGCCGGTCATCATCGCAGGCCAGATGGCCGCCGCCACGGCCATGCAGGGGGTAGCCGTTGCTGGTGGGGGCGCGGCCGGCGGTGGCGCCGCGGCAACCTCGTCGTGGGCATCGAACGGGAGCCTAAATGGTGCCAGCGGAACCGGTGCGCCGGGAAGTCCGTCTGATACAGATGCCGGAATCCGGCGCTTGGTCGAGAGTACGAAGGGCAAAAGCTCATAGGAGGCGGGGAAATGCGATTTCTGAAATTTCTGACGTTCGCACTCGGTGCGCTTGGACTGGTGGTACTGACCGGTCGTGCACCAGTCGCGCCACCGCGGCTGCGGTTCTGATCTGGCGGTCCCGGCGAGAAACGAGCCGGGCCTGGCAGAGTTTCCTGCATTGCTAGCTCGCTAGCGAGTGCTTGGCTAGCGAAAGGAGGAGTTGTGTCAACAAGCGAAGCGGTTAGTCCATATATAGCGGCGCGCCACGAATGGGACGAGCGATACGGGTCGCTGATAACGCAGGCCCGTAACTGGCGAGTGGCCTTCCAGGTCTCGGCTATGATCGCGCTCGTGGCAGTGGCTGGAGCCACGTGGCTGTCAGTGCACTCGCGCACGAAGGTATTCGTTGTGGCATTGGATCAGCTCGGCAGGTCAGTCGCTGCGGGTTATGCGGACCAGACCAGTGTGGCTAGCGATGACCGGGTGCGGCGATCGAGTATTCTCAACTGGGTCGAGAGCTTGCGCACCGTTACCAGCGGCACCGTTGCGCAGGCGAAGGCCATCAGGGCGGTGTACGCGCAAATTGCGCAAGGCAGCGCGGCCATGAGCGCGATCAACGATTTCTATCGCGGCGATCCGCCGCAGATGCGCGGGAAAATGGAAACAGTGTCGATTGATGTCAATACGGTGCTTCCGACGAGCGACCGGAGTTACGAAGTCGATTGGACGGAAACGACACGAGACATGCAGGGTGTGGTGACGGCCACGGCAAGGTGGAAGGGTTCGTTCATGATCGCGGTCGATCCGCCAAACGACGAAGCGACTGCGCGCGGGTATAAACCAAAAACAGATGTTGTCCTTTCCCCGACCGCCACCGAGGCGGTGCGCGTCTCCGCGGGGTTCCGGGCGGAGTCGAATCCGCCGTCACCTGGCCCTGACGGACGGGTCATATATACCTTTGGTGCCGGACTCGCGACGCTGGTCTGCGCGCCGTTGCGGATCTGCGTCCTCGAACTCCAGCCTGGCGAGAAACTCAACGGGGTACCGCAAATCGGGGATTCGCTGCGCGGGCAGATCACACCAGCAGCCTATGGACCCCCCAAACGGGTAGATTCTATCTACCTTTCTGGGCTAGTGGAGCCCCCGGAATGGAATCAAAAAAAAAGCGCCTAGAGTTGCAACTGGATGTATACTCGCTCCACCCAACATACCAACGGAAATCCTGGATAATTTCCAAGTTTTCGAAAAGGCCTTTGTGACGATTTTGGGGATAACGACAGAAAATGCAGGCTTTTTGGACAGAATTGCCGGCGTGGTTCCGGAAACGAAGGGCCTTGAGTCAGATTCCCCTAACAGGAGGCAACAATGGTAATCGAGTGCCGTATCGCGAGCCTGCTATTTTGTACAGATTGTCGTAGGAATAAGAAACAGACGCGAAGCTTTTGGGCGGTGGGGGGCCTCGTTTGTATGAGTTGCCTCGCGGGAGCGCAATCGTTACCGACTGACGCCGATCAAACTTGCATCGTCGCACCTGCTCAATTTGCCGGTTGGTTTCAGAAGGGTGTTGTCAGTTTGAATGGGGTGGTGAATCCGGCCAGCAGCGTGACATTCACCCCCAACCTCCCCAACCCGAATTGTCCTTTCTACCAGTGGGCGGAACAGATGTTTCTCTGGCTGAATTCGCCGGCCCCGACGTTTTACGGAGGCGGCGGGCCAATCTTCAATTCGCCGACTTTTTTCGACGTTTCGCCACCAAATTCGAGCAACCAACGCACGCTGATCCCGCATGTGCCAGGCGTGCTCAGGCCGTTCCCCCTGCCGGTACGGTCGGCGCAGCTAGGCCCGGACGGCTTGCAGGTCATTTTCGACACTGCCGGCCGCATGCTTGAGGTCGTGCCGGCGAAGATCTCGGTGGAGGGGAAGCCGCTCGTCCGCAATGCGGAGGGCCGGGAGGTCGAGATCTCCAGGGCCACCGTCGAAGGCGGGAAAGCGGTTTTTCTGGACAAAGCGGGCCGGCCGATCAGAGGTGCAAAACCGGTTCTGGAGAAACGGCTGCAGGAAAAGGCACTGGCAGCGCTCCGGCCGAAGGCTCCGGCGACTGCCAAATTGCAGGTTCCGAATAGACAAATTCTCATCGTGCAACGGTTCAATATTGGTGGCATCCCGATCTTTATCGATGGTTCCGGCAACCTGGACCCGGTCGAGCAAGGGCAAGCGGACGACAGCGTCCTGGAGACGCAGAATGGATCGTTGGTTTATTACACAATCGCCGTGAACGACGTGTACGCATACTTTCTCACGGGCGCCAAAACCGGCGGAATTACTCCTTTCCCCTCCTTCTTTCCAACGACCACGGCGGATTTGACGAGCATCCAGAATTTCGCTCTGACGAAAGGGATAACATTCCCCGATCCCACTGCGCTGGCCGTCGAAGTGAAGGCTTCGTGGGTGGATGCGTCCACGGTGTCGAACCCCAGCGACTACATCACTATCAGCGCGACAATCCCCATTTATACGCCCGCTACATGCTTTACGTCGGGGACAAACACCACATGCACGGCGTCGGGGACCAAGACGGCCACCTTGGCGCTGGTGGGCATGCATGTAGTTGGGAGCACCCTGGGCCATCCTGAAATGATCTGGTCGACCTTTGAGCACGTTGGGAATACGCCGCTCGCGACCTATACATACAACGGGAGCACGGGGGTGGAAACCGTACCTCAGAGTACGGCGGGAACGTGGTTATTCTCCTCAAGCGGCTCCGCTGGCCCATTCGACAAGCCTCACATGCAAACTTCGGGGGCCAACATTCAGGCTATTGCCCAGCCCCCAAACCCGGCGCCGCCGCCTTTCTTCATCAGCGCCAGCGACACGTTAAGGTGGAAACCTTTTGGAGCGGCCACGGACCTCATTCCTTTCAACCTCTCAGAGCCCACCGCCACGATTGCAAACACGGATATCATTTCCGTCAACAACAGCGTTCGCGGGCAGTTGGTGAGCGGGGACGTCCGGGGCAACTACATCTTCTCGGGAGCAACGTGGACCGCCGGAGGGGCTGCTCCGACACTCAGCAGCGCTACGCCACCGGCCAATAACAGCAACCAAGTCGGCACCAGCTTTCTGACTAACAGCACGATGGAAACATACCAACAAGGCGCCAACAGCACGTCCGCAGGTGCGACCAATTGCTTCTTTTGCCATAACAACGGTTTTCCCCCGGTTGGCACCGCGACATGCGTGAGCCCACCGACTCCACCCGGCGCGTGCAACTTCTTGTCCCCGGACGTTATTGACGGCCTGAGCCATATTTTCGCGCAGCTGCAGTCGCTGCCGTAGAAGCGGAGCCAGGGACGGGGACGCAGATTCTCTTCGGATCGGGACCAATCAGGATATTCCTGACGGAGTTTACAAACGCGTACCGCCAGGCAATCGCCAAGGATGCTACGACGGAAATAAGATTGCAGCGTAACAGGCTGCATGTATGCTTGCTCGGTGGCCAGGGAGGTGAAATGGTCCCGGTTAGGTACCTGACTGCGGGTCAGCGCCGCCTGTCCCCTTTTTAAGAAAAATACCTCAACAGGCGCTGTGTTCATGCCCCAGCCGCTTGCGTTTTCGGCTCTACCGGGGCTATCGCCGTATCGTAGACTTTCTTCAATTCGTCAAGCAGCCGCCAGGCGGGTTCCCATTTGGACACCGACGGGTCCGCTATTCCGGCGTCGACCTCAGCTTTTCGGCTCGCTTCGACCAAACGGCGGAGCTCCGGGACGTCGTCGTGGTAGCGAGGCAGACGTAGCATGAGGCGTTGATAACGTATGTCGTGTTCGTCCGTGAAATGCGTTCGCAGAGAGCGATACGCCACCAGTTCACTAATGAGAATCACGATCGATCGTTCCGCCTGCTCCGGTTCGAACTCCACCAGGTCCTTTATGGCCAGACGCCCGCTCTCCAGGCCTAGGAATAGCATATAGACGAGATTGCGCCCGGCTTGGAGCCTGGCAACGGCCGCTGCCTGGTTGGAGGAAACTGATTCCAAGGCCTCCGGAGGTTCAGCGAGCGCACGCTGCGAATCGCGAACCGCCTTCATGTAGGTGTAGAACGCGGTGATGTTGCTCACCACCTTGGCTTCCAGCGCTTCCAGGTCTTTCGTGTTGTTCTCGAAGACGGGGAAGTAGTTCTCTTGCGAGGCAAAGTGGGGCGATGGCGCATGTGATGTACTGGCCGGTAGTGCAGGCGAACTGGGGTCAAGCCGTTCCACATAGTGGCGCGCCACGTCGGCTACCAGGGTGGCCCGGCAGAGTGTGTCGATCTCACAGGCGAACAAGTCGACCACGCCGAGCCTCGCGCTGCCGGCCCTATAGGCCCAGGCAAGAACTGCGGCGAAAACGGCAAGCACGGGACCGAAAGACGTAAGGACACCGGTCGCGGCCATCAGCCAGAAGTGCAAGGTTAGCAGGGTGTACAGATTCTCTAACACCATGACCAGGGCTTTAACGAAAAAAACCGCGGTGACAGCGATAAGGGAAAGCGCGGCGACCAGTTGCAGATCGGTGACGTGTTGTGAGCTGAACAGCCGGTCCATTGTGGCGGAGGATTCGCCAGTGCGCATCAGCCACTCGAGTGGCTTCAGTATTCGAGAGACGACAGCCGGCTGGAGCCAGCCTGGCTCGGAAGACGTACGAACGGCACCCTGCATATACAGCCCTCTTTAGATAGTGTGGGATCGGCTGCTACCGTTGCAGGTTGCAGGTGCCGGGCGGTCAGCGACAAAATTCACCCGGTGGCATAGATATTTATCACTGTTGGGTCAGGAAAGCAATGGAATTTTCGCTGACATTGGTGAACTTTTCAGATTGGCATCGGAGAAAAAGGGGACATCCATGACGCAATTACGGGTGCTCAGAAGGCATCGTCAGCAAATAGGCATGTCTGCACGCCAGGCTGGTCCGGCGAACTCGGCCGCTTGCGGGCGCAAACCCGCCGTCCCCTGTCCCCTTTTCCCCTGAAAAGTCTGCGGCGATAGAAGATAGATCCAGGACTAATTCAGGGACAGGCTATGGAGTGCGCCCCCGGACTGAGACAGAGAAATCAGGGACAGTTCTACACTGAATGGAGAACTGAACCTGATGAAGAAGAGCCGAGTTTTTAGCCCGAAGTTCAAGGCGGCGGCCGTCCGGC
>Ga0116216_10003563_pt1 | contig 10115 bp, 6 predicted proteins | sample Sb_taG_11_FD_89696 | JGI IMG/M metagenome (GOLD analysis project Ga0116216, IMG submission 89696) | Peat soil microbial communities from Weissenstadt, Germany - Sb_50d_3_AS metaG | ecosystem: Environmental > Terrestrial > Soil > Wetlands > Peat | place: Germany: Weissenstadt | collected 2010-09-21
GCGATCATCTCCCGGCTGGCTCCCGGCAGCATGGTCGCGATCTCCCACGCCTGCTCCACCGGCGCGGACCCGGAGGTGACCGCCGGGATCAGCGCGGCATACGAACGGTACGGCCTGCGGATGATCTGGCGGGACGAGGCGGCGATCAAAGACCTGTTCACCAGCCGGGTAACACTCCTGCCGCCGCCGGGCACCGCCGCCGGAGGACTGGGCGATCCGCGGCTGTGGCTGCCGTCCCCGGTTCATCAAGACTCACCGGTGTCGTTGCGAGCCGGCATCGGGATCGTCACCCGTCGGGCCGGAAGAGCCGAGGGATGGGAGCAGCTCAGCCGGGACCTTGCAGCGAAGTGAGCAGCGCTGGTGGTGGTGGTGTGGCGCTGGCAAGCACGCGGGGCAGCACGGCGTCCGCCGCCTCGGGGGTCATGAGCGGTGGCAGCGGGAACGGCGTGCCCGGCTGGCAGGTGCCGGGCACCGAGATATGGCCGTTCCCGGCCTCCAGGACCCGGCCGGTGACGTCCCGCGCGCCCGGCCCGAGCAGCCACGCGACCACCGGCGCGACGTGCTCGGCGGCTAGGGGGTCGGCGGCCGGGTCCCCGGTGCGCTCCCCCAGCCATTCGGTGAGACGGGTCCGTGCCACGGGCGCGATGGCGTTGACCGTCGTCCCGTACCGGCCCAGCTCATCGGCGCCGACCCGGGCGAGCATCGCGACCGCAGCCTTGGCCGCGCTGTACGCGGCCTCAGCGCGGAAACCGTACAGACCGGCGGAGGAGGTGGTGAGGACCACGGCCGCGTCGACGGCCCGGCCCGCCTTGGCTTCGGCGCGCCAGTAACCGCCGATGACCCGCAGCAACCGGAAGGCCGCGGTCACGTGGACGTCGAGGAGCAGGCGGAGGTCATCGTCGTCCAGCCGGAGGATCGGCCCGGAACGGAGCAAGCCCGCGTTGGACACCAGGCCGTGCAGTTGACCATAGCGCCGCAGCGCGATACGCAGCAGCAGGCGCGGGGCATCAGGGTCGGTGATGTCGCAGGCCTGCGCGTGCACGCTGCCCGGCACATCCCGGACGGCGTCGGCCACCTCCTTCAATGCGGCCTCATCCACGTCAGTGGCGACGACCGCGGCGCCCTGCCGGCACAGTTCCAGGGTGTAGGCGCGACCCAGGCCGCGCGCCGCGCCGGTAACGATGACGACGCGGCCGGCCAGCGGCCCGGGAACGCCAGCCTCCGGCCCGCCAGCCGGATGGGTCGCCGCGTCACCGGCCCGGACCCGGTGCACGATGGCGTCGATCTGCCGGAGCATCGCGGCTTCGGAGGCATACGGGCCGAACACCGCGTCGGCGCCCCGGGCGAGCAGGTCGGCCTGGTCTCGGTCGGTCAGCACGCTTCCGCCCAGCACCAGCCCGATGCCGAGGTCCCGGCAGCGGGTCAGGAGCTCGTCAGCATAGGCCAGGAATTCCCAGGAGTGCACCGATACACCGATGAGGTCTGCGTCTTCCTGCGCCGCCGCCGCGGCCAGCCGCTCCGGGGTGTTGAAGCGCCCGAGGTAGATCACCTCATAGCCCTGCCGAACGAGGAAGTGACTGATTGCCATCGCACCGACCTCATGCTGGTCCAAGCCGAGGGTGCCGATGACGATGCGTCCCGGGCGCTGGTTCCCGGCCGCGGGCCGGCCGTCCGCCGGCGGCGCCGGGCCCGGGCCGGTCACGACCGGATCCCGGCTGGCGGCCGGCCGGCGGCGAACTCGAAGGGATCCCTGGGCAACCCCTGCCCCTCGCGAAGGCAGCCGGTGATCTCCCCTATGGTCGCGTCGGCATCGAGCGCGGCGACGATCGGGGCCATGAGGTCGGCGGCCGGGTCAGCCGATGCGTGGCGCACGCGCTCGAGACTTGCCTGCAACGGCGCGGCCAGCCGGGAGGGGCGCCAGGCGCGGATGCGTTCGATGTGCTTGTAATCCGGCTCGAAGCGCTCCTCGGCGATGTCCCGCAGGAAGCGGTCGGTCTCCGGTGGGACGGTGTGGGTGTTCACACCGACCACCCGCAGCTCCCCGCTCTGCACAGCGGAGGAATGCCGGTCCATCGCGCTGGTGAGGATGCCGCGGAAATAGCCGTTCTCGACGAGGGTGTCGACGTCGCCGAGCTCCTCGATCCGCCGCACCGCTGCGTCGATGCGCCGTTCCAGCTCGTCGGTCAGCGATTCGACGTAGTAGGAACCGCCCAGCGGATCCTCGACGGCGCCGATGTTGGTCTCGGCCTCGATGACCTGCTGGGTGCGGATGGCGAGCTGGTGCGCGACGGCCGACGGCGTACGGAACGGCTCGTCGAAGGTGGAGATCTCCAGTCCCTGCACCCCGGCCATGGCCATGGCCATGGCCTGCAGGGCACCCCGCACGATGTTGTTCGCCGGCTGGGCGGCGGTGAGCGTGAGACCGGATGTGTGGACCGCGATGTTCACCGACCACGATCGCGGATCGGTCGCGCCGAATTCCTCGCGCATCATCCGGGCGAACAGCCGGCGGGTCGCCCGCACCTTGGCGATCTCCTCGAACAGGTCCATGCGGCAGTTGACCAGGATGGCGATCCGGGGAGCGAACGAATCGACCGGCAGGCCGCGCGCGAGCAGCCGCCGGCATATCTCCCGGATTTCCAGCAGGCCCAGGCTCATCTCCTCCACCACGTTCAGCCCGCCGTCGGAGATGTAGTACGTGTCCTCCAGGAAGGCGTGGAACCGCGGCATCTCGCGCAGCGAGAAGACGATCGAGTCGAGGGACAGGCGCATCCGCAGGGCGAACGGCAGGAACGTCGAATAGGAGCAGTCCTCCGAATAGATCGGCGCCTGGATCGCGGACCCGCGCATGACCTTGGGATCGATGCCGTTGGGGGGACCGGCCAGGTACTGGCCGGCCAGGGCGAAGGCAGGCGGCAACGAATGGCTCAGCGTCATCCGGTCGAGCGGGATACCGGCCAGCAGCTCGATGAAGTCCTGTTTGCGGCACAGGGACACACCGGTCGTGCCGACCGCCGGGACGCACATCGGATGGTCCGGATCCAGCGCCGACACCGTCGGGTTGTCCCCGATCACGTCAACGCCCAGTGCACCGTCAGCCAGCAGGGCGCGGAGCTGCTCGTTCGACCTCCGGGGCGAGCCTTCCCCGGACAGCTCACGCTGGATCCACCCGTGCGGCCGGACCTGGGCCGGCCGGAGCCTGCCGCGGGTAAACGGGTAGGTTCCCGGGTCACCGAGCATGCCGTGGTCGCGGGGACCATCTTCCGGCCGGTAGAACGGGCGCAGCGGGATTCCCGCTGCCGTCGTGCCCGCCGCGCCGGGCGCCTCATGGTCGGTCATTCACATCACCTGCCTGGCAGAGGGCGAGCGCAAACGTGCGGTAGCGGGCGGCGAGCGCGGTCAGGGACAGGGCTCCGTCCTCGTGGTACCAGCTGCGGATGCCGTCGAGCATGTCGAGCATGGCCATGGCCGTCAGCAGCGGGTCCGCGACATGGAACTGGCCCGCGGCCGCGCCTTCGGCGATCACGTCCCGGACCGCGTCGCGGTACCCGCGGCGCAGCGCGGCGATGTGCGCCTGCTGCTCGGCGGTCAGCGCGTTCAGCACCGGGTTTCCGGCCAGCAGCTCCTCCCGGCGCGTCACGGTGAGGACGACGTGGTCGGTGACGGCCCGTTCGAGTCGTTGCCGCGGCGGAACCGAGCCGTCGCGCAGCCCGGCCACGAGCCGCTCGGTGAACTCGTGCAGGAAGCGGCTGATCACCGCGAACAGGATGTCCTGCTTGGTGGGGTAGTAGTGGTAAAGCGTGGAGGTGGACAGCCCGACGGCGTCGGCGAGCTCGCGGATGCCGACGGCGTGGTAACCGCGGCGCGAAAACAGCGTCGCGGCTGAGCTGAGGATGTAGTCGGGCATCGGCCGTCCGGCCGACGATGAGCGGGAGACCCGCTCCGGTTCCGCGGCATCGCGCACAGGTGGCATCCGGCCAGTCTGCATGACCGCGTTCATCGGCTCGCACTCGCTGGCGGAGTTTCGGTCAACAGAGCGGCTAGCTGCTTCTTGACGACCTTGCCACTGGCAATTTCGCCGGCCACGGGGCTAGGGGTCACGGCGCGGCCGAGGCCAGCACCATGTCCGCAGCTGGTTCGTCGCCGGAGCGGATGATCTCAGTGCCCAGCCGCAGGCCGCTGACCGGGCATAGGTACTCCCGCAGCAGCATCGCCGCACCGGGTCTGCCGGACCGGGTGGCGAATTCCGGCTCCAGGACATTGACCGGCGTCTCCAGGACCGCGCAGGCCACCCGGTAATCCTCGGTGACCGGGCCTAGCCGGGCCCGGCCGGTCAGCGACACCCATTCCACGGGACGGCCGTCGTCTAGGAGCACACCGAGGTCTCCGCCGATGGGACGCAGATCCGCGCCGTCTGTGGCCTGCCGGGGCGGGGTGGCCGCCGCCGGTGGCGCGGCGGCAGCCAGCCGCGCCCGAAGCCGTTGTTCCCGCAGCCGCGCCGTTTCGGTCTCGTCCACCCCGCCCTCGCCGTCCCAGGCGACGGCGTAAACCCGGGTGGCGTCCGCTCGGTCCAGCCAGCCGCGACCGACGTCGCACGCGACAGCCTGCGGTGAGCGGGCCAGCGGATCGCCGTAACCGGGGCTGTTCGCGCCGGTCCAGGAGATGACCGAGTCGGCACCGATCATGAGCAGCGGTCCCTTGTGGTCAACCGGCTGCTCCTCGCCCGGCAGTGCGTCCAGATCCTGCGGGACCACACCAGCGGCGAACTGCTCGGCCAGCCCCACCCCGTGCTTGACCCGAACCCGTCCCATGCTGCCCGGGTTGGCGCCGAACGGGCCGACCGCCTTCGGGAACGAATCGTCGATGTAGAGTGCGGCCGCCATGCCCGGCACGCCCCAGGGGACGTACGCCTCGGTCATGCTGCGGCCACCGCGGTATGCTCCGGCTCCGTCCGCCCCGCACCGCAGTGCCCGGCGGTACAGGCACAGCATGGGATAGAGCTGCTCGGTCTCCTCGATGTTGCTGGCTATGCCCTCGGGGATCCAGAAATGCCCGCCGAAGTCAGCGCCGTCCGCATCGCTGCTGGCCGGCAGCGCGCCGATCATGTTGTTGGCGTTGACCGCGATGTACGGCGCGCCGGAGGGCTGCTGCCCGGCGATGATGGTCCCGTACCAGTGGGGCTGGGCCGGCCCGAGGGCCCGGTCGCGCAGCGTGGGCGGCCCGGCGGCCATCATCTTGGCGATGACCGATCCGGACAGGCTGATCAGCAGCTCCATCGTGTAGACACCGGCTGGGCTGACCGCAGCCGGGAAGTCCGCGCAGGACAGGGTCCCGGGGACCGGCTCGAAGCGGATCCGCCGGTACACCCCGCCGTAGGCACCGGCCAGGTCTGGGGTCATCGACGCGGTCAGCGCGGATAGGAAGGCCCCCACCAGTCCGGCGTAGGTCACGTTGATCGAGCCGGCCTGCGGGTCGGTGCCGGCGTTGTCGACGATCAGCTCGTCGCCGCGCTTGCGGACGGTCAGCTCGTAGCGGTACAGCCCCGTGTCGCCGGTGTGCGACGCCTCCGCGTACAGGCGGTGCGACCAGGTGCCGTCCGGGATCTGCCGGAGCCGGTCCAGGAAGAGCGCCTCGCCGGCGTCGACCACCCTGGCCATCACCGTCTTGACCGTGTCCGCGCCATAGCGCCGGACCAGTGCCTCGATCTTGTGTACGGTGACGGTGTTCGCCGAGATCGCCGCCCGCAGGTCCATCTGCACGACGCCGGGGAGCCGTGACTGGCGCAGGAACACTTGCTCCATGTCGGGGCGGATCCGGCCCGCCCCGACGATCTTGAACGGCGGGAACGCCGAGGGATCGGTGAAGATGTCTTCGGCGTCGACGCAGAAGCTGCCGACGACCGAGCCGCCGACGTCGGAGTGGTGCAGCACGTTCGCCACCCAGCAGAACAGCTGCTCGCCGACGAAGACCGGGGCGGCGACCGTGGTGTCCGGCTGGTGCGGGGCTCCCACGTAAGGGTCGTTGGACAGGAACATGTCGCCGGGCCCGATGCCGGGATCCGCGCTGCGATTCTCCAGGATCCACTTGACGGTCAGGGCCTGCGCGTTGGAGAAATACTGCAGGTACGGCCCGAGGAAGACCAGGTCACCGCGCTCGGTCAGGATCGACGGCTGGAAGTCGCGGGTCAGCATGGTAATCGGCGAAACGCACAGCCGCTGCAGTGTCTGGCCGTGCTCGACATTCGCGTTGAGCAGGGCGTAGCGGATCACCTCGAACGTCACCGGGTCGACGTCCGCTGACGTGGTGTCGTGCAGGGCCAGCCCGGGATCGATGCGGAGCGGCTCGGGCGGTACATAACCGCGGGCGATGCCATCCCAGGTCACGGTGGTCATTGCGCTGTTCCCCTTCCGGAGGTCTCAGGAGCGGGCAGCAGGAGGCGGAAGTGCCCGCGGTCGGCGGTGAGCGACGCGGCACGTGGCACCGCGATCGTGGTGTGCGGCAGCTCAACCAGGGCGGGTCCGGTGATCTCGCCGCCGTCGGTGAATGCATCGCCGTCGTAGACCGTGGTGGCGAGCTGCTCGCCGGCGTCGGGCCAGAACACCGGCACCGTGCGGGTGGCGGCGCCGGGCGTCGTCCCGGGCGCGGAGGCCGCGGTGCCGACTATCCCGCGTACCGCCGCGGGCACGCGCGCCCGGACCCGGAGCGCGAAGATCTCGGCCGCCTGGAACGCCGACGCCGCGGAGGCACCGTACCGGCGCGCGTACTCCTGCGTGAACTGCGCCGCTAGCCGCTCGGCCAGCCCTCCACCGCCGGCCGGGTGCCCGCCGCGGTCGGCCGGGTCCAGTGGGACCTCCAGCCGGTGCATGAGCTGTTCCTGATAGCGCATCAGGGCCCAGGCATCGATCTGCGGATCCTCGACGACACCAGCGTCCAGCATGGACTGCCGCGCACGCTCCACGGCCCCGGCGATCTCCCGCGACAGCATCGCGTCGTCGAACGGCGCCTGCAGGGCGGTCTCCACCTCCACGAACCGTGCCAGCTCACCGGCCGCGATGCCGTAGGCCGACAGCGTCGACGCCCCATTGCCCAGTGGGATCAGCACCTCCCGTACGCCTATCTCGGCCGCGTAACCGAACGCGTGCACAGGCCCCGCGCCGCCGTAGGAGTACAGGACGAAGTCGCGCGGGTCGAGGCCGCGTTCCAGGGTCTGCTGGTGGATCAGGGTGGCGGCGCGCAGGTTGTTGACGCTGATCAGGCCGGCCGCGGTCTCCTCTAGCCCCAGGCCCAGGGAGTCGGCCAGCCGCCCGACCACGGCCCGGGACGCGGCCTCGTCCAGCGGCATGCGTCCGGCCAGGAAGCTGTCGGGGCGCAGCAGCCCGAGCACGACGTCGGCGTCGGTGACCGTGGCCTGGGTGCCGCCGCGCCCGTAGCAGGCGGGGCCGGGCTCGGCTCCCGCGCTGTCCGGGCCCACCCGCAGCGCGCTGGTCTGCGGGTCACGCCGGGCGATCGTGCCGCCGCCACACGCGGTAGTGCGCACGTCCAGATGCGGGAGCCGGTAGGTGTACTGGTTGATGACCGACTCGTCCGCCACGATCGGCTGCCCGTCGACGACCAGGCCGATGTCGAAGGATGTGCCGCCCATGTCGGTGGCGACCACATTGCGGTGGCCGTTCACGGCGGCCAGCGCGGCGGCACCGGTCAGGCCCGCGGTGGGCCCGGAGTCGAGTATTCCCAGCGCGATCTCCGCGGCGGCGGAGGCCGGGACCACCCCGCCGCTGGACTGCATCACGAGCAGCGGCGCCTTCAGGCCATCAGCGGTCAGGCGGCCGGCCATCGACGCGAGATAGCGAGTGCACGCCGGCCCTACGTACCCGTTGAGCACGGACGCGACCGTTCGCTCGAATTCGCCGAGGCGCGGGGACACCCGGGAGGACAGGGAGACGAAGACCTCCGGGGCCACGGTTCGGGCGATCTTTTCTACGACCTGCTCGTGCTCCGGATTGGCAAACGACCACAGGAATACCACGGCCACGCTGGCGAGCCGGTACTGCTCAATAAATTCCGCAACGGCCTCGGTGGCCCGGCCCTCATCCAGAGCCACCACGATGTTCCCAGCGGAATCGACACGCTCGTGCAACTCCAGGACCGCGCCGGGGACGATGAGAGGAGCGGGCAGCGACGTGCCGCGGACACCGAACACATCCTCCACGCTGCGCCCCGCTACCCGCCCGTGGCCGCGCATGATAGCCAGCGCGTCGCCATGCCCAGCGGTCGTGATCACGCCGACGCGGGCCCCGGTACGTTCCAGGACGGCGTTCGTGCCGATCGTCGTGCCGTGCCCGAACCGTCCCGTCCTGGTGAGCAGCTCGGGCAAGGCCAGGCCCACGCTGTCGGCGAGATCGGTCAGCCCGGCCAGTACGCCGTCGGCCGGATCGCCCTTGGTCGATAGCGCCTTTGCCGTCCGGTATGTCGCGGCGCCGTCGGCCGCCGGATCGCCGATGAGGACGCAGTCCGTGAACGTGCCGCCGATGTCGATGCCGATCTGGAACACTGGAACCTCCACCTCCCGATCGATCGATCGATCGGGAACGAGTGACAACGTAACCCGGATGACATCAGCAGTCAACCCGCCGAAACCGGCCCAGGCCGACGTTGGATGCCATGCGAACAGGGTCACGCGGCGCCCACGGTGCCGTCATCACCGCCAGCGGCCATCGGTACCTGATGCTGACCGGGTGGTTCAGGTACCGCTGGCTGGTAATCCTGTCGACCGCCTGCCTTGAAGAGGAGCTGCGCCGGTCGGCAATCGTCGGCGATACGAAGCCCAGGACGTCGCTCAGGCGCGAGGAATCGCGCACCGGCGTGGCTCTGTCTTCAGGCCAGCCGCACCATTACCGCCAGCAGGAACTCGGAGAACCCGGTCAGCATCAGGTACCGATGGCCGCTGGCGGTGATGACGGCCGCGTGGGCGCCGCGCGACCCTGTTCACTATGTCCGGCATCCATGACCTGTCCGTGCCCTGCCGGAGCAGCTTTTGTTGGTGCCCCCATCCAGCGATATGAGTTAAGTGATAACAACATGCCACGTAAACCTGCCAGACGAAAAATAACTACTTGCTGGTCATGTGAGCGTCTGATTGCGCTAGAGCCAGAACGTAGTTCTTACCATTGTGAGTCCTGTGATGTACGCGGGAGCGATGAGCCTGCTCTGGCACGCGCCAAGATGACCGAGCAAACGTACTACTTTGTCGGGTGGGATGGCCAGACCAGGCTTGAGCATTACGTCGAACACAACGACAGCAGCAGTCTGCCGAGCCCAGCTTGAGCGTCCGCGTATCGTTCAGCGCGGCAACTTCGTGGACATCATCGAGAACTCCGATTGGCCGTCCCCGCCGTGTCTATACGTCGGGTGAAACCACAGACAACCGAAACGACCCGCAGACCGAGGCAGGAGCCGATGCCGTATGACCCAGCCCGCTCACCAGCCCGAGCACACCGCGCACCGGGAGCAGGAGCCCGTGCCCGACGCCGAGATGCTCCAGTTCGCGGCGAAGGTCTTCAACCTCGCCCGACAGGGCGAGGCCGACACCCTGACCGCTTATGTGGACGCCGGCGTTCCGGCCAACCTCTGCAACGACAAGGGCGACACCCTCGTCATGCTCGCGGCCTACCACGGTCACCCGCAGACGGTCGCGGCGCTGCTGGAGCGCGGCGCCGACCCCGACCGCCCCAACGACCGCGGCCAGAGCCCGCTCGCGGGCTCCGTCTTCAAGGGAGAACGGGCGGTGATCCAGGCGCTCCTTGTCTTCGGCGCCGACCCCACCGCGGGGATCCCGTCGGCGGTCGAGACCGCCCGGATGTTCGGCCTGGACGATCTGGTCGCGCTCTTCGATGGTCGCTGACGAACGCGAGCCCGCGGGTGGACAGTCGAGTCGTTGCCGGTTCAGCCGTCCAGACACCAGCATCCGGGCATGGCCCACGCGCGCCGCGCTGGAGCATGACACAGCGGACCTCGCGGGCTTCTATGAGCGGGTCGCGGCCCTCGTGGGCCGACCCGCTCCCGATGAGGTGGTACTGCCGGTCAGTATCCCGGCGTTCGTCGGCCTGGACGGGAAC
>Ga0116216_10003565_pt1 | contig 10115 bp, 7 predicted proteins | sample Sb_taG_11_FD_89696 | JGI IMG/M metagenome (GOLD analysis project Ga0116216, IMG submission 89696) | Peat soil microbial communities from Weissenstadt, Germany - Sb_50d_3_AS metaG | ecosystem: Environmental > Terrestrial > Soil > Wetlands > Peat | place: Germany: Weissenstadt | collected 2010-09-21
ATGGTGAGCAGGCGACCAATATCCGACAGGTGCAGGCCAGTTGTCGGCTCATCCATGACATAGATACTGCCCTGCTTGTGAAGTTCGCTGGCCAGTTTAATCCGCTGGCATTCTCCGCCAGAGAGGGTGCTCAAGGGCTGGCCGAGGGTCAGGTAGTCCAGACCCACGTCGCTCAGTGCCTGGAGCTTTGACTGCACTTCTTTGATGGTAAAAAACGCCAGGGCTTGATGTATCGTCATGCCCAGGACATCAGCAATGGATTTCCCATCTAACTTATAGCCCAGGACCTCATCCTTAAAACGCTTTCCGCCACACACTTCGCAAGGAAGCTTGACGCCCTCAAGAAAGCCCAGGTCGGTATAGGTAACGCCAAGACCCTGACAGTTAGGACAAGCACCCTTGGAGTTAAAGCTAAACAGACCCGCATCGACATGGTTCACCGCCGCAAAAGCCTTGCGCACGTCATCCATGATGCCGGTATAGGTAGCAGGATTGGAGCGGCTGGATGTACCTATAGCTTCTTGATCGATCACGACCGCCTCCTGGTGCTGGCGGAGGAAGGCTTCAGTGATCAACGAACTCTTGCCCGAACCGGCCACGCCGGTGATCACCGTTAACACACCGGTGGGAATGTCCACACTGACATCTTTCAGGTTATTGACCGTGGCGTGGGCAATCGGCAAGACACCGCTCGCCTGCCGGAAGGTCTCCTTGAGGGGCCTTTTGTGCAACAGGTGGTTGCCGGTGAGCGTGTCAGCTTTGAGTAAGCCAGCAAAGTCGCCCTCGTAAACGACCTGACCGCCTTCACTCCCGGCACGCGGCCCCATATCCACCAGATAGTCGGCCACTTTGATAACGTCTGGGTCATGCTCCACTACAATCACGGTATTGCCCTTGTCACGCAACTGCTCCAGGAGTTCGTTCAAGCGGTGGACATCGCGCGGGTGCAGTCCGACACTCGGCTCGTCAAAGATATACATGACATCCACGAGGCTGCCGTTGAGGTTCTTGACGATCTTGACTCGCTGTGATTCACCCCCGGATAGCGTGTCAGTTACACGATCCAGGCTCAGATACTCCAGGCCAATATCCACCAGGTGCTGGAGCCGCTCGGTCAGGGTGCGCACGATCGGTGCCGCCGGGTCTTTGAGATCCTTCACCACTTCCAGCAGCTCATCAACCTCCATCGCCGATAAATCGGCAATAGTGTACCCATTGATCCTACAACTCAGTGCCGCTTGATTGAGACGGGCGCCTTTACAGAGCGGACAGGGGCCGAGCTTCAAAAAAGGCTCGACCTGTTGCCGGATGCGAGGCGAAAGCGTCTGGATGTCCCGCGCGATGAACTTGCGATTGAATTTGTACACCAGACCCTCATAGGTGTTGTACGGCAGACCCGTATGTCTGCGCGGTTCGCTGTAGAGCAGCAGGTCCAGTTCCTCTGGTGTATAATCGGCTATCTTTTTGTCGTTGTCGAAGAAGCCAGAACGCGCATACAGATCGCGTTCCAGGACGACCAGTCCCGGGGCGATGACAGCTCCCTCGTTCAGCGATTTTGTGGTATCAATCAGCGCCTCGAGGTCAATGCCGATCTTGCGGCCCAGGCCATTACACTCCGGACACATGCCCAGGGGATCATTGAAGGAAAAGGCATTTGCAGAGCCCACGTAGGGTTTGCCGATGCGCGAAAAGAGCAGCCGCAGCACAGGCGCGATGTCTGTCACGGTCCCCACCGTCGATTGCGATCCCCCACCCAGGCGTTTCTGATCAACAATGACCGCCATGCTCAGGTTCTCAAGCGCATCGGCGTCTGGTCGAGGATAGCGCGGCAGCAAGTTGCGAATGAACATGCTAAAATTCTCAAATAACAGTCGTTGTGCTTCGTTGGCAATGGTGTCAAACACCATTGAGGACTTCCCCGAACCAGATACACCGGTAAACATGATGATTTTGCGTTTGGGCAGCCTCAGCGAGACATCCTTGAGGTTGTTCTCGCGGGCGCCACGAATCTCGATATATTCTTGAACCATGTTGATCTCTGTTCCCTCCGGATCTTTTTATCAGGCGTTCTCCTTTCTTGTGCTGTCGGAACGCCTTTGTTCAGACCCTTTGCGTCTCCGCTCCAAGCTGTACAAAGGAGCAGTATACCACAGACAGAAGGATGGGCAAAACTTCTTCTCATTCTTCCAGTCGTTGTGCTGAAGATGCACTAGGTGGCAAGGCAATCGGCGCGACGCCTCGAATGATCCAGCTTCGCGCCGATGTGCCCGTCACGAGAGCGTCTGATTCCCTGTCTGGTGGGAGCGTTGACGGTTGAAGCAGTTGGTCACAGTGATCATGGGAATGATGATCGCCAGCCGAGGCGGAGGCGACTAGGACTGAACCATCTGCCACAGGTTGCCATCGGGATCACGGAGGTCAAACCACTTGACGCCAGAGCCCGGGCCGTACAGGTCATCCTTCACTTCGTTGACCTTGACGCCCTTTGCTTTGAGCTCGTTGTATGCCGCTTCAATATTTGAAGTCGAGAGGTAGAGCCTCATCGTGCCAGGTCGCATATTTCCATGCATCGTCGACAGAGTCAGGGAGGCGCCTCCTCCTGGGGGTTCAAGAGTGACCCAGTGCTGATCGCCCTGCCCGTAGTCTGTGGTGACCTGAAAACCCAATTGCTCCGCGTAGAACGTTTTGGCCTTCGCCATATCGGTGACTGCCATCATCACCAGCTGAATTTTTTCATGAGCCATTGTCATAACCTACCTTTCACCTGTCGTCAAACAGCGTGTTGTGTGTCCTTCTCGACTTCACCGCAGTCGGCTCGTTGAGCCAGACTCCAGTGGTGTTTTCGCGCGTCACTATTATGACGAACCATCGCGCAGAAATGTGACCGCTGGACGAATCTGTCACACCGGTCAGGTTTCGCTCGTCATTACTATAACGAAACGAAACGAGGGAATGTGACCGATGGACGAACACGAATGGCTGGCGAAGCAATTTGAGGCCGAGCGGACCCACCTGCGGGCGGTGGCCTACCGGATGCTTGGCGACCTGAGCGAGGCGGACGACGCCGTACAGGAGTCGTGGCTTCGCCTCAGCCGCTCCGATACGAGCGGCATTGAAAACCTGGGAGGATGGCTGACCACGGTGGTCGCGCGAATTTGCCTCGACATGCTGCGTTCGCGAAACTCACGGCACGAGGAATCGCTGGAGGCGGCTGTGTCCGAGACCATCGAGAGCCGCGAGGAGGGGATCGACCCAGAGCAGGAAGTGCTGCTGGCCGACTCAGTCGGGCTTGCGCTGCTGGTCGTTCTCGACACCCTACCTCCCGCCGAGCGGCTCGCCTTCGTGCTGCACGACATCTTCGCGGTGCCCTTCGACGAGATTGCGCCTATCGTGGAGCGTTCGGAGACGGCAGCAAGGCAGCTCGCGAGTCGCGCACGCCACCGCGTGCGGGGAGCGGAAACGGCGAAGCCTGCCGATCTCGAACGCCAGCGAGTAGTTGTCGATGCCTTCCTTGCCGCCTCGCGCACCGGAAACTTTGAGGCGCTGCTCACGTTGCTCGACCCGGACGTCGTGTTCCGACACGACCTCACAGCAGTGCCTGCAGGCGCATCACCGGAGGTCCATGGCGCGGCTTCCGTGGCCAGGCAGTTCTCAGGACGTGCTCAGGGCGCACGAACAGCTCTCGTGGATGGAGCCGTGGCAGCTATTGTGGCGTCGCGTAGACAGCTGTTCCTCGTCCTCAATTTCACGATCACACGCGGCAAGATCGTCGAGATCAACGTGGTCGCCGATCCTGCACGCCTGCGCCAGTTGCACCATGCAGTCCTCGACGACTGACGAACCGCCGCCCGTCAAACGCCGTGTGCCTGTTCGGCGGTCAAGCCCATGCTCTTTCGATCAACAGAGGGAGCACGACGAGCCGGATGCTCTTTGATGCTATTGCCCTGCGAACTCTTGGAGGTTCCTGATCCACGGGTTGTGCAACGAGATGGACTTTCCCGTGAACTGGCTCTGAGCCTGACTTTGACACTTGGTCATCTCATTGGCTTGCAGCCACGCCCAAGAAGCTGCAAACATCCTGATGAAGCATGATGAAATGGCTTGTGGCGGCCATTCATGCTATATTGCTTGCTGTTCAGTGCAGATTTCCATTGAAGTGGCATTGGAGAAGTAGTGGGATGATAATAAGAGCGTGGTATTGTGATGGCTCTGTGATGCTAGAGAGCCTTGAGGCCTTGATCGAAAGCTTTTTTGAGGCTATACTATAAGTGTCTCAAATAAGACGAGTGTAAAAAATGACTCGTCCCACATTGAGGGCCAGCTTCGTTATATTCGCTACGTGAATGAAAGTTGCGGAGAGGGATTACTAACGAAGATGCACTCCTACTTATGGCTCTTAGACTTTCACGATCTGTAGGAGTGAGCAGGAGCCGAGTACATGCAGGATATCAGGGATGTACTTGGCTCCAGTATTTTTGGGTGTGCAAGACCTACGACTTAAGAAAAGTCCAGTACATTGCTGAGCATACACCAAAAATAGAGGTTTCAAAGAGAGAATAGTAGGAAAAGTGACAGATAGATAATGTACTTCGAGGGCGAATGTATCAATATTGAAGTGAAGCAAGTTGCTGGCGAATCTCTTTCATGTGTTTAAAGCCTATAAACGATATACATCAGAAGATATGATTCGCCAGCTACATCCATGGTGATCCCGTTTGAGTAAATACGGGTGTCACCATAATATCAATTTCTCTTCCCTTACAATGTCAAACCAACGAGGTACCAAAGCATATCTTGAGCACGACCTGTAGCAGTACCAGGCTGCATATCCGCCGCGTAGGTATACAACGCATGACTATCGTAGAACACCTGCGCTCCATTAGGAGTCTGGTGTACTGTCAACAGCCTGGGTAAGGCCATCGAACTGGAAACCGTCATCATGCCTTGGGGAGCCAGGATAGGAGGCCAGCTCTTAGCACACTGACCCGTGCAGGTGGCTTTAAACATAGTATCAGCTCTGTAGTAATACACAGCATAGCCTTTATTCGTCATGAGTACGTTCACCTTATGGCCGTTAATAGTGGCCACTCCCGTATGAATGAACGCACCCATATTGCCACCCATTCCAGGAACGATAGTGATACCCCCCATCATGTTGTTCTTATTGTTGTTCATATTGCCATTGTTATTCGTGTTCATCTTGCTTGTAGTCGTGGGTGTTGTGTACATATTCCCACTATCAGTCTTGGTATTCATGGCATTCTGGTTGTTCATGCTCTGGTTCGCAGTATTTGATGTTGTGCCTTGCATATCAGTTGCACCACATGCTACCAGCAAGACTGTGAGTAGTAACGTAGTTCCGATCAGTCCCAATGTCCGAAAAGCTTTCATGGATTCTTTCCTCCTACAGTGTCAAGTAACCTACTACATTCGTTATAACCATCATCTATAGCAAGGGCGACAATCGAGTACTGAGACGCTGACTTTCTTATCTACAGCGTTCATTGTGTGTTTTCAGTATCCATTGTGTTTCGCCACTAACGATCATCACGACCCCTTTTTACAAGATTTGCGAAAGAGGACTTTTTCTCTATGAAATTCAGGTCCTGATCTGTCACACATACGACTTTTACGCGGACCAGACCTGTGCTACGCCACAGGCGCTGGCTGGGCCTACGGTGACGGTCATGAACGGCAGCACCACGGTTGCCAGCACGACTGCTGATGCCTCAGGCACCTACAGCTTCTCCAATTTAGCACTGGGCAGTTACACCATCACGGTTGCAGGCTATGATGCCAGTAATATGCACTACGTGGGAAGTCTCTCGTTCACACTCACTGGGAATGCTTCCAGCACAACCATTCAGACCTTGCCAGGGTAATCGCTTGTTGAAAAAGTTAAGAGTGTCTGCTACTATTTGAACTTAGGAAAGGTTAACATGCAACTATGGGATATAGAGACGACGATCCAGGAGAAATCGAGATTCTGGGAGATCGATACCAGTTACAAAGCCGTATAGGTAGTGGAGGTATGGCCACTATTCATCGTGCTCGGGATTTACAGAAGGATCGTAATGTGGCTGTTAAAGTGCTACGTGAGATCTTCAGCACTGATCCGAAGTTTGTAGCACGCTTTAGACGCGAAGCCAGAATTGCGTCTGCTCTAAAACATCCCAACATTGTGCAGGTATATGACTATGGGCAAACCGATGGCAATTATTATATTGTGATGGAATTGATAGAAGGCACAGATCTGCGCAGTTATCTGTCATCACATACTGTACTCGATGTTGATCGTGCCATCATCATTGCTCACGATATCGCGCTTGGTCTGGGCGCTGCGCATCGTCGAGGTATTGTGCATCGCGATGTGAAACCACAGAATGTTTTGATAGGTATAGATGGCTCAATTAAATTAACCGACTTTGGTATCGTTAGCCTGTATAAAGATGCCAATGCAGAACGCCTCACAACCAGCGGCATGACATTAGGAACTGTGCAATACTTCGCGCCCGAGCAGGCTCAGGGTGAGATTGTTACACCCGCTGCCGATGTATATGCGCTGGGCATCGTTATGTATGAGATGCTGACAGGTCACCCACCGTTCGATGGCAATTCGCCAGTTGTAGTAGCCATACAGCATATTAAAGATAAGCCAGAACCACCAGGTCAGTTCAATCCAGATATACCTGCATCTTTAGAAGAGATCATTTTGCGCTGTCTTGAAAAGAAGCCAGGGGCGCGTTTCCCTGACGGATCTCAGTTGGCTCATGCTTTAGAGAAGCTTGGCGATGCAAAAATGGGTGAATCAGCATCTATAATACCTGGAAACATGCCGATTTCCACATCCTCTACACAAAACCCATCTCGCCTGAGTAAAAATGGGCAAAGTGACACTCTAATGATCCAGCGTCGCGATGTTGTTTCGTCAACCTTCAAAAGAGGTGCAAGTTCACCTACTTGATCTCTGCGTCGGTCTGACTGGGCGGTGTCCAGTGAGCGCCCGTCTCTTGACAAAAGGTGTCGATCGCGGCGTCGATGGTGGGGAAGAAGTGATCTGGATTGAGGGGGCCGACGAGTTCGTAGCGCTCGAGCTTCGTTCGGACATGGTCCTTGAGTTCGGCGAACACGAGGGAGATGCCCCTGGTGTTTAGCTCCTCGTCGAGGTCGACGAGCATGTCAGCGGCAGTTGTGTCGACATCGGTCATCGGCTCTGCGGCGATGAGGATCCAGCGCGGCCGTGGCTCGGCCGCTGCGAAGCGGCGGATATGGTCGCGAAAGGTGCGGGTATTGGCGAAGAACAGGGGTGCGTCGAAGCGGAAGATCACGAGGCCGAGCAGTTCCTCAGCATCGGGGTGCTGTTGCTGATCGTGATGGCCAGCCAACCCTGGTACGCGGCCGAGTGTGGTATGGTACGGCCACCATGCTCGTCGGAAGACGTTGAGGATCGAGAGCGCGACCGCGATCGCGATGCCCTGGAGGACACCGAGCAGGGCCACACCAAGAAATGCCGTGATTGAGAGCAGAAACTCGACACGCCGCTGATGCCAGAGCCGCACAGTTCCGGGTATGTTGGCCAGCGAGAGCGATGCGGCGATCACAACTGCGGCGAGTGTCGGTTGGGGAAGATTTTGCAGCAGCCAGGGCGCGAACACGAGCATCAACACGATCGCTGCGGCTCCGACGACCCCGGTGACCTGTGATCGGCGGCAAACCGGCGAGTTCGGCGTAGGCCATGCCTTGTGGTACCAGGAGCGTGGTCAGCACGATCCCTGCGACCACATCGCGGCGTAACCATGAGATCTTGTAGCTCGCGAGCATGCGCGCACCGGGAAGCCATCGTAACACCTTCATAAGCACTCCGCGAAGTTCAAGAACCCGCGAAGATTCCCGGTGGAGCGCTCGCGGAACGGGAGGCGGTCGACGACGTACTCGGCTTTAGAGCCCCTGTAGTACGAAGATAGGTTAGCCATGTTCTATCCTTCCCCCAAATGCTTTCCTATTCACCACCTTGAGAAACATGAAATATGCAGTATTATACAACCTGGCGTCAATGTCCCGCTTTTTGCGTGGATGATTCATCGTCTATTCCTATTTCCTTGACGTTCACGCGTATACTTAACCTCAGGCTTATAGACTCGTCAGCCCCGAGATAGCCGTTGAAGCGATGAGCCTTCGATGACAAGGGAGCAGAAGATGAGGAAGTTTCTAAGGCGTCGGGACGTGGACAACTCTTGCGATGGAGACAGCTCATTTCACAGTGGTGATTACATAAGGAGAAGAAACAAATATGATTGTACTGCAGATCATTGTATTTTTGCTTGGCCTCTTGATTACCCTGGCCACACTCTCTTCTGCTATCAGGCAAACAGTACTTCCAGGGAGAAAGAGCGTTCGCATCTCCCGTACCCTCTATCGGACGACTTTTCTCCTGTTTCGACTGGTCATTGTTCGCGTACAGTCTGAAGCTGTAAGTAGCGCTTTCGCTGCTTTTTATGCGCCCATGTCGGTGATGCTCCTGCCGATTACCTGGGTGATGCTCCTGTTGTTCGGCTTCAGTCTGATGTTTTGGGGAGTGAGTGAGCCGACGCCTGGCGCCTCTCTCTCATTAAGTGGCGCGGCTATCACCACCGAGGGATTCCTCGCTCCGAAAGGAGGGGGACAGACCACGCTCTATATCGTTGAAGGAATCATTGGACTGGGCATCGTAGGTTTGTTCATCACCTTTCTCCCAACGGCCTACTCCATTTATTCACAGCGTGAGAAACTGGTGACACGGGTTGCTTTTCGTTTTGGTGCTCCTCCTTCAGGTGTCCAGGTGCTTGCGCATGCGTATCGCCTGGGCCTGATTAAGGAACTGGATGAGTTCTGGCGTACCTGGGAGGATTGGTTCACTACCATGGCTGAGACACATATCACCAACAGTGGAGTGATCTTTTATCACTCGTCACAACCAGGTACCTCGTGGGTCACGACTGCCGGTGCCATTCTTGATGCGTGCGCTCTCTTTTCTTCTACAGTGGATCGAGAGGATAGTCCCTGGGTACACCTCTGCTTCCAGGCGGGTTGTCGAACGTTGAGAGATATCGTCACTGATGTGGCGAGACCTTCAATTGTTTCAAAGCTTGTTTCAGAGAATGCGATTCACGTGACACGTGCTGAATATGATGCGGCATGCGAGACCTTGAGTGGCTTTGGAGTGCCGCTCAAAGAGGATCGGGAGGAAAGCTGGCGCGTTTTTGTGATTTTGCGTGGCCAATATGATACCTTCCTCATTGCTCTGGCGAACCTGGTATATGCTCCCAAAGCCCCGTGGTCCTCAGATCGAACACTTGGTATTGCTCCAGCCAGGCTCATGAGACTCGGACCAGGATGATAGGTGCAGCGATTTCTATGAGGGTGACAATCCTCTTAGTAAACATTGAATGCTGTTAACATCTTTGTGAACCTGGTGATTGTGATTGCAGCGTGACTTCATGAAGCGTTTTTTAGACGTATATGTGTCATAGGTTATCTATGCTTATAGTGGAGGTTCATTGTAAGAGTTTAAAAGCATGAGTTTCCTTCTCCAACTGACGGAAGCACCCATTGGCAAGTGCTGATGAAATATGAAAGGAGACAGTGATGTCTAGATGGTGGCACTGGATTCTTAACGTCATCACCATGCTCGGCGTCCTGGTCATGGGAAGTCTTTCGTTGTTTGCTTTCATTCTGATACATGCTATTTCACGTCCCTATAACCACTATGACCCGGGATTATTCGTACCTCAGTTGCCAACAGCAGGAGCTATACCTCCACACTTCATTCAGCGTCCCCTCGTATTCAAGACAGTCGACGGGGTTGTTTTGCGAGGGGATTTCCTGGCCCAGCTTCATCCTGCACCAACCATTATCATATGCCATGGCTACCATATTTCACGCGACTATTTGCGTTCCACCACGGCATACGTCTATAGCATGTTTGGTTGCAATCTGCTGCTCTTTGATTTCCGTGGACATGGCCAGAGCGATAGTGCGACCATTAGTTTAGGGAATGCCGAAGTACGCGACCTTCAAGCAGCAATTACAGTGGCCAGCCAACAACCAGAAACTCTTCCGGGAACGGTCATTCTTCA
>Ga0116216_10003566_pt1 | contig 10110 bp, 6 predicted proteins | sample Sb_taG_11_FD_89696 | JGI IMG/M metagenome (GOLD analysis project Ga0116216, IMG submission 89696) | Peat soil microbial communities from Weissenstadt, Germany - Sb_50d_3_AS metaG | ecosystem: Environmental > Terrestrial > Soil > Wetlands > Peat | place: Germany: Weissenstadt | collected 2010-09-21
GATCTGTGGAGTCGACAAGAACAAGTTTCCGATCCCCCGGAACGCGATTGAATTCGTCGAGTCCACCAACGCCGGGAAAACCTGGAGCGCTCCGCACGTCGCCATCCAGTTCTGCGCGGACCCCACCACCGGCGCCCTCGTCGGCGTGCAGGGCTCGCAGCTTGCCGTGAACTCCAAGGGCGTGCTGTACGTTTCCTGGGTGAACCTGGGAAACAATTTTCCGTTCAGCGGGCGGTCAATTCAGATTTCCAGCTTCAAAGGCGCCTTGTCAGCTCCCGTAACCGCGGCGGTGCTGGTAGGCGGGGGCGACTCCTTTTTTCTCCAGGGAGAGTTCCGCGACTTCCTGGACATGGCGATGGCGGTTGACCACTCCGGAACCGCTACCGACGGGACCATCTACCTGAGCTGGGCCGACGGACGGGACAAGATCGTGCCTGATCCGTTCGGCAGTGACGGCGCTTATGCCTTCGACGACATTCTGATCACGCAGTCCCTTGACGGCGGCAACACCTGGTTCGGACCGTTCAAGGTCAACAACGACATTCAGCCGCGCCTGGCCAACGGGCACGATCACTACCAGGTCGGAATCGCCGTCGACAACCGGGGCGTGGTCGGGGCTTGCTGGTACGACCGACGCGCCGACAATGAAAACTTTGCCATTCGCCGCCATTGTGGCGAGTCCACAAGCCAGGGCGTGAGCTTCACCGATTCCGACATCGGTCTGGCTCCGTTCGCTCCCACCCACGGCATTGATCTGCCCCTGATCGGTGACTACATGGGTGACTATGATCAACTATCCTCCGACTTTACCGGCGGTAACTCCGGGTTCATTGGCGCTTTTCAAAGCATGGGTACGCGCGGGAATCCGGACGCAGTGGTTCACGGATTCAACTAGCTGAGTTGCGAGAGGATCGGGGTGGCGCGAGTCACCCCTATTTTTTTCAGAGAGAATTGGACGGAAAGACCGCCCGGCAGATCTAGCTGCGCGTTATCGCCGAATCGCCGCCTGGATTTCTTCGACGTCAATAATTTCCGTGGGATACTTCCCCGTGTAACACGCGGTGCAATAAGAAGTCGTGTCGCCCTGGCCGCAAGCCTTTTTCAGTCCCTCGAGGGAAAGGTACGCCAGCGAATCGGCCCCGATGTATTCACGAATCTCGTCCACTGATTTGTTCGCTGCGATCAGCTGCTTCTTGGAAGGCGTGTCCACGCCGTAGAAACAAGGCGAAATCGTGGGCGGGCAGGAAATGCGCATGTGCACTTCGGTGGCTCCGGCGTTGCGAATCATGCGCACGATTTTGCGGCTGGTGGTTCCGCGCACAATCGAATCGTCAATCAGCACGACCCGCTTGCCCTCGAGCAGCGCGCGCACCGGATTCAGCTTCAGCTTGACGCCGAAGTCGCGCACGCTTTGTCGCGGTTCAATGAAGGTCCGGCCAACGTAGTGATTGCGAATGAGCGCGAAGCGGAACGGGATCCCGCTCTCGGCCGCATATCCCATGGCCGCCGTGACCCCGGAATCCGGCACCGGCGCCACCAGATCGGCCTCCACCGGAGCTTCCCGCGCCAGTTCCCGCCCCAGGTTTTCACGGCTGATCTGCACCGGGCGGCCAAAGACCGTGCTGTCGGGCCGGGCGAAGTAGACGTGCTCGAAAATGCAGCTGGACTGCGGAGCGCTGGTGGAATAGAACCGCGACGTGATTTCGTCGGGCCCCACCACGATGAGTTCGCCCGGCTTGACGTCGCGCTCGTACTCCGCGCCGATCAGGTCGAAGGCGCAGGTCTCGGAGGCAAAAACGATGGTGTCGCGCTGATGGCCTTCCGCCGCCGGGATGCGTCCCATGGCCAGCGGCCGGAAGCCGCGCGGATCGCGGGCTGCGAAGATGCGGTCGGTGCTCATCATCACCAGCGAGAATGCTCCTTCCACCCGCCGCAGTGCGTCAGCCATCGCTTCGGGAAGAGTATGCTCGCGCGAAAGCGCAATCAGGTGAACAATCACCTCGGTGTCGCTGTTGGTCTGAAAAATGGAGCCCTGGCCCTCGAGTCGATGCCGGATCTGGCTCGCATTCACCAGATTGCCGTTGTGGGCCACGGCAATCGCTCCCTTGTTCGACTGCACCAGAATGGGCTGCGCGTTCAGCAATGCAGAATCGCCCGCGGTCGAGTAGCGCGTGTGCCCGATGGCGAGCGTGCCCCGCAGTTGGGCCAGCACGTCTTCAGTGAAGATATCCGCGACCAGGCCCATGGCCTTGTGCTGATGCAGGCTCAGCCCGTCTGAGCTGACAATGCCCGCAGATTCCTGCCCGCGATGCTGCAGCGCGTGCAAGCTCAGGTAGGCGAGCTTCTCGGCCTCAGGGTGAGCGAAGATCGCCACCACGCCGCACTCGTCATGAAATTTGTCGAGTTGCATTTCGCTCCTGGGTCTTAATGTTCCGCTCGGGCTTGCGCCCGCAATCGAGATCAGTCCGCCGCTACCAGCTCCGGATCGCTTCGGAGCGCGGATCCCAACGCGGCTTCGTAGGCTTGACTCAGCTCAGCCACCACCGTTGCCAAAACCGCCTGCCCGTCGATGGAGATTTCCAGGCGATCCGAACCAGTTTCGCCGATCGTGTCGGCTGCGATGCCATGCTCCTGCGCTACTTGTTGGATTCGTATGACATTCACTGGGTCGCACGAGAGCACAATCCGGCTCGCATCCTCGCCAAACAGCACAAACTCGGGCGGAAGCCCGCGGGAGGCGAGGTCCACGCGCGCGCCCACGCCGTTCGTGAATGCTTTCTCCGCCAACGCAACAGCTATGCCACCGTCGGAACAATCGTGAACCGACTCCACCAGACCCTGCTGAATCAATTCAACGACCGCCTTCTGCAGCGCCGCTTCTTTCTCCAGGTCAAGTTCCGGAGGGTATCCCCAGAGCGCGCCCAGGACTTCCTTGGCATATTCGGAAGATCCGAACTCACTCTCCACGTCGGTGATATCCGCCTCTTCGCCGGCGTGCAATAGCACGACCGTGCGGCCCGCATCGGCGAAGTGCATTTTCGCGGTCTTGTGCACGTCCTCAAGAATTCCCACGACTCCCAGCACGGGCGTGGGATAAATCCCTTCGCCCAAAGTTTCGTTGTAGAAGCTGACGTTGCCGCCGGTGATGGGGACTTCCAGTTCCTCGCAGGCTTTGGTCAAGCCGTCAATCGTCTGCGAGAACTGCCACATGATGTGCGGCTTTTCGGGATTGCCGAAGTTGAGGCAGTTGGTCGCGGCCACTGGAGTCGCTCCCGAGCAGGCAACTTTGCGCGCCGCTTCGGCGACGGCGTGCATCGCACCCAGCCGCGGATCGAGATAGCACCAGCGTCCGTTGCCGTCCAGGGCCATCGCCAGGCCGCGCTGTGAGCCCTTGATGCGAATCACGCCGGCATCGCCCGCGCCTGGCGCCTCGACGGTGTTCGTCTGCACCATGTGGTCGTACTGCTGCCACACCCAGCGTTTGCCGCAGATATTCGGGCTGGCCAGCAGCTGCTGGAGTTGCTGCGCGAAGTCGTCATGGTTCTGGTTTTGAAAGGGCACGGCTTCAGCCGTGCCGTTAGACTCAGCGATTGATTGCGGCTTCAGCCGCTGAGGTCCGCGTCCCTCAGCGGCTGAAGCCGTGTTCTCTTGGGACACTTTTGCGGCACGACTAAAGTCGTGCCCTTCCCGAACTGTCGCGCTGCCCAGCTTGATTTGCGCTGGCATCTCACGCGCCACCGGCGGTTCCCAGCGTGCCAGCGGGCGCTTATAGACCGGAGCGTCGTCCGTCAGCGCCTGATTCGGAATCTCCGCCACGACGTTGCCGTGTTCCAGCACGCGCAGCTTGTTGTCCGTCGTGACCGTGCCGACTTCCACCGCATCCAGTCCCCACTTTTCGAAAACGCGAAACACTTCCTGCTCACGTCCTTTCTGGGCGACCAGCAGCATGCGCTCCTGCGATTCGCTGAGCATGATCTCGTACGGAGTCATGCCGGTTTCCCGCTGCGGCACGCGGTCGAGTTCGATCTCGATTCCGACGCGGCCCCGTGCGCCCATCTCGCAGGTCGAGCACGTCAGCCCCGCCGCCCCCATGTCCTGAATCCCGACAATGGCGCCTGTTTGCATGGCTTCCAGACAGGCTTCGAGCAGCAATTTCTCGAGAAATGGATCGCCCACCTGCACGTTGGGCCGCTTCGCTTCCGAAGCCTCGCTGAATTCCTCGCTGGCCATAGTGGCGCCGTGAATCCCGTCGCGGCCAGTTTTCGCGCCCACGTAGATCACGGGATTGCCTTGGCCCGCGGCCCGCGCGTAGAAGATTTCATTTTTTCTCACCAGCCCCAGCGCAAACGCATTGACCAGCGGGTTGCCGGAATAGCACGGCTCAAACTTCGTCTCCCCACCGAGGTTGGGGACGCCGAAGCAATTTCCGTACGACGCGACGCCGCTGACCACGCCTTCCAGAATGGAGTGATTCTTGTGGACTTCAGCTTGTGTAGGAACCGCCCCCGGCTGTCCGGCGGAGCGCGACTCCCCGGCTGCAGTGATCGGCCCGAAGCGGAGAGAATCCATCACCGCGACCGGCCTTGCGCCCATGGTAAAAATGTCGCGCAGAATCCCACCCACTCCGGTGGTCGCGCCCTGGAAGGGCTCGATGAACGACGGATGATTGTGCGACTCGATCTTGAACGCGCAAGCCCAACCGTCGCCAATGTCGATGATGCCCGCATTCTCGCCCGGTCCCTGCACCACGCGTTTACTGCGCGTGGGCAGCCGCTTCAGATGCACGCGCGACGACTTGTAGGAGCAATGCTCGCTCCACATCACGCTGAAGATTCCGAGTTCGGTCAGCGTGGGTTCGCGACTGCCGAGCAGTTGCTTGATCTTCTCGTATTCATCGAGCGAGAGCCCGTGCTGCCGGAGGGTCTCCAGAGAAACGGAAGAAGTCAAAGAAATGGACATGGAAGAGCTTCTATTGTCGCATTTTGAGGTGGCACGAGGATAGGAACAAATTCCTGTTGTGGCTCTTTACAATTTCTGTCGGGTTCCGCGAAACGCTAAAGGCTACGCCCGCGATGGAAGCGCGCCTCAGAGATCACGCTTGGAGCTTGGAGGAGTTGGTGGGATTATTGGAGGCGAAAGCTAACAAGGCGGCATGATGAAAATTAAGGCGCTCGTCGAAGGCATTCTGGCTGGAGTTGTCTCGGCGATCTTTTGCTATCGGGCGCTTATTTCACCCGCAACCCTCGCCGCAATAGCGATACGGCGCAAAATGCCGGATGCTTGGTTTTCTGGCTTAATTACGTGGTACGCGATGTTTGCCGTCATCGGAGTTTCGATAGTGGTAGCTGGAGTCGCGTGCCGGATGATTTACAAACACGCTTCGACCACAAGAGCGTGAGATTCAAAACAGCCCACTCCCCAAATTCCTGCGCCCGGGAAGAGGCGGTGCGCTTGGAAGACCCGCCTCCTGCTACGATTCTCTGAGCATGAAATCGATCGTCATTGGAACGGCGGGCCACATCGACCACGGGAAAACCGCGCTGGTCAAAGCGCTGACCGGAATCGACGCCGACCGCCTCCAGGAGGAGAAGCGGCGGGGCATCACCATTGACCTCGGCTTTGCCCACATGGAATTGCCCGGCGCGAATGGGGAAACGCTGCGTCTTGGCTTCGTCGATGTTCCCGGCCACGAGCGCTTTGTGCGCAACATGCTTGCCGGAGTGGGCGGCATCGATCTGGTGCTGCTGGTGATCGCGGCTGACGAGTCCATCAAGCCGCAGACCCGCGAGCACTTCGACATCCTGCGGCTGCTGGGCGTGCGCCGGGGTATCACGGTGCTGACGAAATCCGACGCCGTCGACGCCGAAACTCTCGATGTTGTTCGCCTGGAGGTCGAGGAGTTCCTGCGCGGCACATTCCTGGAAACTCCCGCATCGCCGATCGTAGCCGTAAGCTCGCTGACCGGTGCCGGCATCGAAGAGCTGAAGCGCGCGCTGGCCACAGCGGCGGCCGGGGTCGAGGTGCGGGACTCTCGCGCTTTACCTCGTCTGCCCATCGATCGCGTGTTCACCATGAAAGGGTTCGGAACGGTGGTGACCGGCACTTTGATCTCAGGCACAATCCGCAAGGATGAGGAGTTGGAGATTTTCCCGACAGCGAATAAGGTTCGCGTACGCGGCGTGCAGGTTCACGGACATTCGGCTGACGTTGCCGTAGCTGGACAACGCACGGCGCTCAATCTGGCGGGCGTCAGCACCGAAGAACTGGTGCGCGGCATGACGCTGGCTCCTCCCCAGACATTCGTCACGACGGAGCGCGCTGAGGTGAAGCTGCGCCTGCTGCCCTCCGCTCCACGCGGGCTCAAGAATCGGGCACGCGCCCACTTTCACTGCAACACGATGGAGACGGTGGTGGAAGTCGTTCTCCACGATGCGAAGCAAGTCGCGCCCGGATCGGAGACACTGGCGCGCCTGAAGCTTCCCGCGCCGGCTCTGCTGTTGCCCGGAGACCGTTTCATCCTTCGGCAGTTTTCGCCGGTTGTGACCATCGGCGGTGGCGTGGTGCTGGATGCCATGCCCTTTGTTGGACCGAGAAAGAGCAAGAGTCACGGTGAAGAGAACCGCACTCCCTTTGTTCCGATGATGGAGATTCTTGAATCGGGATCCCCGGCGGCGATTCTTTCTCTCAGAACCACACGGCGCGGAAAGCGAGGGCTGTCGTTGGCGGAGGCGGTTGCCGAAACCGGCTGGCCCCGCGAGACCATTGCTAAACTTGCTGCCGCGCTGGTGAACGAAAAACTGCTGGTGCGGTTTCAGGACCGGATGTTCGCGGAAGCAGAGCTCGGTCAGGCAGAGAAAAGCCTGCTTCACACTGTGTCAGTCTTCCACGAAAGGGATCCGCTACGGCCCGGAATGGCCAAAGGCGAGCTGCAGGATGACATGACCCGCTTGTTCTCAATGGCGGGAGAACTGTTTGAGGCGGCACTGTCCTCTCTTGCGAAGCAGAAGAAACTCGAAATCGCGGCAGACCTTGTGCGATTGCCGGGCCGCGGCGCGGTCATGAAAGACGAGGAAGCCGAATCGAAGCGGAACATCGAGGACGCCTTCGCCGCCGCAGGTTTGAAAGTTCCCGCGCTGCACGAAGTGCTCGCCGGCCTCAAAGTCGACAAAGCGCGGGCGCAGAAACTGGTCACCCTGCTGCTGCGCGAAAGAACGCTGGTCAAGGTTTCCGACGAGCTCGTATTCCATCGCGCCACGCTGGATCATCTGCGGCAACAGATCGCAGCCTGCAAAACCAGTGCGCCGAAAATCGACGTTGCTCGATTCAAAGAACTGACTGGCGTCAGCCGCAAGTATGCGATTCCTTTGCTGGAATATCTCGACCGGGAACGCGTCACGCGCCGCGTCGGGGATTTCCGCGAGATTCTCTAGGCGAAGATCATGCTCTATATCCGGAACGCTACCATCCACGACGCCGCGCTGCTGTGGACGATGGTCCATGAGCTGGCAGCGTTCGAGCACGAGCTCGAGTTCGTAACCATCACCGAGGACGATCTCGTTCGCGACGGCTTTGGGGCCAATCCCCGGTTTCGCGCGTTGATTGCCGAGTGGGACGGCCAGACTGCCGGCTATGCTCTTTTCTTTCCGTTCTATTCGACCTGGACGGGCCGCGGAATGTTTCTGGAAGATCTGTTCGTCCGGGAATCATTCCGCGGGCGCGGGATCGGCAAGGCTCTGCTGGCAGCGGTGGCTCGCATTGCCGTCGCAGAGCGGTGCTACGGAGTCCACTGGGAGGTACTCGACTGGAACGAGAAGGCGATCGAGCTCTACAAGGCTCTGGGCGCGGAGTTCCGTGATCACTGGCGTCCGGTGCTGTTGACCGGCGAAGCGCTGCGCAAGCTGGCGGAGAAACCGGCGTGACCGCGAAAATTCGCATCATCGGCGCGGGGCTGGCTGGATCGGAGGCGGCGTGGCAGTGTGCCCGGCGCGGCATCGATGTCGAACTGTTCGAAATGCGTCCGGTGCGCCGCACCCCGGCGCATCAGACAGCAGATTTCGCCGAACTGGTCTGCTCGAACTCGCTCAAATCCGACAGCGAGAACACTGCTCCCTGGCTGCTGAAGGAAGAAATGGGGCGAGCCGGCTCCTTGCTGCTGCGAATCGCACGGGAATGCGCGGTCCCCGCCGGACATGCGTTGGCTGTCGATCGCATCACCTTTGCCCAGGCCGTGACCGAAACACTTTCTCGGGAGCCGCGAATCTCGATCCAGCGCGAAGAAGTCACCGCAATCGATGAAGCCGGCGACGCGACCATCATTGCTACTGGCCCGCTGACTTCCGACGCCCTCGCTTCCGAGATCACGCAGCTAAGCTGCGGGCCTGACTCCGCAGCGCACAACTCACACCTCTACTTCTACGATTCCATCAGCCCGATTGTGGAGGCCGATTCCATCGACATGTCGCGCGTCTACCTGGCCGCGCGCTACGACAAAGGCTCGGCCGACTACATCAACTGCCCCATGACCCCGGAAGAGTACGGCCGCTTTTACGACGCGCTGCTCGCGGCGCAATCGGTGGAGGAGCGCGATTGGGAGAAGCTGAACTATTTCGAAAGCTGCCTGCCGATCGAGGAGATCGCCCGCCGCGGCCGCGATACCCTGCGTTTTGGCCCGATGAAGCCGGTCGGGCTAAAAGACCCGCGCACCGGCGCCATGCCTTATGCGGTCGTGCAGTTGCGCCAGGAAAACCTGCGCGCCGATTCCTACAATCTGGTGGGGTTTCAGAATCACCTGAAGTTCGCGGAGCAGGCGCGCGTGCTGCGCCTCATTCCCGGCCTGGAGAACGCCCGCTTCCTGCGCTACGGCCAGATCCATCGCAACACCTATATCAACTCCCCAACGCTGTTGCAGGAAACGCTGCAGATGAAGGCCCATCCGCGCATTTTTTTCGCCGGCCAGATCTGCGGCGTCGAAGGCTACGTCGAGTCCATTGCGACCGGCTTGCTCGCGGGTGTTTATGCGGCCGCCCTGTTGAAAGGCGGTGAGATTGCTCCGGCCCCGCGGGTTTCAGCATTCGGATCCCTGGTGCATTACGTGACGCATGCGGATGCCAGGAACTTCCAGCCGGCAAACATCACGTTCGACTTACTGCCTGCCCTGGAGAGGAAGATTCGCGATCGGAAGGAACGGCACCGTCTGCAGTGTGAGCGCGCTCTGGCCGGCTTTGACGCGTGGAATGGTCAGCCTGGCGCGTGCTAGCGCGGCAGCCGGAAAACAACGGTGACTTGCGTCTGAATTTCCACCGGCTCGCCGTTAAGCAGATACGGTTTGTATTTCCACTGTTTCACGGCATCGGTGGCGGCGCTGGTCAGCTGCGGTGGTCCGCTCAGCAACTTGATCGCGGTGATATCGCCCGACTTCGCGATGGTCGCCATCAACTGTACGGTGCCTTCCACGTGCATGGTCAGCGCGGTCCGCGGATAGATGGGCTGCACTTTCTTCATCAGCAGCCCCTGCGACACGCCTTGCGAGACGTTTAAGGACTGCAGAATCGGCTTGGGCGCAATGCCGGTGTTGTCCACGATATTCGGCAGCGATCCGCCCGCGCCCGGCGTGGCGATCCCGATCATGCTGGGAGCAGCCGGCGCATCGGGTGCGGTTGCTTTCGCCGCCTTGGGCTGTGCTCCGCCCTTGACGACCAGGGGCGCCGGTTCCGGCTTGGCGGCTGCCGCTGGCTTGCTGGAATCGGTTGAGGCAGAACTCGCGGGCTTCGCTGAACTCGGAGCTGTGGAGCGTGTATCTTCCCGTGCGGATTCGGTGTCATCGGTTGCAGCGCTTGGCTTTGCCGCCGCCGTAACTGGCTGGTTGGCGGGCTGCGATGCGGACGCCGAAGGCGTTGTGGTCGCAGGCGCGGGCTGAGCGCTGGCTGGCGCCGGTGCGGTCGCTGCAGGAGTAGTCGCTGCCGGCGTCGTGTTGCTGGCCGCCTGCGGCTTTTTTCCCAAGAGCTGCCATGCGGTCACAATGCCCGCAACCACCAGCACCACGGCGGCTATGCCCAGAAAAATCTTCTTTCGGTCTACGCTGGCTTCCGCGGTAACATCCGTGCTCAGGGA
>Ga0116216_10003571_pt1 | contig 10102 bp, 7 predicted proteins | sample Sb_taG_11_FD_89696 | JGI IMG/M metagenome (GOLD analysis project Ga0116216, IMG submission 89696) | Peat soil microbial communities from Weissenstadt, Germany - Sb_50d_3_AS metaG | ecosystem: Environmental > Terrestrial > Soil > Wetlands > Peat | place: Germany: Weissenstadt | collected 2010-09-21
CGTGCCGGCCACCGATTCGACCGCCGCGATCGAGACGGTCTTCCGGATGGAGTTCCCGCGGGTCGTCGCCGCGCTGGCGGCCTTCGTCGGGGACATCGGGCTGGCCGAGGAGCTGGCCCAGGACGCCCTCGTCGACGCGCTCCGGCAGTGGCCCCGGGAAGGGACGCCCCGCAATCCCGGTGCCTGGCTCACCACGGTGGGCAAGCGCAAGGCGGTCGACCTGTTCCGCCGCAACCGCTCGCTCGAGGCGAAGTACGCCCAGCTGAGCCGCGAGCTGCAAGCGGCGGTGCCGGGGAACGACGACGCTGTGATCGACATCGACCCGGCCTCGCCGGGGGACATCCCCGATGAGCGCCTGCGGCTGATCTTCGTCGCCTGCCACCCGGTCCTGCCCGTCGCCGGACGGGTGGCGCTGACGTTGCGGCTGGTGGGCGGCCTCACGGTCCCAGAGATCGCCCGGGCCTACGTCGTGCCCGAAGCCACCATCGCGCAGCGCATCGTGCGCGCCAAGAAGACGATCGCCAACGCCGGCGTGCCCTACGAGGTGCCCACCGGGGAGTACCTGGCCGCCCGGCTCGGCCCCGTGCTCGAGGTGATCTACCTCATCTTCAACGAGGGCTATTCGGCCACCGCCGGCGAGGACTGGCTCCGCCCCGAGCTCTGTGCCGAGGCGCTGCGGCTGGGCCGCGTCCTGGCCGTCCTCGCGCCGGACGAGGCGGAGGTCCATGGGCTGGTGGCGCTGATGGAGATCCAGTCGTCGCGCCTGCACGCCCGCACCGGGCCGTCGGGTACGCCCGTCCTCCTGTTGGACCAGGACCGCCGCACCTGGGACCGCCTCCACATCAATCGGGGAGTGGAGGCGCTGGCACGGGCCGACACGCTGGGCGACCCGCGTGGCCCCTACGCCCTCCAGGGCGCCATCGCCGCCTGCCACGCCCGTGCCTTCCGTCCCGAGGAGACGGACTGGGAGGAGCTCGTCAGTCTGTACGGCGAGTTGGCGCGCACCGCACCCTCGCCGATCGTCGAGCTCAACCGGGCCGTGGCCATCTCCCTGGCAGGCAGCCCGGACGCCGCGCTGGCGCTGGTCGACCAGCTGGTCGACACGAAGACGCTCGAGCGCTATCACCTGCTCTTCAGCGTGCGGGGCGACCTCCTCGACCGACTTGGGCGCCATGCCGAGGCCGGCCTGGAGTTCGATCGCGCCGCGGCGCTGGCGACCAACGCCCGGGAGCGCCTGCTCCTGCACGAGCGCGCCGGTGCCGCCCGGGCCGGATCAGCCGTCCCGCAGCCCGGGCCGGTCTGAGCCCGGGCGCCCCGCCCGCACCCACCACGGCCGCAGTTGGAGCCGGGCCGGGGGCAGGGTGCCGTAGACGAGGACCGCCCGGCCCCGCGGCAGGCAGCGCAGCTCCTCGGGAGGCAGCAGGCGGCGTGGCCCCGTCGTCGACGTGGTCGAGCGACGGCCGGCCGGGTCGCGGGTGACCGAGGGGTGGGAGACCTCCTCGTCCCCGATCAGCCGGCTGGCGTACTCGAGCGTGTCCGGGTCGGCGATCCCGGGCAGGAACAGCTTGGCCCGATGATTGTTGAGGACGGTCGCCGCCCGCGTGCCGTAGCGCCCGCGCACCTGGGCCAGGTCCTGCCACACCGTCACGATCTGAATCCCGTGCGACGCGCAGGTCGCAGCGAGGCCGTCGAGCTCGGGCAGCGGTGCGATGTGGGCCGCCTCGTCGAGCACCACCAAGAGCGGCGGGTCCAGCGGGCGGCCCGATCTCGTGGCGGACTCGTAGGCGTGGGCGAGCACCTGCTGGGTCAGCGCGGTGAAGTAGCCCCGCAAGCGGCGCTGATCGTGTGCCGGCGCGCACAGGTACAGCGTGTGCGCACCACCGAGCAGATCACACGGCTCGAACGGCACGGCCGACGGCGGACCCGGTGGCGCATGGGCGAACGGGGCCAGCACGGTCTCGGCCGTGGTGTACACGGAGCTGCGCGTCCGTTCGTCCCGGCACCAAGTCGCCCGCGCCGCGTCGAGTGCTTCCGAAGACGCCGCGGCCTCGAGGATGCTCGCGACCTCACCCACCTCCTGCGTGTCGACCCAGCGCACCACCTCGGCCATGGTGCGACGGTCCAGAGCCGCCGCCAGGAAGAGCGGGGCCAGCAGCTTGGCGGCCGTGGCGTACCAGAACTCGCCGTCGGCCGTCGTCCCGTCGGCCTTGGCGGCGTCGCAGAGGTCCGCCGCTACCCGGCAGGCCTCCCGCCACTGCACGCAGCCGGTCAGCGGCGACCATGCGTCGGCGGGCGCGCCGCTGGACGCGGTGGGATCGATGCACCACACGCGGCCCAGCCCGGCGCGCGTCCCCCTCGTGTGACGGAGCAGGTCTCCCTTCACGCTGGCGGCCACCACGGGCCCGCGCCACCCGAGGATGGCCGGCACCGCCAGGCTCGTTGTCTTGCCGCTCTGGGTCGGACCCACGACGACGACGGACTGGGCCGTCTCGGCCGCGACGCCCGAGAGGCGCGCCGCACCTGGGAGGACGCCGAGGAGGAGGCGTCCGGCCGGGGGGAGGTCGGCCTTCACCAGCAGCGGGCGGAGGTCACGTCGCGTGGCCCAGCGCGCACCCCGGCGCGTGCTGCGACGTCCTGGCAGCTGCGGCCGCGTCCCACCGCGGGAGGAGATCCCGGCCAGCAGTGCACCGCCGAGGGCCAGCGGCAGGACGGCCGAGGCGATGCCGGCCACCTGCTAGCGGGCGGTCATCGCCGCATCGGTGTCGACGATGCGGCGCTCCGTCGCGCTGAGGCGGTGCTGCACCAGGAAGGAGCGCTGGCCGACCTTCCACAGGGCGATGCCCCGACGGAGTTGCGGCAGCAGCTCTGCCTCGGTACCCGACAGCGAGAGGAGCTCGGATGCCGCCTCGAGCTCCCCGGGTGACTGGGCGTACACGACGCGGGTTTCCGAATCGGCCAGGAGGCCCTGGGCCAGTGCCACCTGCTCGGAGTCCGACGCCCCGACGGAGCGCAGGTCCGACACCCGGTGCAGCACGGCCACGTTGGACACGCCGAAGGCGCGCGAGAGCTTCCACGACGACTGCAGCCAGCGCGCCACACCGAGGTTCGACAGGATCGCCCATGCCTCGTCGACCACGAGGAAGAACCGGGCTCGGCCCGACGGGGTCGCCCCGGCTCCGCCGGCGGCGGTCCGGGCCAGCGCAGCCTGCAACCAGGCCGTGGCGCACGCCATCAGGACACCGAGCGCGGCGGACGAATAGAGCGCGGACAGGTCGAGGACGACGAGCGGCGCCGAGAGGTCGAGACCGGGCGTCGTCGGCCCGTCGAACATGCCGCACAGGTCGCCGTGCACGAGGCGGCGCAGCTCCAACGCGACGTCGCGGCCGTCCTCGAGCAGGTCGCGCAGCTCGGTGCGCAGGGAGCGGGCGGCATCCGCGCTCGGGGACAGCAGGGCCTCGACCACCATCGGCACGGTGGGAGCGACCCCGGCCCGGGTGGTCTCGGCGAGGGCCGCGCCGAGCGCGGCGCGCTCGCGGGGCGCCAGGCTCCGGCCCAGGCAGGCGCTGGCCAGGGAGGAGAGGAGCTCCATGCGCCGGCGACCCGTCGGGTCGGGGCCCAAGGGCCCGGCGCCGTCGTTGTCTGGCCCCGGGTCGAGCGGGTTCAGCCGGATGGCACCGCCGGGCCGGAGGGCCACCGGACGGACACCCCACGCATCGGCCAGGTCCCCGTATTCGCCCTTGGGGTCGACGACCCAGGCCCGGCGCCCGAAGACCGCCTGGCGCCACAAGAAGGACTTGACGAACGCACTCTTGCCCCGGCCGATCTGGCCGAAGACGACCATGTTCGGATTGGACACGACGCCGGCCGCGTAGAGCTCGAAGGGATCGAACACGAACGAGCCGCCGAGCAGGTCGTCGCCGATCATCACGCCCCGCCGGCCGAGGCCCGCCTCCGCGATGAACGGGTAGGCGGCGCCGAGGTTCCGGGTGGTCACCTGATGGGCCGGGACCCGTGGCATCCGCTCCCTCATGACGGGGAACGGTCGGCCAACTGGTCCACTGCCTCCGTTACGTTTGGCCGAGGCCGGGACCGCCGCCGGGTCGCGGGGAAGGTGGAGCGAACATGAGCGAACCCGATCATCCGCCACAGACCCTCGTGGTCACCCTGGCGGCGCTCACCATCGTGAGCGGCCTCCTCGATGCCGTCAGCTTCCTCGGTCTCGGGCACGTGTTCATCGCCAACATGACCGGCAACGTGGTCCTGGTCGGGTTCGCCGCCGCCGGCGCGCCGGGGTTCTCCGTCGCTGCCAGCCTCTGCGCGCTCGGCTTCTTCCTGGGTGGCGCGGTCGTGGGGGGCCGCATCGCCCAGCGGGTGCCGCCCCACCGCACACTGCTGCTGATCGTCATGGTGATGGAGGCCACGTGCACGGCGGCGGCGGCGGTCGTGGCCGGCACCGTGCCCGCCATCGCGGCGGGGTGGCCCCGCTTCACGGTGATCGCGCTGCTCGCCTTGGGCGTGGGGACCCGCAACGCGGCGGTGCGGCGGATCGGCGTCCGCGACATGTCGACGACCGTCCTCACCACGACCCTGACCGGGCTGGCGTCGGAGTCGTGGCTGGCCGGGGGGGCCAACTCGCACGCGCGCTACCGCCTGACATCGGTCTTCTCCCAGTTCGGGGGCGCCCTCGTCGGCGCCGTCCTGGTGCTCCACGCCGGCGCGGCCTGGTCGCTCGCCGTCGCCGCCGGCATCGTCGTCTGCGCGGCGGCCTTCTTCTACCGGGAGGCTCCGGTCGAGCTCGGCCTGGCGTGAGCGTCAGCCCGAGCCCGAGGACGGGCGGCCCCGCTCACACCGGTCGCCCGTCCTCGAGGTAGACGCACCCGTCCGGCGCCGCCAAGGCCGCACCGACCCGGCGCCGGATCGGCCCGCTCAGCAGTTCGAGCGCAGTGACGGTGTCCACCACTCGATACTCGGAGAGCTCCTCCTCCTGCAGTGCGATCGCCGCCAGCGCGGCGGCGGGGAGGGCGCCGCAGTCGAAGAGGAACCGCATCCCGCCCGGCTTCCCGTGCTTCGGCCGCAGGAAGTCGACCGCGACGAGACGGCCGCGCTCGACGTGCAGCCCGACCTCCTCGAGCACCTCCCGCCGGCAGGCCTCCCAGGGCGTCTCGCCGTCGGCCTCCATGATCCCGCCCGGGATCGTCCAGTGCGCCTTGTACGTGGGGTTGACGATGAGGAGCCGACCGTCCTCGTCGAAGATCAACGCGCCGGCCGACGCGGGGAGGCGCGGCAGGACGAAGGGCGTCGCATCGTCCGTCATGCGATGCCCAGACGATCGAGCTGCTCACCGGGCGCCTCGACCTCCTGCAGTGCGACGCGCAGCAGCTCGATCATCGCCGCCTCCGCCGCCGTCCCCACCAGGTTCTCGCTCTCCCCGGGGTCGTCGTCGAGATCGAAGAGGAAGTGCGCGTCCACCGTGTTGCCACCCACCCAGAACGGCAGGGGATCGGCCGGCTCGAATGGCTGCCGGATCACGGGGACATCCGAGCCCGGCATGAAGTCCAGGCGGGCCCGGCGGTCCGGGGGCGGCAGGCGCGTCTGGTCCTCGAGACCGTGCACCGGCATGGTGGACCAGCGGTTGGACCACATGGACAGCGGGAAATTGGCTCCGTCGGCCCCACGCGCGTACTTGCGGTGGCCGTCGGTCACCTGCACCCAGTTCCCGAAGACACCGCCGATGGACCACGAGCGGATCTGCGTCGCCTCTCCCTTCACGAGGGGGGCCAGCGACGCGCCATGGCCCGGCCGTGCGAGGTCGACGCCGAACACGTCCGCCATGGTGGCGTGGATGTCGACGTTGGTCGTGAGAGCATCGCATTCCGTCCCGCCGGCTGCACCGGGCCAGTGCACCAGCAGCGGGATGTGGCCCAGCGGCTCGTACTGCATGACGCCGGGCTTGCCCCAGATGTCCTTCTCGCCCAGGTAGTGCCCGTGGTCGGTGCAGACGATGACGGCCGTGCTGTCCCACAGCCCGCGCTCGCCCAGCGCGGCCAAGACCGTTCCCACCCAGTGATCGATCATGCTCAGCTTGGCGCCGTAGTTGGCCCGGATGTGTCGGCCCTCACGGGCGCTCAGGCGGCCATCGGCAACGGCACCGACGTCGTAAGGCGGCCAAATGAGGAGTTCGCCTTCCCAGTCCGGGTCGTAGCGCCCGAGCCAGGGCTCGGGCGCGTCGAACGGCTCGTGCGGGTCGAACTCGTCCACGAAGAGCATGAACGGGTCGTCGTCAGGGGCACCGTGGCGTAGCCAGTCGGCGGCCGCCCGCATCGTCCGCGGCCCGGGATAGTCCTCCTCGGTGCGGAAGAAGGTGCGCGACCGGTCGTAGGCCCGGTCACCCCATCCTTCGAACCCCACACGCTCCCTCATGTACCACCCGCCGCCGCAGGCCGGCAGGGCGGGGGCGCCGATGTACGTCGGGTCGCTGTAGGTGCGCCATGGGTCGCCCTCGTGGCCCCGCACGTAGTCCCAGGCGCTGAAGTCCGTGTGGTAGTTCTCGCCGCCGACCTCGAAGAGATGGGGGTGGTCGGAGACGAGCATGGTGGTGACGCCGGCCCGGCGGAGCAATTGCGTCACCGGCTCCTCCCACACCTCTATCGACCCCCATGGCCTCCACAAGAAGTCGAGCGAACCACAGAGGATGTCATGGCGCGCCGGCATGCACGGCAGCGAGCCGGTCACGTGCGAGGTGAACCGGACCGCCCGCTCGCGGGCGAACCGGTCGAGGTTCGGTGTCTCGAACTCCGTGCCGCCGTAACTGCCCAGCATGTGGCGGTTGAGGCTGTCCAGGAGCAGCACCACCAGGTTTCTCGGGGAGCGGGGGCCGGGCGCTTCGCCCGCGTCTGCCTTCGGGTCGCCGGGCGGTGCCACGCGGCAATAGTACGGCGCCTGCCGTTCTTCGCTCTCAGCGCAGCCCACGGCAGATCGGCAGTGTGCACGTGTAGGCGGACGCCTGGTCGCCGTAGAGGCGCCGGAGCGCGAGCCGGCTCTGCCCCGCCGCGTGCTGCACGGCGTCACACGCCGCCACCAACTCCTCCTCGCCCGGGGCCGACACGGTGAGGTACCCCGAGTAGCGGCAGGACGCGTGGCCCTCCGCCAGTTCCGCCTCCCGTCGGGCCAGGACCTCCGACTCGCGCTGGTGGCGCGCCGTCGAGACGAACCCGCCGCGCCGGCGCAGCTCGGCGTCGGCCACATTCAAGTTTGACCACCCGAAGAGCTACTGCGGCAGTCTTCGCATTGCGGCGCCCGCCTCATTACTCTGCTCGGGACTGCAAGCATGCCAACCAGAGGAGGCGCAATGCGCTCGCTGCTCCGTTTCAGTGCCCTCGGCTGTGCCCTCGCCCTGACCGCCCTGCCGCTGGCGATGGGCGGGGGATCGGTGGCCGGCGCCGCCTACTCCTCGCCGGCCACGGTCAGTGCGTCGAACTGGAGGACCATGGCCAACACAGCGACGACACCCGCGGCCGGTTCGGTGATCGGCGCCGTGTCCTGCGTGACGTCGGTGTTCTGCGTCGCGGTCACGGGCGACTCCCCGACGCTCGGACCCCCATCCGGCCTACTGGCCTACGCAGAGCTTTGGAACGGGACCACGTGGTCGCCAATGACCCTGCCGACGGTGATCGGCGCCACCGCGGACACGCTGGTCAGCGTCTCGTGCGTGACGACGTCGTTCTGCTTCGCCGTGGGTTATGCGACCGTGTCGGGCGCCAGTTCGATCCTCATGGAGCAGTGGAACGGGTCCGTCTGGGCACTGGTGACGGCTCCTGCCGTTCCCGGCGCGAACGGACCCAGCCTCTACGGCGTGTCCTGCACGAGCGCCACTTTTTGCCAGGCTGTCGGTGGCGCGGGCGGCGGCTCGGGCGCTCCCATCGCCCTGCAGTGGAACGGCTCCACGTGGAGCGTCCAGACGATCGGCCTTCCGTCGAATGCGAACAGCGGTACGCTCCTCAGCGCGTCGTGCACGACCACCTCGTTTTGCATGGCCGTCGGGGCCGGCTTCAACGGCATTTACAACGTCTCCGTGGCGTACACGTGGAACGGGTCGACATGGACCCAGACCACGCTTCCCCCCACCGGCGCCATCTCCGTCACTGACTACGTGTCGTGCGCCGGGCTGTCCTTCTGCGCCGCCACGGCGGGCAATCTGGGCCCGGTCAACCAGATACTGACCTGGAACGGCTCGTCGTGGTCCATGGCCCAGAACGTCCCGACTCCGACGGGCGGGGGCACGCTCGACGGCATCAGCTGCTTCAGCGCCACGAGCTGCGCTGCCGTCGGCACCAACGGTGCGGCCACGCAGGTCCTCACCTTCAACGGCCAGTCATGGACGCAGGTGAGCAACCCGCCGATCGGCGCTCAGGGAACTGCCAATACCGGCTTGTTCGGCGTCGACTGCCTGACCGACTGGTCCTGCGTGGCGGCTGGAGTCTCGGCATTCTCCGGGAACACCTACCAGCCCCTCCTCGCCATGGCCCCCATTGCCCGCAGCGGCTACTACTTCGTGGGCTCCGACGGCGGCATCTACAACTACGGCACCGGCGGCAGCGCTCCGTTCCTGGGCTCCATGGGCGGCACCAGGCTGAACTCGCCCATCGTGGGCATGGCCACCATGCCGGCCGGTGACGGCTACGACCTGGTGGCCGCCGACGGCGGGGTCTTCAACTTCGGCTCGGCGCAGTTCTACGGCTCCATGGGGGGCAAGCCGCTCAACAAGCCGGTCGTCGGCATCGCGGTCACCCCCGACGGCGGGGGCTACTGGCTGGTGGCCTCCGACGGCGGCATCTTCGCCTACGGCGATGCCCAGTTCTACGGCTCCATGGGAGGCAAGCCGCTCAACAAGCCGATCGTCGGGATTGCCCCGACCCCGAACGGCAACGGCTACTACGAGGTGGCCAGCGACGGCGGCATCTTCACCTTCCCGATCGCCGGTGGCCCGCCCTTCCTGGGCTCCGCCGGCTCCCTCACGCTGAACAAGCCGGTCGTGGGCATGGCCGTCGCCTCCAACGGCGGCTACTACATGGTGGCGAGCGACGGCGGCATCTTCAGCTACCCGGGCACGGAGCCCTTCTACGGCTCGACCGGGTCCATCACACTCAACAAGCCGATCGTCGGCATGGACCTGGTCAGCAACGGCTACTACCTCGGGGCAGCCGACGGCGGCGTCTTTGCCTTCCCGACCACCAACGGCCCACCCTTCTTGGGCAGCAGAGGTGGCCAGCCCATCAACGCCCCGGTGGTGGCCATTTCGGGCTGATCTCTCGACTCCCAACAGCCCTCAGCGCAGCCCGCGGCAGAGCGGCAGCGTGCACGTGTAGGCGGAGGCCTGGTCGCCGTAGAGGCGGCGTAGGGCCAACCGGCTCTGTCCCGCCGCGTGCTGCACCACGTCGCACGCTGCCACCAGCTCCTCCTCGCTCGGGGCGGAGACCGTGACGTAGCCCGAATAACGGAACGAGGCATGCCCCTCGGCCAGCTCCGCCTCGCGGCGGGCCAGGACCTCCGATTCGCGGGCGTGGCGGGCGGTCGAGACGAAGCCACCGCGTCGGCGCAGCTCGGCGTCGGCCAGGTCGGCCGTTCGGGACGCTTCGACCTTCCGCACGGCGGCGTCGGGCCCGAGGGGCTCCATCACCACCGAGAGGATCGAGCGGGCAGAACCCAGGAGCAGCGGCGCCAGGAAGTCGCTGCGCACCTCCGTCCGCGGCCACTCCGCCACCCAGAACGTGGCGTGGACCATGCCGTCGACCCGCACCGCCGACCAGCTCTCCTCCATCGCCATCGGCCACGGGTCCCCCAGGCCCGGGGCCGCCCCGTGGGCCGCCCCGCCGGCCGCGCCCTGCGGCTCGTAGGTCCGCAGCAGCTGCAGGGCCAGGTCGTCCGCGGTGAGCACGGACTCCACCTCCACCTCGGCGTCCCCGAGCAGGCGCACGAGCGACCCGACCTCGCGGGCCAGGACGGCACAGCCGACCTCGACCGACTTCGTCAGGCGCACCTGGACGGCGAGGACGACCTCGTGGGCGCAGGTGTGCGAGTCCATGTCGCTCAGCAGCGCCTCGTA
>Ga0116216_10003572_pt1 | contig 10102 bp, 6 predicted proteins | sample Sb_taG_11_FD_89696 | JGI IMG/M metagenome (GOLD analysis project Ga0116216, IMG submission 89696) | Peat soil microbial communities from Weissenstadt, Germany - Sb_50d_3_AS metaG | ecosystem: Environmental > Terrestrial > Soil > Wetlands > Peat | place: Germany: Weissenstadt | collected 2010-09-21
CGGGTCGATCCACAGTGATGTGCCGGTGTAACCGAGGTGTCCGAAGGAACGGGACGAAAGGTATTTCCCGGATTGCGAGGACGCCGACGGCGTGTCCCAGCCAAGGGCACGGGAAGTGCCTTCGGGCACGGATTCCCGGCGCGAAAAAAGTTCGACAGTCGAAGAACGGAGGATGGGATGTCCGCCGTTGAGCATGGCGTGCGCGAAGATAGCTAAATCCTCGGCGGTAGAGAACAGGCCGGCGTGTGGGGCAACGCCGCCGAGGACGCTCGCGTTCTCGTCCTGCACCTCGCCTTGAATCATCCGGTGGCGGAAGCTGCGATCGTCGGCGGTAGGCGGGATGGAGTCTTTCAAGGCGTGCACGGGATTGAAAGTTGCGTGCGTCATGCCGAGCGGTCCGAAGACTTCGCGCTGGCAGAACGCGTCGAGCGATTCGTCGGCGAGGGACGTGAGCGCGACGCCGAGAATGATGAAGCCGATGTCGCTGTATGCAGCGCGGGTGCCGGGCGCGTCGGCAAGCGGAGTAGCGAAGGCGGCGCGCAGCAGGGCTTCGCGAGTCTTGGTGCGCAGGAAAAGCTTTTCGTAAGCCGGCAGGCCGGAGCTGTGTGCGAGCAGCATGCGCACGGTGACGTCGCGGCGGCGAGGGTCACTGGTGGCGAATTCTGGGACGATGGCAGCGGCTGGGGCCTCGAGGTCGAGCAATCCGCTCTCGTAGAGGATCATGGCCATGGCGGTCGTGGCGAGGACTTTGGTGAGCGAAGCGAGATCGAAAATGCTCGACGAGGTCACTTCCGGCGAAGCCGGATCGTAGGTGAAGCGGCCGAGGGCTTTGTAGGCGACGAGTTCTCCGCGTAACGTGACTGCGAGTGAACATGCAGGGAAGGCGCGGGCGGCAATGGCTTTTTCCAGGATGCCGAAAGCGTCGCGAAACCGATCGTCCTGCGCGACGAAATTGCGCACCAGGAAGGAAAAGCCAGATTCTCGGTTGGGCAGCGTCAGCTCCAAGGGTGTTTTGTGAACTGATGGGGTTATAACAAACGCGGCGGGCTGAAGCAAACGCCAGAGTTACTTCCGGGACGTAGCTGACAAGGTTCGGTCTTGAGCCGCGTCTGCCGCGTCATGTAGAGTCACAGCAGGGATGAAACACTTGGCGAAAAAACTGCTGCTCTGCGCTCTGCTTTCTGCCGCCGCATTCTCCCAGGCTCCGCTCGATTCCCGCCTCGCCGTTCTCGACCCCATCATCAACGACGCCATCGCCCAGCAGCAGATTCCGGGTGCTGTGGTTGTCATCGGCCACGACGGGCAGGTAGCTTACCGGAAAGCATATGGCAGCCGGGCAATTGAGCCTCGGCGCGAGGCGATGACGCTCGATACCGTGTTTGACTGCGCGTCGCTCACCAAGGTCATGGCCACGACTATGGCTGTGATGCAGCTGTGGGAGCAGGGAAAGTTTCGCATGAACGATCCGGTCGCAAAGTACCTTCCCGAGTTTGCGCAGAACGAGAAGCAGGATATTACGATCCGGCAATTGCTGGTGCACTACTCGGGCCTGGCGCCGGATATCGACTTGACCAAGCCGTGGGAAGGGAAGGAAGCGGCATATCGAATGTCGTTTGAGGAGGTTCCCGAGCGGGCTCCGGGATCGGCGTTTGTTTATAGCGATACCAACTTCATCGTGCTGGGAGCGCTGGTGGAGCGGCTCTCGGGTGAGTCGCTCGATGCGTATGCGGCCAAGCATGTTCTTGAGCCGCTCGGCATGAAGGAGACGCGGTACCTGCCTCCACGGTCATGGGAGCCGCGCATTGCTCCGACCGAAGAGGATGAGAACCATCACCTGCTGCGCGGAGTGGTGCACGATCCCAGGGCTCGCCGTATGGGTGGCGTGGCGGGGCACGCGGGAGTATTTTCCACCGCGGATGATCTGGCGATTTTTGCGCAGGCTTTGCTCGACGGCGGGCGGGGCGTGCTGACTTCGGCGACGGTTGCCAAGATGACTGCGCCGCAGCAGCCCGTGAATGCAACGGCGCTGCGGGGATTTGGGTGGGATATTGATTCTCCTCTTTCCACCAACCGCGGCGAACTGTTGCCGGTGGGAGGTTACGGCCATACCGGATTCACCGGCACTTCGCTGTGGATTGATCCGGCGACGAACACCTATATCGTGCTGATGACGAACGCGGTGCACATGAATGTAGTGCCGGCGAAGGAGAAGGGAAGCGCGGTGTCTCTTCGCACCGAGGTGGCGACAGCGGTAGCGGCGGCGCTGGCGCTCGATCCGGCTGAAGCGGAGAAGATGCGAGTGGCAGCGATCACTGGCTACAACGAAATGCAGAGCGCAGCACGCAGGCTAGCGGCCCGGAACGGAACGGTGAAAACGGGAATTGACGTGCTCGAGGAGACGAAGTTTGCGGCGCTGCATCCGGCCCGGGGCGGGGCTCCACGAAGCATCGGGCTGTTGACGAATCAGACTGGCGTGGACGCGTACGGCAGACGGACGATTGACGTGTTGGCAGGTGTGCCCGGCATTTCGCTGGAAGCGATTTTCAGTCCTGAACATGGAGTGACGGGGACGTTGGACACAACCGACGTCAAGAATACAAAGGATGCGGCGACCGGAGTCGCGGTTTACAGCGTGTACGGGGCAAGCGACGCGGCCCGCCGTCCGCCGCTGGACGTACTGAAGCGACTGGATGCGGTGGTGATCGATCTGGCCGACGTGGGCGCGCGCTTTTACACCTACGAAGCTACGGTGGGGTATTTCCTGGAAGCAGCCGCGCAAGCGGGAATTGAAGTGGTCATTCTCGATCGGCCGAATCCGATTACTGGGTCGTTTGTGCAGGGGCCGGTTTCTGATTCCGGTGACGCCCAGGAAAAGTTTACCAACTACTTTCCCGAGCCGGTGCGCCACGGAATGACGCTGGGTGAGTTGGCAAAAATGGTGAATGCCGAGCGGCACATCGGGGCGCGCCTCGACGTGGTCGCGATGGAGGGTTGGCAGCCGGGGGACTGGTTCGATTCGACTGGAGTTGGTTGGGTCAACACTTCGCCCAATCTGCGTAGCTTGATCGAGGCGACGCTCTATCCCGGGGTGGGGATGATTGAAGGGACCAATGTTTCGGTCGGACGCGGCACCGACACGCCCTTCGAGGTGGTGGGCGCGCCCTGGATCAAGAGCCGGGAACTCGCGGCTTACTTGAACGGGCGCGGTATTCAGAGTGTCCGCTTCGTGCCGATTATTTTCACTCCGTCAGCCAGTAACTTTGCCGGCGAGCGTTGCGAAGGCGTTAACCTGATTGTCCTCGGCCGGAACACTCTCGACTCGCCTGAGTTGGGGATCGAGCTGGCATCGGCGCTGCGCAAGCTGTATCCAAACGATTTCAAACTGGAGCGAATGGCGGATCTGCTGGTAAACCAGGCGGTGTTCGAAGCCATCAAAGCGGGAGAAGATCCCAGGCGAATTGCGGAGGACTGGCAGGAGCGGCTGGCTGAATTCGTGCGCCTCCGGGAAAAATATTTGATCTACAAGTAAATTCCCATTGTCATCTTGGGCGAAGCGAAGGACCTATGTACTTGAATGCGCGATGCCCGGGTCTTCCACGCTACAATTGCTCTTAGTGGGCAGGGTAGTCATGGCCGAAAATCTACGTCTCATCCCAAGTCCGTTTTATCGTTGCGCCGGCCCGAATTGTGGGGTGCTAAAGGGCGTGAGCGACCGCTGGTGGGTGATGTGGAGTTCGATTAGCGATCACGAGGCGCCGGTAATGCATCTGGCGCCGTGGGACGAGGAACTCGCAGTGCAGGAAGGCGCCATGCACGTTTGCGGCGAGTTGTGCGCGCAGAAACTGCAGTCGCAATTCATGGGAAATGTGCTGGAGAACCAGACGCGCCGAAGCAGTGGTTAGGGCCTGCGTCGACAACCGCCCCTTCGACGGGCTTAGAGCAGGCCTCGGCCGTCCACCGATAGCTGGTTTTCAGCTAACCGGGCACGCTGCTGAGCGCATCTGAGAATGCAAGTATGTTGCTGCTGGTCGGAAAAATATCGAACTCGCAAAGGTAGGCCTTCGATGAAGATCCGTGCTGCTTCGATTTGGTTTTTGCTGCTGGCTGGTATCGCGGCGGCACAATCACCTGCGACCCTCGCCACGCCTGCCCCTGCCGTGGAGTCTGCGAAGGCCACGCTGACCATTCCGGTGGGAACGAGGATTCCACTATCCCTGAAGCAGGCGATCTCAACCAAGACGGCTAAAGACGGAGACCCGGTATACGCGTAGACTGCCTTTCCGTTTGTGATCAACGAGCAGATCGTGATTCCGGCGGGAACTTACATCCAGGGAAAGATCGAGCGCGTGCAGCGTGGTGGGCACGTCAAGGGGCGCGCCGATGTGCTGATCCACTTCACCTCGATGATTTATCCCAACGGCTATACGGTCTTGCTCGGTGGCTCGGTCGAGAACACGCCCGGTGCCGAGAAGACGTCGATGAAAGATTCGGAAGGCACGATCCGCCAGGATAGCGACGCCGGGAAAAAAGCTGAGACCGCTGCCGGTACGGCTACCACGGGAGCGGTGATCGGTGCGGTAACCAACGGACTGAAGGGAGCTGGCATTGGAGCGGGAATTGGAGGCGCGGCCGGGCTGGCGGTAGGAATGCTTTCGCGTGGCGCCGACGTGAGGCTGGAGCCGGGGACTTCGATCGAGATGGAGATCCAGCGGGAAGTGACGGTGGATGCGAGCCGGATTTCCTCGCGGCGTGGCGTCTTTGTTAAGGACGACTAGCGACTAACGACTAACGACCGCACTTATTGCGGAGCAGTAACGTCGTAAATCTTGCGCGAAAGTTCGATAAAATCCAGGGAACTTTTTTGTCCTTCCAGGTTTGACAGAATTACTACTCCAAATTGCCGTTCCGGTAAGAGATACAGCACACTGCTGGCGCCCTGCTGATCCCCTCCGTGACCGGCCTCCTGTAATCCGCGATACGTGCCAATCGGGCCACCTCGGAAAAAGCCGAGGCCATAGATTGTCGGCTTTTTGTCACGAGTCGTCGCCGGCGTGAGCATCCGATCGAGAACCGTGCTGGGGAGCAATCTCGCCGAGTACAGCGCGGCAACAAAATTGCCCATGTCTCTCGCACTCGAATTGATTCCACTCCCGGGAGGCTTGTTGCTCACGTCGACGAAGACAGAGTTTTGCAGCTCGCCGCTGGCGGAAACTCTGTATCCCCGCGCCCGGTGCGGGATAATAGCGAATACATCATCGAGACGGGTGGCCGGCATCTGTGCCGGCTCGAAGATTGCCTGACGCATGTAGCGGTCATAGCTGGTTCCAGAAGCGCCTTCGATCACGCAACCGAGAGCGATGTAGCCGTAGCTGGTGTACTGCATCTTGGTCCCGGGTTCGAACTCCAGAGGATCGCTGGCGAACTGAATTAACGCTTCCTTGATACTTGTATAGTGCCGAGTATTGATGCTCTCTTCTTCATTCCTGTAATCCCGGATGCCGCTCTGATGCGAGAGAAGCTCTCTCGCCGTAATCGGCCATGGCTTCTCGGGAAAGTCCGGACAATATTTCTGGATGGGGGCATCGAGGTCCAGTTTTCCTGCCTCGACCAGCTTCATTGTGGCCGTCGCGGTGATGGATTTGGATATCGATGCGATGCGGTAAACCGTGTCGGCGGTGGCCAGGACGCTGTTCTCAACGTCGGCCAGACCGTAGCCTTGGCTAAGGATGACATGCCCGCGGTCAATCACGGCCACTGACAACCCGGGCACATGGTGATCCGAAACGTAGGAGGCAACCAGGCGATCGATGGCCGGTGCCTGCTGAGACGCCGTCTGCGCGACTGCCAGGGGGCAAGCCACCAATAATAGAGTGGCAAAGATACAAGTCATCGCTTCTCGAGAAAGCACTGTTCTGCTCCAAGATGGGGATGAGTGCGATCGCATCGTGCGACTCCCGTTGCGGGGCAAAAAATAAAACCCGGTCTGCCCGCCAGATGTGAATCAGGCACATTTCTGGCGGGCACGGGCTATTTCCCCCAGAACGGCAAAACTCCGTGGTGGGGCCGTTGGAATGACTTCACTGTTCTCGTTGGATGACGTGATCGGGGTTAAACGATGCCTGGCGGAAAATGCAGTCAGGGCTGCGCGTTTGCAGCGCAATCTCAGCCCGCGGATGGGTGGCTACACCTTCGGGAAAGAGGGGTTAGACCCATTCGACTTAGGCCCATTGATTTCTTCCCGCAAGCCTTCAAAGATATCGTCAGGCATTTCGAGGAAAATCTTGACCACCTCAGGGTCGAACTGGCGGCCGGACCAGAGCTTGATTTCCGTCCGGGCGGCCTGAAATGACTGGGCGGGGCGGTAGGGACGGTCCATGGTCATGGCGTCGAGGGTGTCGGCAATGGAAAACATGCGTGCGCCGAGAGGGATCTCTTCCCCCTTCAGACCTCGGGGATAGCCGGTTCCGTCGTATTTTTCCTGGTGGGAGTAAACGATTTCGGCAGCCTCCGCCAGAAACGGGATTCGCGAGATGATCTTGTAGCCGCGGTAGCAGTGTTCCTTCATCTCCGCCATTTCTTCGTCGGTGAGCTTGGCGGGCTTGCGCAAGATGGCGTCGGGAATGGCCAACTTGCCGATGTCGTGCAGGAAAGCGCCGCGGGCGATCACCTTGATCTCTTCTTTCGGCAGGCCCATTTTGCGAGCAATGGCGATGGTGTAGGCGGTGACGCGCTTGGAGTGGTATTCGGTCTCGGCATCCTTGGCGTCGAGCGCATCGCCCAAGGCTTCGAGCATCATGTCATAGGACTCTTCCAGGTCGGAAAGCGCTCCCTTCCATTGCTGGGTGCGGGCGGCAACCAGCGACTCGAGGTTGGTGCGGTAGGCATCATTTTCGCGTTTGAGGCGGCGATTTTCCAGCGCACGCCGCACCGTGGCCAGCAGTTGCTCGCGCTCGAAAGGCTTGAGCAGATAGTCGTACGCCCCATTGCGCAGGGCCTGCAGCGCGACCTGAATATCGTGAACCGCAGTCACCATCACGATCGGCATGTCAGGGTAACGCTCCTTGGCACGTTCCAGGAGCGCAATCCCATCCATTTCGGCCATCATCAGGTCTGAGAGCACGAGATCGAATTCTTCCCCCGATTCTAGAATCGAGAGCGCTTCGACGCCGCTGGCGGCTTGGCGAGTCTGAAAATGGGCTCCGCCAAGCATGGAGGAAACAATCTCGCGAATGGTTTCTTCGTCGTCCACCACGAGGATGCGGTCGTTAGCCATAGCCCTAAGTGTATGGTACTAAGTGTAATGTATCGCTCATTCTAGGCCACGACTTCACGTTCCGAAAGTAACCATCGGGAGACGGAAATCCGGTACCGATGGGCCCCCAGCATGATATTTAAAACATAGGTGTTCGTGCGCTTCGTGATGCGCCTATTGTTGTGCGCTTATCTATGAATCCTGCGGGGATATTTGGGCATTCGGTGGGCGTGCTGACCGTCCCGTGGTTGACGGCGCGGGAAACGGCCGCTCTGATCGTGGTCGTGGTCAGCCTGCTCTTCTTCCGGGTTTTTCGAGAACGATGTCTGCTGGTGTGGGGAGCGGGCTGGGTTGCCTATGGGGCGTTTCTATGGGTAGCCGGGACGGGCGAGTGGCACGGTGTCTCGAAGTCGATGGCGGCGTTCGCGCAGGCCGATTTTGTGCTTGCGATGGGCTTATTTGGCGCGGCGGCGCTGCTGTCGGCGCAGGCGCGGCGGGCGCTGACGACCTTGGTGGCGGTTTCGTGGGTGCTGCTGGTCTGTGCCGCCATGCGGCCGTTGTATTTCCCGGATTTCAAGAACCTCGAACTGGGGTTGGATGTGGCCTGCCGGCTGGCGGCGGCCGGGGCAGTCGTCGAACTGCTGCGCTACCGGTTCGGGCGTATCGGCGTGGGACCTTTCCTGTTTGGGGCCGGGCTGCTGACGCTGAACCTGAACTGGCCTCGGTTCACCAGTCATATTCCGAATGAGGGTTACCTGTTGGCCGAGGTGCTGTTCGGCTCCAGCCTCTTGCTGGTGGTGCTGGACGATTCGCGGCTGCGCACGCGCCGGCTGGCGGTGCTGAACGAACTGACGGTCACCATTGCACGCGGCCAGAATCATGCTCCCATGATGCAGACCGCGCTGGAGAAACTGAAAGCCGTGGTGGGCGCCAAGGCAGCGTGGTTCCAGTTGATGGAAGGCGACCGTCTGGTGCCCACCCAACACGCCGGCCTGTCTCCAGACATTCTGCGAGCCCTGGGACAAGCAGGGGCAGAGCAATCCGGGAAAGATGAAACGCGGCTCCGCGTCCTGCAGGAAAACAAGGCGGCGGTGGCGAAACTCTCGGAGATGCCGGAGCCGGAACAGGAACAACTGCAGAAGCGTGGCATTCATCACTTGGTTCTGCTGCCCGTGCAGGGCAAGAAGTCGGTCATCGGGATGCTGTCTTTCGGCTGCTCCGGCAGCCAACACCACACTCGAGAAGAGTTGGAGTTTCTGGAATCGGCGGCGCAAAAGCTGGGTATCGCGGTGGAGAATCTGCGCTTGCTGGAGCAGGTGTTGCGCTCGCAGCGGCAGTGGATGAATACTTTCGATTCCATCCAGGATCTGATTCTGGCGCACGACGCGGACTTCCGCATCCTCAAGACCAATCAAGCCCTGCTGCAGCGCCTGGAACAGGCGCCAGCCGACGTATTGGGCAATCTCTGTGAAGACGTTCTGCCGCAGAAGCGGCCCTGGACTGGATGCCCCTATTGCGAACGCGGCACCGGCCTGACCGAAGGCATGGATCCATGTTTCGGCGGCCAGTCGGTGGTTTCGACCTCATCGTACGCGGAGCAGGGAGGCCTGCAAAAGGGCACCATCCACGTGGTGCACGATACCACCGCGCGTCAGGTGGCGGAAGAAAAGTACCGCATGCTGTTTGAGCAGGCGCAGGAAGGCGTGTTCGTAGCGACGCCGGGTGGCGAATTGCTCGACTGCAACGATGCGTTTGTCACCATGCTCGGTTACGGCAGCCGGGATGAGTTGATGGCCCTCGATATGGGCAGCGTGCTGCACTCGGTGGCCGAGGAGCGCGAAGCTTTTCGCAAGGAGATCGAGGCGCACAACTATGTGCGCAACTTGGAAATCACGGTAAAGCGGAAAGATGGCACTCTGCTGGTGGTAGCGCAGAGCTGTTTTGCGACGCGCGATTCGAGTGGAAACATTGAGCGCTATCAAGGCTTTGTTCTCGACATCACCGAGAAGAAACGCTCGGAAGACGAGATGCGGCGGCGCAATCGCGAGTTGAACGCGCTCAACGCCATGGCCGTGATCGCGACCCAGTCGTTCGATCTGGACGAAATTCTGAACCTGACCTTGCGCCAGGTGATCTCGCTCTTTGGCGCCGAGACCGGCTCGGTCTATCTGGCGGCGGAACCCGAGGGTACGTTCCGGCGGCGGGCGGGTTGGGGCCCGCGCAGCGAGGCGCGCGTGCGCATGGCGGAAGTCTTCTTTTCCGAAGGTCTGGGCGAACTGGTGACGCGCTCGCGAGCCGAAGTGGTGACGCAGGATTTCATGCCGCACCTGCCACCGGCTGTTGTGGAGTTTGTCTGTGCCGACCGGCTGCCCTACTGGATCTGGGTTGTGCTCTGGAGCAAGGACAAGCCCATCGGCATTATGGGTATTGCCAGCAAGGAAGACCGGCACTATTCGAGTAACGATGAGAATCTGCTGGTCGCCATCAGCCGGCAACTGGCCACCACGATAGAAAAAGTCCAGCTCTACGAAGAGACCTGCCGCGCCTACGAAGACTTGCGCCGGACACAGGAGCAACTGCTGCAGAGCGAGAAGATGTCGGCGGTTGGCCAATTGATTTCCGGCGTGGCGCACGAGTTGAACAATCCGCTGACTGCGATCCTCGGTTACGCGCAGCTGCTCGAAGGCGCGGGTCTTGATCACCAGTCTGCCGATTATGTGCGTAAGCTGTTCAAGCAGGCTCAGCGCACCCACCGCGTGGTGCAGAATCTGCTGTCGTTTGCCCGCCAGCGTAAGCCGCAGAAACAGGAAGTGGACTTGCGCAAGGTCCTGGAAGAATCGCTCACGCTGC
>Ga0116216_10003573_pt1 | contig 10101 bp, 9 predicted proteins | sample Sb_taG_11_FD_89696 | JGI IMG/M metagenome (GOLD analysis project Ga0116216, IMG submission 89696) | Peat soil microbial communities from Weissenstadt, Germany - Sb_50d_3_AS metaG | ecosystem: Environmental > Terrestrial > Soil > Wetlands > Peat | place: Germany: Weissenstadt | collected 2010-09-21
ACAGGAGGACCGCAAGGATACCAACACCCGCAAGGATCGCGACGTGTCGGTGCCTGAGGAGTTCCAGAGTGGCCCTCTAGCCCCGGTAGAGCCGGATCCGATCGAGGTGCTTCGTTCGCAGCTCGGGATTGGTGACGCCCAGCCCCTCCTGCGGCGCAAGGCAGAGCACACCGATCTTTCCGTCGTGGAGGTTGCGATGGACGTCAAGGGCGGCCTGCCCTGCCTGCTCGATCGGGTACGTCTTCGAGAGTGTGGGATGGATCGCGCCCTTGCACACCAGCCGATTGGCCTCCCACGCTTCCCGGTAGTTCGCAAAATGGGAGCCGACGATGCGCTTCAGGTTCATCCACAGGTAGCGGTTGTCGTAGACATGGTTGTAGCCGCTGGTCGAGGCGCAGGTGACGATCGTCCCGCCGCGCCGCGCCACGAAGACGCTCGTCGCGAAGGTCTCGCGGCCCGGGTGCTCATAGACGATATCCGGATCCTCGCCCCCCGTGAGCTCCCGAATGCGCGCACCGAAGCGGCGCATCTCCTTCATGTTCATCTCGTCGCCGCTCCAGAACTTGAAGCCCTCGGTCTTGCGGTCGATCACTCGATCGCAGCCAAGCTTGCGTACGATCTCGGCGCGGTGCGGGCTCGACACCACCCCCACCGGATAGGCGCCGCCGTTCAAGGCGTACTGCGTCGCGTAGCCACCGAGGCCGCCCGAGGCGCCCCAGATCAGCACGCCGTCGCCCTGCTTCATACCCGCACCGTGCTTCGAGACCAGCTGGCGATAGGCGGTGGAGTTCACGAGGCCGTTGCAAGCCGCTTCCTCCCAGGTGAGGTGCTCGGGCTTGGGCATGAGCTGGTTGGCCTTGACGAGGCACAGCTCCGCCAGGCCACCGAAGTTCGTTTCGAAGCCCCAGATCGTCTGGCCCGGGTCCATCATCGCGTCGTCATGGCCCTCGGGCTCCTCGAGGTCGACGTAGTTGCAGTGCACGACGATGCGGTCTCCCGCCTTCCACTTCGAGACTCCGGGCCCTGTGCGGAGCACCACCCCCGACGCGTCGCTCCCGAGAATGTGGTAGGCGAGATCGTGACGCTTCCAGAGGGCGTTGCGTCGACCGTTTCGCTCGAGGAAGACGAAGGTGGGGAGAGGCTCGAAGATCGAGGACCACACGGTGTTGAAGTTGATGGCCGAGGCCATCACCGCAACCAAAGCCTCCCCGGGCCCGAGCTCGGGAAGCGGCACTTCATCGAGGTGCAAGGACTTGCGCGGATCCTTTTCCGCTGAGGCCATTCCGTCGAACAGCTTCTGCTCGTCCTTGTGTGTCGTGACCGCGTGAAAGGTCTTGGGTACGGGCAAAGAGAGGAAGGCGTCGCCCGACGCCTGGCTCTCGATGGCCTCGACGATGGACTTCATGGCGCTAGACATCGGAATCTCCGAACGGTGGCGGGTTAGGGGCTCGGTCTTCGAACCCATCCTACCCGTACCGGCGGGTCCGGGCGAGGGCTCCGGCCGGTTGACCCGCCCGCCGAAGCTGATTAGCGTTCGCCTTCTCGTCTGCGCGGGGCGGCCCTGCCGCGAGACTTCCAGAGGAACCCATGCGCTTTTACGAGTACGAGTCGAAGGCCCTCTTCGCCCGCCATGGCCTTCCCTTGAGCAAGAGCGGGCTCGCCCACTCCCGGGAAGACGCCCGCCGGATCGCTCGCGAGATCACCGGGCCTACGGTGCTGAAGAGCCAAGTGCTCTCCGGCGGGCGGATGAAAGCGGGCGCCGTGAAATTCGCGCAAACCCCCGACGAGGCCGCTCAGCATTACGACGCGATCGTGCCGATCGTGGTGAACGGCCAGAAATGCCGCGCGGTCCTGGTGGAGGAGAAGAGCCAGGTCGACCAGGAATACTACGCGGGCGTGACCTGGGACGGCCGCCGGAAGCTCCCCGTGGTGATCTTTAGCGATATGGGCGGAATCGAGATTGAGCAGGTGGCAGAGAAGCATCCCGACCACGTCTCCCAGACCCACGTGTCCACCCTTCTCCCGCTGCTGCCGCACATTGCCAAGGAGGCGGTGGCAAAGACGGGGGTCACGGGCTCCGAGCTCACGCGCCTGGCACCCATCGTCTCCAAGCTGATCGAGATCTTCTTCCAATACGATCTCACCCTCGCCGAGATCAACCCCTTGGCGAAGCTTGGCGACGGCCGCTTCGTCGTACTCGATGGTCACGTAGAGCTCGAGGGCGACGCGAGGCACAAGCACGAGAAGCTTCTCGCGGAGCTCGGGATCCGCCCCGAGGAGACACGCCAGGCGCGCCCCCCTACCGACTTTGAAATCCGCGGCGCCCAGGTCGATGCCAGCGATCACCGTGGCGTCGCTGGCAACGTGGTCGAGTTCGACGGGAACCTGGGCCTCGTGATCGGCGCAGGCGGCGGTTCGCTGACACTCTTCGATGCGGTTCGCAAGCATGGCGGCCGCCCTGCGAACTACTGCGAGATCGGTGGCAATCCCTCCGTCAAGAAGGCGTGTGCACTCACCAAGCTTGTGCTCTCGAAGCCCGGTGTCGAAAAGATCGCTGTCATGATGAATGTCGTCTCCAACACCCGCGTGGACATCGTGGCGCGAGGGGTGGTGAAGGGCTGTGTGGAATCCGGTCGGGATCCCGCGAAGACCATCGCGATCTTCCGCATCCCCGGCGCCTGGGAGCAGGAAGGCTTCAAGATCTTGAAGAAGTACGGCGTCGAGTACTGCGATCGGACGGTTTCGATGTATGAGGCGGCGGGCCGCGCCGTCGCGAAGATGAAGGCCTAGGAATGTCGATTCTGATCCACAAGGATACGACGGTCATCATCCAGGGCATTACCGGCCGCGAGGCCGTGAACATGACGCGCGAGGGCTTGAACTACGGAACCAAGATCGTGGGTGGAGTGACCCCAGGGCGTGCGGGTCGGGACGTCTATGGCGTTCCCGTCTACGACTGCGTGCGGGACATCACCTCGAAGACGCGTGTGGACGGCTCGATCGTGACGGTGCCTGCAGCGTTTACGCGCGATGCGGTGTTCGAGGCGATCGAGAATGGCATCCGGCTCGTGGTGATCGTGACCGAGCGCATCCCCCGCGGTGAGGTCGCGCAGATGGTCGAGCTCGCGCGCTTGCGCGGCGCGCGCATCATCGGTCCGAACTGCCTCGGCATTCTATCGCCCGATGAAGCCAAGATGGGCGGCCTGGGCGGCCCGGCCGCCGATGCGCGCAAGGCATTCACCAAGGGGCCGATCGGCGTCATGTCGCGCTCGGGCGGGATGACGACCGAGATCTGCAACACACTCAGCGCGGCGGGCCTGGGCCAATCGACGGCGGTCTCGATCGGCGGCGACGCCATCATCGGCTCGAGCTACGCGGAGCTCATGCCGCTTTTCGAGGCAGACGCGGAAACCAAGGCCATCGCGATCTACTCTGAACCCGGTGGCCGGATGGAAGCAGAGCTCGCCGACTGGGTCCGTGAGCACAAGTCGCGCCTCCCGATTGTGGCGTTCATGGCCGGCCGATTCATGGACGAGATGCCGGGCATGCGCTTCGGCCACGCCGGGACGATCGTAGAGGGGAAGGCCGATACCACCGCCGACAAGATCGAGCGCATGCGCGCCGCCCGCATTGCAGTCGCCGAGCGGATCGAGGAGATCCCGGCACTGATCCGGCAGCAGCTCACGCAGCGAGGGGTCCTTTAGTGCCGGGAATGTTCATCGATGTAACGGTCGATCCCAAGTCGGCTGCCGATCCGGCGCTCGTGAAGAAGCTTGTGGAGGTCTGTCCCGTGAACATCTTTGCGGCGAATCAGGGGGGCGGCCTGCGCATCGTCGGCGAAAACCTAGACGAGTGCGTGCTGTGTGATCTCTGCGTGCAGGCTGCGCCGCCGGGCAGCGTCCGGGTGATCAAGCTCTACGAGAGCCCCGCCGACTGAGGAGGACCGCCTTGCGCAACCCCCGCTCGTTTCTCAAGCCCCTTGTGATTGGCGCGCCCGCGCCGCTCCCCGAAATCCCCTTCAAGCCGTCGCGGATGATCCATTTCTTCGATCCCAGCAACGAGAAGATGGCGGCGAAGCTGCCTGAGATCGCTGGCAAGACGGACGTACTCCTTGGGAATCTCGAAGACGCGATTCCCGCCGACCGCAAAGAGGCCGCCCGCGAGGGCTTGGTCAAGATCGGGCGAACGGTGAATCTCGGCGAGACCGCACTCTGGACCCGGGTGAATAGCCTCGACAGCCCGTGGTTCCTCGACGATGTGTTGCGCCTCGTGGGCGAGATCGGCGACAAGCTCGAAGTGATGATGATCCCGAAGGTGGAGGGGCCGTGGGACATCCACTTCGTCGATCGCCTCCTCTCCCAGCTCGAGGCGAAGCACGCGCTCGCCAGACCGATCCTGGTCCATGCGATTCTGGAGACGGGTCTCGGTGTCACGAATGTCGAGGACATCGCGACTGCCAGCCCGCGCATGCAGGGCATGAGCTTCGGTCCCGCCGATCTCGCTGCGTCGCGGCGCATGAAGACGACGCGGGTCGGAGGCGGACATCCCGGCTATCGTGTGATCTCCGACCCCGACCGGGAGCACCCGGAGGCCCCGCGAGCGAGCGCGCAGCAGGATCTCTGGCATTACTCCATCGGACGGATGGTGGATGCGTGCACAGGAGCCGGCATCCTCCCCTACTACGGTCCCTTCGGCGACATCTCCGATCCTCTGGGCTGCGAGGCGCAGTTTCGCGCCTCCTTCCTCATGGGCTGCGTCGGTGCCTGGTCGCTCCATCCGAGTCAGCTCGAGATCGCAAAGAAGGTCTTCAGCCCCGATCCTGCCGAGGTAGCATTCGCGCGGCGCGTGCTCGAAGCCATGCCGGACGGCCGCGGTGTCCTCATGCTCGATGGCAAGATGCAGGACGACGCCACCTGGAAGCAGTGCAAGGTGATGGTCTCGCTCGCTCAAATGCTGGCCAAGAAGGATCCTGAGCTCGCGAAAGCGTACGGCTTCTAGACTGCGACGCGTGGGGTGGCGCCCGCCGCGAAGGCTTCCGGCGCACCCTTTGGCTAGCGGACCGTCACCTCGACGCGCCGGTTATTCCTGCGCCCGGCGGAGTTCTCATTCGAAGCCGCAGGGAACTGCGTGGAGAAGGACTGCGTCACGATCCGGGAGCTATCAATCCCCTTTGCTTCGAGATACTTCTCGACGGCGTCCGCGCGATCTCTGGAGAGCTGCTGGTTCGTGGCCTCCGCGCCCGTGCTGTCGGCGAAGCCGTTCACCTCGATCAGCGCTTTTGGGAAGGGCTCCATCTGCTTCACGAACCAGTCGAGCTCGCCCTGGTCCCTGGGCCGAAGCTCGGCGCTCCCCACGTCGAAGTACGCGACCGCCGCGTACTTCTGCGCCTCCGCGTGGGCGGCGCGCTCCTGCTCGGTCTCGACCTTCTGCTGGGTCTCCAGTCGCTGAGTTTCACGGTCGTAGGTGCGCTGGTAGGCGGACGGACAGCCCGTGGCTCCCGCTGCGACACCGGCCAGCGCGAGCGCCGCCAGGCCCGGGCATCGCAGCGTCACTTCTTCACCTTCTCGTACATATTCACGACCTCATCCAGCTCGAGCACGCCGTCCTTGTTCGTATCGGCTTCGTCGAACAGGGCGTCGCGCGACCACAAGAACTCCGAGAGCGAAATGCGTCCGTCTCCGTTGCGATCCACCTGCTTAAAGTCCTGGGAATAGACAACCCCCTGTTCCAGTTCCTCAGGGCTTAGGTATCCGTCCTTGTTGACGTCGGCTGCGTAGAAGACCTCGACCGTACGATCGATGAACTCGGCACGATCGATCACGCCGTCGCCATTCGTGTCGGCTTGGGCAAATGCGGCCCTGACGTCGTAGTTGGGCTTCTCCGCGCTGCGTCCGGCGGGTGCTGCAAGGGCAAGGATCGCGAGTGCTAGGAGCGGGAGAATGGGTCGCATGGCGAGGACTCCTTCGACACCGGGGACGGCGTTGCGCACCGCGACCCGGCTTAGCTCTCGATTTTCCACGAGCCGTCGGCTTGCCGGCATGCGGTGCCGTAGGTCTGGTGGGGCTCGCCGCCGATCTTGATGGTCTGCTCGTATTGCCGGCAGTATTGGCCGTTGGCGAGCTGGTAGGTCTTGGTCGGCGTAATAGAGCCCGAGTTCCCGGTGTCGGGATTGCTCCAGACCGACGCCTGGCCAGCCCGGTTGCTCTCGAATGCCTGCGCCGCGGCCTCTGCCGCCATGCGTTTGTCGCGGGCATCGAGACGGTTCCCGATGTAGCCGCCAAGCAGACCGCCGAGGAGTGCTCCGCCGACGATCCAGCCCGCACCTCCGCCCGCGGCCGCGGCGATGAGCCCGCCCGCGGCTGCGCCACCCACGCTACCCAGCACCGCCTTCGGGTTGTCCTGGATCTTCTGCCCGAGCTCCGCACAGCCGGTCGAGAGAAAGACGAGCAACACGACGGGCGCGAGTTTCCGCAGGGTGGTGCTTCCCATGAGACTCCTTCAGGGTCGTCGCGCGGAGGGGGCACCTCCAACGCTGCGCGCGGGGTCAAGCGATCGGCGGCCTACACGCCAACAGGCACTTCACCTTACGACAGGGAGGTGCACAGCGCTCTACGCCCGCGCGTCGCAAGGGAGGCGCAGCCTTGGCGCCGCCCCTGCGAAGTCGCCTGCGCTGCGGACGAGCGAGGGGGAGGCCCCCTTGCGGCCCAGGCGGACCCGAGGGCGGCCCCGCGTCGAAGTCGCGCCAGCCACGGAGCACCCAGATGGCGACGCGCAGCGCCGCAAACGTTAGGAAAAGCTCACCCCCGAACAGAATGAAGAGCGGCACGGCCGCCTCCCAAGCGAGCCAGGCGTCGCGCCGGCCGGGGCCGGCGCCGTCGATCCACACCCTATCATGCCGCGAGAGAATGCTTGACCCCGGACGCCAATCCGCGCAGGCTCAGGCCCAAACGAGCCGGCATGGTGGGTGCTGAAGCTCTTAGAGGTGGACCGATGCCCGCTCAGGCCTTTCTTTGTCTCCGGACCAGCTGCATGGCTCTCGCTGGTTCGCTCCTTCTGCTCTCAGCGTCTGCCTTCGCAACGTCGCCGCCGCGCCCGGCGGAACCCCTTTATCCAAGCGATCGGTGCGTGGCCCGCAAGCTCGCGGCTACGGCCGACGCGTGCCAGGACCTGATCCTCGCCCAAGGGGAGAATGATCCTCGCAAGCTCGCCCGGCGTGTGGCCGACGTGAACACCGACCTTGCGCAGGTCTGGCAGAAGGCGGAAGCCGATTCGTTGGCCGCAGGCGTCGATTGCCAGCAGACCACGGTGACCAGCGCCGAGATGGCCACCCTGCTCGAGGACGGCGCCCAAGGCCTCGCGGCTTCCCTCGGAGCCGAGAGTCACGAGCGCTGGGAGGAGCTGCGCCAGCTAAATGCTGTCGGGCAAGCCTGCTTTGGACTCATCCTCGCGGAGAGCCACCATCTCTTGGATCGCTTCAAGGAGCGGAATACCCGCGAGCTCGAGCGCAACCGGCGACGGGCGCTTCGCGCGCTCGACCACGCCTTCGACAAGGACGATACCTCCCTCGAATCGGTTCGAAGCGGCGTGAAGACGCTTGCCCAAGACGCCATCGATGCCGCGATCGTGTCGCCCAATGTTTCCACGAGCTGGACCATGGTGAGCCCGGACGCGCAGGTCCCCTACCTCGGCCAGGTCCTCGAGCCGATCTGCTCGGGAGGCACGCCTTGGGTCTATTTCGTGAAGCGCGGGACGGTGAACAAACTCATCGTCTACTACCAAGGGGGCGGAGCCTGCTGGGACTATCTCACCTGTGGTGTCGTTAAGCCCTTCAAGCAAACCGCAGGCCCCGGCGACAATCCCAGCCTTCAATCCACTGGTTTTGCCGACGAATCAAACCCCGAGAACCCTTTCCGGGACTGGAATCAGGTCTTCGTCCCCTACTGCACCGGGGACGTTCACTGGGGTGACAATACTGTGGTGTATAGCTCTGGGAGCGCGAGCGTCACCATCCAGCACAAGGGCTTCGTGAACGCCGAGGTCGCGGAAAAGTTTTCGCGCGAGCATTTCGTGGATCCCGACGAGGTGTTCGTGACCGGGTCGAGCGCCGGGGCCTACGGCGCCATCCTAAACTCCGTCTATTTCGAGGAGCGTGTCTACCCCGCGTCGAGGTTTGCCACGCTCGGCGACGCGGGCAATGGAATCATCACCCAGGACTTCCTGGCGAACGACTTCGGAGAGTGGGGAGTCGCAGCCACCTTGCCGAGCTGGATCCCGGAGCTCTCAAAGCCCCTGGCAGAGCTCAACGCAGACCTGCTGTGGTCGGCCCCAGCGCTTTTCTATCCCGAGAACCGCTTCGCGAACTACGCAAGCGCGTACGACGGTGGACTCGGCGGCCAAACCGGCTTCTACAACATCATGCTGAACCCCGGGAATGTCGGAGCGTGGCTCAACTGGTGGAACGCTACCTGCGCTTGGCATGACGCCATGGAGCAGCAGACCCAAGCCGCGGCGGCGGCCGCTCCGAACTACCGCTACTACATCGGTACCGGCTCGATGCACACGATGTGGGGAAGCAACAAGGTGTATACGGACACCTCGGGCGGCGTACCCCTTCTTGTCGACTGGGTGACGGCGATGCGCGACGGAACGAGCGCCTGGACGAACGTGCAGTGCACGGACTGCGGGGTCCTCTTGCCGCCCGATCCGCGCCCCGTCCCCGCGCAGCCGCCTTTCACGCCCGAGGGAACGGTGGTCTGCCCGGTGACCCCGGGTCCCTGACCGCGCAAGCGTCGAAAGACCGGTTCGCCCCGGCGCGCTGAGGACAGCGCGCCGGGCCAGCTTGGCGCTGGAGAACCTTAGGGCGCTTTGGTTCCGCGAGCGTCCAAGGTTCCGGGAGCGTCCAGGATGGGCTCCCCATAAAACTCGAAGACCTCGCGAAGGGTCGAGACTTGGCCCCTGCGCGCTTTCGAGACGATTGCGTCGGCGGCGCTCGCCAGACCCGGGGTCACGACGAGGACCTCCGACCCGCGTCGCCTGAGCGTGGGCGGGACGGCGTAGCCGGCGCGGGTGGACAGGCTCGCAGTGACGTTCCAATAGGCCGCCTCGAACTCGCTCGCATCCTGCTCGCTGTCCCAGAGTGTGAGCCACACGAACTCGCGCCGTCCGTCGCAACGCGCCACGAGGTAGCGATCGCCATTCCAGCCTTCCCAGGCTGTGGGATCGGGAGGCATCTCGCGCGGAGCCAGATCCTTGAGCATGACCGAGAGCGCGAACTCCCCCACCCCATTCTCGTGGACAAACGTGCAACCTGCGGGAAGGAGGTCGTGTCCGGCCGCCAGGTCGAGGGCCACAAAGGGCTCGTGGCGACGTTCGGGATGGAGAACCTGCTCGGTCGAGATCGGCGGATCGTCGAGCAGCGCTCCCCCCTCGCGATAGGAGAGGGCGTAGCCCCACGCGTAGGGGAAATAGAGGCCTTCCCGGAGCAGCGCCGGAGCGCCTGCCAGGGCTCCCTCCGCCCGCCCGCTCGCGTCGCGCTCGATGTCCTCCCGGAAGACGGTGGGATCCGACGGCGGAATCGGCGGGTCGGGGACCGCGAAACTGAAGAACGTCGCATCGCCTTCGATGGTGGCCTCGAGCGCACTCTCGACATCGTCCTGGTTCTTGAAAAAGCGGTCGTGCTCCACGAGATCGGGATGATTCTGATGCTGGAGAGCGTGGATCAGCTCATGCCCGATGACGATCTCTCGGACGGTATCGCTTGGCATGAAGAAGGAGAGCACTCGCGCCCAGAATGGGATGCTCGCGTCGCGGACGATGTAAAGCACCCGGTCCTGGGGAACGTAGAATCCAATCACCTCTTCTTTTGCAACCGCGAGGTACTCGTCGACCAGGCTCGGCCCGTCGGGCCAGAGACCGATGGCAACGAGGGCATCCTGGTAGGCCACAATCTCGTCTTGGCTAAGGCCCGCCTCGAGGGTTGCCCGGAGAACGGCGGGAACGTTTGCTTGGTCGATCACGCGTGCGGGCACCGGCTCGTGCAGGGGAAGCCCGCGCACCGCGACCGTGCGCGCGACGAGCTTTTGGTACGCGGTCGGCTGAACC
>Ga0116216_10003579_pt1 | contig 10093 bp, 6 predicted proteins | sample Sb_taG_11_FD_89696 | JGI IMG/M metagenome (GOLD analysis project Ga0116216, IMG submission 89696) | Peat soil microbial communities from Weissenstadt, Germany - Sb_50d_3_AS metaG | ecosystem: Environmental > Terrestrial > Soil > Wetlands > Peat | place: Germany: Weissenstadt | collected 2010-09-21
GACCTCGAGACCGGTGACAACGGGGCGTTACAGATCATGTACGGGATCGACGGCCGCCGGGACCTGACCGAGACGTTCCGCGAGGAGCTCTCCGGCTATGCCGGGGCGCGGCCGGTCAGGATCGGCAACGGCGCGTTCGATCAACGCCAGAACGACGTCTTCGGGGCCGCGCTCGACTCGGTGCTCCTGCACACGCGTCGCAGCCAACGCCTGCCGCGGCGGTTGTGGCCGCTGATCGAGTCGCAGGCCGAGTGCGCCAAAGCGGTCTGGCGCCAACCCGACCAGGGGATCTGGGAGGCGCGCGGCAAGCCACAGCACTACGTGTCATCCAAGCTGATGTGCTGGGTCGCGATGGACCGCGCGACAAAGCTCGCGAAAATCCGTGGCGACGGCGACCTCGCGGCCAGCTGGGGGGAGACGGCCGAGGAGATCAAGTCCGACATCCTCGAGCACGGAGTCGACAAGCGCGGAGTGCTGCGCCAGCACTACGCGACGGACGCGCTCGACGCGTCGACGCTGCTGGCCGCAATCTTCGGCTTCTTGCCCGGCAATGACAAGCGGCTGCGAGCGAGCGTGCTCGCGATCGCCGATGAGCTGAGCGAGAACGGGTTCGTGCTGCGCTACCGGACGGGCGAAACCGACGACGGGCTATCCGGCAAGGAGGGCACGTTCGTGATCTGCTCGTTCTGGCTCGTCTCGGCGCTGGCGATCATCGGCGAGATGCAGCGGGCGCGAGACCTGATGACGCGCCTGGTGAAGGTTGCATCTCCCCTCGGGCTGTATGCCGAGGAGTTCGACGCCGACACCGGCAGGCATCTCGGCAACTTCCCGCAGGCGTTCTCGCACCTCGCGCTGGTCGAGGCCGCCGGGCGGATCGTCCTTGCAGAACGACTAGCGGAGCTGAGCGGATGAGCGACTCATACGACGTGATTGTGATCGGCAGCGGCGCCGGCGGCGGCACGCTCGCGCATCGCTTGGCGCCGTCGGGCAAGCGGATCCTGCTGCTCGAACGGGGCGGCTGGCTGCCCCGCGAGCCGCAGAACTGGCTCGCGCAGGATGTGTTTGTGGACAACCGCTACGTCTCGCCCGATACGTGGTACTACGCGGACGGCTCGTCGTTTCAGCCGGAGGTGCACTATTTCGTCGGCGGCGCGACCAAGCGCTACGGCGCCGCCCTGTACCGGCTGCGCGAGGAGGATTTCGGTGAGCTCCGCCACCACGGTGGGATCTCGCTCGCGTGGCCGATTTCCTACGAGGAGATGGAGCCGTACTACACGCAGGCCGAGCAGCTCTACCAGGTGCACGGCGCGCGCGGCGAGGCCCCGCCCCCCCCCCCGGCGAGCGCACCATACCCGTTCCCGGCCGTCAGCCACGAGCCGCGGATCCAGCAGCTGTCAGACGACCTCGCCAAGGCCGGTCTGCACCCGTTCCACGCTCCCTGCGGGATCTTGCTCGACGAGTCCAACATGCCGTTCAGCAAGTGCGTACGGTGCGATAACTGCGACGGGTTCCCGTGCCTCGTGCACGCGAAGTCGGACGCCGAGGTGATCGCCGTCAGGCCGGCGATCGAGCACCCGAACGTGACTCTGATCACCAACGCGGAGGCGGTGCGCCTGGAGTGCAACGCCGCTGGAACCGCGGTGACCGGGGTCGTGGTCGCGCGTGACGGTCAGAGCGAGACGTTCGAAGGCGAGCTGGTGGTCGTGTCCTGCGGTGCCGCGAACAGCGCCAGGCTGCTGCTCGCGTCCGCGACCGACAAGCACCCGCGTGGGCTCGCGAACGGCTCCGACCAGGTCGGGCGCAACTTCATGTTCCACAACAGCCAGGCGGTGCTCGCGCTGTCAAAGGAAGAGAACCCGACCATCTTCCAGAAGACGCTCGGGGTCAACGACTTCTACTTCACCGGCGGCGAGGACTTCGAGTTCCCGCTCGGGAACATCCAGATGGTCGGCAAGTCCCAGGCGCCGATGTTCCGCGGCGAGAAGCCAGGCGAGACGAAGTTCGCGCCGACCTGGTCGCTGCGGGATATCGCTCGTCATGCGGTCGACTTCTGGCTCTCGACCGAGGACCTGCCGCGGCCCGAGAACCGGGTCACGCTTGCCGAGGACGGCAACATCCAGATCAGCTACACGGCCAGCAACGAAGAGGCCAAGGACCGCCTGTACCACCAGCTCAAGGAGATGCTGAAGGACCTCGGCATGCACCACGGGCACCTGCTGCCGCACCACGCGTACCTCAAGAACGAGATTCCGATCGCCGGGTGTGCCCACCAGGCCGGCACCTGCCGGTTCGGAGCAGATCCCGCGACATCGGTGCTGAACATCGACTGCCGCGCGCACGAGCTCGACAACCTGTACGTGGTCGACACGAGCTTCTTCCCCAGCATCGGCGCGGTCAACCCGGCGCTCACGGCGCAGGCCAACGCGCTGCGGGTCGGCGATCACCTGCTCGACCGGATGGGAGCCCGCTCGGCCGCCGCCCCCGCGTCCCCGGTGGCGTCATGAGCTCGCCGGACGGCAGGCGTCATGTCGTGATCGTCGGTGGGGGCTTCGCCGGTCTTGGCTGTGCACAGCGGCTGGCTGATCATGACCACGTCAGGGTCACGCTGATTGACCGCAACAACTATCACCAGTTCCAGCCGCTGCTATATCAGGTGGCGACGTCGCTGCTGTCGCCGAGCGACATCGCGCACTCGTTGCGAGAGGTGTTCGCCGGTGACGATAACGTCGATGTGAAGCTCGCGGAGATCTCCGCGGTGGACCCGGCGACGAAGACCGTGCGATCGACGGACGGAGAGGAATGGACCGCGGACGCGCTGGTCGTGGCGGCCGGGTCGCAACCGAACTTCTTTCACACTCCCGGCGCGGCCGAGAACTCATTCCCGCTGTACTCGCTTGACAACGCCACCAACCTGCGGTCTCGGATCCTCGGCCTGTTCGAGCACGTCGACCGGAATCCGATGCTGATCGAGCGAGGTGCGTTGAATTTCGTGATCGTCGGCGGCGGCCCGACGGGCGTCGAGGTGGCCGGCGCGCTCGCCGACATGCTCGCCGTGACCGTGCCTGCCGAGTACCGCGAGCTCGATCTCAGCGCGGCTCATGTCTACCTGCTCGACTACGGCGACGCGCTGCTGAAACCCTTCTCGGACAAAGCCCACGGTTACGTCGCGAAGGTGCTGACGGACAGGAAGGTCGAGCTGCGACTCGGCACCGGCGTCAAGGATGTCGGACCTGGCCACGCCAAGTTCTCAGACGGGGCCGTGATCGCCACCCGGTGCGTGATCTGGGGCGGCGGCATCACGGCGGCGCCGGTCGCCGCCAACTGCGGCCTGGCCCAGGGGCGGGGTGGGCGGGTCGACGTCCAGCCCGACCTGACTCTCGCCGGCAGCCCCGGCGTGTACGTGGTCGGCGATGTCGCCAACATCCCCGGCCCGGACAAACAACCGCTGCCGCAGCTCGGCTCGGTGGCGCTTCAGAGCGGCCAGGCGGCGGCAGACAACATCCTTGCCGAGTTCGACGGCAAACCGCGAAAGTCGTTCGAGTATCGCGACAAGGGGATCATGGCAATGATCGGCCGCCGCGCGGCGATCGCCGAGGTCGGCAAGAACCACCACGAGCTGCACGGGCAGCTCGCGCACGCGGCCTGGCTCGGCGTGCACGCCAGCCTGATGACCGGCACGCGAGACAAGATCGAGGCGATCATCGACTGGGGGTGGGACCGCTTCAGCAAGACCGGCGGCCCGCACGTCCTCGATCGCGGCGACGCCGCCGAGATCGATTGGGAAGACGACCCTACGGTTACGTCGTCTGCGGCTAGCGCGGGCACGGCCGGTTGAGCCGCGACAGTCAGTGGTCCAATGATTGAAGTCGCGTCCACAACGGTCGACATCGCCCGCTGGCAGTTTGCGACCACGTCGATCTACCACTTCCTTTTTGTGCCGCTCACGCTCGGCCTCGCGCCGCTGGTGGCGGTCATGCAGACGCTGTGGTACCGGACGCATGACGATGCCTGGCTGCGGTTGACGCGCTTCTTCGGCACCCTGCTGCTGATCAATTTCGCGATCGGCGTCGCGACCGGCCTGGTGCAGGAGTTCCAGTTCGGGATGAACTGGTCGGTGTACTCGAACTTCGTCGGCGGGGTGTTCGGCGCGCCGCTGGCGATCGAGGGCCTGGCCGCGTTCATGCTCGACGCGACGTTCCTGGGGCTATGGATCTTCGGCTGGAACCAGATGTCGGCCCGGCTGCACCTCGCGATGATCTGGATCGCGGCGCTGGCGACGTGGCTGTCCGCCTACCTGATCCTGGTGGCGAACTCGTGGATGCAGCACCCGGTCGGCTACAAGCTCGTCGACGGCAAGGCGCAACTCACGAGCGTGGGAGCGCTGCTGTCGAACGGCTTCGCGATCAAAGCGTGGCTGCACGTGATCCTCGCCGGTCTGATTTTCGGCTCGACCGTGATGCTCGGCGTCTCGTGCTGGCAGTTCCTGCGCGGACGCAACGTTGAGCTGTTCCGCCGCGCGGCGAAGGTGGCGTTGATCGTCGCGGTACCGGCGACACTGATCCAGCTGTCGGTCGGCAATCGCTTCGGGGAGGCCGTCACCAGCGCGCAGGGAATGAAGATCGCCGCGTCCGAGGCGCAGTGGAACACCTGCCAGCCGTGTGGCTTCTCGCTGTTCCAGATCGGGGGGTTCTCCGCGCAGCACCCCAATCCGACCGTCTCGATCACGATCCCGAAGCTCCTGTCGTGGATGGCCACCGGCTCGTTCAACGGCAAGGTGCAAGGCCTCAACCAGCTCCAAGCCCAGGAACAGGAAAAGTACGGGCCGGGTAACTACATGCCGCACGTCGAGCTGATGTACTGGTCGATGCGGGTGATGGCGATCCTCGGGGTGGTGATGTTCCTGATCGCCGCCGTCGGAGCGTGGCTGTACCGCAAACAGAAGCTCGAGCGGGCGCGGTGGTTTTTGTGGACCGCGCTCGTCGCGATCGCGTTCCCGTACATCGCCGCGACCGCCGGCTGGATCCTGACCGAGATGGGCCGCCAACCGTGGATCGTGCAGAACCTGCTGAAGACCTCCCAAGCCGTGTCGCCGAGCGTGAGCACGGCGACGGTCGCGACGAGCCTGGGCGTGTTCGTGCTGCTGTATGCGACGCTCGGCGTCGTCGACTTCCTCCTGATGCGTCGCTACGCGCGCCTGGACCCGCCGCAGGTCGGCGAGGGCGGCGGGCTCGGCGCCGCCGCGGGCGTGGCGGAATCGGCCCCGGCAGTCGGATACGGAGCTGGATGAGATGAGCCTCGAGACCTTATGGTTCTGGCTGATCGGCGTCCTGTGGAGCGGCTACTTCGTGCTCGAGGGGTTCGACTTCGGCGTCGGGATGCTGCTCCCGGTCCTCCCCCGCAGCGAGCGCGAGCGCAGCATGATGTTCGAGTCGATCGGGCCCGTGTGGGACGGCAACGAGGTGTGGCTGGTGGTCGCGGCCGGCGCGACGTTCGCCGCGTTCCCGGCCTGGTACGCGACGATGTTCTCAGGCTTCTACATCGCGCTGCTGCTGATCCTCGTGCTGCTGATCGTCCGCGTCGTGTCGTTCGAGTGGCGCGAGAAGCGCGACGCCCCGCGCTGGCGGACGATCTGGATGTGGGCGAACACGATCGGCAGCGTCGGCGCCCCGTTGCTCTGGGGGATAGCGCTCGCGAACCTCGTCCACGGTGTACCGCTCAACTCATCGCACGGATTCTCGGGCGACTTCTTCGACCTGTTCAGCGCGTACACGGTGATCGCCGGCCTCGCGGTCGTGGCCCTGTTCGCGCTGCACGGCGCGACGTACCTGACCGTGCGGACGGTCGGAGACTTCCGCGAGCGGGCGGCCGCGATCGCGCGGCGGCTGTCGATCCCCGCCGCGATCCTGGGCATCGGGAACGTCGCCTGGACGGTCGCCGTCGCCCACAATCGCAACAGCCGCGGAGTGCTCCCGACGACGATCCCCGCCGCGCTCACCGCGATCGTGCTGATCCTCGCCGTCGGGCTGACCCACACGCGCCGAGGCGGCTGGGCGTTCACTGCGACCGCGCTCGCGGCGATCGGCTTCGTGGCGACGATCTTCACCGGTCTGTATCCGCGGGTGCTCGTCTCCAACCCGACGTTCGCCAACAGCCTCACGATCTCCAACGCCGCGTCCGGCCACTACGCACTCAAGGTGATCACGATCGTCGCGGCGATCTTCACTCCCCTCCTGCTGCTCTACCAGAGCTGGACCTACTACGTGTTCCGCAAACGGCTCGGCGGCGAGCAGGTCGCCACGCCGGTTGCGATGGTTCGTAGCGACAGCGGCGGCTCCGCGTCCAGCTAGGTCCCATGCGCGCCCTGGACCCGCGTCTGCTGCGACGAACAAGATCGGCGCGGCCGCTGCTGACGATCGACACCGCCCTCGGAGTCGCGACCGCGCTGGCCGTGCTGGCACAGGCCAGCCTGCTCGCGCTGATCGTCTCCCGTGCGTTCGACGGCGCTGCGCTGCGAACGCTCCGGCTGGACTTCGGGTTCCTGGTGATCGCGTTCGTGATGCGCGGCGCGTTCGCGTGGGGGATGGAGGTCGCCGGACGTCGCGCGGCCTGGAGCGTCCTCTCCGAGCTCCGCCTGGCGCTCGTGCAGAAGCGGCTGCGCGAACAGCCGGCCGCGGTCGATGGCACCGGCGGTGCCGAGATTGCCGCCGTCGCGGTGCAGGGAGTCGAGGCGCTTGAAGGCTACTTCGCGCGCTACCTGCCGCAGGTGGTGCTCGCGTCGGTCGTCCCGTTCCTCGTGATCGCCTGGGTGGCGGTCGTCGACCTGGAGTCCGCGCTGATCATGCTGCTCACGCTCCCGCTCGTGCCGGTGTTCATGTGGTTGATCGGCTGCTACACGCACGAGCGGACCCGAGAGCGGTGGCAGGCGCTGCGGCAGCTCTCGAGCCACTTCCTCGACGTCGTGCGGGGTCTGCCCACGCTCCGGGCCTTCGGCCGAGCCTACGACGAGGCGGCCACGCTGGCCGTGGTCAGCGAGCGCTATCGCTTGGCGACGATGCAGACCCTCCAGCTCAGCTTCCTGTCTGGGTCGGTGCTGGAGCTCGCGGCCACGCTCGGCGTTGCGCTGGTCGCGGTGACGGCCGGCGTGCGGCTCGTCGATGGTGGCCTCGGTCTCCAGGCCGGACTGACCGTGATCGTGCTCGCGCCCGAGCTCTACCTGCCATTCCGCCGGCTCGGCGCCGAGTTTCACGCAAGCGCGGACGGACTCGCCGTGGCGGAGCGAATGCTCGCGCTGCTCGACGCCCCGGCGGCCGTCGGCCCGGGCGGTCCGCGGCTCGCACCGAGCCCCGCGCGAGCTGCCGTCAGGCTCGAGCAGGTGTCGTTCTCCTACCCCGCCCGCGAGGGGCTGGTGCTCGACGGGCTGGACCTCGAGCTCCCACCCGGGCACACGGTGGCGCTGGTCGGTGAAAGCGGCGCCGGGAAGAGCACGGTGGCCGGGTTGTTGCTCGGGCTGCTCGCGCCGACCGGCGGTCGGATCTCCGTCGGCGGCATCGATCTTTGTGCGTGCCAGCTGGACTCGTGGCGGCGCCTGATCGCCTGGGTGCCCCAGCATCCGACGTTGTTTCGCGGCACCGTCGCCGATAACATCCGGCTCGGCGATCCGGTCGCGTCGGACCGGATGGTGCTCGAGGCCGCCAGGCTCGCCGGCGCCGACGAGTTCATCAGCGCGCTTCCGGGCGGTTTTGCCACGCTCGTCGGTGATGGGGAGCGATCTCTATCGCCCGGCGAGCGCCGGCGGATCGGACTCGCCCGAGCCTTCGTGAGAGACGCCCCGCTCGTCATCCTCGACGAACCGACGGCCGATCTGGACCCGCGCAGCGTCGCCGTCGTGGGCCGAGCCGTGCGGCGCTTGCAGATGGGGCGAACCATGCTTCTGATCGCCCACCGCCCCGAGCTCGTCCAGAGCTCTGACCGTGTGGTTCACCTGATCGACGGAGTCGCCATGCCCAAGGAAGGCAGGAAGGCCGCGTGAACACGACGCTGCCGGGGCTCCTCAGACTCGCTAACGCGCCGCGCTCGCGGCTGGTGCTCGCCGCCGTGCTCGGCGCGATGACCGTCTCATTCGGGGTCGGCTTGATGGCCACGGCCGGCTACTTGATCTCGCGGGCGGCGGAGCGCCCAGCCGTCCTGTCGCTGATGGTGGCGATCGTCGCCGTACAGTTCTTTGGCCTCGGTCGCCCGATCCTCCGCTACCTGGAGCGGCTCGCCTCCCACGATGTCGCGCTCCGCGTGCTCGGGCGCGTCCGGACGCGCTTTTTCGAGCGCATCGAGCCGCTCGCGCCCGCCCAGCTCGACTCATACCGCGAGGGTGACCTTCTCTCGCGGATGGTCGCGGATGTCGACGCGATGCAGAACCTGTACCTGCGCGGCGTCGGGCCGCCGCTCGTCGCGCTCCTCGCCGGCGCCATGTCGGTCGGCGTCGAGGCCGCCGTGGTGCCGGCCGCGGGCCTCATGCTCGCCGCGGGCCTGCTCGCGGGCGGCCTCGCTGTGCCGGCGCTGTCCGGCTTCCTCGGTCGCCGGGCGGGCCGGCACCAGGCCCCCGCGCGCGGTGAGCTTGCGGCCGAGCTGGTCGAGCTGATCCGCGGCGCGCCGGAGGTCGTCGCATTCGGCCGCGAGCAGGCTGGCTTCGCCCGCGTAGGCGCCGCCGACCGCGCGCTGGTTAAGCTCGCCCGGCGCGACGCGCTCGCCACCGGAGTAGCCGATGGCCTCGGACTGGTGGTGACCGGGGTCACAGTCGCCGGCGTGCTCGCCGTCGCGGTCGCCGCGTCGACGGAAGGGCGGCTCGACCGCGTGCTGATCGCGGCGCTGGCCTTGCTCGCGGTTGCCTCGTTCGAGGCCGTGACCCCGCTCGCCGCCGCCGCCCGGGAGCTGTCCGCGACGCTCGCCGCGGGTCGGCGGATCCTCGAGCTGATCGACCACGAGGCCGCCGTCCACGACCCGATCGACCCGGCCCCCGCCCCTCACTGGCCGTTCGCGGTGGCGCTCGAAGGTGTGCGCGCGAGGTACCCGCGCCAGCCGCGTCCCGCGCTCGACGGCGTGAGCATGCGGCTCGACCCGGGAGAGCGGGTCGCGCTCGTCGGAGCCAGTGGCGCTGGCAAGACCACGGTCACCAACCTGCTGCTTCGCTTTCTCGATCCGGAGCAGGGACGGGTGACGATCGCCGGACGCGACCTGCGCGAGTACCGCCAGACGGACATCCGGCGCGTGATCTCGGTCGCCGGGCAGGACTCGCACCTCTTCTCGGCGAGCATCCGCGACAACGTGCGCCTTCCGCGCCCGGAGGCGAGTGACCGGGAAATCGAGCAGGCGCTCCGACGCGCGCGGATCTGGGATTGGACCTGCCGGCTTCCCGACGGGCTCGACACGCTCGTGGGCGAGGAAGGACGCGAGCTGTCGGGGGGCCAGCGGCAGCGCATCGTTCTGGCGCGGGCGTTGCTCGCCGACGCGCCGGTGCTGATTCTCGACGAGCCGACCGCCCATCTGGATCCGGGCACCGCCAGCGAGCTCGTCCGCGACGTATTCTCGGCCGCGAGCGACCACACACTGCTGCTGATCACGCATCGCAGCGAGGGGCTCGATCTCGTCGATCGGGTGCTCACGCTTGAGGCGGGTCCGGTCGCGGATTGCCCTTCGGCCCTTCCAACACGACGCGATTTCCACCAACTGCCTGATGTCGGCAATTCCTTCCTGCGGTCAAATGAGGAGGGCCACTGGCCGCAGGCCAAAGACTTAGGACGGAAGGAGGGCGCGTGACCCCCGGTCTGGCGTTGTTTGGCGGGTGCGTTGTGATCTGTCTTGTGTGCCTTTTGCTTGTGCTCGTCTTCGGCAACCGTCATTGAGATCGAGATGAGCACGTCGCTCATTAACAGGGCGGCAAATCGCCGTCGCGGGGGGCGAGCCTTTCGATGCGGACCGTCACAACGTCCCCTAGCACCACACGGTTCCACCAACTTGGCTGATGTCGGCAAGTTGCACGTGCGCGCAAATGCAGCGGGCGGCACTACTCGCCGCCGGCCAAACAGTCACAACGGAGGAA
>Ga0116216_10003581_pt1 | contig 10091 bp, 10 predicted proteins | sample Sb_taG_11_FD_89696 | JGI IMG/M metagenome (GOLD analysis project Ga0116216, IMG submission 89696) | Peat soil microbial communities from Weissenstadt, Germany - Sb_50d_3_AS metaG | ecosystem: Environmental > Terrestrial > Soil > Wetlands > Peat | place: Germany: Weissenstadt | collected 2010-09-21
GCGCAGAAGGCCGTGACCAAGCGCGCCGCGGAATAACTCTTAGCCGGAGGCGGCCTCGCGCCGCCTCCTCTGATCCCTCGTTCGGAGACATTTCGATGTACGCCTTTGAATATCATCGCCCGCACACGCTCTCCGGCGCGCTCGCCGATCTCGAGAAGCAGGAAGCCAAGGCGCTCGCCGGCGGCATGACAATTCTGCCGACGATGAAGCAGCGCCTCGCGGCGCCGTCCGCGCTGGTCGAGCTGAAAGACGTTCCGGAGTTGAAGGGGCTCGCCCGCGAGGGCGACAATCTCGTCATCGGCGCCATGACCCGCCACGTCGAGGTCGCCCGCAGCCCGGTCGTCAAGTCCGCCATCCCGGCGCTCGCCACGCTCGCCAGCAGCATCGGCGACGCGCATGTGCGTAACCGCGGCACGATCGGCGGATCGCTCGCCAACAATGATCCGGCCGCCGACTATCCTGCCGCCGCGCTCGCGCTCGGGGCGACGATCGTCACCAGCAAGAGGCGGATCGCGGCCCAGGACTTTTTCAAGGGCCTGTTCGAGACCGCGCTCGAGCCCGGCGAACTGATCACCCAGGTGAGCTTCCCGGTTCCGCAAAAGGCGGCCTATATGAAATTCGCGAATCCCGCCTCGCGCTACGCGCTGGTCGGCGTTTTCGTGGCCAGGACCGCGGGCGGCGTGCGCGTCGCGGTGACCGGCGCGGGCGAGAACGGCGTCTTCCGCTCGCAACCCCTGGAAGCCGCTTTGAACGCGAATTTCGCAGCCGCGGCGGTGGACGGCGTCTCGGTTCCCGCAACCGGGCTCAACACGGACATTCATGCGGACGCGGACTATCGCGCTCATCTGATCAAGGTGATGGCCAAGCGCGCGGTCGCGGCCGCGGGCTAGCGGCGCCGAAACGCCGGAGCCTCGCCCCCTCCACCGCCCTTCGGGCGGTCCCCCTCCCCCGCTTCGCGGGGGAGGATGGCGCCGGCTCTTTCCTCCCGCGCGAAGCTTGGTGGAGGGGGCAGCCCCCGCCCCGCCCGCTGTGGTAGGTTCTCCCCAACAGGAGCTCGCATGTCCGCCCCAACGCCGGGCTTGCCGGCCTCGATCGACGAAACGCTGGCGCTCCTGAAGAGCGCGTCCTATGTCGCCGACCGGTCACTGGCGACGGTGCTTTTCCTCAGCCTCAGGCTCGGCCGGCCACTGTTTCTGGAGGGGGAAGCAGGCGTCGGCAAGACGGAGATCGCCAAGGTCCTCGCCTCTTCGCTCGGGCGGAAGCTGATCCGCCTTCAGTGTTACGAAGGCCTCGACGTCGCGACCGCGGTCTACGAATGGAATTACCCGGCTCAGATGATGGCGATCCGGCTCTCCGAGGCAGCCGGCGAGCACAACAAGGAGCGCATCGAGCACGACGTCTTTTCCGAGCGCTATCTGATCAAGCGGCCGCTTCTCCAGGCGATGGAGCCGAGCGTCGAGGGACCACCGGTCCTGCTGATCGACGAAATCGACCGCGCCGACGAGGCGTTCGAGGCTTACCTCCTTGAGATCCTGTCCGATTTTCAGGTGACCATCCCGGAACTCGGCGCCGTCAAGGCGCCGGAGCCGCCGATCGTCGTCATCACCTCGAACCGTACGCGGGAGATCCACGACGCGCTGAAGCGCCGCTGCCTCTACCATTGGGTCGGCTACCCGGACGCGGACCGGGAAATGGCGATCGTGCGCGCCAAGGCGCCGCAGGCGCCGGAGCGGCTCACCGGCGAACTCGTCGCCTTCGTCCAGCGCCTCAGGAAGCAGGACCTCTTCAAGTCGCCGGGGGTGGCGGAGACCCTCGACTGGGCGGCGGCGCTGACCGAACTCGACGCGGTCGCGCTCGATCCGGCGCAAGTGTCCGATACGCTCGGCGTGCTGCTCAAATATCAGGACGACATCGCCAAGATCGAAGGCGCCAAAGCGCAGACTTTGATCGAGGAGACCCGGGCCGAACTGCGTCGACTGGAGACCGGCTAACCTGGAGGCGGGCCATGACCTACGACTTCACGCTCTCCTGCGCCCTGCCCGCTTCGCCCGAGGCGGTCTACGACGCCTGGCTCGACAGCGGGGCCCATAGCGCGATGACCGGCAGCGAAGCCAAGCCGGGCAAGCGAGTTGGGGACCGCTACAGCGCCTGGGATGGCTATATCGAAGGCGCAACCCTGGAGCTCGTTCCCGGCAGGCGCATTGTGCAGTCCTGGCGCACGACCGAATTCGGCGCCACCGATCCGGATTCGACGATCGTCGTCGACCTCGAGCCGACCAAGACGGGGACGCGCCTTACGCTGACCCACAAAGGCGTGCCCGAGGGCCAGACGAGTTACGAAAAGGGCGGCTAGCGTGATTTCTATTTCGCGCCGATGAAGACCTATTTCGAGAGCAAGACAAAGAAGGCGAAGGCGGGCGCTGGGCCCCGGGCGACACGATGATCGCCGCGCGTTCCGATACCGACCTCTCCGGCGGCGGCGCGCTCGCGCAGAACATCGTCTATTTCGCCCGCGCGCTGCGCGAGGCGGGCGTGCCTCTCGGCCCGGGGGCGGTGCTCGACGCGCTCGCCGCGGTCGAGGCGGCGGGTTTTGGCGATCGCGACGACTTCTATGCGACCCTGCACGCTGTCTTCATCAAGAAGCACGAGCACAGCCTGCTGTTCGATCAGGCGTTCCAGATCTTCTGGAGGCGCAGGGGTCTCCTTGAAAAGCTGATCGCGATGATGTCGCCGCAGGCGCCGGGCGAGCGCAAGCCTCAGCGCGCGGACGCCGGCTGGAGCCGGGTCGCCGACGCGTTGTTCAAGTCCGGGCCGCGCGAGCCCAAGGCCGTCCCCTCGCTCGATCTCGACGCCCGCTTCACGATGTCGGACAAGGAAATTCTGCGCGCCAAGGACTTCGCCCAAATGAGCGCCGCCGAAATCGATGAAGCGCGCAAGCTCATCCGGAGCCTCGTCATGCCGGAGGACCGCCGCCGCACCCGGCGTTTCGCTCCCTCCGCGCGGCGGATTCGGATCGACGCCCGCCGCAGTTTTCGTCGCTCCCTCCAGCCCGGCGGCGCGATCGATCTCGAATTCCGCGCCAGCGTCGTGCGGCCCCCTCCCATCGTGGCGCTCTGCGACATTTCGGGTTCGATGAGCGAATACACCCGGCTTTTCCTGCATTTCCTGCATGCGCTGGGGGAAACCCGGCGCGTTTCCACTTTCCTGTTCGGCACGAGGCTGACCAACGTCACCCGCGCGATGCGGGCGAGCGACCCCGACGACGCGCTCGCCCAGTGCGCGGCGCTTGCCGTCGACTGGTCGGGGGGAACCCGCATCGGCGAGGCGCTCGCCAAGTTCAACCGCGAGTGGGCGCGCCGCGTGCTCGGCCAGGGCGCGATCGTGGTCCTGTTCACCGACGGGCTCGAGCGGGACGGCGTCGAGCAGCTTGCGGCGGAGATGGAGCGCCTGCGCAAGTCGAGCCGCGAGGTGATCTGGGTCAATCCGCTGCTGCGGTTCGACGGTTTTTCCCCCCGGGCGCTCGGCGTGCGGGCGATGCTGCCTCACGTCGATTCGTTCCGGCCGATTCACAATCTCGCCAGCATGGCCGACCTCTGCAAGGCGCTCTCGGGCCAGCGCAGCGGCGCCCGGGACCCCGCCGCATGGCTCAAGGCGTCGGCCTGACACCGAGAACGGGCTTGCGGAGCGACGCGGGCGGAGCCATTTACCCTGGCAATCGGCGCCGGGCAGAAAGTGGAGCGCGATGAGCGAGTCAATCGAAACCGTCACGGGCAAGCAGGCGACGATACGGTTCGACGGCCGCCTTTGCATCCACTCCCGCGGATGCGTGCTCGCCGAGCCGGCGGTGTTCAAGGCGAATGTCCAGGGGCCCTGGATCGACCCCGACGGGGCGAGCGCCGAAGAGCTGATGCGGGTCGCGATCAATTGCCCGTCGGGCGCGATCCGCGTCACGCGGCACGACGGCGGAGCGCAGGAGGGCGCGCCGAAGGTCAATACAATCACGGTCAGGGAGAACGGACCGCTCGCCGTTCACGCGGAGATCGAAGTCGCAGGTGAACGCGTGGGAACGCGCGCGACGCTTTGCCGGTGCGGCCAGTCGAACAACAAGCCTTATTGCGACGGCTCGCATGCCGGCGCCGGATTCGTCAGCACCGGCGAACCGCCGACGGCGACGAGCGCGGCGCTCGCCAAACGAGACGGCGTTTTGTCGATCACGCCCTACAAGGACGGACCGCTCGGCGTCGCCGGCCCGGTCGAAATCCTCTCCGGGACGGGGCGCACGATCGACCGGGTCGAACGGACCGCGCTCTGCCGCTGCGGTCACTCGGGCCGCAAGCCGTTTTGCGACGGCAGCCATGCGAGAGTCGGATTCAGCGCCCCATGAGGCGAGACGGGAAAGGGCTTTGAAATGCTGACGCGGGAAGAAGACGTCCTGGCTGCAGCCGAAGCGTGGCGCGAGGCGGGGCGCGACGTCGCGATCGCCACGGTCGTCGAAACCTGGGGCTCGGCGCCGAGGCCGGTTGGCTCGCATCTCGTGATCGACGGCGACGGCAATTTCCTGGGATCGGTGTCCGGCGGTTGCGTCGAAGGCGCCGTCGTCGAGGAAGCCGGCGAAGTGATCGCCAGCGGCGAGCCAAGCATGCTCGAATTCGGCGTCGCCGATGAGACCGCGTGGCGCGTCGGCCTTTCCTGCGGCGGCCGCATCAAGGTCTTCGTCGAGAAGCTCGACTGATGCGTCTCGAGGTTCTCAAGGCGATGAATGCGGCGCGGCGCGAACGGCGCGCCGGCGCGGTCGTCACGCGCCTCGCCGACGGCGACCAGCGTTTCGTCGAGGCCGACGCGCTCGGCGCCGACCCGCTGGCCGGCGAGATCGAGGCGGCGCTGCGCATGGGCAAGAGCGGCGTGGTCACGGCCGCGGGCGAGGACTATTTCCTCACCGTTCAGGCGCCGGCGCCGCGATTGACCCTCATCGGCGCGGTTCATATCTCGCAGGCGCTCGCGCCGATCGCGCGCATCGCCGGTCTCGACGTCACGATTATCGATCCGCGCACCGCCTTCGCGACGCCCGAACGTTTCCCCGAGACGCCGGTCCTCGCCCAATGGCCGGACGAGGCGCTCGCTGCACGGCCGCTCGACCGGTTCACCGCGATTTGCCTTCTCACCCACGACCCCAAGATCGACGATCCCGCGCTCAGGATCGCGCTCAGGGCCGAGTGCTTCTATATCGGCGCGCTCGGCTCGCGCAAAACGCACGCCAGGAGGCTCGAGCGCATGCGCGCTCAAGGCTTCGACGAGGCTACGCTCGCGAGAATCCATGCCCCGATCGGCCTCGACATCGGCGCCGTCAGTCCGGCCGAAATCGCGGTGTCGATCATGGGCGAGATCGTCGCTGCGCTGCGCAAGAAGCCGCTGCGCTCGGAAAGCGCGGCGGCATGAAATTCGGCGAGGTTCCGCTTGACGAGGCCGAGGGCGCGATCCTCGCCCACGCCGTACGGGTCAAGGACGTCACGCTGAAGAAGGGCGATATCATCACGCCGGCGCGCCGCCTCATGCTGGCGGAGGCGGGCGTGACCAGCATCGTCGCGGCGCGTCTCGAAGAGGACGACGTCGGCGAGAACGAGGCGGCGCGGGAGCTGGCGAAGCGTCTCGCGGGCGCCAATGTGCGCGTAGCCGCGGCGTTCACCGGACGCGTGAACCTCTTCGCCGAGGCCGCGGGGCTCGCGGTCTTCGACGCCGCCGCGATCGACCGGATCAACGCGATCGACGAATCCGTCACGGTCGCGACGCTGCCGAATTACCGGCCAGTTGAGGACGGCGACATGATCGCCACAGTCAAGATCATCCCGTTCGCGACCCGCGGCGCGACTCTCAAGGCCTCGGTCGCGGCGCTCGGCGGCGCGAGCGCCGTTTCCGTCGCGCCGTTCCGGCCGCTCAGGATCGCCGTCGTCTCGACCCTGCTGCCGGGGCTCAAGATGAGCGTCGTCGCCAAGACCCTGAGAGCGCTCGAGGCCCGCCTCGCGCCGACCGGCGCCCGGATCGTTGCGCACGAGACGGCGCCGCACGAAATCGGCGCGCTCGCCGACGCCCTGGCGCGACTGGCCCCGGGCGCCGACGCGCTCATCATCTTCGGCGCTTCCGCCATCACCGACCGACGCGACGTCATTCCCGCGGCCGTCGAGGCGTTCGGAGGGCGGATCGAGCGGTTCGGGATGCCGGTCGACCCCGGCAACCTGCTGCTGCTCGCAGCCCGCGGGGACATGCCGATCCTCGGCGCCCCGGGCTGCGCCCGCTCGCCCAAGGAGAACGGCTTCGACTGGGTCCTGCAGCGCCTCATCGCCGGCGTGCCGACGTCCCAGTCCGACATCCGCGCCATGGGCGTCGGAGGGCTTCTGATGGAGATCGCCTTGCGCCCGCAGCCGCGAGAACCGCGTGACTAAGGTTGCCGCTCTCGTTCTCGCCGCAGGCCGGTCGTCGCGGTTTCGCGAGGCGGGCGGGGCCGAGGAAACGAAACTCGTGGCGATGCTCGGCGGCAAGCCGATCGTTTTGCGCGTCGTGGAGGCGGCGCTCGCCTCGCGGGCGCGCCCCGTGATCGTCGTCGTCGGCCACGCGCGAGGCGTAGTCGAGGCGGCGCTCGGCGGCCTGCCCGTAACGATCGTGTTTAATCCGGACTATGCGACCGGTCTCGCCTCGTCGCTCCGAACGGGGCTGACCGCGACTCCGGCCGACGCCGGGGGCGCGCTGGTGTTGCTCGGGGACATGCCGAACGTCGAGGCGCGGCTCCTCAATTCGCTGATCGGCGCACTCGAGGCGCAGCCGAATGCGCAGGCGATCGCCCCGGCTGAAGGCGGACGGCGCGGCAATCCGGTTCTTCTCGGCCGGAGGCTGTTTGATCGCGCGCGTCGGCTCGAGGGCGACGAGGGCGCGAGGCGGCTTCTTGCTTCCCTTACGGAAAGCGACGTTGTCGAGATCGCCCCGCCGCCGGGTTCGGACGTTTCCTTCGACGTCGACACGCCGAGCGATCTGATGGCCGCCCGGCGGCGCTGAATAGAAGGTCGGCGCCGGCCGCGCGATTGACAATTGCCGCCGCATGCAATTTAGTGGATGTGCTTGTATTATGAATGATTCTGTTTGGGCGGGGATGATGGTGAACCATCGCATTCTGGCGATTGTCGCTCTTGGAGTTGTGTCCGCGATCTCCACGGTCGACTTCGCGCGCGCCCAGCAGGCGATCGGATCGACCGCCACGACCCAAAACCAGGTCACGCGCGAGCTGGAGGGGGCCTCGGCGCCCCTGGCGGTCGGGGATTCGGTCTTTCTCAACGAAGCCGTCAAGACGGGCCAGGAATCGACAGCCAAGCTCGTCTTTCTCGATTCGACCAACCTCGCCGTCGGCCCAACCTCTCGTGTCGTGCTCGATCGCTTCGTTTACGAAGGGAACCCCAACGCGCAGAAAGTCGCCGTCAATCTCGCCAAGGGAGTCTTTCGCTTCACGACAGGCGGGCTGGACAAGAAGGCCTATGCGATCAATACGCCGACGGCGGCGATCGGCGTGCGCGGCACCGTGCTGGATATCGACGTGCGCAACGTGCAGACCCGCGTCACCCTGGTTGAGGGTCAGGCGATTGTCTGCCCGCGCCGAGCCGGAGTCACTCTCGAGCAGCAGGAGCGCAATTGCGGCGTCGCCCCCGGTCCCAAGACTGGCCGATGCGACTGTGAGCCCATCGTGAACCCCGGACAGACCGCAACCGTCAGGAAGGTCGGCGGCGTGAACCAGGCTGGCCTGACCTCGGACCCGGTCAATTTCGCCTCGCTCTGCTCCGGCGCCGCGTCGCTCTGCTCTTCGGACACGAGTTTCGCCTCGAATGCGCTCGGCGGAGGGGGAGGCGCTCTATGCGGGCGGTAGGCGCGGCGCGCCGGTTCCTGTCCTCGGCGAGCATCATGGCGCTGGCGGCGATGTTCGCGCCAGAGCGCGCCTACGCGACCTGCACGTATGATGTTTCGGGCATCGGCATTATTGCGCTCAGCGGCGACACCTGCTTCGCCGCTGGCGTTTACAGCGGCGTGCCGCCCGGAGGCGTCGCCTTCTCTGCCAGCGGCACCGGCGTCATCACCTCCACCAGCGGGGTGTCGATCACCACTCCACTCCCCAACGCCTATGGCGTTCATGCGGACGGAGGCGGCCAGATCAATTTGACGGCCGGCATAGCGGACGTCCAAACCAGCGGCGCCACAGCCTACGACTTTTTTGCGAGCAACGGCGGCGCGATCACGCTCGCCAGCGGGAAAATCAAGAGCACCGGCGCCGGCGCCTTCGGCCTTTATGCGTCCGGCGAGTTTTCGACCATCACGGCGAACGGGTCCCCGACCATCCAGACGTTTGGGGCGGGGGCCGACGGCGCCGTCGCCGATGCGGGCGGCGCCATCAGTCTCATGAACGGCGGCGCCATCACGACGAACCAGGGCGGGTCTATCGGTCTCGTCGTCCGGGGCAGTTCATCCACGATCACCGGCAGCGGGTTGATCGTGGTGTCCAATGGCGACTCCGTATCTCCTCCGGACACTGGCGCCGCCTTCAATGACGGCGCCGGCTTCAGCGACGCGCCGGGGCTGACTTTGACGGACTCGACGCTAGCGGCGACCGGGACGGCGGCCTTCGGCGTCTACACCAAGAACGGGGGATCGACGTCGCTCAGCGGCGGATCGGTTTCGACGGCGGGCGACTCGGCGCCCGGCCTGTGGGCGAGCGGTTCGGGCTCGAACATCACGGCCACGAACGGGACGACAGTTTCGACCAGCGGGTCCAACGCCTATGGCGTCCAGGCGGACACGGGCGGCGCAGTGACGCTGAATGGCGGCACGGTGATGACGTCCGGGGCAGGCGCTTTCGGCCTCTACGCGACGGGCACGGGCGGGGAAACCGGCGTCCCATCGACAATCACGGCGACAAACGTCGCTGTGACGACCGGCGTCGACCCTGGCCCCGGAACGGGCGCAACCGGCGTCCTCGCCGAGGCCGGGGGCCAAGTGACGCTGACCGACGGATCAGTAACGACTTACGGCAATAGCGCTTACGCGGCGGTCGCGCACAGTGGCGGGCTCATACAGCTCAACGGGACTTCTATCAGCACCAATGGCGATGGGTCCGGCGGACTGGGAATCAACGGCGCGGGGTCCGAGATCGACGCGACGAACGTCACCATTTCGACCATTGGCGGATCCGACTCCAGCACGGGTCAAACTCTCCATTCCTATGGCGTCTACAATGGCCCGTTCGGGAGTTTCTCAACAGGCGGCGTCGCAAGGCTCACCGATACGTCGGTCTCGACGCAGGGCGCGCAGATGTACGGCGTCCTCACCTCGACTGGCGGCTCGACCACGATCCTCGGCGGTTCAATCAGCACGGCGGGAACCCAGGCTTTCGGGGTCGTCGCCGTGAACGGCGGGACCACGACCATCGCCAACAGCCTGGCCGGCCCCACAACGATCACCACCACGGGCGCGAGCGCCAATGCGATTGACGTGGCTCAGGGCGGCAGCGTGCAGGTTTCGGGAGCCCAAATCACGACTAGCCTCGACGGATCCCAGGGCCTCGTCGTCACCGGATCATCATCGACTCTGATGGCTTCGGGTGTCAGCGTCACGACGAAGGGCGGCATCGATACAACGACGGGCTATTATGCCAACGGCGCGTATAACGGACCGGGCGGCAGCGACCTGACTGGCGGGACGCTTTCTCTCACGGATTCGACCATTGCTGTCTCCGGCGCGCAAATATTCGGTGTCTTCACCGGAACCGGTGGAACGACGACGATCTCGGGCGGCTCAGTCACGACGTCGGGCGTTGGGTCGATTGGCGTTGGGACGTATGGCGGCGGCTCCACTGCCCTCACCAACAGTTCCGTCACGACCTCAGGCCAGGACGCGCATGCCCTTGCCGTCACCGGCTCCGGCTCGCAGGCCAATCTCCGCGGCTCAAACACGTTGGCCACCCAGGGCGCCGGCGCCATCGGGCTCTACGCGACTGCCGGCGGCGGCGTCACCGCGTCGGGTCCGGTGACGATCACGACCGAGGGAGGCGTCTCGCTATCGAC
>Ga0116216_10003583_pt1 | contig 10090 bp, 10 predicted proteins | sample Sb_taG_11_FD_89696 | JGI IMG/M metagenome (GOLD analysis project Ga0116216, IMG submission 89696) | Peat soil microbial communities from Weissenstadt, Germany - Sb_50d_3_AS metaG | ecosystem: Environmental > Terrestrial > Soil > Wetlands > Peat | place: Germany: Weissenstadt | collected 2010-09-21
ACCCGTCCTCCGACTACGCCGACCGCCTGCTGGCCTTCTACGGGCTCGACCTGGGGGCCTATCACGACCTACTGGTGTCCGAGGGGGGCGGCGCCACCCTGGCCCAGGCGCTGGTGGACCCGGCCGACGCCACCTGGATTCCCCCCGGCGCCTGCGAGAACCTCATCGGCTACTGGCACCTGCCCGGCGTCCGCCTCGTCTACCAGGTGGGCGGGGTGGTGCACTCCTTCGCCGTCGACTCCCTCATCTCCTGGCGCGGCACCTGGTACGTCGTGCACCTCGGGCCCAATCCGAGGCCGGCGAACGTGGGCACGGTCGACCAGCCCAGCCTCGGCGCCGGCACCGCGGGCCCGGCCGGCGGCTGCTGAGCCGGGGCCTATCCGACTCCCGACGACCCGGTCAGGGGCTGGTCGGTGGCGCGATCTGCCCGGTGGCCGAGATGGTGGCGGCCGCCGAGCCGAAGTCCTCGCTCGAGAGCTGGTTGACGAACTGCGCGGCCGCCCCCGACGGGTCGACCGCCGGCTGCCCCGGGCCGGAGAGCAGGAGGGAGATGAACTGGCCGCCCACGAACGTGCCGTCGGGGCGGAGCGAGACCTTGAGGATCCCCGAGAGGTCGAGGTTCCCGCTCGTCGCGAAGTCGTTGTAGGTGGCGAAGTCGCCCAGGCTGTAGGCGATCAGGTGGCCGTTGTAGAACTCCATGCCCCGCAGCACGTGCGGACCGCTGGCGAGGACCAGGTCGGCGCCGTCGTCGATGGCGGCGTGGGCGAACGCCTTCGCGTTGCCGCGGTCCTCGCCCACGTAGGTCTCCTCGGCCCCGGTCACGTGGTCGGCCGAGCTGCCCTCGGCGCCGGCGTGCATGTACACCACGACGAGTGGGGCCTCGGTGCGGGCCTGGGCGATCAGCTGCTTGGCGGTGGCGAAGTCGAGCATGTCGTTCACGTTCGGATACGGCGCGAAGGCGACGAACGCCACCTTGGTGGGCCCGTCGGCCACGACGGCGATCTCGCCCGGGAGGCCGCTCTGGGCGATGCCGGCCCCCTGCAGCGCGGCCGTGGTGTCGGCCAGTCCGGCCGACCCGTAGTCGTGGGAGTGGTTGTTGGCGCTGTTGAGCACCGTGAACCCCGCCTGGCGGAGCACCTGCGCGTAGGCGGGCGGCGTCCGGAAGGCGTAGCAGTCCGTGGACGTGGGCGCGCACTTGGAGGTGGACTGGTCGGTGAGGGTGCCCTCGAGGTTGCCGAACACGATGGGGGCGCTGAGCGCGCTCTGCACGGGCTGCAGGTAGGTCGACGGGTTGGGGGGCAGGTCCGGGGTGTTGCCGAGCTCGGTGTCGCCGACGGCCGCGATGGTCACCGGGGTGGCGGCCGCGGTGGTGGTCGTGGTCGAGCGGACCGTGCCCTTACCGGGCCGTCCGTGGGTCGTGGTGGTGGTCGACGGCGGGTGGTGGCTCTTGGAACCGGCGAGGTCGACCACCAAGAAGGCGGCGGCGGCCACCAGGACCAGGCCGGCCGCACCCAGGGCGATCCGGCGGGACAGGAACGTCCTCCGGGTCGGGGGACGGCGGTGGCGGGGGCCCGACGGCGGTGTCACGCCCGCCCGGCCTCTACCACGGCTGCTCGGTGGTGCCCGGGGTCCGGACGAACACGGCGAAGAAGTCCTTGGTACTCGAGTACAAGAAGCGGTCTGAGACCTGGTTCGGGTTGGGCACGAAGAGCGACGGGGACGCCGCACCGGCGCCGCCGTAGGAGACGAAGATCGGCCACTCGGGGTTGATGTCGAGCTGCATGGCGCGCACCGAGCCCACGTCGAGGAGGATACGGGCGAGGCTGGCCGCCGTCTGGGCCGGCGCCGCCACGTAGATGAGGTTGCCCTGCGCGTCGACGCCGAGGCCGGTCCGCCAGACGGCGGGGACGCCCCCCAGGGTGACGCCCCAGGTGCTGGGGACGTTCGCGGCGGGCGTGGCCGCGCCGGCGTCGACCAGCATGGGCAGGTTCTGGCGGGCCATCTCGATGTCGGGCCCCGGGGTCGGGCCGCCGGCCCAGTCGACGATGTCGACGGTGCCGCTGGTGTATTCCACGACCGTGGCCAGGCCGTTCACCATCGGGAAGTACAGCGTGCCGTGGACGTAGAAGCCGCCGGCGCTGTCGGCCTCGTAGAAGCCGGAATTGAACGTCGCCAGGAGACTGGGCCAGGCGGACTGCGGCACCATCTCGGGACCGCGGTCGAGCGTGCTCGGTCCCGGACCCTTGTAGCCGAGGTAGAGCGCGAGCTGGGTGGTCTGGGTCCGCATCCACGCCGCGTAGGCGGTGATGCCCGGCTGCGCGGGGTCCGGTCGGAAGGTGGTCGTGAGGATGGACGGAGGCCCGGGGTCCCAGGTGTCGACCTGGGTCCACTGACCCTCCCCGGCCAGTGCGGGTGCGATCGGCGCGACGACGGCCGGCGGCAGGTAGGGGGGCGGCAGCGTGGTGGTCGTGGGTGGGGGGGTGGTGGTGGTCGTCGCCCCGCCCTGCCTCCCCGCGGCCGAGCCGGTCGGGTGGCCGCCGTTGCCCCCCACGATGAGCACGATGAGCCCGACCAGGAGCAGGGTTACGGTCAGCAGCCCCACGACGGCGACCTGACGCCGGCGCCGGATGACCTCGCGGCGCTGCTCTCTCGACAGGCCCCTGAGGGGAGGACGCCTCGGCTCGAACCCCGGTGGCGTCATCGGACGAGCGTAAGCGGCCGACGCACCCTCACGTCCACCGCGGCAGCTGGCCGGCCGCGACCGGCGACCGGCCGCGTCGCGCCCGTATGGGGGGCCCTCCTATGGCGCGGCGGGCGGCGCCGGTGGGGTGGGCGGCGCCTCGCCCGGTGGGATCGGGTAGCCGAGGTTGCGGGCGCGCGACGAGTACTCGTCCCAGGTGATGTCGCCCCGCGCGTAGCGGAGCCGCAGTTCGCCGAGCGCGGGGTCGCCCGGCGGGCCGTGCGGGCCCGCGACCATGCCCGGATGGAACGGTGCGGGCCCGTGGGGATGCACCCACAGTCGCACCAGCGCGAGCACGCCGAGGATGACCAGGGCGGCCAGGAACACCAGCAGCAGCCACCCGAGCACGCCCGGACCGCGGTGGAAGGCAAAGCCCTGCTGGAAGCCGTTGGGGCCGCACAGGAGGCCGTTGGGGCCGCGCTGGCACATGGTGCTCATGGTGACTCCTTGTCCGCGCCGACCGTACCGCGGGGCGGCGGACGGGCATCTTCATGGGGCCCTGACCGGGATGGCCGGCCGGGTGAGCCGCGTCCGTCCCTACCGCCGGGCGGCCGCCGCCCGCACCGTGGCCACCACCTCTTCGTTGGAGGCGCCGGGGCCGAGCACTGCGGCGATCCCGGCTGCCGCCATCGCCGGCCGGTCCACGTCGGGCACGATGCCGCCCACGACGACGGGGGTGTCGAGGCCCGCCTGGTGGAGCGCGGCGACGACGGCGGGGGCCAGGGTGAGGTGCGCGCCGTTGTGCATGGACACGCCGACCACGTCCACGTCCTCCTCCGTGACGGCGGCCGCGATCATCTCGGGCGTCTGGCGCAGCCCGGCGAAGATCACCTCGCACCCGGCGTCGCGCAGGATGCGCGCGACCACCCGGAGCCCGCGGTCGTGGCCGTCCAGCCCGACCTTGGCCAAGAGGACCCGGAGGGGACCCTCCGCCCCCACTAGGTGAACGACCGCTCGAACCAGGTCCCGAAGACGGACTGGAGCGCCCCCATGGACTCGCCGACCGTGACGTAGTTGGCGGCCGCTTCGATGAGCGCGGGCATGAGGTTCACCGCCGGGTCGGCGGCGTCGGTCGCCAGGCGCTCGAGCGAGGTCCGCACCGCGTCGTCGTTGCGCTGCTGCTTCACCGCGGCCAGCGAGGCCAGCTGGTGGTCCTCCACCTTCGGGTCGATGTAGAGGGTGGCGGGCGGGTGGTCGTCGCCCTCGGTGTAGCCGTTGACCCCGACCTGGATGAAGCGGCCCGAGGCGATCTTGCACTGGAACTGGTAGGCGGCCTCGGCGATCTCGGCGCAGAACCAGCCGTCGTCGATGCAGGCGATCACGCCGTCGAGCATGGAGCCCGATCCGGCCTCGAGCAGGTGGGCGAAGATGTCCTCGGCCTGTCGCTCGAGCTCGTCGGTGAGCGCCTCGACGAACCACGAGCCGCCCAGCGGATCGGCCACGTGCACGACGCCGGTCTCCTCGGCGATGACCTGCTGGGTCCGGAGCGCCAGGCGGGCCGCCCGCTCGGTCGGGAGGGCGAGCGCCTCGTCGTAGGCGTCGGTGTGCAGGCTCTGGGTGCCGCCCAGCACCCCGGCCAGCGCCTCGATGGCGACCCGGGCCAGGTTGACCTCGGGCTGCTGGGCGGTGAGGGAGACCCCGGCCGTCTGCGTGTGGAAGCGCAGCTGGGTGGAGCGGCCGTCGGTGGCGCCGTAGCGGTCGCGCAGCCAGCGGGCCCAGATGCGCCGGGCGGCCCGGTACTTGGCGATCTCCTCGAAGAAGTCCATGTGCGCGTTGAAGAAGAAGCTGAGCCGCGGCGCGAACTGGTCGACGGCGAGGCCGGCCGCCACCGCCGCCTCGACGTAGGCGAACCCGTTGGCGAGGGTGAAGGCCAGCTCCTGGACGGCCGTCGAGCCCGCCTCGCGGATGTGGTAGCCCGAGATCGAGACGGGGTGCCAGCGGGGCAGGTCGGCCGTCGCGAACGCGATGAGGTCGGTGACCAGGCGGACGCTCGGCCGCGGCGGGAACACGTACTCCTTCTGCGCCTGGTACTCCTTCAAGATGTCGTTCTGGATCGTCCCGCTGAGCGACCGGCGCTCGACCCCGGTCGAGTCGGCCACCCCGATGTACATGGCCATCAGCACCGCCGCACCGGAGTTGATGGTCATCGACGTGCTCACCGACGAGAGGTCGATCCCGGCGAACAGTGTCTCCATGTCGGCCTGGGTGTCGATGGCGACCCCGGCGCGGCCGACCTCGCCCTTGGCCAGCGGGTCGTCCGAGTCGCGGCCCAAGAGCGTCGGCATGTCGAACGCGGTGGACAGGCCGCTCCCGCCCGAGGCCAGCAGCTCCTTGAACCGCCCGTTGGTGTCCCCGGCCGTGCCGAAGCCGGCGAACTGGCGCATGGTCCAAAGCCGCGACCGGTACATCGACGCGTAGGGGCCGCGGGTGTAGGGAAACTGGCCGGGCTGCTCGGCGTCTTCGGGTCCGTAGATGGCCTGGAGCGGCACCCCCGACATGGTCTCGAACGGCACCGCTCGAAGCTGCGCCCGTTCGTAGTCGGCCAGCCACTCCTGCCTGCTGCCCATGGAAAGAGACTACTTCCGGCTCGAAAACTGGCGCCCGGCCTCGGCCAACGGGTCGCGCCGCGCCCGCGCCGACGCGCGGGCGGGCGGCTGGTCGACGCTCGATCAGCTCAGCGGGCGGGCGGCGTAAAGGTCGCGGAGAAGGGCGATCTCGGCGCCGTGGTGCACGAGCTCGTCGAGCACGTGGAGCGCCAGGTCGAGCGTGTTCGACTCGGCGTAGGGGCCCCAGGCCGGGCCGAGGAGGTCGCCCCAGGCCGTCTCGGACAGCCCGGCCAGTCCGGCCCGCCAGGACGCGTAGTGGGTGCCGAGGAAGCCAGCCACGTCTGCCGCGCGCGGCGGGAACTCGATGGCGTCCCAGTTGAGGGTGCCGTCGGCGAAGAGCCGGTCGGCGAACCCGCCGAGCGCCCCGGCCAGGTGGCCGATCCGCCAGGCGATCGTAGTGACCGGTACCGGGTCGGGCGCCGGGCCACCGCCCCCGCCGCCGTCCAGGCGCCACCAGCCGTCATCGGAGCGGCGGAGCGACCAGCAGCCCTCGACCGGCTCGAAGAAGTACTCGTCGTCGCCCAGGCCCTCGAGGCGCCCGCCGAGTCGCTCGAAGACGTGGTCGAAGACGCTCAGGACCGAGGTGGCGGTGGGGGCCATGGGTTCCTCTCACGCTGGTCGCGGTCTCGCCCATCGTGGCCCCGACGCGGCAGCGCCCGCCACCGACCGGAGTCGGCAGCGGGCGCGGCGCCGCATTTGTTGACTGGCTACATCGCGGGTGGCGGGTAGACGTCGGCCACGTAGTGGTCAACCTTGGCCTCGGGCAGCCGCTTGTACATCGCCAGGAAGTAGATGCCGAAGCTGAAGGCGGCCAGCACGAGCAGGTCCCACCAGAGCGAGAGGTCGCCGTTGCCGCCCACCAGGAGGTTCTTGAAGACGCCCAGGCCACCGAACATGCCGCTCTTACCGAAGCTGCCGACGTAGGAGATGGTGGTCATCCCGACGAGGTAGGGGAAGATCCACACGCTCGCCCCCCAGTCGAGCTTGGGCTGGTGCGGGTTCAGGTGCAGGAGCGTCGAGATGGCCATGAGCACGTATCCGATCAGCAGCACCAACATCAGCAGCGACACGGTGCCCCAGCCCGCCCAGTAGACGATGAAGTTCGCCAGCGCGAACGACACCGGGGCGATGATGCGGGCCGCCGGAAGCTTGTACGTGCGCGGCAGGTGGGGCTTGCTCTTGCGCAGAGCGCCGAGCGCCAACGGCGCGCCCGCGTACATGAGCACCGAAGCGCCGGTGACGATGTTGACCAGCGAGCCCCAGCTCGGGAACGGCAACAGGAACAAGAGCCCGATGATCGCGGTGATTATGACGCCGAACACCGGGATCTTGGTCCTCGAAGTGGTCGACTCGAACTCCTTCGGGATGTAGCCGTTCTTGCTCAGGCCGAAGCCGACCCGAGACGCGGAGGTCAGGTAGATGAGGCCCGTGCCGGCTGGGGAGATGACGGCGTCGACCCGCAGGATCCACGCCAACCAGCCCAGCGCGGCGACCTTGGCCACCGTGTAGAAGGGCGCGGCGCCGATCGTCGAGTCATGCGCGAGGTTGGCCCAGGTCTTGTAGTGCAGGATCGTGGCGGGGTTGAGGGCCCCGATGAAGACCACCTGCAGCAGGATGTACAGGATCGCCCCGATGATGATCGAGCCGATGACCGCTCGCGGCAGGTCGCGCCCCGGGTTGCGGCTCTCGCCGCCGAGCTGTACCGCCTGCTCGAAGCCGAGCAGCGAGAAGACGATGCCCCCGCCCGGGATGGCGATCAGGATCCCCTTGGCGGCGGCGCTGAAGCCGCCGGGCAGGAAGAAGCCGCCACCGGCCGAGAAGTTGCTGCCGTGGAACTTGAACGCGAGGAACACGATGACGGTGAGCGCCGGGACGAGCACCTTCCAGGTCGTGATCCCGGTGTTGGAGTGGGCCAGCCACCGGATCCCGATCAGGTTGATGATGACGAAGACGACCATGAGCCCGGCCGCCACCGCGATCCCCGCCCCGCTCAGCGTGCCGACCGAAGCCCCGACGATCGGTGGCTTGTACCAACTCCTGGCCCAGTGCGCCACGGACATGTACTGGACCACGGCCAGGACCTCGATCGGGGCGACCGTGGCGGCCTGGATGTAGGCGAACCATCCGAACGTGGCGCCGGCCAGGCTCCCGAACGCATAGTGCGGGAAACGGCTCGTGCCGCCGGTCACCGGGAAGAGCCCGCCCAGCTCGGCGTGCACCAGCGCCAGCAGGACCACGATGCCCGACGCGACGACCCATCCGAGGATGGCCGCCGGTCCGGCGATGACGAGGGCGGCGAGCGCCCCGAAGAGCCAGCCCGAGCCGATGATGGAGCCTTCCGAGGCCCACATGAGACCCAGGAGGCCGACGTCCCGTTTGAGGCCTTCCGCCTCCAGGTTCTGGGTGGGCTGTGGCGCGGTTGCGACCATCTGGGTCCTTTCCGCCCGGCCAGGCCGTCCTCCGGCCGACGGGCTCTGTGTCCATGGGCCCAGCGACCTCGCCGGCCCCCCCAAGTGAAAGCGGCCCGAACCTACTGCACCGCAACCCCGCGTGCTCAGGGCCCAAACGATCGTTTGGGCAGGTCACAGGCGTCCTGGTGAGACGACCGCGGCGCGGTACGGCGCCGTCCGACGGGACGGCCGCCTCTGAGAAGATGGCGCTATGGCAAGGGGTCTCTCGCTTCGGTTGGCCACCCTCGCCGATGTCGAGCCGCTGCTCGAGCTCCTGGGGGCGGGCGCCCGTTTCGCCCAGTCGCGCGGCATCGACATGTGGCCGGACCGGTTCTCGACCGAGCTCTTGGTGGGGAGCGTCGAACGCGACGAGCTCTACGTCGGCCATCTCGCGGGCGTGCTGGTGGCCACGTTGACACACACGTACGCCGACCCGCCGGTGTGGGACGAGGACGACGGCCGCGCGAGCTACGTGCACCGGCTGGCGGTCGGTCCCGACCAGCGCGGCCGCGGGCTCGGCCGCGAGCTCCTCTCCTGGGCCGGCCAGACCGGGCTCCGCCGGGGCCGCCCGCTGCTCCGGCTCGACACGCTCCACGAGAACACGCGGCTGCGCGCCTGGTATGAGGCGTCTGGCTTCGTGCATCGGGGCGACCGGGACATCGACGTGCCGGAGGGCGCCGCCTCGCGTCCCGTGCTCCGCATCAGCCGCTACGAGCGGGCGGTGGCGCCCGAGGCCGTCCCGGGACCGGCGACGGCCGAGCGCGAGGAGGCGACGCGCTGAGCGCGGCCCCGCTGGAGGCGGCGGATGAGTGTGGCTTCGTCTACGAGGCGGTGGAGAACTCGGCGGTGCCCGCGGCGTTGCGGACGGCGTGCGCCACCGTCGCCGACCTCCTGCGGCGCGAGGAGCTGGCGCCTGCCCTCCGGATCCGACCGGCGCCGGACGTGTGGTCGGCGCTCGAGTACGCCGGCCACCTGCGCGACGTCTGCCTGGCTCAGCGCGACCGGGTGCTGCTGGCGCTGGTGGTCGACACGCCGTCCTTCGTGCCGATCTACCGCGACGAGCGGGCGGCCCTCGCCCGCTACAACGACGACGATCCCCGCGCGGTGGCCGACGAGCTGGTCATGGCGGCGGAGCTCTTCGCCCGCCTGTTCGGGCGGCTTGATTCGGCCGAGCTGGCCCGTCCCTGCCTCTACAACTACCCGGAGCCGGCCGAGCGCGACGTGGGGTGGGTGGGGCGTCACACCCTGCACGAGGCGATCCACCACCTGGGCGACGTGCGGCGGGTGCTGGACCTCGTCGCGGGCTAGGGGGCCGGGGTCTTCCGCGGCGATTCAGCCCGGGACCTCGACCACCACCGAGTGGGCCACGTGGTCGTGCCAGGCCTGGCGCCGCTTGTCCCAGAGGGGCGAGAGGTAGTCGAGGAGGAGCGGGATGCCGAACGGGATGTCGAACAAGATGGTGATGGCGTTGCGGCCGACGCCGCGCCAGAAGCCGATCGGGCCGCCCGTGCGTGCGTCGCGCACCGCGATCTTGAGCGCCATCTTCCCGACCGTCTGGCCGCGGCGCGAGCCGTTCAGAGCCCCGTAGTAGGCGACCTGGCCGAGGAGGATGACGACCCAGAGAATGATGTAGGCGCGCCAGAACGACGCGGGGATCATCGGCGGGGACCCCGGGGTCTGGGTGATCACGGTGTTCTTCACCGTCGGGGCGAGCACCACCAAGAAGACGATGACGGCGCCGACGCCGAAGATGGCCGAGTCGATGAGGATCGCGCACAGCCGTTTCCACCACGGCGCCAGTGGCAGGCCGAGCAGCGGATCGAGGTACACCGGCGCCATTCCGTAGGCGCCTCGCGCATAGGCACCCGGCGGCGGGCCGTAGCCGGGTAGTGCGTGGTCCCACTGCGGGGGTGGTGCACCCCACTGCGGCGGGGGAACGCCCCAGCCGGGGGCGGCTCCGCCGGACGCCGGTTGCGGGACGACCCACGGAGACGGCGCGGCGGACGGATGGGTCTCGGGCGGGTACCAGCGTCCGTCCGAGGCGATCCACCACCCCGGTCCAGGGGGAACGTCGCTCATGGCCGGTAACCCTCCTCGCCGTCGGCCACCCGCTGCCTCGTGGCGACTGTAGGGGTGGCGGGCCGCGTCCCGGCGTGATGCCGGGCTCCGGCCCTAGTGATCTGAGTTAGAAATAAGCCGCGCTGGGGGAATTTTGTTCCGCAGCGTCGCGTTCCTCCCATCATCAGCGACGATGGGAGGCGGCTATGCGAAGGTCCGTTCTCGAACCGGTGGTG
>Ga0116216_10003585_pt1 | contig 10088 bp, 7 predicted proteins | sample Sb_taG_11_FD_89696 | JGI IMG/M metagenome (GOLD analysis project Ga0116216, IMG submission 89696) | Peat soil microbial communities from Weissenstadt, Germany - Sb_50d_3_AS metaG | ecosystem: Environmental > Terrestrial > Soil > Wetlands > Peat | place: Germany: Weissenstadt | collected 2010-09-21
CTGCAGTTCGAAGTGGTCGCGTTCCGTCTACAAGACGAGTACGGCGTGCAATGCGTGTTCGAGCCCATCAACGTGGCCGCCGCCCGCTGGGTGCGGCTCAAGGACGAGAAGCGCCTCGCGGAGTTTCGCGACAAGGCTCACGACAACATCGCGTTGGATCATGCCGGAAAACTGGTGTACCTCGCACCCACGCGGGTCAATCTGGGGCTGACCGAAGAGCGCTGGCCGGAGATCGAATTCATGAAGATTCGCGAAAATCTCGCGGCTTGAGCCGGGCAATCAGTACCGGCAGTGGTGGGCGGCCAGACCTTATAGCGCATAGGGAATGCCGAGCACGCGGCCGCCATCGAGGCTGACCTCGAGCGGACCGGAGGCGTCGTCCGCGGCGGCGCGAGCGAGGGTGGCGGTGCCGAGCGCCACGCAGATCGATAATATCGATAATAGAGCCGGCCGCAGACCGGGGACTCGCGCTGCGCGTCCCCACAGTCGCAGCGCCATCAGGAAGCAGGCTGCGCTCGCGAGTACACTCACGCTCACGAGCCACAGCACGCCGCTGTGATCGGTCTGGGTCACGAAGAGCGCCGCAACGGCAGGGCCGGCTGCGCCGCCCGCGTTATGAAACGCAGGCGCGAGCGCGACACCGCGCCGGCTCTGGTCGACGACGTTCACGGTGCTGTATTGGTAGGTCACCGACACGTTCCAGGCGATGCCGTAGATGACGGCCGATACGACGTATGCCGTAAGCCGCAGGTTGCCCGTGAGCAGCACCACCGCGAGCACGATCGCGACGGCGCTCGCCGCGATGGGGATGAAGAATCCGCGGCGGCCTCCGAGCCATGACGCGAGGAACACGCCCGCCATGCTCGCCGCGGTGGAGAAGGCAAGTCCGTTCGATATCGCGCCGAACTCGATGCCGGCGGTGGTTCCGATGCGCTCGATGTAGGTCCAGTAAGCGCCGATGTTGACGTAGAAGAGGAAGCATCCCGCGAGCGCCAGCAGTACCGGACCGCTCAAGAGGCCGGCACCCGAGGGCGCGACGCTCTGGCTGCGGCCGTGGACCGGCACAAGTCTCACGAGCAGCAAACCGAGGACACAGAGGCCGGCGAACAGTCCCAGCATCGCGTCCACGCCGCCGTGATGAATCAGAAAAGGCCCCGCGACCAGGCCGAAGATCTGATACACCGTCTGCGCGCCGATCGCGTACGCAAAGTAGCGGTCGGGGCGGCGGCAGTCCGAGAGAACGGTCAGCGACAATGAATACAGCGAGCCCCCGCAGAAGCCGCCGATGCCCTGCAATGCAGCGAACGCGGCGAGTCCATGGACGGCCATCGAAGCGCCATTGGCAATGAGCAATCCGATGAGCGCAATGGTCGCAACGAGCCGCCACGAACTGCGGCGGATCCACATGCTCGCGCCAACCGCGGCCAACGTGTTGCCGACCATCACGACCGAAGACAGCACACCGACCTGCTGTTCCGTATATCGAAGGTCGGCAACGGCCGCTTCGATGAACTGCGGCATCAACAGGAAGGTGGCGAACCCGACCACGCTGAGGCCGACGCCCGCGACCATGGCAAAGGATTCTGAATTCTCAGGCGCTTGTGTCAAGAAGGCCTACTCGCGCGCCTTCGCAGCCGCTTGCTCCGTCTGCTAATGACGGACGGGCGTTTGCGAGCGGCAAAGGCTAGCAAAATCCCGGGCGCGTTGTCTTTAAATTCTGGCGGCATGCATGGCGCTAGCGGGTGCGTGGGCGAAACGCGCGCACGCCCGATATGAACGCGAGCTCGGCCTTGCTCGTGCCGTAGCGCAGCTCGGTGTAATGGCGGCATAGGACGGTGAGCTCAGCGGCCAGATCGGGACGCAGCCCTGCGACCCGTTCGGCGTAGTCTTCGGCTCCCTCATGGAGGCGGCGCGGAACCCCGATGTTCGCCATTTTACGGCACAGGCGTGCGTAGGCGCGGACCAGGGGATCCTTCACCGGCGGACGCATTTCCCTGCGCACCTGCCAGGTGAGCCACAACAACGCGAGCGTCAATCCGACTGCCAGCACCATCACCAGCTTGTGTCCATCTGGTTCCGAGATATACAGCATAACCAGCAGATTATCCTGGGATTTTTGATCGAACTGCAGAATACTTCTGCGCCACTGCTGACCGAGAGCATCGAGGCGCAGCCGCAGGTCGGCGATCCAGGGGCTGTGCCGCTGCCAGCGGCCGGCGAGCGGCCCGTCGGCCACGAGCGCATCGTTCAAGCCGCGTTCAACGCGCTCGGGCGCAATGGCCGAGGTCGGATCGATGCGCACCCAACCGCGTCCCTCGATCCAAATCTCGTCCCAGGCATGCGCATCGCTTTGCCTCAGGATCCAGTAATCGGCGTAGCGATTGAACGTGCCGCCTTGGTAGCCGGTGACGACGCGGGCCGGGATACCGGCCGCCCGCATCAGCATCGCAAAGGCGGAGGCGTAATGACCGCAAAAGCCGCGTCGGCTTTCGAAAAGGAACTCATCGACGGAATCGTCCGCCAATGGCGGCGGCTTCAGGGTATAAAAAAACGGCTGATCATGAAACAGTGCGAGTACCGCACGGGCAAAGTCCATGTCGTCCGGGTGCGTGCTGCGCAGCTGCTGCGATAAGAGGATGCTGCGCGGATTGCGGTCGGGCGGGAGGCGCGTGTCCCGCCGGCGCATCGCCGGATTCAATGCATCCGAGGTGCGCATCTGGCTGTACGAGACGGCTTGTATGTCGGCGGGGCGCGATACGGGGGCGGGCTGCACCAGCGTGTAATCGCTCGTCAGAACCGCGCCCGGCAGATCCCAGCGTGTCGGCCAATCGAGCGCGAACAACCAATTGTGCGGGTGCGGCTCCAGGCTCAGGGTGTATCGATAAGCGATTCCCATGGGTACCAGCGGCGGCACCGGCGTTGGATCCCAGTGCGTCCGGCGCCAGGTGTGCCCGTCGAAATCATGCAGCACCGGGCCCCGATAGTAGCGTTGCGGCGGCGGCGGCGGCGCGTCGATGTAGTGCACGCGAAAGGCGATGTCATCCGATTGCGCAAGATCCGAAATGTCGCCCGGGCTCATGCTGTCGCTCAAACCGGATTCGCCGCCTTGCTTGTCCTGCGGCATTTGCCACAGCGGACCGTCGAAGCGCGGAAAGAACAACCAAAGGATCAGCGTGAGCGGCAGCGCCTGCGCGAGGACGCGGCCCGCACGACGCACGCTTGGCTGCCATGCGGGCGGCGGAGTCGAAATGGTCAGCCGCATTAACGCCGCGCTGGTGAGCCACGAAACCGCGATCAAGTAGCCGAGCAGCCAGAAGGACTCGCTGTGCAACAGCGCGGCGAGATTCAAAAAATAAATGATCAGGATGATGATGTGAAAATCGCGATGGGATTGCAGCTCGAGCAGTTTCAAACCCGCCATCAAACTGAGCAGCGCGGTGCCCGCGGCCAGGCCGTTGAAGGTGCGGTACTGCAGAAACAGCAGCGTGATCGACACGGCGGCGATGCAGAGCCGTATGCCGCGCGGCGGGGCGGTACGCCCGCGTGCGGCCAACCCTAAGCGAATCGCGGCGGCGGCGCACACGGTGACGATCAACCAAATGGGTAACGCCGCGAGGTGTGCGATGAGCGTCAGCGCGAGACATGCGCAGAGCCACTTGAGCTGATCGTACGTGACCGGCGTAACCGACGCGGTCGCGAGCTTCATCGTCGCGGCTCCAAGGGGCTCGACGGCTCGGCCTGATGCAGCGTCAGCGCGCGCAGGCAGCGAATGCGATGCGCGGCGCCCCATCCGGGGCTGATCTCGGCGCCGGGGATCCTAAGCCCGTAGGCACGCCGGTACCCGGCTTCATTGGCGAGCACCCAGCGGCACAGCTGCGACAAGCGAGCCTCGGTATCGAGGCCCTCGAGCGCGGACCACTCGAGCCATTCGGGCTGCGCCGCCAATCCGGTATAACCGCGCACCGCGGCATCGCCGCCGCGCGCCAATACTTTCCAGGCCATGTGCTTCAGCGGTACGCCGGGGGTATAGGTTCGCAGCCCGGCGAATTCCTCCTCGCCGCGGGCTTCGGAGCGCGGTACGCTGCCCTCCGCCGCGGCAGCCGAAGGCCGACGGTCGCCGCGCGGCTGCGGCGCGACGAACGCCGACAGCGATCCCTGCACATAGGTCCAGGCGCGAAACCAACCAAACGGATGGCGCGTGCGCAGTTCGAACTGGCTAAAGCGCATCACACCGCGCCGCGCCGCCGCAACGGTGACGGTGACGCGTTCATCGCTGTTCGCGCCGACGCTTTTAAGCGCTTCGGCATCGGCGACCAAATGAATCTCGATATCGCGCCGATCCACCGCCGACGCGTTGCGCAGCGTGAATTCAAAGGCCGCATCCTCGCCGGCGAAGGCGTCGGCCTCGACATTGACATCGACGCCCAATCCCAGGAGATTGCGATGACAGTGATGCATGGCGACCAACGCGATACTTGCCATCAGAAACGCGAACGCGAGGCCCAAATTGCTGTTGTAGTTGAGCCCGGCAATCAGCATCGCGACGATGAGCGCCGCCAGCATGAGACCGAATCGGGTCGGCAGGATATAGATCCGGCGCCGATCGATGGTCACCGGCAAGGCATCCTCGCCGTGGCGGCGCGCGGCCCAGGCACGCAATCGAGTGATCGCCTTCTGCCGCCACGTGCTCACCGGCAATGCTCGCTCAAGGGACGGGTACTGCCTCGAGCAGGCGGCTCGCCGCGGCGGGACCGGTATCGCGTGTCCCTAGCCGATGCTCGACCACGGCGGGAAATACCGCTTGCACGTGCTCGGGAATGACGGAGTGGCGCCCGGCGATCAGTGCCCAGGCGCGCGCCGCGCGCAACAAACCGATGGCCGCGCGCGGTGACAAACCGATGCTCAGGCCGGCGGCGCTGCGAGTGTGGGCAACGAGCGCCTGGACGTAGTCGAGCAGGGCCGGCGCGACGTGAATTTCCTGAACGCCCTGCTGGAGCTTCCGCAATGCCTCGGCACCGCAGATCGTGCCGAGCGACTTGACCAGCTCGCGCCGGTCCAAACCGCTCAACAACTCCCGTTCCGCCGCCGCGGCCGGATAACCCAGGTGCACGCGCATCAAAAAGCGGTCAAGCTGCGATTCGGGCAGCGGGAAGGTGCCGACCTGCTCCTGTGGGTTTTGCGTCGCGACGACGAAAAACGGCTCCGGCAGCGGCATGGTTTGCCCATCGAGCGTCACCTGCCGCTCCTCCATGGCCTCCAGCAACGCGCTTTGGGCCTTGGGAGATGCCCGGTTGATTTCATCGGCGAGCACGAGCTCGGCAAAGATCGGGCCGCGCTGGAAGCGGAACTTCCCCGTCTCGCGATCGAAAATGGACACGCCGAGCACGTCGGCGGGCAGCAGATCGCTCGTGAATTGAACCCGTTGGAACGACAGCCCAAATGTCTTGGCGATGGCATGGGCGAGAGTGGTCTTGCCCACGCCCGGGATATCCTCAATCAGCAAATGCCCGCGCGCCAACAGACACGCGAGGCACAAGCGAATCTGCGCGTCCTTACCGAGGATGACGCGGTTGATCTGAGCGAGGACCGCGTTCAACGTGGAGCGCGGAGCGGTCATCGAGTCGGCGCTCACGGGCGTCGTATTCATGCGCCACGCAGCGCGTTGACTCGCGCGATTTGCGCGGCCAATTGATCGGTTTCGGTGCGCAGTTCGGCGAGGCGCACCCGATCCTTCGTGATGACCTCGACGGGGGCATTCTTGGCGAACTCGCCGTTCGCAAGCTTTGATTGCAGTTTAATCATTTCGGCGTCGGCGCGGCGTTGGCGCTTGGTCAAGCGTTCGATCTCGGCCAGCGGATCGATCAGACCGGCCATGGGCACCAATATTTCGAGCCTGCCCAAGAACGCGACCGCCGCAATGGGCGCCGCCTGACCGGCCGCGAGGGTGCGCGGTGCGGATATGCCGGCGAGACGCTCCAAATAGGACAGATTGCGCGCCAAGTACTCGAGATCGATGGGGCCGGCATTTTGCAAGAGCACATCCAGCCGCCGGCTCGGCGCGATGTCCATCTCGCCGCGGATCTGGCGCACGCCGAGAATGAAATTCATCACCCAGCGCATTTCCGGTTCGGCCGCCGAGTCGTCGTCGATGCCGCCGGCGGTTGGGAATGCCGCCAGCATGATCGATTCGCCGGTCACGCCGGCATCGATTCGCACGCGCTGCCATATTTCCTCGCTGATGAACGGCGCGAGCGGATGCAGCGCGCGCAACAGCACTTCGAGTGTGCCGATCAACGTGCTGCGCGCGCCGCGCTTTTGCACCGCGCTTGCCGAATCGGACTGCAGGACCGCCTTTGAGAGCTCCAGATACCAATCGCAAAATTCGCTCCAGGTGAATTCGTAGAGCGCATTGGCGACCGTATCGAGCCGGTAATCGGCAAATCCGGATTCCACCCGCCGCAGCATCGCCGCGAGCCGCGAGCGGATCCAGCGGTCGGCAAGGCTGAATTCGAAGCCCCCGCCTGCGAGGTCGTGCCTGGATCTGAGGTCGTGACCTTCGACATTCATCAGCACGTAGCGCGCGGCATTCCACAGTTTATTGCAGAAATTCCGGTTGCCTTCGACCTTCGCCATATCGAAGCGCAGATCGCGGCTCTGGGTTGCGAGCGCCGCCAAGGTCAAGCGCAGCGCATCCGTGCCGAAGGCGGGAATGCCCTGCGGAAATTGCCGGCGCGTCGCCTTTTCGATCGCGGGCTTCATCTGAGGCTGCATCAGGCCGTTGGTTCGCTTGGCGATCAGCTCATCGAGCGTGATCCCGTCGACGATGTCGAGAGGATCGATCACGTTGCCCTTCGATTTGGACATTTTTTGTCCGTCGTGATCGCGGATCAGGCCGTGCACATAGATCGAATGAAAGGGCACTTGATTGGTCAATTTGAGGCCCATCATGATCATGCGGGCGACCCAGAAAAATATGATGTCGAATCCCGTGACCAAGACCGAGGTCGGGTAATAGGTGCGCAGCTCGCGGGTCTGCTGCGGCCAACCCTGGGTGGAGAAGGGCCACAGGGCGGAGGAAAACCAGGTATCGAGCACGTCCTCGTCCTGCCGCAAGGCGACCGACGGATCGAGGCCGTGTGCGGCGCGCGCCTCCGCCTCGCTGTGCGCGACATACCAGCGGCCCTCGCTGTCATACCACGCCGGAATACGATGCCCCCACCACAGCTGTCTGCTGATGCACCAGTCTTTGATATTTCTCATCCATTCGTAGTAAACGCCGGCCCAATTCTCCGGAACGAAGCGAATGCGTGCGTCTTCGACCGCGCGAATCGCCGGCGCCGCCAACGGTTTGATGCCGACGAACCATTGGTCGGTCAACAGCGGTTCCAACACGGCATTGGTGCGATCGCCGCGCGGTACCATGAGTTTGTGAGGTTCGATGCGCTCGATGAGGCCCAAGGCATCGAGGTCGGCGACAATGCGGGCACGCGCGACGCCACGCTCGAGTCCTCGATAGGCGGCCGGCACGTTGTCGTTGAGGGCGGCATCCGGCGTCATGATGTTGATCATCGCCAGACCGTGCCGCTGGCCGACTTCGTAGTCATTGAAATCGTGCGCGGGCGTGATTTTGACGCAGCCGCTGCCGAACTTCGGATCGACATAACCGTCGCCGATGATGGGTATGGCGCGCTCCGCGAGCGGCAAGCGCACTCGCCGGCCGATCAAATGGCGGTAGCGTTCGTCGTCGGGATGCACGGCGACGGCGGTATCGCCCAACATGGTCTCGGGCCGCGTGGTCGCGACGACGAGGTAGCCGCCGCCCTCGCACAGCGGGTAGCGCAGATGCCACAGGCTGCCCGATTCCTCTTCGGCGTTCACTTCCAAATCGGACAGCGCGGTCTTGAGCACCGGATCCCAATTCACCAGTCGCTTGCCGCGATAGATCAGTCCCTCACGGTATAGCCGCACGAACGCTTCGGTCACCGCCTGGGAGAGCTGCGGATCCATGGTGAACTTGTCGCGCCGCCAATCGACCGATGCGCCCAGGCGGCGTAATTGCCGCGCAATCGAGCCGCCCGATGTGTTCTTCCATTGCCAGACTCTTTCGACGAACGCGTCGCGCCCAAGGTCGATGCGGCTCTGTCCGGCGGCGTTCAACTGCCGTTCGACCACCATTTGCGTGGCGATACCGGCATGATCCATGCCCGGCTGCCACAGCGTGTCGAAGCCCATCATGCGCCGATGACGAATGAGCGCATCCATGATGGTGTCCTGAAATGCGTGTCCCATGTGCAAAGTGCCGGTGACGTTCGGCGGCGGTATCACGATCGAATAGGCGGGCCCGGTGCCGCTCGGCGCGAAATACCCGGAAGCTTCCCAGTGCGCGTAAATGCGCGGTTCAATGTGGGCAGGCGAGAAGGCTTTGTCCATGGCGATGGATTATAGCGGTCGGGGACTAATCGGCATCGGCGCGCTGCTCGCGCATCACACGATCCACGAGCGCCGGAAGTTCGGTACGCAGGCGCTCGACCAGGCCCTCGAACCCCCTCTTGTCGAGATCGCGTGCCGCCTGGCGCAAGAGCGAATCGGCCAATTTGAGCGCTTCGGCCAAAATGGCGGCACGAGCGGCATCGAAATCGCACGGCGCCGCGGCTTCGGCGCCCGCTTCGATGGTTTCCGTCAGGATGGGAATTTCGCGAGGGTCGTGCGATTCGGATGACATGTTCGATTCAAATATCCCCGGTGCCGTCCATCTGGTAAGTATTGGGCGTGAGCTTGTGCTCGCGGTACGACTTGAAGCGCTCGCGCCCCAGGCGCCGTCGTTCGGGGTCGCCGTCGATGATTTCGGCTATGCGCGCGAAGCGCTCCAACCCCGTGGGCAGCCGGTCACTGAGATTCACCAGCAAATCGGCCTCAGCGACCGCATCCATGTCGGCGGACACATGCACCGGCGTGTCCGCGCTCATGGCTTCCTTGTCACGGCACAATTGGTGCGGTACGAAGGACCGGTCATTGAAGGTCCAAAGCAGGTCATCGAGCGCCATCGCATCGGCGGCGCTTGCACTCAAGACGGCCACACGCAGACCCTGCAAATACGCCTTCTCGATGAGCCGGCAAGCGAAAGTGAAGCGCTGTTTCGGCGTCGGACTGTTCAATACGTAGAAATCTACCCTGTCGGTCATGTCGAGCGGCGGTCACCTCGATCGGGCGCGATTCACCAGGAAATCGACCAGCAAGGGTATCGGTCTGCCGGTGCTGCCTTTTTGCGAGCCGCCGAGCCACGCGGTACCGGCGACGTCGAGATGGGCCCACGCGAGATTGGCGGCGAATTTCGACAGGAACGAGGCGGCGGTGCACGCACCGCCCTCGCGTCCGCCGACATTGGCCAAATCAGCGAAATTGCTCTTCAGCTGATCCACATACTCATCCGCAATCGGCATGCGCCACGCGCGATCGTCGGCGCGGATTCCCGCCGAGGCGAGCTCGGCGGCCAGCGCTTCGTCATTGCTCATCAAGCCGCTCAAGTGGTGGCCGAGCGCGACCACACAGGCGCCCGTCAAGGTGGCCACGTCAATCACCGCGGCCGGCTTGTAGCGGCGGCCATAAGTGATCGCATCGCACAGAACGAGGCGCCCCTCCGCGTCGGTGTTGAGAATCTCCACCGTCTGCCCGGACATGCTCGTGACGATGTCCGAGGGCTTTATCGCGCCGCCGCTCGGCATATTTTCACAGGCGGCGATGATGACCACCATATTGATGGGCAGCGCCAGTTCGGCGGCCGCGCGCATTGCGCCGAGCACCGTGGCCGCGCCGCTCATGTCGAACTTCATTTCGTCCATGGCGGGGGGCTCTTTGAGTGAAATTCCACCCGAATCGAAGGTGATCCCCTTGCCGACCAGGCAGATCGGCGCGCTCGCCTTCTTGGCGCCGTGATACTCGCAGACGATCAGCCGCGGCGGCTGCGCGGAGCCTTGCGTGACGGCGAGAAATGCACCCATTTTCAAGGCCTTGATGCCGTTCTGGTCGATCACTTTGGTCTTGATGCGGGGCCACTCCTTGGCGAGGCTTTCGGCGCGCTGCCCGATATA
>Ga0116216_10003587_pt1 | contig 10087 bp, 8 predicted proteins | sample Sb_taG_11_FD_89696 | JGI IMG/M metagenome (GOLD analysis project Ga0116216, IMG submission 89696) | Peat soil microbial communities from Weissenstadt, Germany - Sb_50d_3_AS metaG | ecosystem: Environmental > Terrestrial > Soil > Wetlands > Peat | place: Germany: Weissenstadt | collected 2010-09-21
AGGGCGAAGACCACGGCGAGCGGCAAGGCGCCGCCGGCGAAGGCCACTCCGGCCGGGATGGACGCCGCGATGGCGGCGCCCGGCGCCATGTCCGTGATGCTCTGGAACAGGACCTCGCGCAAACCGACGGCGTCGCGCCTGAGTCCGGTGTCGGCCATTTGCTGCCTCCGGTGCCGGGGAGTTGAGGCGATGTGATGATCATGCCATGGACATGTGGCATGACAACAGATCAATCAGGTTCGTAATGGTCATCATGAGCTTCTAGGGTGAATTAGCTCTATAACGAGCAGTTGCCGCGTCCGACCGGCAGGTATTCAATCGCCGCGTCACAATCTTCGATGTGGACGCAACGGACCTGCCGGGCTGGCGCCGGTCGTTAGGGCAGCCGGAGAACCCGGCCGAAGGTCAGCTACCGCGAGGTCACTCTCCGGACCGACCTGGCCGGTCCGCGGATCGCGCTCGCGAGCCCGCGGCACTCCTTGACCAGTTAAGGCAGCGGCTGGACCGGCTGGCGCTGAACCATCCATCCGCGCCCCGCGACTCCGGACCGCCCGAGCCGGGACTGCGCGCGCCGGAATCAGGCGAACCGGAGCCGCGTCAGTCGGCTCACGAACGGGACGGGCCTGCCGCGTGGCCACGGCCGGACGGTGCCTGGCTGCAGCCGGACGGCAGCTGGCCGGAGCCGAGCCCACGGCGGCTGGAGCCAGACCCTGAGTTGCAGGCGCGACCGTCTGCGCCGCAGGCGGACTGGGGGTCTGGTCAGACGGACTGGGACGATGCAGGGCAGGCGGGATGGGAGTCCGGACTCGCGGACTGGCGCCACGCTGGGCAAGCGGAGTCGGGATCCGAGCAGGCCGAGTGGGGGGCTGAGTCGGCCGGTGCTGACTTTGCCGGTGCTGACTTTGCCGGAGATGAACTTGCCGGTGCTGACTCTGCCGATGGTGGCCCGGCCGCCGATGACCGTGTCGGCGACGGCGGAGCGGGTGACAGGCACGCCGATGAGGCCGCGGTCGGGGCGGACTCGGCCGGCGACGGGCGCCCCAATTCCGAGGGTCGCGGTCCTGACCGGCTGAATTTCGGTCAGCCACGGCCTGCCGATATGTATCGCCCGTGGTTCATGTCGGGCGAGGCTGGCGCCCCTTGGTTCGCCGCCGACCCGGACCGGGATTAGCCTTCCCGGCTGAGTTCGGCCGGACTTGGCTCCTGACGCGGCAGGCCGACCTCGCCAGTGACATCGGCGGCCAGGCGGATCGTGTCGCCATCGACCAGCCGCACGTCTATCCCAGGCAGCAGCCGATCGCCGTTGACGAACGTGCCGTTGGTGGAGTTCTCGTCCCGGATGGAGGCGTGCCCGGCGTCATCCACCGTGATCATCGCATGCCGCCTGGACACGTTCTCGCAGCCTTGGAAGGCCGCGGCGACGAGTGACTCGGCTGGATCGCGGCCAAGAAGCACCGAGGTGCCCGCGGGCACCTCGACGTTCCCGGCCGGGAAGCTGATTCGCAGCACCGTGTCAGAGATCCGGCTGGTCGCCCGGTTCGGCCTGATGGTCTCCTGCATCACGGTCACCGGCAGCGGCGAATCCTCATCGCCGAACTGAGTTCTCGGCAGGTTGGCACCGCAGGTGAAGCAGATGAGGTCGTCAGGCCGGACCTCGGCTGCGCAGGCCGGGCAGGTCATGGCGGCCATCACGTCACCCTCTTCCGATCTGCGGCCCGTGCGCTCTTGGGCATGAGCGCCCGGCCGTAACTTTCCGCGCTTGAAGCATGACATCGCGGGGGCGCTGCGCCGGCTTGCGGCGAGAACCTCCCTTGCGATCCCATCATCTCAGCCTAGCGCCGGTCCCTGCAGCGGCCGGTAACATCGCAGCCGTGATCAGCTTCAGCCTGGACGACGAGCACGAGGCACTGCGCCAGACCGTGATGGAGTTCGCGCGGGATGCGGTGGCGCCGGTCATCGGCGGTTTCTACGAGCGCGCCGAATTCCCGTACGAGATAGTCGCGAAAATGGGCAAGCTAGGCCTATTCGGGCTGCCGTTTCCCGAGGAATACGGCGGCATGGGCGGCGACTACTTCGCGTTTTGCCTCGCCCTGCATGAGCTTGCCAGGGTCGACTCGTCGGTGGCGATCACCTTGGAGGCAGGCGTCGCGCTCGGCGCGATGCCGATCTTCCAGTTCGGCTCGCCGCAGCAGCGGGCGCACTGGCTCCCGGCGCTCTGCCTGGGGGAGCGGCTGGCCGCGTTCGGCCTGACCGAGCCAGGCGGCGGCACGGACATCCCAGGTGGCATGCGAACTACCGGCACGCTCGACGGCGGCGAATGGGTGATCAACGGCAGCAAGGAGTTCATCACCAACTCCGGCACCTCGATTACCTCGGCGATCACCGTCCTGGCGATCACCGGCAGGTCAGGAAGCAGACCGGAGATCTCCTCGATCATCGTTCCAGCCGGGACGCCAGGGCTCGTGGTCGGTCCCGAGTACAGCAAGGTCGGCTGGTGTGCGTCGGACACTAGGGAGCTCTCCTTCAGCGGCTGCCGGGTCCCGGCTGAGAATCTGCTTGGCGAACCTGGCCGCGGTTACGCCCAGTTCATGCAGATCCTGGATGAGGGCAGGATCGCGATCGCGGCGCTGGCGGCAGGTCTGGCGCAGGGCTGCGTGGACGAGTGCCTGCGGTACGTGACTGAGCGGTCGGCATTCGGCCACCAGCTCGGACACTTCCAGGGCATTCAGTTCAAGATCGCTGACATGGAAGCGCGGGCCTACGGGGCCAAGCTTGCCTGGTACGACGCGGCCGCGCGGATGGTCGCCGGCCAGCCGATCAAGAAGGAGGCCGCGATCGCCAAACTGACCGCGGCCGGCGCCGCGATGGACAACGCCAGGGACGCCACCCAGATCTTCGGCGGTTATGGGTTCATGAACGAGTTCCCGGTCGCCCGGTTCTACCGGGATGCCAAGGTTCTTGAGATCGGCGAGGGGACCTCCGAGGTCCAGCGCATGATCATCGCGCGCCAGCTAGGGCTGAGCAATAAGACATAGCCGGGCGGCAGGGCGTGGCCGGGCGGCAGGGTATAGCTGACCAGCAAGTCGTCACATTGCCGGCTCGGTCAGTGCAGTCGGCCGAGCGCTTTGTTATCGCTGAATGCCAATCCTGGATCAATGGATGATCATCGCGGCCACATTGAGCCGGAGCTTGATCATGCCTTCGGTGTTCATCAGATCGACGGTCCGCTGCACGCTCGCGGCGATAGTCGAGACCGGGTAGCTGCCGATGGTCACCAGCGCCGCCTCCTGGCTGGTCAGACCGGAGAACCCGGGCAGAACCTGCTGGATCGGCCCGGGCATCGACGCTTCGCCCGCCGCATCCTGCACAGCGGTCCGGAAGGCGGCGGCCGCCGCGGAGTTCTGCCTGAACCAGGCGGTCGTGGTGAAGTAGCCGGACAGCGGAATGCCAGCCGTCGCGCCGCTGCAGGCATCGACCAGCTCCACCGCACCGAGCTGGCGCTGCGCGAGATAGATGTAGGGCTCGGTGAGCAGGACCGCCTGCACCTTTCCCGTGCCCAGCGCCTGCAGTTCGTCCGCCGGGGACATGTTCCTCCAGCGCACGGTCGACAAGTTGACGCCGAAGCTCTGCAGCACGGACGTCGCCGACGCGATCGCCAGGCTGTCCGGGGCATCGGTGGGCGCGGCCACAACGCCGGCATCAGGTGCCGCGATCCGCAGGCCAGCAAGCTGGGTCGGACTCGTGATGTGCGAGTTAGGCAGCGTCATGATCTCAAGCACGCCAGGTACCGCGTCATAGCCGTCGGCGATGATCCGGTAGATCGGGCTCGGTGCGTTCGCCTGAGCGAAGAACAGGTCACCGTAGTCACCGGCGGCGATATCTACCTGACCACTGCTCAGCGCGGTCAGCTCCTGACTCACTGACGGGTAGATGTCGAGCTTGACTTTTATGCCTGCCTTGGTGAACAGGCCGTCCTTCTCGGCGAGCGCGAGCGTGGCATTGTCGATGCCAGGTACGACCGCGACCGTGACGGTGGCGCCGCCAACTGCCGAGACGGCCGCCGACCCGCCCGGCAGGTTGCAGCTGGCCAAGACCAGGGTCAGCCCAACGGCGGCCAGCACCGTCACCGGGTGCGGCAGTCGGCGGGCTGGTGATGGCCTGGCTGGTGATGGCCTGGCTGGTGATCGCCGCGCTGGTGATCGCCGGGCCGGTGAGCTGAGCGCAGTCGCCGTGACGCAGGGCGACAGAAGCCTCATGACCCTCCTCGCCTGGTGCCTAGGCGGCACCTGCGACCAGCTGATACACGGGATCGCTTGTGATGCGGACAGTTTTCGGAACATGGACGATGCGGCAGAGAGTACCCTAATGATGTCGGGTCACAGGGCGAACATTGCGTTACCGCAGTTTATCCGGTAGGGGCTGTTATAGCTGCATGTCAGTCAGTTCGCGGATAGAGTCGCCCGTGGCTGCGTTAGCAATGACTTGCCGCAGGGTCGTCTCCGGGGAGGTCCGGTCATGCCAGTTCTTGTGCCACTGGTGGCCGGCAGCCTCGTGGTAACCAGGTGAGAGGTTCGTAGACTGTGCCGTCCCGAAGCAGGAAGCGTGATGCCGCGCCAGGCTCAGCCCAGCAGATCCCGCAAGCCGCTCCGGCGGCCGGCCTAAGCTCGCCGACTGACCGGACCGGACTGAGCGCCTCCGGGCTGGTGCTCGAGCCGAGGCGGGTGGCCGGCTCGGGGGAGGGCACCGCCCCGGCCAAGCCATCCGGCCGGCTACGGAATTGGCGGGTCCGATCACGGCTCGTGCTCCTGATCGCCATTCCCACTGCTACGGCCGTGGCCCTTGGCGCCTCCAATATCGTGTCGTCGTGGCAGAGCGCAGTCTCTTATCAGCGGGTCGAGCGGATGGCCGGGCTCAGCTCGAAGATCACCAGCCTGGCCTTCGCGCTTGAGTCCGAGCGAGACGAGACCGTCACCTACATCGCGCTCCCGGCCGGCGGGCGGACCTCCGACCCAAATGGGCGGAGCGCCACGGTGCCGGCGCAGCTGAACGTCGTTCGGCAGCAGATCAAGCTGACCGCCCCCTGGGTGGCGCAGGTCCTGACCGGAATCAAGGAGATCGGACCCGGCTACCCGGCGCAGGTCCGCCAGGACGCGCTGTCGGTCCAGGCGGTGCTCGGCAGTCTGGCTAGCTTGCGCACTGCCGCCATCACTACCAATCTGCCGGCGCTCAGCGTGATCGACAGTTATACCAACGTGATCGACGTCCTGCTCGCGCTCGACGATCAGATCGACCTGAACTCCGGTGACCCCCAGCTAGCGGGCACCGTGCAGGCGCTCGGCCGGGTGTCGCGAATCGAGGAAGAGTACTCGGTGCAGCGCGGCATCGTGATGGATGCCCTCACCGCCGGGATGTTCGGGCCCAACATGCTGGCGGCGCTGACTGCCTCGATCGCGCAGCAGAACGCGTATCACACCGACTTCTCGATCGACGCTACGACAGGCCAGCTCACGCTTTACAACAAGACACTGGCCGGATCGCTGATCGACCGCGTCAATGCGGCCGAGCTGAATGTGATCGAGTTCGCGCAGGCACATTCATCGCGAGTCCAGGCGGCTGTCGTCTCGACCGAGTGGTTCGGCGATATGACCGAGACGATTAGCCGGGTCCGGGTGGTTGAGCAGGATCTCGTTGGCTCGGCGGTCGCCAGAGCCACCTCGTTGAACCGGACGGCGATCATCTCGGCAGTCACTGTTGGCGGTGCCGTCATTCTCGTCCTGATGCTCTCCTTGTTGTTCACCGTGATTGTCGGCCGGTCCATGGTGCGGCCGCTGCGGCGGCTGCGGGCCGGGGCGCTTGAGGTGGCTGGGCTGAGACTGCCGGAGACGGTCCGCAAGATGAGTGAGACCGATGGCAGCAGCGCGCCACCCGACGTTGAACCCATCGACGTGGACTCCATGGATGAGATCGGCGAAGTTGCGCGCGCCTTCGACCAGGTCCACCGCGAGGCGCTGCGGCTGGCGGCTAACGAGGCGGCGCTGCGCGGCAACGTCAACGCGATGTTCGTGAACCTGTCCCGCCGCAGTCAGTCACTGGTCGAACGGCAGATCCGGCTGATCGATGAGCTTGAGCAGGGCGAGCAGGACCCGGAGCGGCTCGGCAGCCTGTTCCACATGGACCACCTCGCCACCCGGATGCGCCGCAACTCGGAGAACCTGCTGGTGCTGGCGGGCCATGAGTCATCCCGCCGCTGGAATCAGCCGGTGCCGCTGGTCGACGTGCTGCGGGCTGCCATCTCGGAGATCGAGCAGTACGAGCGGGTGACGCTGAACGTCCAGCCCGGAATCGCGGTCCGCGGCCCGGGCGTCAATGACGTCGTCCATCTCATCGCCGAGCTGGCTGAGAACGCGACCTCGTTCTCCTCGGCGGATACGCCGGTGAGCGTATCCGGTCACCTGCTCAGCAGCGGGGGAGTGCTGCTCGACATCACCGACCAGGGCGTCGGGATGGGCGGCGAGGAGATGGCGCACGCTAACTGGCGGCTGGACAATCCGCCAGTCGTGGACGTGGCCGTATCCCGGCGGATGGGCCTCTTCGTGGTCGCCAGGCTCGCGGCCAGGCATGGCATCAGGGTCCGGCTCAGGCCAGCGACCGGAGTCGGCCTGACCGCCCTTGTCTGGTTGCCGGACGAGGTGGTTGTGCATGACGGCACGGGTACGCCGACCGGGTTTGGCCGGTTCGGCGAGCAGGCGGTCAGGCCGGCCATCGGCTCGGTTGAGGCAGCTGTGCCCGGTGCCGTCCCTTGGACCGATCCCGGCCGCCAGGCCACCGAGAACGAGGTCGCCGCGGCCCGTGCGCCCCGGTTCGCGCCGTTGCGACCCGATAGCGACCAGCCGCTGCTCGGCCCGCCACGGGTGCCTGGGGCCGGTCCGCGCCCTGGTCGCGGAGGTGGGACGACTACCGGTCCAATTCCTGCTGTGGGCACCGGGTTCGGCGGCCAGGATGACGCCGGCAGGTTCGGCGCTGGGCCGCAGCCTGCCGCCGCCGGGCCGCAGCCTGCCGCCACCGGTCCGCAGACCGCTGCGGCCGGCTCGCAGTCGACGGCCGCTGGCGACTGGATCGGTACCGGGCCGATGCCAGTCATCGGGCGCGATCAACCCGCTGCACCGGTTTGGCCCGGTGCCGCTGCTGGCCCTGCTCCTGCCGCCTGGCCTGCCTGGCCTGGGGATGCCGGGGTCGCCGGGGCTGCCGCCGAGTCGTCCTGGCCTGCGAGTGCCGCTGGTCCGGCGGCTGCCGCTGGACCCGCCTGGCCCGATGTTGCAGCTGCCACCGCGGACGGCGAGCCTGGCCGGCCCGCTGAGCCCCAGGCTGCGGGCGCCGGGCCCGCCTGGCCCGCTGAGGCCGCGGCTGCGGGCGCCGGGCCCGCCTGGTCTGGGGATGCGGCGAATGGAGCCGAGGGCACCGCTCCCGCCTGGTCTGATGACGCCGATCAGCCTGCCGCATTTGCCTGGTCCGGACAGTCCGGCCCCCCTGTTTTCGGCGCGCCGGTAGCGGGCATTCAACCCTTCAGCGGGACATTCCGGACCCAGGACTTTCCGTTTAAATCGGCGGATAGTGAAGTGATCGTGCCTCCCGCCGTGTCGCTGGGAGAGGAGAACAGGCTGCCTATCTTCGAGGCGGTGGAGTCGGACTGGTTCCGACGCGGTCGGCCGACCGTCGACTGGCAGGGCGGTCGGGACGAGGTCATGGCAGGCATGGCCGCCTGGTCATCGCCGGCCGACGAGGGATGGCGGGCAGCCGAGGCGGCCGCGGTGCCAACATCGGGCGGAACTACGTCAGCTGGGTTGCCAAAGCGAGTTCCGCAAGCGAATCTGATTCCGGGGACTGCGGCGGACGTGTCGGTGCCGCCCCCGGTACGGTCGGCCGCGGCCACTAGGGAGCGCTTTGCCAGTCTCCAGCGAGGCATGCGAGAGGGTCGCGCCGCGAGCGGCGCCGACAGGGGTGCCGGAACGAATAACGACGTTCCGAGTGATGGGTGACGTGAGGACGCTGACAAGGCCATGCTTATTCCGCGAACTCTGCAGACAACGTCAGAATGCCGGCCACGCACGCCAAGGCACGTGAGCGGCGCTATGCGAGGCACCCGTCACGATAGGAAGGAGCGCCGGTGAGTCCGCTAGTCCGTCCGGCACAGGATCTGAACTGGCTGGTTACGAACTTCGTCGAGCGAGTGCCGTCGGTCGCACATGCCATCGTGGTTTCCTCCGACGGCCTGCCGATGGCGTTCTCTCAGGGCTTCCCCGCTGACCGGGTCGATCAGTTGGCTGCGGTGACGTCCGGGCTCACGAGCCTCACCCAGGGCGCGTCCAGAGTCTTCGAGGGCGGGGCGGTTTCCCAGACTGTCGTCGAGATGCAACGCGGCCTGCTGATCGTGATGGCAATCAGCGACGGATCCAGCTTGGCTGTTCTTGCCGCTGCTGACTGCGATATGGGCTTGGTCGCATACGAGATGGCCTTGATGGTGGAGCGGGTGGGAAGCGCGCTGACGCCAGACGTGCGCGGCCCGATGCCCCCGAGCTGGCCTGGCGCTGGTGGGTGACGCAGTGATCGGTGTCGGTTCCCCGCCGCGAGGACTGGATGGCGGATGGTGGCATGTCCCCAGCTAATCCGGGCAGTCATCGGTCGGAGCCAGTCAACGGGCGCGACCGGGGCGGCAGCGTCTTCCTCCCCGGCGATCTGGGTGCACTCGACATGGCCGCGGCGTTTCTGGCCGCGGACGAGGGAAGCTCGCTGGTACGGCCGTATGCGGTGACCGGAGGCCGGACCAAGCCCAGGTATCAGCTGCAGATCGAAGCCATGGTGGCGGCATCCCACTACGAGGCCCGCGATCTGTCAGTACTAAGCCCGGAATGCCAGTCGATCCTCGGGTTCTGCCGGGACTGGCGATCTGTTGCGGAGATCTCGGCGGTCTTGCGAATGCCGCTCGGCGTCGCGCGCGTCCTGATCGGGGACATGGCGGTGGAAGGACTGGTCCGCGTGCACCAGGCCGACCACGCTCATGGCCGACCGGATCTCAACCTTCTCGAAAGGGTGCTCAGTGGACTTCGCAAGCTCTAGGGCCATTCCTGGTGCTGACGCAGACGTCGCCGTGACGTCTGTGAAAATCGTCGTGGCCGGCGGCTTCGGCGCGGGTAAAACAACCTTCGTCGGTTCAGTCTCTGAGATCACGCCGCTGACCACCGAAGCGGTGATGACGGCAGTCAGCGACGGCGTCGACGACCTGTCGCATACCCCGGACAAGACGACGACGACAGTCGCGATGGACTTCGGCCGGGTCACTCTCGATGCGGGCCTGGTCCTTTACTTGTTCGGCACGCCAGGGCAGCACCGATTCTGGTTCATGTGGGACGACCTGATCCAGGGCGCGATCGGTGCCGTGGTCCTGGTCGATACCCGCAGGCTGGCGGACTCGTTCCCTGCGGTGGACTACTTCGAGTCGGCGAGCTTGCCGTTCATCGTGGCTATCAACGGTTTCCACGGCGACTTCCCGCACGCGGTGGAGGACGTTCGGGAAGCCATGTCGCTGAGCAGGAACGTACCGATCGTGCAGTGCGACGCCCGAGGCAGGGCGTCGACCAAGGAGTCGCTCATCGCCCTGGTTGAGCACGCCATGGCCATGCAGCTCAGCATCCGATAGCTGGCCAGCCTCAGGGTGACGAAGGTGGTCCGCAGCCGCCCAGGAAGATCCTGCGGTAGTGTGCAGCCGGATCGAGGGGCGGTAGCTCAGCCGGTTAGAGCAGCGGACTCATAATCCGCCGGTCGTGGGTTCGATCCCCACCCGCCCCACTCGAATTTGTGTCGCTGACCTGCTGGTTTTTGATGGTCTTGCGCATCATGATCCTTTCTGGTTGCAGTTATGGTTGCAGTTGCATCGGGCGCTGGCCTTGTGCGGGCCTTGTGCGGGCCTGGCTCCGGCACGGGCATGGTCAGCCGCAGAGGGCCTCGGACATGCGGTCGGCGGCGTCCTGGCTGAGCGCGGTGGTGACGTGGGTGTAGCGCTCGGTCTGGCTGAGCTGGGAGTGGCCGAGGA
>Ga0116216_10003590_pt1 | contig 10080 bp, 6 predicted proteins | sample Sb_taG_11_FD_89696 | JGI IMG/M metagenome (GOLD analysis project Ga0116216, IMG submission 89696) | Peat soil microbial communities from Weissenstadt, Germany - Sb_50d_3_AS metaG | ecosystem: Environmental > Terrestrial > Soil > Wetlands > Peat | place: Germany: Weissenstadt | collected 2010-09-21
GTGCTCGTTCGGCTCGCGCGCGACGTCGAACCGGTACGGGTCGGCAAAGACGGTCTCGTCGCGGTTGGCCGAGTTGTACCAGAGCACGATCTTCTCGCCCGCGCGCAGCTTCTGTCCGCCCAGCACTGTGTCCCGGGTCGCGGTGCGCCGGAAGTGGATCACCGGCGATGCCCAGCGCACGATCTCCTCCACCGCGGTGGGCGCCACTGACTCGAAATCGCTGGCCCACTTGCGGCGCTGATCGGGGTGATCCGAGAGTGCCTTCATGCCGTGGCTGATAGCGTTGCGCGTGGTCTCGTTGCCGGCTGCGACCAGCAGCACGAAGAACGACGCGATCTCCTGGTCGGTGAGCGTCTCGCCGTCGATCTCCGCGTTCAGGAGTTGTGAGGTGAGATCTTCCTTCGGCCGTCGGCGGCGCTCGGTCGCCAGCTCGTTCATCAGCTCCGCGAGCGCCTTGCCCGACTTGAGCGCAGCGATCAGCGGGTTCGTGCCCGGCGAGACGTATTCGGGATCGCCGAGGCCGAGGATGATGTTGGTGTGCTCGAAGACGAACTGCGTCTGGCTCGCGGGGATCCCCATCATGTCGCAGATGATGCCGAGGGGGAGCGGCGCGGCAATGTCCCGCACGAAGTCGCATTCGCCCTTGTCGATCACGGCGTCCACCAGCTGCGCGGCGCGCCTTTCGACGTCGCCCTGGAGCCGCGCCAGGGACCTCGGCGTGAAGCCGCGCGAGACAATTCCCCGCAGCCGCGCATGGCGCGGGTCGTCCATCGCGATCATCGATCCGAAGAACTCGTTCAGCTCTGCGGGCAGATCCGGAATGTTGACGCCCTTGCCCGAGCAGAAGAGATCGCTCTGGCGGCTCGCCGTCACCACGTCGGCGTGGCGCGTCACCGCCCAGTAGCCCGGTCCCTTCGGCAGCGGTACCTCCGGCGGCGGTTCGAACTCCTGGTGGAACGACATCGGCCGCTCCCGGCGCAGCAGCGCGAAGGCGCCCTCGCGCTCTTCGGTCGGCTTGATCCAGAAGTCGAGCTCGTCGAAACGGATCTGGTCGACGCTGGCGGGGAGCTTCGGCTCGAACATGTGAAGAACCTCTCGTCGGGCACACGCGCGGTGGATGGATCTTGCCAAACCCGGGCGCCCTCGGCCAGCGATCACCGCCGTCCAGAGCGGCGCGGTGCGGCTCCAGGGAGGGGGCGGGTAGACCCACCCTCGGAGGGTGCGCGGGGTCGAAAGGGGGCTCTTCTAAGTAGAGGTTTTGTAGTCGGTATACACTTGAGAGTGTCGGTTGTTGAGTAGCTCTCGACGGACGGCGAGGCCCACGATGATCGCCGCACAAGGGACCACGCCCCGACCGAAGCCGGGGCATGTCGAATCAAAGGCGCTTTACCTATTGATCTTTAATTCGCTCTTTGTCCGTCGCCGCGAGCGCAGCCACATCAAGAGCGGCAGTGCGAGCGCCATTTCCCCTCCCATTCCGCACCCCGACGGCGGATCGGCGGCGAGAGTCGCGACACGAAACCCGACGATGGTGCTCCGTGCCGCCGTGTCGAAGGCCTGGAGGGGGTACGACGCGGCGAGGCCCTGGGCGCCGATGCCCCAGAACCCACCTCGGATGCCCCGGTACGAGCCCATGATCTGCTCGTTCCACTGGTAGACATTCCCGCCCTGATCGAATGTGCCATAGGGGCTCGCCGAGCCAGTATAGGCACCGACGCCCGTCACCTGATTCCCGGCCGCAGCGCCGCAGTTCGCCGTGTTCGGTGTGTCCCCTGGAGCCGCGCACACCGTCGGTGTATCGCTACCGGCCGGGTAGGCGAAGTAGGAAGAGGTCGCGGGGTTGTAGTAGGCAGCCTTGTACCACTCGTTCTCGCTCGGGAGGAACACGCTGGCGCCCGGGTTGCGCGTGATCGAGTTGGCCGCGACGCCGTCCGGGGTGATCGTGTACGCCCCCGTCTCGGTGTCGCCGTTGCCTTGGCCGTTGTTGAGCCAGTTCGCATAGCGCAGTGCGCTCCAGAAGGAGACGTATATCACGGGCCTGTTCTCGAATCCCAGAATCGCGGCGTAGGTGTAACTCCCGCTACTCCCGCTCTGTGTGATCCCGCCGTTGTTCGGGTCGGACCCCATGTTCGGGTCGTAGAGGGAGTTCGGGTCCGAGGCGGCCCTCGCGTTCAGGAACTCCGCGTACTGCGCGTTCGTGACGTCGTACTTCGAGATCCGGTAGTTGTACGCGACGGACCCGCAGTTGGCCGCGGTGCAGTTGCTCGCGTTGCCCGGGTTCCCGACCGGGACCCAGTTGATCGTGATAGTCGTGATAGGAGTGGGCGAGACCGCGATCTGGTACGGGAAGTTGGCCCCGGAGATGAAGCTCTGGTTCACCCCCGTGCCATCGAGGTTCGCGCGTCCGATCGTGCCCGAATGTAGGTTCGTCCAATAAATGTACGTCCCGTCGACCGCGACGCCGAACGGGTAGTTGGCGCCGGAGATGAAGCTCTGGTTCACGCCCGTGCCGTCGAGGTTCGCGCGGCCGATCGTGTTCGCTATATCGTTCGTCCAGTAAATGTGCGTCCCGTCGACCGCAATGCCCACCCCGTAGGTGGCCCCGGTGATGAAGGTCTCGGTCACCCCCGTGCCGTCCAGGTTCGCGCGGCCGATCGTGCCGTCCTGGTTTACCCAATAAATGTGCGTCCCATCGACCGTGACGTCATACGGGCCGCTGGAGATGCCGGTGGAAATGAAGCTCTGGTTCACGCCCGTGCCGTCGAGGTTCGCGCGGCCGATCGCGCTGGAAAGGGTCCAATAAATGTACGTCCCATCGACCGCGACGCCACTCGTGCCGCCGGTGCCGATGGGGATGAAGCTCTGGTTCACCCCCGTGCCGTCCAGGTTCGCGCGGCCGATGTCAAGGCTGTAACCTAGGTTCGTCGCGGTGTACGTCCAGTATATGTATGTCCCGTCGACCGCCACACCGTACGGGTTATTGCCGGTGCCGATGGGGATGAAGCTCTGGTTCACCCCCGTGCCGTCCAGGTTCGCGCTGGCGATCGAGTTCGGACCAAGGTTCGCCCAGTAGATCGCGGCTGTCGCCGAAGGTGCGATCCACATCACCAGCAATCCAGCAACGACCAGGGCCTTGGCGAGCGACCGCTGGAAGCTTCGGAGACGGAATGGCAGCTTGGCCCTTCGACGGCCACGGAGCCAAAGGAATCCGTTGCTGAGATCGCGAGACAGGAACGCGAGTAGTTGTTTTCTCATCAAACGTCCTCCTTGCAGAGGAATTGGGCGAAGCGCGTAGGACGATCAGCGCAGGGCAGGAGAGAAGTGGCGCGGGGACCGGAAAAAAACGAGACGCAGCGCAGGAGGACGACGTCCTACGCAATCCGTTCCTGAATGTGGAACTGAGCAATCTCTGTGCCAACGCTTAGGGAAGTCGCGGCGGTCGCACATCCTGTCGCCGACTTCGGCCGAACGGCCCGGGCCGCACGGGGAAAGGCGTATACGGGGAGTAGCCTCAGACTGCGCCGAAATGTACCGCGGCGCATCGCCTCACTGTGTCTCGGGTTCCGCCGTTCCCGCCTGAAGTGAGGGTGTAGCGACTGCCGCGCTCGATCGCATCGCGACTTGACTGAATCCCATCGGCGACGGCGAACGGAGTCCGCTCCGATCGTGCGAGCTCTTACGCTGGCTTCGCGTAGTACCGCCATTTCCCGATCGGCTGCGCCAGGCGATCCGCAACCACCGCCAGGGTCTCAGCGTGAAAGCCCATGCCCGTGTGGCTGCACGCAACCTCGACGTTCTCGCGCTCCGGGCCTTCCGTCTCGAGGCAGCTCTGCCAGTGCACGATGCCGTCCGTCTTGCTGAAGATCGATGTCGTCGGCACAGGAACCGGCGTGCGCAGATAGGCGCGCAGGTCGTGTGCGTTACGAAGCAAGCGCCCGCCCGGGCGGATCGGCACGAGCCGCGCCGCGTGCGAGGCCGAGATGTCGCGAAATGGTGTACCGAGCGTGATCACGCAGCGCACCAAGTCCGGATGTGCGCGCGCTAGCTCGCGTGCGTAGATACCGCCGAGGCTCCAACCGACGAGGCTCACGGCCTGGCCATGCTTCTCGCGCGTGCGTACCAGGAGATCGTCTAGCTTCGTGCGCAGCGCATCGGTCGGACCCATGTTCACGCCGAGGCCCCAGCCGCGTGCATCGTAGGAGAGAGCGCGCAGGAAGCCCCGCAGAGGGACGGTCGATAGGTCGCCGGCCAGAAGACCGGGCAACACCAGGACCGGGTGACCGTCGCCGCGCGGCGCCGTCTTGAGCCGCTTCCGGCGCGGGCCGACACGCGCGAGCTCGAGCGCGGCCCGGCCCTGCTCGAGAACGAAAAGGGAAAGAGGCGGCGGGCCGATCGTTTCCCAGTTCGGAGTCTGCATCCAGTAAAGACTAAGCTCCATCCAGCGCGTGTCACGTGCGCCTGGCGGCTCCAGATGGAGCCCGGTGTTTCGATTGTCGTCCAGCGGACACTGCCGGCACGCCGAGGTCGAGCTCGACGCCACGACTCAGACGAGCAGCAAGGCGGTTGGAGCCGACGCCGGCCGAGCTCCCTGCAAGGAGTAGCCCGAGGCCGGGTGCCCGCGCTGGCGGGCGCGGCGGCGGGGTTCGGGTCGCGTGCCGTCCTGACAGGGGGGTAGGCGAAAGAGTTGTGCGTGCGACGGGAAACCGCTGGTAATCTCTGCGGCGTAGGCGCGAAAGCCTCCTGACGCACTCCAGCCACTCCACCCTGTATCGCAGGCGGCCCGTATGCAGTTTGGATTCCGGACCGACACTCTGGACCCGGCCGCGGAACAGCAGGGCGGGACGGGCGGACGGTCGCGGTCGACGCGGCACCGCGGAACCACACCGCACCTCGCGCTGTCGCTGGTCGTGCTGGTCGGCGCGTTCCAGGGCTCTCTCGCAGCTGACACCCCGGCGCGCGCCGGACGGCCCGCCGAGCGGACCCCCGCATCCTTCCGCGGGCTGCCCGTCACCTGGAGCCAGGCGAACCGCGAGTTCGGCTTCGCTAACTGGGACGCGATCTTTCCCACACGGGTCGTGCCGCACGGCACCGCCGTGCATCCGCTGCCGGCCGGCCCGCCACTGCCCACGTTTTCGCTGGGCGGGGCCGGGGCGCTAAGGCTCGACCGGTACGCCACGGACTACAAGCTGGCCGGCATCGTCGTGCTCCACGAGGGCCGGATCCGCCTCGAGCGCTACGCGCTCAGCGACAGTGCGGCCGGGCGCTGGACGTCGTTCTCGATGGCCAAGTCCCTGACGAGTACGCTCGTCGGGACGGCGATTCGCGACGGTTTCATCGGCAGCGTCGACGACCCGGTGACCCGCTATATCCCCGACCTTCGCGGCAGCGCCTACGACGGGGTGACCGTCCGCCAGCTGCTGACGATGACCTCTGGCGTCAAGTGGAACGAGGACTACACCGACCTCAACTCGGATGTCGCGCGAGCCGGCACAGCGGTCCCGGACCCGGGGGTCGACGCGATGGTGAGCTACATGCGAAAGCTGCCGCGCGAGGCGCCGCCGGGCGAGAAGTGGCTCTACAGCACAGGAGAGACCTGCCTCCTCGGCGCCCTCGTGAAGCAGGCGACCCAGAAGACCCTCGCGACGTACCTTTCCGAGAAGATCTGGGCGGCGTACGGCATGGAGCAGGACGCGTCGTGGCAGCTCGACGTCACCGGCCACGAGGTGGGCGGCTGCTGCTTCCAGGCGGCGCTCCGCGACTACGCGCGCTTCGGGCAGTTCATACTCGACGGCGCGCAGATAGACGGCCGGCCGATCGTGGCCGACGGCTGGCTGGAAGCGGCGACGCGCAAGCAGGCCGGGATCGGCCAGCCTGGTCGCGGCTACGGCTACCAGTGGTGGACGTGGGATGACGGCACCTTCGACGCCCTCGGGATTCACGGGCAGATGATTCACATCGATCCGGCGCGGCGACTCGTGGTCGCGATAAATAGCGCGTGGCCGGTCGCCACTGGCAAGGAACCGTCGGCCGCACGTGTCGCATTGGTCGACGCGATCGCCGCTGCCGTCGATTCGGAGACGCGCCGCTAACCCGGCCGCGCACGGTCGATCGGTGACAGGGTGCGGGCCGGTGAGCTTGGCGGACGGGCTGAGGCATCTCGCGCGTCACCAGAAAACACTCATCTCGTGAGGCCTTCGAGAGGCACCCTAACCGGCTCTCAGCCGCGAAGTACAAGGAGCAGGAGCTGACTGCCCACTGCTCGGAGGCGCCACACTGGCCACCCCGCTTGGTGGTTGTCGCACGGGCGGCAGTCGTGGGACACTCCGGTGGTTCGCGGACGGGGGCAGCTCAGCCCGAACTGTTGGGCCGAACGCGTCAGCGAGGTAGCTGAAGCCGTGAAATCTCGGAACTATTGGCTCGACCTCTTTACTGGCACTACATGGGCCGAGTTCAAGGAAGCGGGAGGAAACGTTTCCGGGTTCCGCGAGAGCCGATGGAAGACCGTCCAGAAGATCCGCCTTGGTGACTATCTCCTTTGCTACCTGACGGGGATTTCGCGCTTCATCGCCGTCCTCGAAGCAACATCAGAGCCCTTTCGTGATAACGCCACGATTTGGAAGGATGAGGCTTTCGCGGCTCGCCTTCGCGTCAAGCCTGTGGTCGAACTTACACCGGAGACAGCCGTTCCCATTCAGGCCCTTCGCAGTTCGCTTTCGATTTTCAAGGATCTGAGCTCTCCAAATGCCTGGACCGGCCATCTCCGCGGCTCGCCGACACGTTGGGACCCAGCGGACGGCGAAGCGATCGTTACGGCCCTCCTCGAAGCACAGAAGAATCCCATAGTCCGCCAGGTTGATAAGCGGAAGCTTGCTCGACGGCCGCGCGCGGTTCGCACATCGATTGGATCTGTCACAATTCCCGAGGTCGCTGCTGATGAGGAGCCTCTTCAGGTCTCTCCTCTAGAAGCGAAGTCCCACACCGAAATCCAAGCGTTGCTGCTCAAGCTTGGAGCTGACATGGGCTTCGATGTGTGGGTCGCTCGCAATGATCGCGGCCGCGAATACAACGGCACTCCCCTCTCCGAATTTCCAAGGTGTCGCTCGAGCCTGCCTCTCCAGTTCGACCAGGCTACAAACCGTACGATTGAACTTATCGATGTTCTTTGGCTCCAAGGGAATGCGATCGTGGCGGCGTTCGAAGTTGAGAGCACCACTTCGGTCTACTCCGGCCTTCTGCGGATGAGTGACCTCGTATCGATGCAGCCCAATCTGAACATCCCTCTCTACTTGGTGGCTCCGGACGAACGGCGCGAAAAGGTTCTGACGGAGGTCAACCGCCCCACCTTCTTTCGCCTCAAGCCGCCGCTGTCGGAGACTTATCGCCTGATCGCCTTCTCCACTCTCCGCGAGCAAATGCAGAAGGTGGCGCCGATCGTCCAATACCTGAAACCGGAGTTTCTTGAGGAAGTTTCCGAATCGTGTGAGGTCGAGGAGGCTTAGATTCAATGGTAAAAGGATCTCCCGAACCGACATCGGAAAGCTGGCCCTGTATAGGCTTTTATCGGCCCTTCCCGACGATCGCCCAGCAATGAGCGAGATCGAGTTCTGGTTCGACTTCGGGTCGGGTTACGCCTATTTCGCCTCGCTCGAGATCGACGCGGTGGCACGCCGCCATGGTCGCATCGTGCGCTGGCGGCCGTTCATGCTGGGCACGGCATTCAAGGTCACCGGCGCGACGGGACTGAGCCGCACGCCGCTCAAGAAGGACTATGCCCTGCGCGACTGGCAGCGCATCGCGCGCCTGCGCGGGGCGCCGTTCAGCCTGCCGCCGCATCACCCGCCGATCGCTCTCGCCGCGACCCGGGCCTGCTACGCCGTCGAGCGGGACGATCCGGCCGCGGTCGGGCCGCTGGTCCACGCGCTGTTTAAGGCGTACTACGCCGACGGCGTCGACATTGGCGTGGCCGACGAGGTGGTCGGCGTCGCGGCGCGGCTCGGACACGATCCGGCGGCGCTCGCCGCCGCGATCGCGTCGCCGGAATTAAAGTCGCAGACCAAAACGATGAGCGAGAGTGCGGTCGAGCGGGGGGTCTTCGGCTCACCGTGGATGTTCGTCGATGGAGAGCCGTTCTGGGGCTGGGACCGGCTCGGCATGCTCGACGACTGGCTGGCACGCGGCGGGTGGTGAGGTCCTGCCCTCCGAGGCCAGGTTCAGGCGTCCTGGGGCGGTACCCAGGGGATGCGCGTTCAAGACGCGCGCGGCCCGAATCCTATGAGCGCTCGTTCTGTCAACGAGGAGTCGTCTGCTTCTTACCGCTGCCTTGGGCCACTGGAGCACGCGGAGGTGCTGTCGCAGGAGTGGGCGGCGGCGTGAAGGTCTCGGCTCCGGGAGCCTGTTGGAGCCGTCGGCTCGGCGAAGACGGCACAAACGGAGCCAAAGTAAGGTTAGATCGCTGGGGGAGAGCACCGCGCACCATCACCATGGCGACGCGCGCCCGTGGGCGGGCTAACAGCGCCGCTCTCGAATTGAGGAGAGCACGGAGTCTCGCGTTGTAACGACTAGGGGACGGGTCCGCATTGCGGTTTCCTTTGAATCCACGTCGGGCCAGATTGATCAATTCGAAGAATATCTATCGGGACCGATACGAGCTCGGGAGTGGAAGCGGCTCGCATCTCGAGAAGCGATGAGAGCCCGTCCTTGATGCCCTTCTCTTCGAGATAGCTCGGGTTCTCGTGCCGCAGAACCGCGAGCCAAGTCACGCGAGGACGACGAGGACGTTGCACACGAGGCAATTGGGGAGCGCTCCCCCCCAAGTCTCGCCTTTCCGAACGCCCCTCTATCACCCACAAACCGCAGTGCTCGCTGCGCTCACAGACCATTTCCCCGGCGCCCGCTTGCGGCCTCGCATCATTTTCCATTCCGGGCAGCGTTCCTCGCGGACTTGCGGATCTGTACCAATGATGCATACTGATGCAGATGCGAACTACACTCAACCTGGACGAGAAACTTTTGACCGAGGCCGCGCGCCTGAGCGGGATCCGCGAGAAGACCGCTCTCCTCCACGCGGGGCTCGAGGCGCTAATCGCGCGCGAGAGCGCGCGCCGACTGGCCGCCCTCGGCGGTACCGAGCGCAATCTCCGCCCGGTTCGGCGCCGCCGGCCCCGTGCCGCCTCGTGATCCTCGTTGACACGAGCATCTGGGTTGATCATCTCCGCCGAGGTGACCGAGAGCTCGCCATCGCTCTCGAGAGTGGAGAGGTCGTCTGTCACGACTTCGTGATTGGGGAGCTCGCCTGCGGCCGTCTCTCTGCACGCGCCGAGATTTTGAAACTTCTAGGGGCCCTGCCTCGCGCTCCCGTGGTCACACATGAGGAGGTGATCTCGTTCGTCGAGCGACACAACCTGGCAGGCGTCGGGATCGGCTGGATCGACGCTCACCTCCTGACCTCCGCGAGACTCGAGCAGCTCGAACTTTGGACGCGTGACGCGCAACTCCGAAGAGCAGCGCTCCGCAGCGGAGTCGCTCAACCAGCGCGCTGATTCCGGTCGAGTCCCAGCCCCGTAAACGGGCACCACTTCGAGATGGCTCGGCCAGGGAGAATGAAGCGCGCGACCGACTGGCTGGGTCGTTCGCTTTCGCCTGGCAGGCACACCATCGTATTCGACTTCAAGTACGACGGACCGGGCTTCGGCAAGGGCGGGACCGGCGTGCTCTCGGTCGATGGCAGGGTGCTGGCACAGGAGAAGATGGAGCACACGATTCCGTTCCTTATGTCGCTCGATGAGTCCCTCGACATCGGACTCGATACCCGCACGCCCGTGGACGACAGCTACAAGCTGCCGTTCCTGTTCACGGGCACGATCAACAAGCTGACCTACAACGTAAAGCCCGAGCAGCTGACGGCCGCGGATCGCGAGGTGATCAGCGGGCGATCGCGGCGGCCCACGATTGAACCGAAAGACGCAGCGTTGCTGTTCGTAGCAGGTCGAAATCAAGGAACAAGTGACAAGAGCAGGTTGCACCGTTGTTCGGGGGGTACAGGGGGAATTGCAGATCAGCCTGACCGACACCTCCTCGTGA
>Ga0116216_10003594_pt1 | contig 10070 bp, 11 predicted proteins | sample Sb_taG_11_FD_89696 | JGI IMG/M metagenome (GOLD analysis project Ga0116216, IMG submission 89696) | Peat soil microbial communities from Weissenstadt, Germany - Sb_50d_3_AS metaG | ecosystem: Environmental > Terrestrial > Soil > Wetlands > Peat | place: Germany: Weissenstadt | collected 2010-09-21
ACCGCCTACGCCGACGCTGCGATGAGGCCGGTCGGCGGCTGAAGCGCTATGCGACCCCAGTCTCCGATCGCCCTCGTCACCGGCGCCAACCGCGGCATCGGCCTCGAAGTAAGCCGCCAGCTTGCTCAGGCCGGAATGCGCGTTCTCCTCGGCGCGCGCGATCTTGTGAAGGGCGAGGCGGCGGCGCGGGCGCTGGTCCGGGAAGGGCTCAGCGTCGAAGCCGTCGCTCTGGACGTGACGGACGCGGCGACCATAAAGGCTCTGAACGCGCAGCTCGATTCGGTCGACGTGCTGGTGAACAACGCCGGGGTCGATTACGACACGGATCAGACCGTCCTCTCCGCCGATCTCGCGCGCGTGCGCCGCACGTTCGAAACCAATCTCTTCGGCGCCTGTGCGGCCGCTCAGGCCTTCGCGCCCGGCATGCGCGCGCGTCGATGGGGCCGGATCGTCAACGTCAGTAGTGGCGCGGGGAGCCTCGCCTCGATGGGTCGCGGCCCGCCCGGCTACAGCGCCTCCAAGGCGGCGCTGAACGCGCTGACAAGATTGCTGGCCGGGGAGCTCAAGGGCAGCGGCGTGCTCGTCAACAGCGTCTGTCCCGGCTGGGTGGCGACCGACATGGGCCGCGGCGGCCGCCCCGTGCGCGATGGGGCCGCGGGCGTCGTCTGGGCGGCGACGCTGCCCGACGACGGCCCGACCGGCGGTTTCTTCCGCGACGGCCGCCCGCTCGCGTTGTGATGCGCCAGGCTCGCAATTCCGCCCGAAGACGCCCTTATGGGATCCTGCGCGAAAGGAGGTCCGCATGGCTCCTCAGCACGATGACGATCCAGAGTCCGTCGCAAGGCGATGCTATCTCGGCTATGTCGAGAAGGATCGGGCGGCGATCGAGGGACTGATCGCCGACGACTTCCATTTCACCAGTCCTCTGGACAATCGCATCGACCGCCGGACCTATTTCGAACGATGCTGGCCGAACAGCCGCTGGATCGCCGGCTACGAATTCATCGCCGTGATTCGGGAGGGCGAACGCGTCTTCGTGACCTACGAAGCGCGAAGCGATGAGGGGCGAAGCTTCCGCAACACCGAACTCCTGACTGTTCGCGGCGGCAAACCGGTGGAGGCCGAGGTCCATTTCGGCTGGTCGCTCCCTCATCCGGCCGCGGCCGGAAGATTCCTCGACGAGGCGGGAGCCGGCTCCCGATAAAGGAGCGCCGCGGCCGGGAACCGCGGCGCTTGCGCCGCCTACTGGGCGATCGGGCCGTATTTGCCTGCCGTCCACATGTTGATGTCGTATCGGGGATCCCTGATGTCGCCCTTGTCGTCGAACCGGACCGGTCCCATCACTGTCTCGACCGGCTGGCCGTCCTCGAGCGCCTTGGCGATCTTCGTCGGATCGTCGGAGCCGGCCCTTTTAATTCCCTCGGCGATCGCCTGGACGACGCCGTAGCTAAAGAGGGTGAAGCCTTCGGGATCGAAGCCCTGCGCCTTGAACTGCTCGAGCGCGTGGGCGGCGGTGGGCGAGCGGCGCGGATCGGTCGGGAAGGTGAAGAGCGTGCCTTCGCCGGCGGGCCCCGAGATCTGCCAGAACTCGGAGGTCGCGATGCTGTCGCCCGTCATCAGGTTGAGCTTAAAGCCCTGGTCGGCCGCCTGCCGCAGCATGAGCCCAGCTTCGGTGTGGTAGCCGCCGAAATAGACGAACTCGGCGCCGGCGCCCTTTAGCTTGGTGATGATCGCCGTGTAATCCTTCTCACCCGGGTTGATGCCCTCGAACAGGACTTCGGTCACGCCGGCGGCGTCGAGTTTGTTCTTCACGACGGAGGCGAGCCCTTTGCCGTAGGCCGACTTGTCATGGAGGATCGCGATCTTCTTGCCCTTATACTTGTCGGCGATCCAGGGCGCGATGAAGGCGCCCTGCGCATCGTCGCGGCCATAAAGGCGCATGATCGTGGGATGGCCCTTCTCTGTCAGGACCGGATTCGACGAGGCCGGGCTCATCATCAAGACGTTATTGTCGGCGTAGATGTCCGACGCCGGGATCGAGGATCCCGAGCAGGCGTGGCCGTCGACGAACTTGATCTGCTGGCCGACGATGAGATTGGCGACGGCGACCGCCTGTTTCGGATCGCAGGCGTCGTCCTCGACGACGATCTTGATCTTGCGCCCGTTGACGCCGCCGGCGTCGTTGATCGCGGCGGCCGCGGTCTCGGCGCCCCGCTTCATCTGCTCGCCGATCGAGGCGACGGGGCCGGTCATCGGTCCGGCGACGGCGATCGTGATGTCTTGAGCGCGAGCCGCGGCGGTCAGCGCCGACAGGGCGCACCCCGCCAGCGACAGAAGAATAAGAGTGCGCATGGGTTGGCTTCCTCCCTGGACGAAAAGCGGGCGTTTGTCCCGCCATTCACGCGGCGTCGGCGTTCCGGCGCCCCTAGGCGCGTGGCGTAGCGGGGAACGCCGGCGCTGGCAACAGTCGCCCAAGCCCCATGCGCTTCAGGGGGGCGTCGCCTTCCACCGCATCTTGAGCGTCGGCAGCCCGGAGAGCGCGCTTGTGTCTCGCGAGACGGCGGCGAAACCCTCGCGTTCGTAAAAACGGAGCGCCCGCACGTTCGCCTCGTTCACTTCGAGTTCCACCGCTCCCGGCGAACGCCGCTTGGCCTCGTCGAGCAGCGCGCGCGCCAGCCCCGAGCCCCGTTCGGCAGGCGCGACGCAAAGCTGATCGAGGGCGCCGGATTTCGCATCGATGGTGACGAAGCCGGCCGGCTCGCCCTCCGCGTCGAGGCCGACGACGATCGCCGCGCCTTGGCCCCGCAGCGCGCGCAGGTGATTGCCGAGCCATTCGCGGCGAGCGTCGAAATCGACGGCGAACCCGGTTTCGCGCCAGGCGGCGACCCAGAGATCGATGAGCGCCGGGAGATCGGCCTCGACAAAGGCGCGAAAAGACCGGGTCGAAGCGCTCACCGCTCGGTCAGTTTGAGCTCGATCCGGCGGTTGCGGGCAAGCGAGTCCTCGTCCGTTCCCTGGTCAATCGGCTGGAATTCGCCGAAGCCGGCAGCCGCCAGACGATCCGGCTCGACGCCCTTGGAGATCAGATATTGCACGACCGCGACGGCGCGCGCGGCCGACAGCTCCCAGTTCGACTTGTACTGGCCGGCGCCGGTCAAGGGACGATTGTCCGTGTGCCCGTCGACGCGCAGGATCCAGGGAATGTCGGGCGGAATTTCCCGCTCGAGATCGAGAACGGCAGAAGCCAGCGTGTCGAGCGACTGCTTGCCGGCGCCGCTGATGTCGGCCTTGCCGACGTCGAACAGAACCGAGGATTCGAACACGAACCGGTCGCCGACCACCCTGATGTCCGGGCGTGAGCCCAGGATCTGCCGCAGGCGGCCGAAGAAGTCGGAGCGATAGCGGTTGAGCTCCTGCACCTTCTGCGCCAGCGCGACATTGAGCCGCGCTCCGAGGTCGGCGATCTTCGACTGCGATTCCTTGTTGGCCGCTTCCGAGGCCGAGAGCGCGTCCTCGATCGCGGCGAGCTGCTTGCGCAGCGCGGCGATCTGCTGATTGAGCACGTCGACCTGGGCGAGCGCGCGCGCGGAAATCTCCTTCTGCTCGTCGAGCGCGCTCGTGGCGGCGGCCGCCCGCGCGCCAGCGTCGGCGGCGGCTATGCCCTCCGCGGCGGCGTCCTTGAGCCGTTTCTGCTCCCGCTCCGCGCTGTCGAGCGTCGCCGTCAGGGTCGCAATCTTGGTCTCGTCGGAGCTCTTTTGCGTGCGCTCGAGCGCCAGGAGATTGGTCAGCTCCTCGATCTGCTGGTTGAGTCTGGTGAGCGCCTCGTCCTTTCCGCTCACTTCCCGGGAGAGGAAGAACTGCGCCAGCATGAATACAGAGAGAAGAAAGATGATGACAAGCAGCATCGTCGACAGGGCGTCGACAAAGCCCGGCCAGTAGTTCACCGCCTCGTACCGACGTCCGCGCGAGAGCGCCATCGCTGCTCCTCTTCCCCTCTCCCCGCTGCACGGGGAGAGGCCAGGGTGAGGGGCGAGGCGATTGGGCGCCGTCGCTCCTCTCCGAGCCCCTCATTCTAACCTTTTCCCCGCCGTAGCCCGTCGAGAGACGGGCGTCTTTCGACGCCCTATGCGGGGAGAAGGGACTACCGTGTTCCCAGTTCGTCGAGCAGGCGGCGCAGGAGCTTGCCGATGTCCTCCTGCTGGGCGGCCTGCACGTCGACCCAGTCGCGGATCTGCTGCTGTTCGGTGCGCATGTGCCCAACCAGCGACTGGATGCCCTCGGCGAGCGTCGCGATCGCGGCCGCGTTGCGCTGATGCTCGATATGCGGCTGGACGACGACCGTCGGCTGAGGCTGAGCCTCGATGGGCGGGGTGGTCTCGACGTGGCTCGCGAGGAATTCCTCGAACTCGGAATAGAAGCGGTTCTGCGCCTGCCCGGCCTGAAGGTCGAGAAAGCCGAGGATCAGCGAACCAGCGAGACCGAAGAGCGAGGAGGTGAACGAAATGCTCATGCCGGCGATCGGCGCCGAAAGACCGGTCTTGAGATCGTCGAACATGGTCGCGGTGTCCGAGCCGGTCTTCATGCTCTCGATCACGCCGCTGATCGAATGCACCGTCTCGAGCAGGCCCCAGAACGTCCCGAGCAGGCCGAGGAACACCAAAAGGCCGACGAGATAGCGGTTGAGCTCGCGCCCCTCATCGAGACGGGTCGCGATCGAATCGAGGATGGCCCGCGTGGTGATGGTCGACAAGCCACGCGCGCCGGCGCCCGCGTTCAGCATCGCCGCCATCGGCGCGAGCAGAATGGGCTGGCCGACCGTCCTGCCGGCTTGCTCGCCGGTCAGCGAATTGACCCAGTGAATCTCGCGAAAGAGCCGGATGACCTGACGGAACGCGAACAGCGAGCCGATCCCGAGAACCCCGAGGATGAGCCCGTTGAGCCCCGGATTGGCGCTGAAGGCGAGCGCAATCTGCTTCCAGAGAATGAGGACGACGAAGCCAACCAGCGCAAGAAACGCGGCCATCCCGACGAGGAAAATGCGCGGAGACGTGAGAAGACGGATATCCGGGTCGGTCGCCATGGATCGCCAAACTGGTGTTCACGAGAACGCGGATATTCGCATGTTACGGCCAAAGCAAGCTCGGCGACACGGCCGGCGACGGCGCGAAGCTGGACGGCGTCGGCTCGTTTGTCGGCGGCCCCGGAGACGCGCTTTCCCGATCCGTCATCCGGCTCGGACCGGGGAGCGATAGCGCTCGGCGAGGGCGGTCTGCATGACGGCGGCTCGGAATACCCTGACTTGGGTTTCAGTCAGCCCCTCGAACAGCGATGCGTCCGCGAGGGCGGGAATGCAGACGACCTCGCCCTGGTCCAGCGCCATAAGCGAGGCGGCCACGACGTCCGGCGCGGTCATCGCGGGCGGCAGCGCGCTGGTGTCCATACCCTGGAGCTTGTGGAACTCCGTGTCCACTCGCCCCGGCAGGCAGACCTGCACCTGCACCCCCGTGCCCGTCACCTCGCCGGCCAGCGCCTGGGTGAACGCAAGCATGTACGCCTTGGCGCCCGCATAGGTCGCGCGGTGTGGCAGGGGAGTAGGCGGCAGCGCGCCGCTCAGCGCCAGGAGCGACGCGATATTGACGATCGCGCCCTTGCCACGGTGGATCATGCCGGGAAGCGCCGCGCGGGTGAGACGGGTCACGGCGCGGACATGGATGTCGATGAGATCGTCGATCACTCCGGGCTCGATCGACGCAAAAGGGTGGTAGCCGCCAAAGCCGGCGTTGTTGACCAGGAGCGCCAATTCGTCAGCCCCGCCGACCCTCGCTTCGACCTCCGCCAATCCGCGCGGGTCGGTCAGATCTGCGCAAGTCACTTCGGCCTCAGCGCCCGCCTCCCGCATGAGCCGTTCGCTCAGTGCCTCGAGCCGCTCGCGGCGGCGCGCGACCAGCATGAGATCATAGCCCTTGCGCGCGAGACTCTCGGCGAAGGCCATGCCGATTCCCGCGGATGCGCCGGTCACCAGGGCGCGGGGCCGGTTCGCTGCGGTCTCGGACACGTCGCTCTCCCTCTCCCTTTCGCGCTTTCGCCTCGACGCGGGCGGGCTCCTTCGCCGCGCCGGGCGATGCGCGTTACGCCACTTTCAGCTTCGGCTTCAGCCAGCCGCGATTGGCGAGCGCCTCGGCGATCTGCACCGCGTTGAGCGCCGCGCCTTTACGCAGATTGTCGGAGACGACCCAGAGGTTGAGGCCGTTCTCGATCGTCGGGTCCTCGCGGATGCGGCTGATATAGGTTGCGTCCTCGCCGGCCGCCTCGTGCGGGGTGATGTAGCCTCCGGGTTCCCGCCGGTCGATGACGAGACAGCCCGGCGCCTTGCGCAGGATCTCGCGCGCTTCGTCGGCGCTGATCGGCTTTTCGAACTCGATGTTGACCGCCTCCGAGTGGCCGATGAACACCGGCACCCGCACGCAGGTCGCCGTCAGCCTGATCTTCGGGTCGAGGATCTTCTTCGTCTCGGCGACCATCTTCCACTCTTCCTTGGTCGAGCCGTCGTCCATGAAGACGTCGACCTGTGGAATGACGTTGAAGGCGATGCGCTTCTGGAACTTCTTCGGCTCGACGGGATCGGAGACGAAGACCGCCCGCGTCTGCGAGAAGAGTTCGTCCATCGCGTCCTTGCCCGCGCCCGAGACCGACTGATAGGTCGCCACCACCACCCGCTTGATCGTCGCGGCGTCGTGCAGCGGCTTCAGCGCGACGACGAGCTGGGCGGTGGAGCAGTTGGGGTTGGCGATGATGTTCTTCTTGCCGAAACCCTTGGCGGCGGCCGCATTGACCTCCGGCACGACGAGCGGCACGTCGGGGTCCATCCTCCAGGCGGACGAATTGTCGATCACGACGCAGCCCCTGGCGCCGATCTTCGGCGAATAGTCCTTCGATACGGCGCCGCCGGCCGACATGAGGCAGATGTCGGTATCGGAGAAATCGAAGTGCTCGAGCGCCTTGCACTTGAGCGTCCGCTCGCCGAACGAGACCTCCTTACCGATCGAGGCGGGGGAGGCGAGCGCCACGACCTCGGAAACAGGAAAGCGGCGCTCGGCGAGGATTGCGAGCATCTCGCGGCCGACATTGCCGGTGGCGCCGGCGACCGCGACCTTGAAGCCTGGCATGGTAAGAATTCCTTTTGGCTCTCATGCCTCCCGCTTGGCGTCCGTTGAACGGACCTTCGCCCGGCGCCCCGCCGGGGAGGACAGCGGAGGCGCGTTCAGCCGTTCGTCCCGCCTTGTTTGGCGGGGCGCGTTGTGGTCGTCGTTTTCGAGCGGCGCGGCGGCATCGAGACGGCTCCAGCGCCGGGCGCGAAGAGCCGCCGACGCAGGTTCCGAAAACCATGACGCGGGCTTGTTGTCAATGCGACTCCCCCCTCCCGTTCGGAACTCCAGTATTCACACATGTCAAATCGCCGCGCGAACCACTTCCCCAGCTTGCTGGGGAAGGTGGCGCGCAGCGCCGGATGGGGTGTGGCCAGCTGCTTCGGCCCACGTCGGATTGCACGACCGTCACGGCAAACCTGCATCGATCCAGACCCCGCTTTCCACACCCCATCCGGCCCCATAGCCCGTCGAAAGACGGGCGTCTTTCGACGCCCTATGGGGCCACCTTCCCCGCTTCGCGGAAAAGGGGGACCCGCCGGCCGATGCGTCGCCCCGGTCGCGAGACTCGTCGCGTCAACGTCGATTTCCCTGGCTGGGTCCTCGCGGCGCTCGACCGCGAAGCCCAACGCCTCGGCGTCACCCGCCAGGCTTTGATCAAGCTCTGGATCGCGGGACGGCTCGACCGGACGGCGTGGGCGAGGCGCCCGCACGAGCCGATCTGAGTCCGTCCATCAGGATGTCGATCAGCCGCAGCGCGCTCGCCTGCCAGCCCGGATCGGAATTGCCGTAGGTCAGGCCGGCCAAGGCCCGCATGAGGTCGCCCGGATCGACGTCCGGACGGATGTCGCCCGCGACGCGCGCCTGGTCCACGAGCAGCGCCACCGCGTCGGTGATCAGCCCGGCCGAGAACGAATAAAGATCGCTCCCTCGCCCCGCGATCGCGCCGAGGGCCGCGGCGATGAGCTTCTTCGTTGCGATATAGTCCACGAAAAGCCGCATCCATTGGTGGAGGGCTTCGCCCGGAGGCATGGATCCGATGAGGCGCGCCGCCGCGCCGGCCAAATGGACCACCTCTCGGCGGTAGACCGCCTCGACGATCGCCTCGCGGGTGGGAAAATGCCGGTAGAGCGTGCCGATGCCGACGCCGGCGCGCCGGGCGATCTCCTCGAGGCTGACATCCGCGCCGCCCTCGCCGAACGCCGCCTTCGCCGCCTCGATCAGCCGTTCGCGGTTGCGCCGCCCGTCGGCGCGCAGTTTGCGCGCTGGTTCGGCGGCAGCCTTTGGCTTCCCGGGCGGCCGGGGCGCCGGCCGCCTGGCTTTGCCGGTCATGACCGCCTGCCTCTTGCTAAGCGGAGGAACCCTCCGTATATGAATCGGAGGCTCCCTCCATTTATAGCGTCCGCGGGGCGCCCGCAAACGATCGCAAGCAGCCTCGCGCGACGGAGTCCAGTCGGAATCCGGTCGGAAACGGACCCGAACATCGGAGATAAACCCATGACGAAGACATTTGGCGCGACCTCCACCACGGACGAAGTTCTCGAAGGCGTGGGCCTCAGCGGCAAGCGCGTCCTGGTCACCGGCGTCTCCGCCGGGCTCGGGGTCGAGACCGCCCGCGTTCTCGCTGCGCACGGCGCTGAAGTTATTGGCGCCGCGCGGGATCTCGCCAAGGCCAAGGTCGCGACCGAGCGGGTGCGGGCGGAGGCAGCGAAAGGCGGAGGGCTCGAACTCGCAGAACTCGATCTGGCGTCGCTGAAGAGCGTGCGCGCCTGCGCCGACGCTCTGGTCGCCGCTGGCCGGCCGTTCGATCTCGTCATCGCCAACGCCGGCGTCATGGCCTGCCCGAAGGGTGAGACCACCGACGGCTTCGAGACCCAGTTCGGGACCAACCATCTCGGCCACTTTGTGCTGGTCAACCGCATCGCCTCACTGATGAAGCCGGGCTCGCGTCTGGTCAACCTATCCTCGGCGGGGCACAGATACGCCGACGTCGACCTCGCCGATCCGAATTTCGAGCGCACCCCCTATACCGAGTTCGGGGCCTATGGCCGGTCGAAGACCGCCAATATCCTGTTCGCCGTCGAGTTCGACCGGCGGCATAAAGGCAACGGCGTCCGGGCCACGGCGGTGCATCCCGGGGGCATCCGGACCGAGCTCAGCCGTCACATGAAGCCTGAGCAGCTTCAGCAGCTGATCGACCAGGTCAACGCCGCCCACACGGCGGCCGGCCGGCCGGTCTTCACCTATAAGACCATCCCGCAGGGCGCCGCGACCACGGTCTGGGCCGGAATCGTCGCCGCCGCCGACGAGGTCGGCGGGCGTTATTGCGAGGACTGCCATGTCGCGGAACGCGCCGAAGACGGCGACATCGCCAGCCGCGGCGTCCGCGCCTATGCGCTTGATCCGGCGCACGCCAAGGCGCTTTGGGCCAAGAGCGAGGAGATGGTCGGCGAGCGGTTCTGATCTGGGAAGTCTAGAGCCTTCTGCTCTTGAGTTTACGCGGGGATCGCTCCGCCGCGTCTCCTCCCCCCTTGTGGGGGAGGATCAAGGAGGGGGTCGCGCCGTCCTACGGGACAAGCAAGCAGCGACGCATTCGATAATCTCGCCGGTCGTCGCGACCCCCCACCCCCGCCCGCCCCCACAAGAGGGGGCGGGTGCGCTAACGCGATCGATTCCACCGAAATGCAGCAGGCTCTAGTGGGTTGGGTAGAGTGTCACGGAAACACCTGCGCCGGGCGCGAAGGGCCGGCGTAGATTTCGAAAACCATGGCGCGGGGCCGGGTTGTCAATGCGGCTCCCCTCTCCCGTTCGGGACTACGAGATTCCCACATCTAAAATCGCGGCGCGGGTCCCTTCCCCAGCTCTGCTGGGGAAGGTGGCGCGAAGCGCCGGATGGGGTGTGGCCCGCTGCTTCGACGCAAGTCG